>Ga0066369_10000204_pt1 | contig 25201 bp, 29 predicted proteins | sample Knorr_S7_td_Bott_FD_70972 | JGI IMG/M metagenome (GOLD analysis project Ga0066369, IMG submission 70972) | Marine microbial communities from Southern Atlantic Ocean transect - Knorr_S7_td_Bottom_ad_4513_LV_A | ecosystem: Environmental > Aquatic > Marine > Oceanic | place: Southern Atlantic... | reverse complement strand
TGGAGAGGTAGCCGCCGAGCGCGGCGGCAGCCGAGCCGGTCGCTGGGTCCTCGGGAACGCCCGAGCCCGGCGCGAACATGCGCACGCGCAGGTCGACACCTTCTCCTTCGGCTTGAAGACACACCAGATACACATGGTGGGCCCATCCGTCCGCGACCGTCTGCTTCCAGAGTGCCATGTCGAGCGATGCGCGCTGGATCGCGTCGACGGTCCGGACCGGTAGGATGTGGTAAGGAAGACCGCACGAGACCATCTCGATTGGGAAGCCATCGGGGCAGACGTCGGCGGCGTGCAGGCCCACCATGCGAGCCAAGTCGTCGGAGGAGTGAGGGGACGGTCGATGCTCGGGAAGCAGCGCGGTCGTGAATTGAGCGAACACCGGCTTGCCGTCCTGCAAGCGAACCGTCACCGGTACCGGTCCCACGTTCTCCTCGAGCACAAACGTGAGCGAATCTTCCGCGCCGGCCCCGCCCGACTCCGCGGCTTCAGCCGCTAGGAAGATCGCCGATCCCACGGTAGGGTGACCAGCGAACGAAACCTCCCTCCCGGGCGTGAAAATGCGCACACGAGCCGACCCTTCGCCGCTCTCCGGTGGACCCAAGAAGACGGTCTCAGAGAGGTGCATCTCCAGTGCGATGCGCTGCATGAGGTCGGTCGGCAGATGTGCCGCGTCGGGGAAGACCCCCAGGGGGTTACCACCGAAGGTCCGGTCGGTGAAGACATCCAGCGTATGGAACGGGAGTTGCATCTGAGTGCATCTGAAAGGACGGAGGGTAGAGACGCCGGCCGGGGGTGGTGCGAACCCGGTCGGAGCCCCCAACCTGTGTTGCATTCCCCCCCACCGGCAACCGGAGCGCCCAAGTGGGCACGATCGGAGTCATCTCGGATACGCACGGCCTTCTCAGAGAGGAGGCCCTGGATGCGCTGGCGGGCAGCGACCTCATCATCCATGCGGGCGACGTGGGGAAGTCGGAGATCCTCGAGAAGCTGAGTGAGATCGCCCCGGTAAGAGCCGTCTACGGCAATACCGACTGGGGGGAGTTGAGGGACGCGCTGCCCGGTAGCGACGTCGTTGACCTGGGCATGCCCGGCCCGCTCGCCTACGTGCTTCATATTTTCGAGTCGCTCGATCTTGACCCAGTCGCTGCGGGGTTCCAGGTCGTGATCTTTGGACACACTCATCAGCCGCTCATCCGCGAACTGGAGGGCGTGCTCTACCTGAATCCAGGAAGCGCGGGACCCAGACGTCCCGATCTGCCGGTGACGCTTGCCCGGCTGACCGTGGAAGGAGACGACGTGCGGGCGGAGATTCTGGACCTGGCGGTGGGGCAGGAGGGGCGATAGAAAGGATGGGTCAGGCGGGTACTCAGCGACGAGTTTCGCATCACCGGGGCAACTCTATGTCTACGCCCGGGTCTTTGGTGTTGAGCCTCCATTATATGGAGCTTCGGCGAAATCTCAGCTGAGTTCTCCCCTCGGAGCGACTGAATTCTTGGGTACCCGCGGCAGTTACGTGAGCGAGGGTCGATGAACGCGAACGGTCTGTCCTTGCTCTCGCTTCTGGCAGGGGTTCCGTCGCCCTGCGTCGGCCAGAGCCTCAATGAGTTGGCGAGGGAGAGGGTCTTTGAGCCCCTGGGCATGACGCGCAGCAGCTTCCTGTTCGATGCCGAGATTCAGCGTAACTACTCGCTGGGTCACGACGCTCAGGGCACTCCGAGCAAGTTGAGGATTCGCCCCGCGCTCGCGAGTACTACGCTGCACACCACCGCTTCGGATCTCGCCAGGTTCGGGGCGCACTTGGCTTCTGAGATCCGTACCGAGGGCTACTACTCAGCGCTCGCGAAGCCGGCCGTGATCCTCGAAGCGGTTGGAGATGTGGAGCATAGTTGGGGGCCGGGCCTGGGGATTGTGACGGACGGGTCGCGTATCTACGTCTTTCATACTGGCAACAACGTGATCTTCATCGCTGACTTCATGTACGGCGTTGATGAAAATCTGGGGTACGCGCTACTGACCAACAGCTCCAATGGCCCGCGCATTACGGCGGCCGTCCAGCGTCGCATCTTCGGTCGCCAGGTTCGTCGGTAGCCCCGTCTGAGCCCGCTCCTTGTCACGATCCCATACGCCTGACCAATCGGTGCACGAGGTCCGCGCGTTCTACGACGAACTGGCGTCCGACTATCACCTGATCTATGAGGACTGGTGGTCCTCGGTGCAGCGCCAGGGCCGTGCGCTCAATGCCCTGATTGAGCGTCGTATCGGCTCGGGGCCGAAGCGAGTCCTGGATTGCACCTGCGGCATCGGTACCCAGGCGCTCGGTTTCTCTGCATTAGGCTATCAGGTGCTGGGCACGGATCTGAGCGAAGCCGCCGTTTCCCGGGCGACGGAAGAAGCCCTTGCCCGCGGGCTTGGGGCAGAGTTTCGCGTGTGCGATGTACGAAGTCTCGAATCGCTGGAAGGGGGTCCGTTCGATGTAGTCCTCTCCGCGGATAACTCGTTGTCGCACTTGATGACTTCCGATGAGGTGCTCGAGGTGGCGCGTGGGTGGAATGAGGGCACAGACCGCTGCGAAGGGTGCGGCGGTTGTCACGATGCGGGACTACGATGCATTGATTCGAGCGGGAGTTTCGACTCAGGGGCCGCGGGTATATGGCGAGCCGGGCCTTAGTCGTCGCGTGATCATCCAACTCTGGGATTGGGAAGACGGAGGGCCAGTCTACAATCTCGAGCACATCATTCTGACGGAGACCGCCGACGGGTATCGAACGTCGAGTCACTCTTGCAGATGCCGGGCTCTGATGCGGACGGAAGTCGAGCAGTGCTTCGTCGAGGGCGGAGCATCAAGCGTCGAGTGGTTGGAGTCCGAGGCCTCTGGATTCTACCAGCCGATCATGTGGGTGAATTGGCCTGACTAGGGCTTCAGCCCGCAGCCTAAAACGGATTCGTCGCAAACACGGAGAACTCGGGAATGAATCCGCGGCTATCTACCTTGAGCGCGCCCACGATGGCGTCCGCGATTTCCTGGGGCCGAAGCTTCTTGTCGGATCTCTCGCGCTGAACGCCGGCCTTTGCAGCGAAGTCCGTTATGACTTCGCTCGGGTTGACCAACATGACGCGCACGTTGTGACGTCGAAGCTCATCGCGCCAACATTCCGTCATGCCTCGTAGCGCGAACTTCGACGAACCGTAGGCAGTTCGTCCGCTACTGCCCTTGAGGCTCGACGTCGAGGAAATGTTGATCAGTTCACCGCTTCCTCGTTCGATGAAGTGGCGAGCCGCCTCGCGCGCCATGAGGAAGGTTCCGAAGACGTTGGTGCGGTACACGCCCTCCAATTCCTCCAGCGTCAACTCGACCAGTGGCTTGAAAATCCCGAAGCCGGCGTTGTTGACCAAAATGTCGAGGCGCCCATGCTCTTCGATCACGGAACCCACCGTGCGAACGGCGTCCTCCTCGTTTCCTACGTCGCCTGCGATCCAGTGCACTCCTAGCTCCTCGGCGGTCTGCTGCAGGGCCTCCTGACGGCGGCCCGTGATGGTGACCTTGCAACCCTCGTTCGATAGGGCTTGGGCGATCGCACGGCCGATCCCCTCGCTGCCGCCGGTCACCAGAGCGATTTTTTCTCCGAGTTCCATTCCTGGCTCCTTTTTCGTCTACTTGCTCGTGGCGGGACCGGATCGCCTATCTTTACACGCACCGCCGTCTGTCGCGCGGGACGCTCCAGAATAAGGAGCGTGTCCGGGATGAAAAAGAACTCACGTAAGCGGTGGAAGGTTGTGCTTGCCGAGGACACCGACAAGGACGCGTTGCTGATCGAGGCGGCGCTAGCCAAGGCGAGTAGCGTTCCCGTCCAGGTTCATCGGGCCCGGAACGGCAATACGGCCATTGTCATGATCGAGGATCTGCTTTCCGACCTCATCCTGCTCGACCTCCAGATGCCGGAAAAAACCGGTCTCGAGGCACTTGAGGTGATCAAGGAGGACGAGGCGCTCCGCCGCATCCCGGTCGCGGTGCTTACGGCCTCCGACAAGGACGACGATGTGGCTCAGAGCTATGGGTTGGGCACCAACCACTTCATGAGGAAGCCTGAAGACCCCGCGAAGCTAGAGCAACAACTGCGCGTCTTGCTCGATTACGCGGACAGCCTTTCGGGCCGAAGCGGTGGTGGAGGCATGGAAGCGACGGCGGTCAGCGCGGTCAATCCGAACACAATCGCGTTCCGCAAGTTCCTGATCAGAGCCGCGTACGCGTTGGTGGTCGTCGCGCTGCTCGTGTACGCGTACTTCAGAGGGGTCTAGCACTGTAGTAGAAGCTCAGGGACCGGCTAGTCGGGAATCGCGCGATCACACGTGGTCTAGTGTGAGCGGAATGGGGCTCTTCCCATCGATGTCGACGAAGCCGTAGGATCTCACAAGCGATCACGTTCCGCGCCGCGCCGGCGGGCGGCATGTTAGCCAGGCAGTTCGATCACGCGATGCGCAAAACGAACACTCGCCGCGACCCGGGATCATCGAGGCGGTGATTCTCACCTCATGGAGGGCGCACACAAGTGGACCCATTTGAGTTCATCATGGTGCTGGTATCGATCATCATGGGGCTCGGCATCGCCACCCTTCTGCGAGGTGTCGTCCGGTCCCTGCGTCCCGACACCACCACGACGCCCGGCCTTGTTCATGCGATCTGGATCGTCTGGGTGTTCGTCATGCCGTGGGCACCTGGGGGGGACGCTGGGCGATCGCGGATCGCCCGATCTGGACTTTTTGGGATTTGCTGAGCTTTCTACTCGTTCCCATCCTCTTGTTCGCGCTCGCCGAGTTGGCCTTCCCACTCGGGGACACACAGACCAACCTCACCGACTATCTGCACGAGGTTGGAGGTCGCTTTTTCCCCGTCGCCGCCACGCTCATGCTTGCCATTGTTTGGAGCAGCATTTCCTTGGTTGGCAGTCCGCTGGACCATTTTTTGAACCCCGTTGTCGGGACAGCTGGCGTGGTCTTCCTGGTCCTCACTTGGGTCGCCAATAGGCGGGCCCATTTCGCCGGTGCGGTCCTGATCCTGCTTACGACCCTCATCGTGTACAGCCAGCAACTCACGATAGCCGCCCGCTGAGACGCCGACCGCGGCGGTCATCAACCCGGGAGGTGCCCGCCGTTGCTCAGACTCCACCTGTACGCTCTGCGTTGACCATGGATCACCGGCACCCTCCAGCAGAGGTCCACATCGACGCGGACCTCGTTGCCGCGCTGCTCGAGCAGCAGCTTCCGCATCTCGACGGCAGCGAGTTGACGTTCGTCGACGAGGGGTGGGACAACGTCACTTATCACACGGGTTCCGACTATGCGGTCCGAATCCCACGTCGGGAGGTGGCGGTGGAGTTGATCTTGAACGAGCAGAAGTGGCTGCCGATTATCGCATCATGGCTGCCCATCGCCGTGCCGCGACCGGTGGGCATCGGCGTGCCCTCCGCACTGTTTCCCTGGCCCTGGAGCGTGGTCGAGTGGATTCCGGTGCGACGGCAGACATCTGTCCCAGCGGGGCCGCCCAGGCGGCCCCGCTGGCCAGAATCCTGCGGTCGCTGCATCGTCCTGCGCCTCCCCACGCGCCCCCGAACCCGCTACGCGGAGTTCCTCTTCAGGAATGACAGCATGTAGTGGAGGAGCGCTTGCAGCGCCTGGATTTGCAGGGGCTGGTTCGACCTTGGAAAGAAGCAATCGAGGCCCCTCCAGCGCGGGATCGTGTCTGGCTGCACGGCGACCTGCATCCTCGCAATGTCTTGGTCCAGGACGGAGCCTTGGCAGGGCTCATCGCCTGGGGCGACGTAACCGCCGGAGACGTAGCCACGGACCTGGCGTGCGCGTGGATGCTCTTCGCTTACGCTCGTGCGCGCACGCTCTTCCTGGAGGCTTATGCGCCGTCCGAGCAGGTCCAGGCCCGAGCGGCGGGCTGGGCTGTGCACTTCGCGTCAGGACTCATCGACAGCGGGGAGTCCCGTCACGTGCAAATCGGTCTCTCCGCCATGCGTAGGCTGGCCGGCGCCGAGGAGTAGCATCATGGAGTGCCGGTGGAGTCCTTGGTGACCGGGGCGGCCGCGGAGTTGTCCTCGTACTTTGCCGGAGCCGCTCCATAACGTCTGCCGTGTCGTCGGCCGGGTTTTGGGGCGGTCTGTTTGACCCCGATCTCTGAGGGCGTTCTTTTCGATGTTCGGCCGGCTCGGCTGCCGAGGCTTCCAAGAAACCGGAGGATGAGTCATGAAGACCTCGCCAATACATCTGCCGCGTATGGCTCTCGCGATCGGGTTGTTGGTAACAGTCCTGAGCCCGGCTGCGGTCTCCGCTCAGTCCGATCTCGACACCTCCGAGGCCGAGGCGTTCATCGGGGACTGGAATCTGCCCATGGACTCCGAATTCGGTTCGTTCGAGCTCTTGCTCGAAATCCACGATCAAGACGGTAGGGTTGCGGCCAACATAGGGGCGCCCGACTTCGGCATGCAGAGCGTCACCGACATCACCAAGTCTGGCGAAACGCTGATCCTCAACTATGACACTGACGCCCAAGGGCAGCTGATTTCCGTGACCGTGACGCTGGAACATGACGGTGAGAATATTTTGTTCCAGCTCGACGCCGCAGAAGGGGCGTTCAGCGTCGGCGGTACAGGTACCCGCGTATCGGGTTCGGAAACACCCTCATGAAACGCATGGTCTTGGTCCTCGTGGGCTTAGTGGTGTTCACCGCCAGCGCGCAGGCGCAGACGGTACCGGAAGTCATCGAGCTTGTGGTTGGCCAATCTCTGCCCCGGTTCCCTGGCGAGGCCACGCTCATCAAGTGGAACGCCGACTACACCTATGAGACGCTCCGGGAGGGCAGCAACACCCTGGTCTGCTACGACTGCGCCGACGAGCGTGACCGGGCATTGTTCTCGGCTCAGTGCACCAGCCTGGCCAACCTCGACAGGGTCGCGCAGAACCGGCGATTCCGCGTCGAAACCGAGGACGCCGCCGGGGAGAGGGCAATGATCGATGCAGCCGAACAGGCGGGCACTCGCGTGCAGCCCGAATATGATTCCATATGGTTTCGTATGGACGGCGCGGACCAGGCCAGTGCGCTGCTGCACGCCACCATCGCGATGCCCGGCGCGACTACTGAATCCACTGGCCTGAGCGACAACCGCAGGACCGGCGGCGTTTGGCTAATGGACACCGGTACGAGCGCCGCCCACCTCATGATTCCCGGGCGCTAGGCGCCTATTGTCAGGGGGCCTCCGGTCACCGTCGGGAGGATCTGAATCATGATTCGCACGCTCGTGGCTCCGCTGCTTGGCACGCTCTTTCTCCTGGCTGTTGCAGGATGTCAGCCGGCTGAAACCGACCAGGCCCCGGATGTGGCCATAGAGCAGGGCACAGACACCCCCGTGGGCGCCCGGCTCACAACCGCGCTAGCCACTGATGGCCGCTACATCTCCTGGCGTGAGCGCATCATCGATGACGAGTCCATTGGGGGCCCGCAGCTTCGGGGTAGCGACGGCCTGGTGATGATCGATCTGAACCTGGACGGGATCGAAGACATCGTCTCCGTGCACGAGTCGGACACCGAATACGACGGAGTACCCGACGGGCTCATTCGCATCGCGTTCGGTACCGAGGACCCGAATCAATGGGTATCGGTCACCCTTGCTTCGGGGGCCGAGGCCGGCGCGCCCGAGGACGTCGCGGTAGGAGACATGAATGGCGACGGGTATCCCGACATCGTAGCCGCGTGCGAGCTGGCGCATCTGATCTATTTCCAGAACCCGGGTGCCGGCGCAGCAACGGAGACCTGGCAAAGACTCATTCCCGATGGCGCTTCCGGTCGCGGGTCCTTCATCAGAGTTTTTCTCGCCGACTTGACTGGGGACGGTCGCCTCGAGGTAGTGACCGCCAACAAGGGAGCGCAGAGCCCGACGTTTACGATGGATCCGAACGCCATCTCATGGTTTTCGATCGAGGGCGATCCGCTGGCGTCGACCAGCTGGGTGGAGCACGAGTTGACGCGGGTGCGCTGGCCCATCAATGCACAGCCGGTGGACCTCGATCGAGATGGCGACATAGACGTCGTCGGCGGGTCGACGACCGAGGCCCGCATCATGTGGTTCGAGAACTTGGGGGGCGGCCAGTTCTCCGAGCACTCCATCCAGATTTCAGGTACGGCCGTCCCGCGGGAGCGCATCAGGCGCCGAGATCTCGAGCGCGAAGGCGCGGTGGTCAATGGCTTCAACATGGCCTTTGCGGATATGAACCGGTCCGGTCGCCTCGACATCGTGCTCGCTGAATCCGGGCACACGCTGGTGTGGCTCGAGCAGCCGTCCGGTCCCGACGACATTTGGAACCTGCATGCCATTGGCACACACTGGCCCGATCGGCTGACCGGAATCGAAGTCTCCGACATCAATGGCGACGGACGTCCGGACGTCATCACAGGTGGGTACAGTGGTGGAAGCAGGGATCAGGACGATGACATCGATCTCGCGGCGGCGATGGGTCGTCTCGCCTGGTTCGAGCACCCGGGCGACCTCATTCTGGATTGGACCCGGCACGATATCTCACGGCGAAAGCGGGGCATGTTCGACAAATTCGTGCCTCGCGACATGGACGGAGACGGTGATATCGACTTCGTCTCGACGCGCGGAAACAGCGCCCCATACGACGGCGTCTTTTGGCTCGAGCAGGTACGCTCGGATGGGCCGAGACCTTCTTTCGAACGTGCACGTGCCGTGGATAGTGAAGAGATGCCGCTAGCTCGTTAGGCGCGCTCCCTGAGCTATGGCTGAACCTTATCTCGGGCAGTTGAGCGACCTGGTGAAAGCTTTGGGCTTGTCAGAGCAACCCGACGTCGACCTCGAGTGCCGGCACTTCTTTTCTGGCGCCGCGCTCTACGCGGACGGCAAGATATGCGCTTCTTTGACTCCAGTGGGCCTAGCGATGAAGCTTCCGCCCGACGTCCGTGAAGTCATGCTGGCCGAGGGGCTTGGCCGACTGCTGCGCCACTTCGACGGGGGTAAGGTGAAGAAGGACTACGTGCTTCTTCCCGAGGGGCCTGCCGTCGCGTCTTCCGCGCTGTCAGAGCTGTTCCTGACCAGCTTTTGGCATGCCCGGGGCGAGTAGTCGAGTAGAGATGGACGGCGCTGACGTGAAGAAGGGCGAGGTCGCCCGATGAGCCAATTCACAGACCCTGAGCACGCTCACTCAGCGCTGATTACGATCGACGTGCAGTGCGATACCCTGGATGGCGAAGCTTTCGAGATTCCAGGGACGTCAGCGATTCTCCCCCACATTGGGCGGCTCGCTGCAGTCTTCCGGTCTCGCGCAGCGCCTATCGTCCATGTCGTGCGCCTCTACCTGCCCGATGATTCAAACGTCGATCCCTGCCGGCGGGAGCTCGTCCACCAGGGAGTGAGGCGCGTGCTCACGCGCTCGTCTGGCTCCCAGATCGCCCCTCAGCTTCTGCCCTCATCATCACATGAGCTCAACGCTGATATACTGCTGCGCGGCGGCGTCTAGGAAGTGGGGCCCAACGAGTGAGTCGTTTACAAGCCGCGTTGGGGCGCCTTCTTCGGCAGTTCGCTCGAGTCACACCTTCGCGGCCTCGACGTCTCCACGTTGGTGTTCAGCGGGTGCAACTTTCCCAATTGTCCGAGAACGTCGATGTACGAGGCGAGCGAGCGCGACTTTAGAATTGTCGCCATCGACGACGCGATCTCGGGTCTTTACGATCGGGGACGTGCCGAGCTCCAGGACATTGGGGTGCACCTGATCGGCACCGAGCGCTATTTGGAGACCAGCCGGCCGACGCCTGCCGCATGACGCGGATTGAGATCCTGGGACCAGGCGACGTTGCGACGCTCTTAAACGTCGCTGAGCACGTCTTCGATCATCCGGTACGACAGGAACTCATCACCGAGTTTCTCGGTGATCCTCGTCATCATCTAGCGGTTGCCGTGGAGAAGGAGCGCGTCGTCGGTTTCGCATCGGCGGTCCACTAGGTTCACCCGGACAAGCTGCCGGAGCTGTGGATCAACGAAATGGGCGTGGCTCCGGACCATCAAAGGAAGGGCCTAGGCAAGAAGTTGTTGCGTGCGCTCTTTGCGCTCGGTCGAGAGCTGGGGTGTGGGGAAGCCTGGGTGCTCACGGAACGAACGAATCGTGCCGCCACGCAACTGTACTCATCCCTGGGCGGGTTCGAGCCCCCCGACGAGACGGTCATGTTCTCGTTCCTTCTCGATGAAGCTTGACGTACGAAAAGGTCAGGTGGTGCTTCCTCCTGGTGTCGCGAAGAAGAACAGGACGGAAAGGTCCTCCGCGATGTCGACAAATCGATGGTTCTTCCCTTTGGCCACGAAGAGGACCGATCCGGGCTGGACGTCCATGCGCTGGTCTTCGACCAGGAACGACGCTCCTCCCTCGAGCACGTAGTAGACCTCGTCTGTATCGTGTGCGGGCTCTGCGGGCCCTGGTCTCCCGCGGGGATCCCATACAGTCCGCATAGCGATTGGGCACGCGGATGAACTCCTGCCACGGGCGTCCGTGCTCGGCACGCTGCTCTCGGATGTCGTCGATATCGAAGGAGAGCCAATCAGGGATTTCGTGCATGGGAAACTCATCGGAAAAGGTGCGGCGGTCGGGCTCGTTGTAGATGTTACAGCATGACGAACTCCTCGGCCCCTCACCTCATCGACGCGCTTGCCCGCATCGCGCGACGGTACCCCGTAGGTCGCAAGCTCGTCATCTCGCCGACACGCGGTGGGGGGCGAGAGCTCTTGCGGCGGCTCTCTCTCGAGGGACCCGGGTGGGTCGGCTTCGAGGTGGTGACGCAGGCGCAGTTGGCGCTTGGACTTGCGCGCGACGGAATGGAGCAGGCTGCGCTGCGCGCGATGGATGCGTTCGACGAAAGAGCGCTGCTTGACGAGGCTCTCGACGCCGCTCTGGTCGCCGAGCGAAAAGGCCTGGGTGAGCTTGCCGAAGGCGTAGGCTTCCGCGACTGCGTACATCGTGCGGTTCTGGATTTGCGGCTGTCGGGTATAGGTCCTAAGGAGCTCGACCGAGCCCGGCTCGCTGACTGGCCGAAGCGGCTCTTCCTGCTGCGGGTGCTTCAGCACTATGAGCGGCTCTTGGGCCAACGTCGGCTCGCTGACACCGCCTCCGTACTCCGGCTTGCACTCGCATCGTTGGAGGACGACGGCCATCGCATGCCGGACTCTCTCGGCACAGAGGTCACGGTAATCGTACCTGGAGTCAGCACGCGAGGGCTGAGGGGAGAGCTCCTCGCCGCGATTCAGGCGCGAGGTGCCAAGGTGCTCGAGACGGACCCGGTGGTTGGCCTCGACGTGCCCGACTCCGTGCTTTGGAATCGCCACTCCGATGGGTCTGCGTGCTCCTTTCTCTACGCTCCCGGGCAAACGACCGAGGACCAGCCATCCTCGCAGCTCGAACTCTTCCATGCGGCCTCCATCACCGACGAGCTGCGCGAAGTCCTTCGACGTGTGGCCGAGCACGGGCTGGCATGGGATCAGGTCGAGATCGTCACACCGGATCCCGCCGCCTATGGGTCGGCGCTGCACGCGCTCTCTTCACAGCTCGGTATTCCGGTCACGTATGCCGTGGGCCTTCCCGTCGAGCGCACGCGCCCCGGGCGAGTCGTACGCGCCTACCTGGACTGGATCGAAGGAGGCTTTCAAGCCAGCCCCGTGCGGCGGCTGCTCGAAGCCGGCGACCTGCGACCGGGTCGCACGAGGCTCTATCACGCGCCGGCCGACTTGGCGCGTCGGTTCCGAGGCCTGCGCATCGGCTGGGGTCGCAAACGATATCGCAGTCAAATCCGCGCCGCGCTATCCGGACTCGAGCAGCTGGTGCCGACGAAATGGGAGCAGGCTGAGACCTTCGAGCGCCGCCGGGCGAAGGAGGAAGGGGAGTTGAGGGCGCTGCGCTCGATCCTGTTTCCAACCCTGAAGGCGACGCCAGCGATCCCGGATCGCGCGGGAGAGGGCGGCGCCCCGGTCTCCCCGGCTGAGATGGCTCGCGGGCTACGCGCTTTCCTTCGTCGCGTTCCTCCAGGGGATGGCGCCGACCGGAGCGCGCGCGAACGCATCAACAATGTGCTCGAACGCGTGGAGGCCACGCTCAGGCGACGCACGGACTTCCGAGCGGCGGTCACTGTGCTCCGGCGACACCTCGAGATCAGGATACGCGCGCCGAGACCCGACGCAGACGTCGACGACCCCGGGGCGCCGTGGTCTTCCGAGGGTGGACACCTGCACCTGTCCGACATGGAGCACGGAGGGTACACAGGCCGCCCGGCGGTCTTCATCGTAGGGGCGGACGCGGAGCACCTTCCCGGGTCGGGCGTGCAAGACCCCGTGCTGCTCGACAGCGATCGGCGCGTGCTCGGGGAGGGCCTACCCACGTCGTCTGAACTGCTGCGGGAGCGGATCTTCCGTTTCGCGGCGTTTTTTGCTCGCCTGGGTGGGGCCCGGGTCACGCTCAGTTATCGCGCGTGGGATGCGACGGAAGCGCGTACGATCGGGCCGTCGCCGGTATTGCTGGCGGCGCTTCGCCTCCAGCGCCGAGATTCGCAGCTGACGTTCCGAGACCTGTACCAGACACTTGGTCGTGTGGTGTGTCGGGTCCCCCGATCGGGCCGCCCCTCATTGGATAGCGACGACATCTGGATGGCGGCCCTCGGTGCGGGGGACGTGATGCGCCGGGGGGTGGATGGCGTGCGCACCGCTTTCCCCAGGCTAGACGCGGGACTGTCGCTGCTGCTCGAGCGCAGCGAAGGCGTTCCGGGTCCAGCGCATGGCGTGATTGAAGCGAGGCCGCAGGAACTCGATCCTCGCAAGAATAAGTCGTTGGTTGTGTCGGCGAGCAGACTCGAGGACCTGGGCGCCTGTCCGCTACGCTACCTCCACCGATCAGTGCTGCGAATGTACCCACCCGACGATCCCGAGCTTGATCCCGATCGATGGCTCAACCCGCGGCGCCGCGGCGGCCTGCTGCATCAGGTCTTCGAGGCGTCACTTCGCGAGGCCCGAAAGCAGAAGCTCAGGATGGAGGAACCTGCCTTCGAAGCGCTTGCGGTGAAGACGCTGGGCGAGTGCGTGGACCGGCTTCGTGCGGAGGTGCCGGTTCCCGGGGAGGGCGCGCTCAGGAGGGAGTTGGTCGCGCTCGAGGAGGATGTACGCTCCTTCGTACGCATGGTCCGCCAACATGGGGCTCCATGGGTGGCGCTCGAGCTCGACTTCGGAATCGGCGACGACGAACCGGTCGTTCTGGAGCTCGAGCAGGGACAGCTTCGCTTCCGGGGCGCGATCGACCGTGTGGATGAGAACCTTCAAGGCGTGCACGTTGTGGACTACAAGACGGGTGTGGCTTGGGGCCTGGATGCCGATAGCGGAACCTTCGACGGCGGGCGTCGTCTGCAGCACGCACTGTACGCGCATGCTGCGGAACAACGGCTCGGCGGTACGGTCGTCTCGGGTGAGTACCACTACCCGACGCGACGCGGCGAGAACCAAGCGTTCGTATTCGACCGGCTGAGATTGGCGGGCATTGCCCCACTGCTGGACCTGATGTTGGACACCGTCGCCTCCGGCAACTTCGTGCCGACTGAGCGGGCGGACGACTGCCGCTTCTGCGACTACGCCGACGTGTGCCGAGCCCGGCCGGCACGCTTCGGGAAAGTGGTCTCCCCGCTCGCTGAGTGGTCTGAGCAGCACCTGAACCTCGGACTGTGGCCGGCGTTCGCCCAGTTGAAGCGCGTGCGCACCTTCGAGGACTAGCGCGCCAGCGGGTTTTACGGGGTCCGGCCCTCCAGGATCGCGGCGAGATGAGACGCTTCCAGATTGCCGCCCGAGACAACGGCGACCACCTTGCCGCCACCCGCCCGACCGCTCAGCGCTGCGGCCACGGAAGCACCGCCTGCGCCCTCCGCTACGACATGGGCACGTGTCGCCAGCGTGTGGATCGCGCCACAAATCTGTTCGATCGAAACGACCAGCGACCCGTCCAGTAGCGACCTAGCGAGCGGCCACATCTCGGGCAGCACCCCTTTGCCCCCTATGCCGTCGACGAAGGTGGCGATCCGGTCGACGTCGACGGGCTTGCCGGCGTCGATCGACGCCGCGAGAGGCGCCGCGGTTTCCACCTCTGCCGCATAGACGGCAACGTCGGCGCGCTTCGCCTTGATGGCGGACGCGATTCCGCACGAGAGACCGCCCCCGCCGTACGGTACGACCACGGCCGAGACGTCGGGCAGTTGCTCGAGAATCTCGAGCCCGATCGTTCCGTTGCCCGCGATCACCGCGGGATCGGCTACCGGATGCACGAAGAACCCGTTTTCCTGCGGGTGGCCGTGGTCCCGGATGACCGACCACCACTCGTCGAAGGGCACCGGCACAGGCGTGCCGCCAAGGCGGACGATGGCCTCGATCTTCGTACTAGGCGCGGTGTCCGGCACGATCACGCGAGCTTCGATTCCCAGTCGCCGGGCACTGAATGCGACGCCCTGCGCCATGTTGCCGGCGCTGCCCGTATACACGCCTCGAGCGAGCTCGCCCACATCGGCGAGCAGCATGGCATTTGTCGCACCTCGGATCTTGAACGATCCGATCGGCTGCAAGCACTCGAGCTTGAGCCACAGCTCGCAGGGTGCGTCAGGCGCCTCCAGGGGAAGCAGGGGCGTGCGTATGGCGGCACCCGCTATTCGACCACGGGCGGCTTCGATGGCCTGCAACGGAATCGGTGCTATTGGCTCCATGCCTGACGATGGCTCCACGCGGCCGCTCCGGCTAGTTTCGGCCGCCGCAAGGCGCTCATGTGTTCATGAACTAGAGACAGGTGGAACGAGAGTCGTGAGGACCAAGGCCATTTGCTTGCTCATTTGCCTCGCAGCGGTCTCCTGCAACGCGGGAAGCCCGACAGAGCTGGATGAGATCAACGCGGCTTCGCTGCACGGTCGTTTCCTGCTGACCTTCTCGAATGCGACGTGCACACTCAAGGGAATAGAGTTGAGCTTCGCCCAATTCGGCGACGGCGGTGCACTGCCGGAGAGCATTCGCCTATTCGGGTCGTGGCAGGAGCTTGAGGACAACTTTTCGGGTGACCTGGTAGGCGCGCTTAGGCGGGATACCGGGGAAGTCCGGTTCGACTTGGTCCCCGACGTGCGCTTCCTGGAGGGCATCTTTCTCGACAACGACAACATTGCCATGGGCTACACGGACCTGAGTATGGGCTGTACCGCACGAGCGAAGGGGGGGAGGATCTAGTCTAGGATCCGCACTCTCAGGCCACTGAGGCCCCCACTTCCGGCCGCACCGTCGTAGCGTGCGTCGCTGAACTGGACCCACCAGCCAGTTCCGTCCGCTTCGATGCGCACGTAAGGGTATCGCGACCAGGCAAGATAGTGAGCCACGTCCGGTTCGAGCCGAGCCAGCGCCGCGATTCTCTCCAACTCTGCAACCGACACCCCGACTGGGCCCTCGATCAGCGGCACGATGTCCTCAGGATGGAGTTGCACACGAGGGCTGCCGATCCAGCGGTGCAAGCCGGGGACGAAGCCCACATCGGTCATGACTTCGACGTCCGAGCTGAAGGGGTTGGCGGGTGAGGGAGCCACCATAACGTCCGTGGCCTGCAGGCCTGCCGACTCGGCCGCTGCGCGAACCTGGCGCCGTGCCGCCAGGTCGGCGCCGATCATGGTCATGATGTAGACGACGGCGATCGCGAGCGATGGGGTGGGCAGGCGGCGCAGTGCGGGTGAAGTACCGCGGCGGAATCGCAGCACGGCGATCAAGACGAGCCCACCGAACCAGATCGCCTTGGCCACAGGTTCGAACGGCAATACCAGGACCACCAATGACGCGAGCGCCGACAGCAGCGCCCACGCGGCTAGGCCGGCGACGGACGGCGAAGCCGCGAGAAAGACCGCCCCTCCCAAGACGAGCCAGATCCAAGGATCGACGATGAAGAGCGAGTCCCCGTACGTCCAAGCGTCGCCGAAAGGCAGAGCCCAGCGCATGCCATACGTGTTCATCCAGTCGAGCGCGGGGTGCGTCAACACACCCACCAAGGACAGAACGAGCAGGGGACGGGCCCGGGCGGGCGCAGCCCCCGGCTTGAGGCGTCGCCGCACAGCCAGATCGTAAAGCAGAACGAGACCGGTAACCAAGAACGGAAGCACGAGCAGCGCGGGCCATCCGTGTGTGATGCCTCGGCGGAACGCGAGTGCGAAGTATTCGCCACGCATGTAGCTGAAGACGTCGATGTCAGGGGCGTTCGCCGCGAGCACCAGCGTTACTGTCGCGAGCGGGGTCACGCGCTCGGCGCCGCCTTTCCCGATCGCGGCGCCTACCAGGCCGTGCGTCAGATTGTCCAGTAGGAACTCCTTGGATGTTATTGCTGGCGCCGCATTAGATTGCTGCGACCACCCTCTCAGCGTGGCGAGCCCTTAATCAAACACGCTCAGGTAGGACGATGATGGAGCGCGATCCCGAATTCCTCAACGAGGAGGAGGCCGCCCAGCCGTGATCGACGACCCGACCGCGGTCCTATTCATATTGGCTGCCGTCGTGGCCGTCGCGGTCGCGCTGGAGGCACGTCACCATCTGTTCAGGTCCCTCGGGTCAGCGTTGCTCGCGATCCTGTTCGCCATGGCGCTCTCCAACGCCGGACTGATCCCTGGGACCTCCTCCACGTACGCGTTCTTGGCCGGACCCGCGGTCAGCGCGGGCATCGCACTGATCCTGCTCGGGGTCGACGTCCGCACCGTGATCAAGGCCGGACCCACCATGTTGGCGGCATTCGCAGTGGGTGCCGTTGGGTCAGCGCTCGGGGCTTCGGTCGCCGGTTATGTCCTAGCGGATAGCATCGGTCCCGAGACCTGGAAGCTCGCTGGTCAATACACCGCCACGTATACCGGAGGCGGAGCGAACTTCGCGGCTGTTGGCGCGGAGCTGGAGACCAGCGGGGGGCTCTTCGCGGCAGGGATCGCCGCGGATGTCATCCTCACCGCAGTCTGGATGGCGGCCTGCCTAGCGGTACCGATTCTGCTTGGCAGCCGATCCGATGCGGCACCGGTAGGATCTGCCGAGACGAAGGCGTCACAGCCGAGCTCGCCGGGCGAAGAGACTGGTGGTGAGACGCCCGGGGCCGACCGCATGCTGTTCACGAGCCTAGGCGACGTCAGTCTCGTCGACCTGGGCATGCTGGCCGCGATCGTGTTGGGCACGCTGTGGGCGTCGGATGTGCTCGGGCAGAGGTTCGCATCCGTTCCGGGCGTCTTGTGGCTCACCACGATCACGCTTCTGCTCGCTCAGATCCCTCTGGTCCGGAAGCTTCGCGGAGCGGGGGTGATCGGCAATTACCTGGTCCTGCTTTTCTTGGCCAGCAATGGCGCCCAATCCGTGGTTGCAAACATCTTCGCCGTAGGCCTACCGGTGGTGTACTTCGCCAGCATCACGGTGGCGATCCACGGCATGGTGATCTTCGGAGTCGGGCGCATGCTCCGCCTCGACATCAGGACGCTCGTTGTGGCCTCCCAGGCCAACGTCGGCGGTCCGGCTTCGGCGATCGCGTTGGCCACCGCACGCGGATACACCGACCGATTGTTGCCCGGAATGGCCGTTGGCCTCCTCGGGTACGCAGTGGGCAACTATTCCGGCCTCGCGATTGCGTCGCTCATGCGCGGCGTGTTGGGTGGGTAGGCGATGACGCTTGAGCTCACCGACTACGAACGCTCGCTCATCGGCGGCTCCCAAGGCGACGCCACCGCCATGGCGATGCGCATTCTGGTGTCCGCCGCCGAGCTAGTGGGCGCCGGCGAGCTCGTCGAGATCCGCTCCGCGCACATCGATGGATGCCTCCACCACGGCGACGGCGGCGTCGAGTTCGCCGAGCGCCTGGCGGACGGCGGTGGCCGCGTGGCTGTAGACACCACGCTCAATGTGGGCGCTCTGGACCTTCTTCATCCAGACAAGGTCCGCGCCGGGGCGCACAAGACTGCCATGGCGCGGCGTCAGATGGACGCTTATGTGCGCATGGGGGCCGAGCCGACGTTCACCTGCGCTCCGTATCAGATCGGTCATCTGCCCGATGTGGGCGAGCAGGTCGCTTGGGGCGAATCCAACGCGATCGCGTTTGTGAATTCCGTCTTGGGCGCACGCACCGAGCGATACGGGGACTTCCTCGACGCGTGTTGCGCGCTCACCGGACGCGCGCCGCTGCACGGGCTGCATCTGGAGGAGAACCGCGCAGCGACGGTAGTGGTGGATGCTTCGCACGTACCGTCGGAGCTCAAGGCGCGAGACGTCTTCTATCCTGTGCTCGGCACGTGGCTCGGACTCGAGGTGGGCCGAGACATCGCCGCGATCGTCGGCCTGCCCGCTGCGACAACGCGAGACCAGTTGAAGGCGCTCGGCGCAGCAGCGGCCTCGACCGGCGCGGTGGCCCTCTTCCACGTCGTTGGCGTGACTCCTGAGGCTGCCACGCTCGATGCTGCGACGCATGGGCAGGTGCCGGGACGAACGGTCGCCCTTACCGCGGAGATGTTGCGCGGATCTCTCGCGAGGCTTTCGACCGCAGGGCAGGGCGGCCGAGTCGATGCCGTGGCGGTCGGAAGCCCGCACTTCTCGATCGGCGAGTTCGAGCACTTGGTGCGGCTTGTGAGTGGTCGACGCCTAGCCGTCCCGTTCTACGCGTGCACGGCCCGCGGGACCTTGCTGGCTTTGGAGGAGCAGGGCGATGCCGAGGTGCTGCGTGAGGCCGGCGTCGAGATCATCGTGGACACTTGCGTAGTCGTGACGCCTATCCTGCCGGCATCGGGCGGCGTGCTCATGACCAATTCGGGCAAGTTTGCTCACTACGGGCCGTCCAATACCGGCTACGAGGTCTTGTATGGGAGCCTCGAGGACTGTGTTGACTCGGCCGTGGCCGGTCGTGCCCTCAGCAGCCCAGAGGTATGGGCTTGGTAGCGGGCCGCGTCCTGGTGGCGGGCGAGGGCGGGGGACCCCTCCTGAGGCTTGATGAGCCGATCAGCTTTTGGGGCGGGGTCGATCCCGTATCAGGTACGATCGCCGATCCCCGACACGCAAACTTCGGTACGTCGATCGCGGGGACCGTGCTGGCGGTGCCTTCGGCCGTTGGCTCGAGCTCTTCGAGCGCGATCATGCTGGAGTTGCTGCGCGAGGGCACGGCGCCCGCTGCGATTCTTCTGGGACATGCCGATGCGATCCTGTCGCTGGGTGTAATCGTTGGCGAGGAGCTAGGGTACGCGGGCATCCCCATCCTGGAGATGCCGGTAGGCGAACTCGTGAGCTTCCCACAGGGTGTGCAGCTACACGTGTCGCCCGAGGGGATCGTCACTCAGGCCAGTTCGTAACGTGTTCGTGGTTGGTGGTCTCTCCTGCGTCGGCTGCTAGTCTCCTTTCAGAATGTCTCTCGCCTCCATCTGGGTCGCCTTCCTGGTCGGTACGTAGGCGGCAAGCGCCGACGAGCCGCCGACCACGGTGAGCACAGCGATCTAGGTGATCGGGTCGTTTGCGGTGATTCCGTAGAGCGAGCTTTCGATCCATCGCATGAGCACCCAAGCGATGAGTAGTCCCACGGCTGCGCCGACGGCGGTCAGGCCCATGCGCTGTCGGACGATCATTGCACGAATACTATCCGGCTTGGCGCCGAGTGAAAGCCGGATGCCGATTTCGCGGAAACGGCGCCGCACCTCGAAGGCCGTGAGGCCGTAGATACCGATGATCGCCATGAGAAGGCCGCGAATGCCACTGCATCGACGACGCTGACGATCGTCGCTGTCACGCCGACACCGAGCATGAGCGTGACCAGCGCGGTCATGGCGAAGCCCGGACTCCGACGGAGCTGACGTAGGGAGTACGAGCAGTCCTGAAGGAAGGCGTCGATCCGCGACGCGCGAGCCAAGCGTCGGCGTGCCTGGCTGCGCACCGCTCGACTTTCCGCTTTGAGCCGCTCCGCATCGCCGAACTCGGTGCGAGCCCTGTCGGCAGCGTCCCTCGGCGAGAGTCCGTCGGCCAACAAGTCGTCAACGCGGTGTGCGACGTGAGCCTCGAACTCGGCGACGAGTTCTCCTTCTTCCCGGATGCGTGCGGCGCGTGTCTCGTCAAGCGGATTCTGCTCGGGTTTCATGACGCCTCTCCCGGTGCCTCGGACATCACGCGCCCAACTGCCGCCACGTACTCGTTCCAGCTATTCGCTTGTGCCTCCAGCGCAATACGCCCCTCAGGGGTGAGCGCATAGAATTTGGCTCGCCGCTTGTTCTCCGAGAGTCCCCAGCTCGCTTCGATCCACCCCTTGGCCTCGATCCTCTGCAGCCGCAGGGTAGAGAGCGCCTTCTTCTACCTGTAGCACGTCCTGCGAGGAGGCTTTGATGGCGCGGGCGATCTGGTACCCATGCTTCGGTGCAGCGGCAAGAGTTCGTAGGACCAGCAGGTCCAGCGTTCCCTGGAGTAGATCGAGTCTCGTCATTGTCCCCGTCCCAGCTTCTTTTCGAGCGGGAGCGACCGACTCTCCCCTAAGATGTCAAGGGGAAGCGCGACTCGGCCAGCCTCAGGCAGGGTCTTGAGCGGTTCGGCCCCAACCGGTGGCGATCGCGAAGACGAGCACGGCTAGCAGCGCCCAGGAGTGAACGTTGTGCAGCCCGACATCCCAGGGCGATAGTCGGGGCATGCCCATCACGTCGGCGGTCATCGACGCGGCGAGTACAGTGGGTATGAAGATGGGTAGCAAGAACGGATACGTGCAGACCGCGATGTCGAGAATGTTCGCCCTCCGGTTGGCGCCGACACCCGATGCCTCGCCAATGTCCCTAGCCATTTCACCGACCGTCACGATCGCGACCGTCGAGTGCGTGGTCAGCACTGTGGCGCCCGACACAGTCCCGAAGATCCACCACTCCGCGCTCTTCGTGGACGTGGCACGAGCACGCACCCAGTCCGTGAGGCGATCCAGCAGTCCGGCGCGCTCGAGCCCACCGACGAGTCCCATGAGCAGCACGGTGAAGATCGACACGCCGATGGCACGGCGCATGCCGTCGAGCAGCAGGCCGGTGGCAGTGAAGTTGTCTTGGTCGATCGACAGCAGATCAGCGAAGCCGAACCGCCCCAGGGCGAGCCCGAGCAGCGAGGCGCTCACTATGCCATAGATGAGCCCCTCCACCAGGTGCCGCTGTCGGATCAGAACCGTCAGCACGAGTGCGGGCACCGCCAGCATGAGAAGCCCCAGCGCGTCGGGCTCGGTTTGCAAGCCTTCCGCCGCGGTACCGGACCCGCCGAACAGTACGAACACGAGTAGCGCGACCGCCGCGGCCGGTATCGCATACTTGAGCCTCGACCGGACCACGTCCCCCAGCTTCGCACCTTGTGTGGTCGCCGACGCGATCGTGGTGTCGGAGATGGGAGAGACATTGTCGCCGAACGTGGCGCCGGCGATGATCGAGCCGATCAAGAAAGCGGGGTCGGCTGCGAGTGACGCACCCGCTGGGTACAGCAGCGGTGCGCACACGAGGATGGTTCCTAGGCTGGTGCCCGTGGCTGTCGCAAAGACGACGCATACGAGGAAGCTCACCGCGACGAAGCCACCTCCGCTCACCCCGGCGGCATCCGTCGCCCATACGAGTGATCCGACGAGGCCGCTTTCCCGAAGCAATACGCCGAGCACCGATGCGAGCAGCCACGCAAGCAGCATGATCATGACGATCCGTCGGCTCATGCCATCGATGACGGCGTCGCAATACGCCGACTTGTCGGTGGCGAGGCAGAGGCCGAGAGCTATGGCCATCAAGAGTACCGGCCAGAAGCCCGTCTCGTCGGGTGCGCCTGAGAGGCCGAGCCAAGAAACTCCCGCCAGGAAGAGCGCGAACGGAACGAGCGCCCCCACGACGCCCCCATGGAAGGAGAGCGGAGCAGATGGCGGAGCCGGGTGTGACATGGTCACCTTCTGGGTCATGCGTGGCCAAGCTGGTATGTGGCCAGGATCATATCCGGCGGGGTCGTGTCCAAGCCGGCGGAATCCTACGTTCCGACGAGCCCCTCTGAAAGGAATCTGCCGTTGTCCGCACAAGATGAGTTCACGCTGTACGACCTTCGCGTCGAGGTGGTGGCGGGTGATCGACCCATGGTCTGCAACCACGAAGTCGGAGACTACTTCGAACTGTCCGGTGAGAACCTTTCGATCCCGCCGGGCCAAACGTTCCCGATTTACTCTTTGGCGGCGCTGATCCCTCTGCTGCCGGCAAAGCAACGCGAGACGGCGCCCGCCGATTGGATGACGACTGACATGGAGGTGGCGTGCCCCGATCCGCTGTGCGGTGCCCGATTCCGGATCACGCGCACGGGAACCACGACGTTCCGGCACTCCGACGTTACACGAGTGCCCTTAGAAGGCCTTTGAAGATGTACGGTGGCGTGCGCACGTGGCGTCGGCGGGAGGTGAGCAGATGACGGGTCGTTCCGGAGATCCCGGACGGTACATACTGGCCGGTGACTACTCGATCTCCCGCATCATCCATGGCGGGTGGCAGTTCTCGGCTGGACATCGGCTGAGCGCGGCGGGCTCGGATGACGCGCTCGAGGTGCTGGTGCGGGCCGCCGATCTCGGTGTCACCACGTTCGACTGCGCCGACATCTACACGGGCGTGGAAGAACTCTACGGGCAGTTCATCAGACGTTGGAAGAGCACGTCGAACGCCGCGCCGCTCCAGATTCACACCAAGTTCGTACCCGACGACTCCGCGTTGCAGGGCGTGGATTGTTCGTACGTCCAGCGCATCGTCGATCGGTCGCTCTCACGCCTCGGGCTCGATTGCTTGGACCTCGTTCAGTATTACTGGTGGCGCGACGACGTCCCGGGCATGGAGGACGCGGCGCGCTCGCTCGGGGACCTGCAGGCGGCGGGCAAGATTCGCCATGTTGCCGCGACGAACATGAGCGTCGAGCGACTGCGCAGGATAGAGGATGCGGGCGTCCGCCTGGTCGCGAACCAGGTGCAGTACTCTGCGCTCGATCGTCGCCCCGAGGCGGGCCTGTCCGGGCATGCGTCCTCCACGGGAATGCGACTGCTCAGCTACGGCGCGCTGGCGGGTGGCTTCCTCACGGACCGTTGGCTGGAGACCCCTTCGCCGCCGGATCTCGCGAACCGTTCGTTGGTGAAGTACCGGCTCATCATCGATGAATTCGGTGGCTGGGCCTCGTTCCAGCGGCTGCTAGGCGAGCTCGGGAAGATCGCACGAGAGCACGGCGTCGATCTGGCCGCAGTCGCGCTGCGATTCGTGCTCGACCAGCCCCACGTTGCCGCAGTCATCGTGGGCGCGACCAAGGTCGGTCAGATGGAACGAAACGTCGGAGCGTTGGCGTTCACGTTGTCAGCCGCTGACCATGCTCGCATCCGCCGGCACCTGGACATAGCGCCCGGGCCCTCGGGTGACGTGTTCGCTTTGGAGAGTGATCGCGAGGGGAAACACGGGCGCATCATGCGCTATGACCTCAACAGCGAACGCTCCTGAGCCTCGGTGGCGTCCTCTCGGAACTTCGAAGGACGGGGCGCTAGTTCGTCACCAGCTTCCGGTACACGCCCGGAGACATGCCGGTCAGTTCCTTGAAGCGGTGGGTGAAATGCGCCTGATCGCTGAACCCTGTTTCGAGCGCGATCGACGACAGCGAAGCGTCCGACTCGCTCAGTGCACCGCACGCGTGTTCTATCCTTAGGCCTTGCACATATTTTCCCACGGTACATCCGTGGTGCACGCGGAACACCCGAGCCAAGTGCACGGGATGCACCCCGGCCTCGTGTGCGAGGTCAGTGATGCGGATCGCCCGTTCGTAGCCCGCGTGCAGTTGGTCGCGCACGCGTGAAAGCCAGCTCGGTGCGCGTCGCTCTTTCCCCGTGGCCTGTATGCTGCCCATCTCCGCCAGCATCTCCACCACGAGTTCCTCGGCTCCAAGCCCGTTCCCAGTGCTCAGGAACCACCCGTAGAGCCTCGTCGCGAGCCAGTTGAGACGGCTGCCCCGCATCTCCTGCGGTCCGTCTTGTTCGCGGAGGCCGAAATCCCTCATGCGCGTCATCCACTGCCCGCCCAACTCCACGTTGAACGCGCGGCCTCCTTGAGGCCCGAACGCCTCGGAATGCGGCTCATGGCGCGAATAGAAAACCAGAGACGTCGGAAGCACGCTGCGGCTGCCGCGGTCGAGCTTCTCGGTGTACGAACCGCGCAGCAACAGAGAGAAGAACGCATGCTCGTGGGCATGCTTGGGCAGCCGGTGCTCGGGCTCTTACTCGGCATCTTCGAGCGTCAGCCCTCCTAGCCTCCTAGCCTCCTGGTCTTCCGGGAGGCGCCGTGGAATTCGCCCTCATGCATCGTTCGCATGCAGCTCATACAGGCAGGGGACGTGCCAGGATGCCCGTAATATCGGTAACCCATTGTGAAATAAGTACTTAGGTCGCACACGCGGGACCGCGGCGTGCATGTACGTAGTGACCGGCTCCGGGACGGCCGATCCCGGTGCCGGCACACCTTCCCCCGGCTGCCGACGCTGCCCAAATTGGCGCGATGAATGACCCCGCCGTGATCACCCTCCCGTTTCCTGACGCGCAGGCGCGCGCGCGCATCAGCGACGACCTCGATACGAACCTGCTGGTAGAGGCCGGTGCTGGGTCGGGAAAGACTACCGAGCTCGTCGCGCGAATGGTGGCGCTAGTGGCCTCCGGCGTGGCGACCGTCGACGAGATTGCCGCCGTGACGTTCACGCGCAAAGCGGCCGCCGCGCTGCGTGAGCGATTCCAGATGCATCTCGAGGAACGCGTCGGTGAACCCAGTGAGCGCGATGGCGACGACCTGACGCGAGAGCGACTTTCAACCGCGCTGGACGATATCGACCGGGTTTTTGTCGGCACCATTCACGCGTTTTGCTCCAGGCTGTTGCGCGAGCGACCCTTGGAGGTCGGACTCGATCCGGCTTTCGAAGAGCTCGCCGTCGAGGAACGCTTACGGCTGCGTCGACACTTTTGGGAGGCGTATCTGGAGTGCCTGACCCGCGACGGGGGCCCCATTTTGGAGGAACTGTCGGACGCGGGGCTGCGGCCCTCGCGGCTGCGAGGTCTGTTCGACCATCTGGTTGAGAATCCGGACGTCCACTTTCCGACGGACACGACTGAACCT
>Ga0066369_10000198_pt1 | contig 25705 bp, 34 predicted proteins | sample Knorr_S7_td_Bott_FD_70972 | JGI IMG/M metagenome (GOLD analysis project Ga0066369, IMG submission 70972) | Marine microbial communities from Southern Atlantic Ocean transect - Knorr_S7_td_Bottom_ad_4513_LV_A | ecosystem: Environmental > Aquatic > Marine > Oceanic | place: Southern Atlantic... | reverse complement strand
TCTTTATGATTATCATTGACGGTTTGTGTAGTTTTAATTGTTAATTGAAATGAATCTTTTTTATTTTTACGAGGTTTTTTATCATTATTATTTTGTTTATTAGACATTAATACCTCGCAATTGTTTTATTCAATAATAACAAAGTATTAGATAGAAGTCAAGTATTTAAGGATTTCTTGTTTTTATGACTTCTTTTACCATAAAGTTTAGCACAAAAGACGGTCATAATTTCAATGACACTTTCTGTTAAGTCAGTATTAAAGTCTTTGACTTCTTCATTAAGTATGATGACTTCAATATTATAGAAGTCACACAATTTAAATAATATTTCACTTCCAAAACGTAATAAACGTTCTTTATGATTTAAAATTAAGGTTGATATTTTATTATTTAATATCATATTGATTAATTGATTTAAACCTTTCTTTTTAAAATTTAAACCACTGCCTAAATCTTTAATAGATAAAACATTATTTATCTTTTTTTTTACAATAGTTCAATAATTTAGCTTCTTGTGTAACTAAATCTTTTTTTTGATCATGACTTGATACTCTTGAGTAGCAGATGGTTTTCTTATTATGATTAAGTAATCTAAAAATATCCGCTTTCAAATAACGTCTATGATTACCAAAAGTACGAAAACCCACTTTTAACTTACCTAATTTATCCCAACGTCTTAACGTAACTACCGCTACACCTAAAATAGTTGCAGCTTCAACGATTGAAATATAAGATTGAGTTGAATTTTTCATAAAGATACCTTGTTTTTAGTTTACTACTAAAAAGGTATCATAACTAAAAAATAAGAAAATGATCAGATTTAATTAAATATATTGGGTACTGTTAAATACCCACCCGTTACTAACATTATTAGACCTATAAAAAATCTACCTACACCACCGTTTGTTCCACCTGCACCTTGCATAAACATCTCCTTTTAAAATTAAAGTATTAAAATTAATATAAGTGTATATTATACTATATTTTAGAAAAATTTCAATATTACTTGATTATTTTTAAATGATTTTTATTTTTGATTTTTTTTACTGACATATTGAATTCTTTATTAATTAAACTATTTAATATTTTTTTTTCCTCATTTAAAGTTTTTAAGTAGTCATCATTTTCAGCAGATTTAGAATCAGATATATTAGTTATTTCTCTTTCAATATTTTCCATGTTTTTTTGTATTAATGTATAAATATAATGAGTCATAACTTCATTATCTGAATACGGATTATCGCTTTCAAATTTAGTTTTTATTTTTATTTCTATTTCATATTCATTTTTCATAGCATATACCTCTTATTTACTTTTTAATTAATATAAACCATTTTTTTTTATTAACAATAGAATTTTATTTAAAATAAGGCTTGCATTTTTATATAGTTGATAGTATAATACAGAAAAAATTAGGAGAGCAAGTTATGCATTTATATCTATTAGCAATTGGCGCAGCAGCATTTTGGTTATTCAAATCAGGAAAACTAAATTTCGTAGTAAAAAAAGGTCTTCAACAGGCTTATAAATCTTTATTTAAACATACTGAAGATTTTGAAGATTTTGTACAAATTAAAGAAAAAAAAGAAGATGTCGTTATTCCTACAGGTTCTTATGTTTATAAAGCAGATGGAGCTTTGTTTGAAGTAACAAAAACAATGGATTTTAGAATTGATTTTTCTTTAAGCTTTTATAGAGAAAAACAAAAACTTTCACAAACTATTATTCTTGAAAAAAGTGGAGCTAAACATAAGTTCTCTATTAAAGGTGATTATGAAATAAAAGGTAAAGTTGTATACTTTACACCAAATGAAGGCGATTTATCATTATTACCAGCAGATTTAAGAGATTCAGTTATTCCTTTTGTTGTTGTTGTACAGACTGATGATAAAGAAAATCACTCTTTGAAAGTTTCTTTTAATGAAGATCAAATGGGTAGTCAAGCATTAGATTTTGAATATCAATAATAATTAAATTTTTAGAAATAAAAAAAGCTACATAAGTAGCTTTTTTTTTAGTTTAATTTATTCTTAGAACCTTTTTGTTTTTGTGTAGATTCTACTAATTTTTTTAAAGCATCTGGTGACTCTATATCTATTCCTTGCATATATAATGTTCCTGCAAGTTTATCAATCGTTTTTGCTCTATTATAATATCTATAATTATCTTTATTTGATATTTTTAACTTCTTATAAACATCAATAAAATCTTCTAACATATCTTTTTTATTTAAAAAATCAATTAATTGTTTATTTAGTCTTTTTATAAAAACAACTTTTTCTTCATTTCTTATTAAGTTGTTTTGGGACTTGTTTGCTTGAAAATTTATATTTCTTTCTATAAAATCTTTTGATTCATCTCTTGCTGCTTCATATAAACTTTCTTTATTTATCTCTGAATTATAAATTTTTGATTCTGCATACTTTTCTTTAAATTTATCAATTATATTAGAAATTAAATTTAGATTGACATCTTTATTTTTAAAATCATCTTTTATACTTGTTTCAGATACAATATTTTGAAGATTAGGTAATCCATGAATGTAGTTTTCTCTCACTATTCCATATACTTTATCTTCTCTTAAATCTTCCATTTTTATATCATTAAATATATTTTTTATTTCTGATTTTTTTATACTATCAAAATCAAGCCCTTTTATAACATTTAATTTATCTTCTGTTGATAATTCTGAATTTTTATCTATTATTTTATCCATTTTAGTTAATAAATAATCATTTGTAAAAATTTTAAAATCAATACTTAAAAATCTTTCATTATAGTTATAACCGTCTTCTTTAGGATCTACAGATTTCATATCAATCATTTTTTGTACTTTTTCTAATGCAACCTCTTTAACTTTCTGATCAATTATATCAGCTAAATTAATTATTTTTTCTTTAAAATGTTTTTCTTTATTATTGAAAAAATCTTCTGTTTTTCTTTCTAAATTTTCTTTATTAATAACGTTTTTTATATCATTTCCTAATTCTGTAAATTTTTGCATTATATCTAATATATTTTTATTTAAAAATACACTTTTTTTATCAAATTTATCTAATAAATCAAAAGTATTACTCAAAACTTTTTCTTCTTCTTCTCTATCTATATTAATATAATGATTAAAATTATTTCTCATAGGGGAATATTCAGGATAAATACTTTTCAACATTTTTTCCATTGTTTGCTGTCTAATAGCTTCAACTTTCTTCTTATTAGCAAATGACAATTCAGGAGCAAAAGTAGCTAATTTTCTTAAACTTAATGCTTCATCATTCATTAATCTTTCAACTTCAATATAATCTCTACTATTGTTCTTAAGAGCTATTGCGTTTATTGCTTCTTTTTGTAAATCTTTATTATTTGTTTTTTTTCCATAATTCAAAATACTTTCAAATATTTTTACTTTATCTTCAGCTTCACCTACTGTTAAACTGTATTTTCTTCTATTTAAATGATATATATTTTCACTTAAAAATTCGCACAATTCTTTTTCAGTAAATAATTTATCTTTATCGTTATATTCTAATATAGAATCAATATTATCTAAATTTATTTTAGATACTGGATTTTCTTCTTGATCATACTTTCTTCTTTTTATTTTTGGAGCTTCTTCATCTTTTTCGGCCTCTAATATTTCTTTTTGAATTTCTTTTAATTTTTGTTCTTCCTTTAATTTTTCTAATGTTCTTAATATACTTGTATTTTCAAGAGGTGAGAATTCTTCATTAATAGTATTATAATAAGATTTAAAATGTTCTTTTATTATTTTTAATTCTTCTTGATGTAAATTATCTAAATCAAAATATTGAGTACTATTTTTTCTATAAAAATCAATTTTATGAACAATTGGCATTTCTTTTTCACCTTTATGTTCCATTTTCTCCATTAATCTAACTTTATCAAAAAAGCTCATTAAATCTTCTTTATTTTCATGACCTTTGTAATCATATTTATTTAGTATATAACCGATTTCACCTAATCTTGCCATTACCTTTTTAGTGCTTTTAAGTGTATTAATATAAGAATTGTAATTTTTATTTTCTTGTAGAATATTTGAGTTTACCTTAGATTTAAAGTGTAATGCTATTGCTCTTCTTACTGGACTATCTGCAAATTCTTTATTTGAAGAACCAACATAATTTGTTAATTCATATATCATAGAACTTGGTGAGTCTACATCAAGAGCAACTATATTGTAATCTATATTATGGTATCCATATTCTTCTGTATATAAATCATTTGAATCAAGATATATTCCATTAGGGCTATAATTTTTAATTTTTCTTATTTTAAATTCAAATTGTTCTGTTAAATTCAAGTTCAAACTTTTTAATTGTTTTAACATAAATAAAGATTTTTCTAAATCTGCATCTTCATGAATTTCAATTAATTTCAACTTTGTGCCTTTTAACTCTTTTTTTATTTCTTCAATAGTTTCTTGAGCATTTTCATTATCTTTTAAATGTTGAGGTGATATTTTTTCAAAATCATCTTCAAACATAAGAACAGTTGAATTATCTAAAATTCCATCTATCATTGTTCTACCTGACACAATTCTTTTATCTATTAACTCTTTTTCTTCGAAATTCAAATTCTTTCTTATGTCTACAAAAGATTTTACATATTGATTTATTTTTTCTACACTATCTTTAACAAAATCAATATTCGATTTATTAATTAAATAATTTATTTTTTCATTATCATTTGCAAGTTCTTCTTTATTTACATCTTTTAATGTATCTTTGATTTTCATTAATTGCTTATATTGCTCTGGTGATAAATCAAGGATATTTTCTATTATTTCCTTTTTTAAATCCTTTTGAGCTTTTGGATTCCTTAGATCAAGAATAGCCGAAGGGAACTTTACAGTTTGATTTTCTAAATCATAATTTTCATTAAATATACTTTTTAAATTCTTATCATCATTTTTTAATTCTTTTACATTACCTTCTTCATCAACAGTAATTAATAGTTTTTGTATTCCATGTAATTCTGAAACTGTTTTTTTTATATCTTTATCAAAAGCTTCAAGTAATTCAATCTGATCTGTTTGATTTGATATTTCCATTAACTCTTGTATTATAAATGGTTGATTTGATTCTTGAAAGTATTTTGCTAGTTTTATTACTTTATTAGAGTATTTTGAAATATTTAATAATGTATCTCTGTTTATTCTATTTATTTTCCACATAATTAACTCTTTTTATTTTGGGGTTATAGTATAATTATAACATATTTTTTATAACATAAAAATTATTTTAAAATAGATAGTTCGTATATTTCCTCTAATGTCTTCCAAGCACTTATCCACTCTTCCATATCAGCTACTGTTTTTATTTCCTCTGGAAATTCATAGTTTTTTATTTCAGGATTTGATAGTAATATTTTTTTATAATCTTCTAAATTTAAATTTTCAATTTCCAAATCTAGCTCCACATAAAAAAAATCAGAATTATAAATATCGGGTAAAGCGTATAGTAATTTTTGAGTATCCTTAAAATAAATAACGTCTATTTCAGAAGTCTTTTTATTCATTAATGTTACTTTATGACCATTCATATTTTATTTTCTTCTCTTTTATATAGTTTGTATAATTCTTCATTATTTAAATCTAAGTTCATATTTAATATTTCTTTTAAATCTTCATTATCAATATTTTTTATATTCAAAGACATATTTATTATAAAATTTTCTTCTTTTAATATATTAATAGCTTCTTTTAAATCTTCTATATCTTCAAAATAAAACTGTGTTTTTGGGATATCTTTAAATCTTTTATGTTTAACAATAATTAACTGCATCTTTTTCTCTTATTTTTTTTATTTATCTTATATTTTTTTTTTATTATTTCAAGCTAAAGTTTTTTTATATTTTTCCGATAAACAATAAATAGAACACTTTTAGGAGATGTCATTATGAAAATAGAAAAAAATATTAATAATATTAATAATATTAATAATATTAATAATATTAACGATAATAAGAAATTTAAAGAAACAAGTATAAATGAAGAAAAAAAGAATAATGAAGTTGATATTTCTATTATGAATCAACTTCAAAAACTAAAGAATGAAAGTTTTGATAATAAAGATAAAATAAGCAGATTAAAAAATGAAATAAATTCAAATCAATATTCTATTGATACAGCTAAATTATCTAAGAAAATAATGGATTTTGAATTTCAACTTCAAAAATTAAAAGATTGACCGCAACCAGCATAAAAAAACATTTCAAAACCTATTCATTTTGATTTTTTATTTTACAACACTTATTTTTTAATTACTATCTTTCGTGTTTGAAGGCTTACTGGTGAGCCTATGAAGTTAAAGCCTTCTTGTAAAATCTTGAAGGTGCTTTAAATTCACTTGACAACCAACGATATAACTCTTTATAAAAATTGGTTGTCTTTGTTTTTTTATTAACGTCTTGTTTCTTATATATATCCACTGGTATCGTTAGACTACAAGACTTGTCTTTATAGATAAATTCTATCTTTGGTACTTCATAATATTCTTCTAATTTATAATATCTTCTTGCTATTACATATGCCGCTGCTTGGTGTACACTTATTCCATATTTCTTAGTATATAACGTTTTTCCAAGCATTGAAGTGTATGCTGCATCAACTGTTTTGGATACTACACCTTGCAGTAAGCAATTTATTCGTATCCTTTCTTTTATTTTTGCATACGCTAAACTATGTAACATTCTATTATATTTTTTGTCTATCTTCTTTAATTGTTTCATTTTAGTTTTAAAAAAATCTAAATTTTCTATAACAAGATGCTTCTTTTTTTCTTTAGCATAGAGAACTATTTCTTTAATAGCTTTATTAATCATTTGTTCTCTATAACCACTTTTGTTATTACTTCCAAAATTAAATTTATAGACTTTTGAGTATAATAATTTACCTAAATGATTAATTTCGGATAATGATATATTATCATAGTTAATATCAATGCCAATCACACCTTTTCTATCTTCGGTTATGACTTGTTTTATTTTTCTTGGCATTGAAGCGTGAATACCTATTTTACCATTATAATGTTTTTTAATTAAGAATGAAACCGTATCACAATAGTAATCATCAATATTAGGTTTCTGTAATCCAGTTATAGATTTATTTTCTTTTTCTAATTTTTTCTTTAAATTATTATAATTATTTAAATCTTTAAAATAAGCTACATTATTATCGTGATTTTGTTTTAATATGTCATTTCCTCTTGGAAAATAAATATTTTTTAATACATAAACACTTCCATATTTTTCACGTAATTGATAAGGCACATTAACGTGTAAATCAAAATAATGTTTATTTCTAATTGTTTTAGAAAACTTTAATTGAAATTGCTGATTACCATAGTTTTCACTTTTAGAACCCCCACATTCAAATTCATTTCCACGGTTATGCCACTTTTCTTGCCAAGTATCAAAATTAATATTTTCTTTAAATTGTTCTTTGAATAATTTTTTACCGCCAAATACAATACCGTTATAAATTTTATTATTAATTTCATATTGTAATTTTTCTATTTTTGAAGTTATTTTTTGTAAAACTTTATTTTTGTATTCTAAATTTTTGTAAGCTTCTTTTTCTGAATACTTTGATACTTTTGAATTGTGATATTTTTCTTGGGCTTTATCAAATTCTTTTTGAAGTTCTTTTAACTTAATTAGTTTAGATTCCAAATTATTTTGTTTACATTTAATTAAGGAATCACATTTTGCTTGAATAGATTTATCAATGGCTCTTGCATAACGCGCATCTAATATTAAATGTTCTACTTTATTTTCATCTTTATAAAATTGACTTTTACGATAATCATCACAATCATCCTTGTTATATGTGCTTAATAAATTATGTTTTTTAAGATAAGCGAAGCGTTTGGTGGTATATTTGAGAATAAGATTCATACAATCTTGAATAAAAATATTATCATTATTATTTTGATAATAAGTTTTATAAGTAATATACTCTTTCTTTTTATTTTTACTCAAAATTAGCTCCAAAAGTTAAATAAATATTAACAAAAAACAATTCAAAAGTCAAGTATAGCAATATTTTGAAGTCTAATTAATCGTTTTCTTATTTTTATGACTTCGTTTACCATAAAGTCTTGCAGAAAAAACGGTAATAATTTCACATAAATCTTCGGAAAATTCTTGTTCACACGTTTTATTAATATCGTTATTTAAAATAACAATTTTAATATTAAAGATATGACATAATTTAAAGATAATATCATTACCAAAGCGTAATAATCTATCTTTATAAGTTAATATTAACGTTGATATAGATTGAGAAATAATTAATTCTATAAGTGTATTTAAGCCTTTCTTTTTAAAATTCAAACCACTTCCTAAATCACTAATAATTTTATAATTATTAATATTATTATTAATGCAATAATTTTTTAGAGTATTTTTTTGATTTTCGAGGTCATTTTTTTGTTTATAAGTAGAGACTCTTGCGTAAGCGAGGGTGGTTTTCTTATTATGATTATTATAAATCTTATCAATATCAGCTTTCAAATAACGTCTATGATTTCCAAAAGTACGAAAACAAGCATTAAGCTTACCTAATTTTTCCCAACGATACATAGTGGAAAGAGAAATGCCTAAAATTTTAGCAGCTTGACAAATAGAGAGATAAGTTTTCATAAATAGATACCTTTTGTAATGAGTTGACTATTAATAAGGTATCAAAGAATAAAAAGAAATGAATAGGTTTTTAGTTAACTGTAAAACCACCTGATTCTTCTATTAGTATTTTATGTTTTGCTTGATATTTATTCATATAACTCTCCTATCTCTTTTGAGAAAATAACCACCTCTTTTTCTACATTTGGTATTTTATTTTTTAAAGCTTGATACGTAAAACCACTAAATGCACTATCATCAAGTAACAGTGTATTTTCAAAAGATACATCTTCTTGTATATCATTAAACAATATATCAACAAATCTTTTTCTTTGATTTCCTTTTATATCAGCCATTTTTATTGTACTCATTTTTTCTAATGAATTCATTAAACTTTCTTTTTCTTTTTTTTGAAATTTTTGATTGTTTAATTCTTGAATAATTTCATTTTTACTTTTTTTATTTACTATAATTACATTTTCAGTTAGCAACTTAGCGAGTTTTATTAAATTTTTATTTCCTGTTTCTGGAATAAATACTGTTTGGAAATGAATATTTTTATTAATTGATAATATTTTTTTAGAAACATCTTCTAAAAATTCTTCTAATTCAGATTGACTAAACTTGTAATCATACTTTTCTTTAAATTTAAAATATTGATTTAAAATATCTTTATTTTTTATGTCTTTTAATTTAAATACCATATCAATGCCCCAAAATTAATTAAGCACTATTATACATCTTTTAGTGACATAATACAACCTTTTTTATATTATACTATAAATTAAAAAGAGGGTGTTTTTTCGTTTTCTTTTCTATAATACCAAAAATATAAAGGTGTTAAAAATAAATTTAGAAGAATTGTTAATTAGAAAATTTAAAAGTTAAAGTTAAAATAGAAAATGATAAAATATATAATATAGTAAAAACAAAATCAACTATAATAAATTTATGAACTTTGATTAGTATAATTTGTTTTAATATCTAATATAGCTGCCATCATCTTCTTTATTTCCTCAATACTATGAGAATAGTAAAATTTTTCTTTATCTATATATATACCGTATTTAAAGTTAACTTCTCCTTGATAGCAAACTGATTTAATATTGTCATCTACTTTTATTTCGATATTTTTTGAATATTTTATTTTTTCTTTTAAATCTTCTGATATATGTATTTTATCAAAAATTATAAGTGGAATCATATCATTATTATCATATCTGCATGCAAATATCGGATTTGATAATAATATTAAAGATAAAATTAATAATTTTTTCATTTATTTTCCTTTTTTTAACATTTTCTTATTAAAACATAAAAAGCAAAATTAATCAACAATAATTATTTCATATCTTGGTGACATTTCTTGTATATTAGGAATCAATTTAGCAGATTGAATTATTTTTATTTTTTTACTTCTATCTCTTGGATCTGCCATTTTATGAAATTTAGTAACTTTATCTAATTTATATTCTACGTATAGTTGAAATGATATATTATTTTTTTGAAAATCTTTATTTAAGAAACATGTTGAAAACCCTCTAAACGTTGTTCCTTCTTTTGCAAGCTTTTCAGAAGTAACTGGATAGAAAGAAGGAATACCTTTTGGTCTTCTATGTTCGTTTAATAATAAACCATAATTTTGACAGATTACTTCTATTTTGTTTTCTTTTAAAGAACTACATGCTTTTTTTAAAGAATCATTTTCTTCTGGTAATTGAAAAGTTCCAGAACGCCAATATTCATTATCAAGTTTTTCTATATCACAATAATAAGATATATTATTTATATAATCATGAATTTGAGCATGTAGATTATTTTCTTTATTTAAATCTAAACTTTGAATATCAGAGTTTGAAGTATATAATATTTCAGCTTTTAAAAATAAAGGAATACTCAATATTAATAAAACAATGATATTTTTATATAACATTTTAAACTCCTTTTTATTATATTTTATTTGTTCTTAATTTTTTATTTTTTAACAACAAATCTACATCTTCTAAATCAATTTCCGTTAATTTTAATACTTTATTATTTTCAAAAACTATTCCTCTTTCTTTATGATTTTCAAAATAATCATTAAATGATTTATTAGCAATACTTTTTAAAAATCTAAGTTCTGGTGTTGTTTTTATAACTTCTTTTAATTCTTCTAAATCACCATGAATTAGAAAATTAAGACTATTTTGTGTACCTTCTACATTCATTTGTTGAATAGTTTCGAATTTGAATTTTTCTGGATATATTTTTTCTAATGCTTGAAAAGCTTCAATTGCTTTATGATTTGAACTGAACTCTCTTATTTTAACAAAATTCAAGTTAGGATTAACCTTTGATTCTGTTAATAATTGATCTATTAATTCAATCCTTCTTATTCTCATATTCAATAAATCTTTATTTAAACTAGATTCTTTATTCATCTTTTCTTCAACTTTATTTATTAATATATCAAAAACATCTTCTGGATTTTTTATTTTTTCTAAATCTTCTTTTGAAAGAAGTTTTTTAGAAGCCTTTTTTATTTGTTCTAATGAATCTGTTATTCCATTTTCTCTTAAACTAATATGATTAAAATCTTTTAATGGACTTGTATTCTCTTCATATTTTATTTCTTGTGATTTTTCATTTAATTCAGCTAATTCTTTTAATAATTCTGGATTCATATTTTTTCCGTTGTTGTTATTTTTAATTATAACACATTTTTAAAATTCTTTTAATTTATCAATTTTTTTTAATACTTCAATATCTTTTTTATTTTCTTTTTTCCATAAATTAAGATAATTCATTAGTGGTATTTTTAATTTTTTAATAGAATAAATATATTTTAATAGTTCAATTCTATTATTTATTCTTTTTTCTATTTCTTTAAAATCAATAAATTCATAACGATCATCAGATAATAAAATACTTAATACTTCTTTTTTAGTTTTATAACCTTTATGATATTCAACGAAAAACAATAAATCAAACAAAAGTAAATAATCAGAAAATGTTATATCAAATTTTTTGTTATCTATTATTATTTTTAAAACTTCTGGTGTTGGTATATAAATAAACTCGTTTAATATTTTTTCATAATTAAATTTTATATTATTAGTTTCAGCAATTTCTAATATAGTTTTAAAAGGTAGGTGACTTTTATTATTTAAGGCAGCATTTAATGAATATTCTATATTATTTAATATATTAAGTTCTTTTTCTTTTAAAAATAAATTAATGATTTCCATATCACAATTGGATAAAGCGGATAGAAAAGGTGACATTAGTTCAGTTTGAAAACCAAAATTAAATTTTCCTGATTTATGAAATAATAATATTATTTCTTTTTGATTATTTATACAAACTTCTTCAAGTGCGGCTTGTTCTAGAAATGCAGGATTGAAATCCTCTTTATTTAAATATGATTTTACTTCTTCTATATTATTTTCTCTAATTGATTTTAAAAAGTTTTTAATTTCTTCATTCATTTTATTTCTCTTAATTATTTTTTTATTATAGCTTTTTATTATTTATTTTTCAATCTTTTATTTTTATGTTAAATTCAAAAAAGCATTTTCTAACAATAATGGAGTTAAATATAAAAGATAAAATGAATAAAAAAAGTATTTTATTAAAAAAAATAATAGAGATTATAAAATTAGAAAACAATCCTATTGAAAAACTTAAATCAATTTCAAAAGATATTGAAAATAAATTTATACTAAAAGATATAAATAATAATTTTCTTAATGAATTTGATTTTTCATTTGAGTCTTTAATTGATAATAAAAATATTATTACTCCTGAAATATTTTCAGATATTGAAGAACTAATTCTATCTCTTGAGAATAACAAATACGAAACAGGCAGTTATTATACTAATAAAATTTTAATTAATTATATTTTTAAAGAAATAGATGATTTATTTAATAAAAAAATTATTGATCCTGCCGCTGGTACTGGTAATTTTTTGATTTATTTTATTTTAAAAATTATTGATAAATTTGAAACAAAAGATGATTTTTTAAAATATTATTCTGAATATATTTATTATAATGAATTAAAATCTCATTCAATTGAAATTTATATTAAAAGAATAAATTATATTATTATAAATCAATTTAATACTGAATTGGATGAATCTGATTTAAGTATTATTAAAAGAAATTGCTTTAACACTGATTTTCTCTTAGATTTTAATGAAAATTTAACTTTTGATATTATTATTGGTAATCCTCCATATCTTGGTACTAAATCTCTTGGAAAAGAATATTTAAAAAAATTAAATAATACTTTCGGGTTTACGGATGATTTATACTCTTTATTTACTCATAAATGCATTGATTTATTAAATGAAAATGGTTATTTTTCTTTTGTTACTTCAAATACCTATTTCACTCTAAAAACTAAATTAAAAATGAGAAAAAAAATGGTTAATAATGGATTATATAAAATAATTAATAACAATAGAAATCATTTTAATATTATGTCTAATACTTCTATTTTTTGTATTAATAAAAATAATAAAAATAAAGAAATTGAAATTTATCAAGAAAATGATGATTATTCGTTATCTTTAATTAATAACTTAAACAAACAGACTTTATCAGAAAATGAATTTAGAATAGCTATTTCTAAAAACAACATAGAAACTGAAAATATGTTTTTAAAAACACAAGAGACATATAATTTAACCAAAGATAAAATTTCAACAAGCAAAAAACTAAGTCAATTTAAAGAAACAGAAAAATATAAAAATTTAATAAAAAATAATAATATATTGCCTCTAGGTTTAATAGCATATATAGGTACTGGTGTAGATTTTAAGGGAAATAATAATAAAGTTTTATATTCCGAAAAAAATAAAAAATATAATTCAATAGATAATTTGATTATTAAAAAAGAAATTTTAAAAGAAGAATTTCAAAATGGACTTAATGACGGTTATGATTTAATAAAAGCTATAAAAGGCAATGAGTTTTTATATGTCAAATGGAATCAAGAAATGTTTCAATACTTAAAATCTATTAAAGCACCATTAAGAAATCTTCATTTATATGGTTCCGAAATGATTTATTGTAAAACTTCAACTTATGAATTTACTAAAGTAGATAAAAACACACTATGTATTAATACAGCAGGTGCTTGTTTTATTAAACCTATTATTGATGTTGATTTAGATTATTTATTTGAGCAATTAAATAATAATGATATAAAAGAATATATTAAAAACAATATAAATAACAGTTTATGTATAACACCAAATGATCTTAAAATGATACCTATTAAGTTAAAATAAATATCAAATTTTTCTTAACATTTTTATAGATTCACCTGCATTTCCAAATACAAAGTTTTCTCCTATTTCTTGAAAACCAAATTTTTTATAGAAACCTTTTGAAGTAACACGAGAATTGCACCATATATTTTTCAATACACTATCTTGTTTGATATCTTTTATTGCAAAATCTAACAATTCAGAACCTAATCCAGATCCTCTATATTCTTCTTCAACAGCCATTGCTCTTAATTGCCAAGCAGGTTGAGAATCAAATTCTGATTCAAGTAGTGTCATACACGCAATTATTTTTTCATTACAAATCATTGCGTAATGACGAGAAGATATTAATTCATCTTCTTTAAACATAACTTCTTCAATAGGATAACCATTTCTTAATACTTTATGTCTTAAATTTATTATATTTTTTGACTCTGTTTTTATTACTTTCATTTATAATTCTCCTTTATCTATTATAATATCATTAAAACTCTTTTAATTTAAATTGCATATCTGTATTTATATAATCGTCTATGTTTATTTTATTATTGTTATTTTCTTCTAATTCATAATAACAATATTTAAAGTCCTTTTTATTTTTATTATAGATTAAAAAGGTGTCTTTTTCCATATCTCTTATATCTCTTATATTAATAATATATTTTTTTTCTATTTTTTTTAAATTATTTGATAATACTTTAACACTTTCAGTTGGATCATAATGTTTATGAATGATACTTATATCTGTATTTAAACTAAACCTTAATTCAAAAGAAACATATAAATAACTAACAAATTCAGATTTTTTTATATTTTCTATATTTGGGGCTGTTTTTGTATATGATAAGCAATTTTCATCTGTAATAATAACGCACTTTATATGTTTATTAAAATTTAATTTATTTATTAATTTTATTTTTTCTATAAAATAATAATCTTGTTTAAAATCGTCTAAAATAAAGATTAATATTTTATTTTTTTTTATTATTTCTTTATAATTTATTTTATAATTTGAATTTACTTTTCTTATTATTATTTCATTTAACTCTTCTTTATTTAATGTTTGAAAAAAGATTTTTAATTGATATTTATTCATAAACATAATTAATGGATACTTATTTTTTATTTGTGAAAGCATTTTAAATAAATGAGGAACAGTATCTTTATAACAACCTGCTATATTTATATCTGATTCAATTTCTGATTTTTCTAAATTATATGGATTTTTTATATTTAAAATTTTTTTTAATTTTCTTTTTATAAAATTATCTAATTCTTTTTCGTATCCTATGTTCATTATTTTTATATCTCCAAAAATAATAAAGTACCATTATTAAAAAAAAATCCAATAATTTTATAATTATGTTATAATAAAAATAAAAGGTTTTTTTATATGATTAACAGATTAAGTAACTTTATTGAGTCAAGAAGAATTAGAGAAGATATAAAAAATATAATTGATAATCAAAATAGTAATGATATTTTAAAATCTCCTGTTATAACACTAACTGAAAATAAATTAGCAATAACTTCTCTTTCTGGATATCATTATGATTATAATTTAAAAGAAGATACTTTAAAAATTATTAAACAATTAGATAAAGAAATTAATATAATCAATTTTCAAAATGAGATTAAATCTCTTATAAATGAAAATATTTTAAATCCCTTGATAGAAAAAAAAATAAAAGAAGAAAAAGAATTAGAAATTCAACAGCAAGCAATATATACTGAAATTCTATCAAGATTAAATCAGTCAAATTATACACCACACAATTATTTTAAAGAAATCAATAAATGGAATCAGGAACAATTTGAAAATTTTGTTAATAAATTTAATAAAGATGAAATATCAAAATTTAAAGAACTATTACTAGATTGTGCAAGAGATTATGAAGACAAATCTATTTCAGGTGATCGAATGAATACAATATTTGATAATATAGCCTCTGATCACCGTGATATGTATAATAAAGTTGAAGATGTTGTTGTTGAAAATTTTATTAATAAAAGAAAAACCAAATTAAATCAAAAGTTTTAATTTATTTTTGATATAAAATTTTGTATTTTTATAGGGCAATTAACAGTATCCAATATATTTAATAAAATCTATTGAAGAGCGAATGTAAATAATGAATTAACTAATTTTATTAATAAATTTAAAATATAAATAAAAAAGCCACTTGAAGTGGCTTTTTTATTTATTTAGTTATTAGAAAGAATATCTAACACCTGCTTCTAATTGACCATTGTTTCCTTGATAAAAATTATAACCAAGACCTACAAATAAATCTTCTTTTACTTTATAGTAACCTTTTGCTTTGAAAGCTAATTCATTGTCACCATCTATATTTACGTTTGTTACTCTTGTATCAAGTTCTAAGTTTTCATTTGCTAAATATCTCATACCTAGTGCAACATTAAAGCCATCGTAGTCAAAGTTTTCAACTTCATAGTCTTCATAAGTAAGAGTTGAATAAACACTTGCTTTTGAAGAAATTGGTTTTTGATAACCAACACCTACTGATAAATTTTCAAGTTCAATAGAACTTCCAGCTAAACTTTCACTAGCATAGGTATATCCACCTAATACAAAAATATTATCATGAACTAACTTTGTTCCTTTCAAAGATACACCTTTTGGATCAAAATCACCTGCACCTTCTATATCTTGTGCTACGTAATCCACCTCTACATTGTTCCATTGTAAATCATTCTTATGTTCTTCTGCAAATGCCGCTTGGGTTGTTAAAATTGCTATAGCTGATGCTATTATTTTTGTTTTCATTGAAAATCCTTAAATTGTTTTTTTTATACTAAAGGCTAATTTTAACCTTTGAATACATGTATAGTATATATATATGTAATGTCAACATGTTGATTTTAATAGTTTTTTTATTTTTTAAAAAAAATATATTATAATATGTAAATTTTTTATATTATATTTTTTATAAAAAGTTAAAGTTTTTAGGTTTTTTTCCGATATTTCATTTATAATATTTAAGAGGATTATTTTTTTGATATATATTAAATATACTTTAATTATTTTAATTACTTTGATAAATTTCAAAATAGAAGCAAATATGTTAAAATATGAAACTCAATTTAAAAATTCAAAATGGTTTAATTATTCTTCAAAGCTATCTTGTAAAATGACTCATGAAGTTAACAATTTTGGTACAGCAATCTTCAATAAAAATTCAGGAAACGACCTTTATAATTTTGAATTTCATTTTCTTATTAAACCTAATTTAAAAACATTAAGCACTGTTTATGTTTTACCTAATCATTGGCAAACATTACCTCAAAATTATCAATTATTTGATGTTGATTTATATAAAGGTTATAATATATCTTTTGAAAATGATAATGTTAACTTGTTATTAAATTATTTAGAGCAAGGATATAAAATAGGATTTATTTATAATGGAATAATAAAAACAAATTTTATATTAAGTAATATTAATTTTCAACAAGCATATAACAAATACAAAAAATGTATAAATAATCTACTACCATACTCCTTTGAAGATATTCAACAAACAATTTTACATTTTGATAATAATAGTTTAAAACTAACAAAAGAATCTAAAAAAGAACTTGATAAATTATTAAATTATATTAAAGAAGATACTGATTTTGATACTATTGAAATAAATTCATATTCAGATAGTTATGGCACTAGAAGTAAAAATTTAGAAATATCAAAAGAAAGAAGAAATAAAATCATTCAACAATTTATTAATTTTGGAATTAATAAAAACATTATAACTGGAAAGTCTTTTGGTGAAAGACACTTTATTACTCATAATAATACAAAAGAAGCAAGAAGCCAAAATAGAAGAATTGTTATTAATTTAAAAAAATAATTATTTTTTTTATTTTATGTTATAATATAATTATAAATAAAAGGATCTTTATTATGGCTAAAAAATTTATGACAAAAGAAGAAAAACAAAATCTTGTTGATAGTTATCAAAAAAAAATTGATGAACATTTTTTATCAATTGTTGATAAAGTAGCAGATTATTTTATTGAAGAAAGTGATAAAAATATTCCTATATGGGAATCAGATGTTTTTGAAAACTCTTTCTATAATCCTGAAAGTGGTACTCAATATAATTTTGAAAATACATTATTACTTTGGTTAGCGGCAAAAGAAAATGAATATAAAGATTCAAGATTTGTTACAGCAAAACAGGCTTTTGATGCTGGTATGTCTATGGAAAAGGGAACAAGAGGACATCAAATAGTTCAACGTTTTGGAATGCCAATGTTTCCTTTATTTAAAAAAGATGATAATGGTGAAATTATAAAAGATCCAAAAACAAACAAACCTATTCCTGAAAGAGATGAAGATGGTAAAGTTAAATATATCTATCAAAGAGTTTCTAAACTTGTTACTGTTTTTAATGTAGAGCAATTAAAAGGTGATATACCTAAACGTTGGAATAAATCAAATGTTAAATTAGAATTAGAAAATGAAGAAGAATTGCAGTTATTCAAAAAAGCACTTGAAGCAAGTTCAGAAGTAAAAATAAATCGTGTAGCAAGCAGCAGTAATTATTATTCAACTCAAAAAGATGAAATAACACTTTCAAATTCTGATTTATTTAAAAACACATTAAATGAAATATCAGTTATGGCTCATGAAATGTCTCATTCTACTGGACATGCTGATAGGTTAAATAGAGAATCTTTATATAAATATAATTCTCATAAAAAATATCGTGGATTTGAAGAATTGGTTGCTAATTTTTCTGCAAGAGCTTTAACTGATAAATATGGATTAAGTAATAATGAGTTTAAAACTGCTTACGATAACAATCATGATGCTTATGATGCTGGATGGATGCAGCATGTTCTTAAAGATAATCCTATGAAAATATTTGAAGCAACACAAATGGCTGAAAATGCTTTTCGTTATATAAATAAAGCATTAGTTGAAAAATTAAAAGCAGAACCAAAAATGAAAGAGTTATATTTTCCTGATAAAGAAGCTGACGAAATTAAAGAATACTTGAAAAACTCAACTTCTAAAAGGAAAAAAAGCTATAAAAGAAAAATGAGTTGATTTTTAATATTTTTTTTGTTATTATATTATATTATAAAATTAGGAGAAATATATGAGTGAATTATTAAATAAAGAAGAAATGTTATCCTTAAATGATAACCCTTTTGAAGACAAAGAGTTAAATGAAAAATTAGAAACTCCGATTACTAACTTAGACGACATACCAGAAGACCAAATTATAGATTAAAATAAAAAAAGCCTATTTTAAATAGGCTTTCTTTTTTTATTTTTGTTTCCAAATACTTCTTCTTGTTTTTCTTTTAATATCTGCATAATACTTTTATTTCCATTTCTTAAATTATACATATATATTATTTCTTGATTATGCTTTAAAATATGATTTAATTTATTAGCTTTTTCGAAATTGATTACTACATTCTTGATTTCGTCCTTAAAAACATTAAATTTATCAGTAAAACTTAAATCATTTTTTTTTATTTCTTTATCTATTTTATTAAATGAAGATAATATTGAATTTATATATTTTTTCTGTTTTTCAATTTGCTCTGAAAAACATTTTACATCTTTTTTTTCTTTATCTTGTAATTTTTTCTTACCTGATTCCTGTATTATATCTTTACCTTCTTTAATTCTCAATTTATTAGATCTTAAATATATAATTGCATTCTCTTTTAATCTTTTAAATCTCATTTCAAAAAAATCAACATTTTCTTTTTCTTTATAATTTCTGATCATAATATTTTTTGTTTCATGATTTATAAATATTTCAGGTGCTTTTTCGTAATCTGATAGTGGAAAATCTTCATTTTCTTGTACTAAATAAATATCATTCATAATATTTTTAATTTGTTTTATTACATTATATCATGTAATTTAAAATTAACCTATTGAAAATGAAGATCCACATCCACAAGTTGTTGTAGCATTTGGATTATTAAGAACAAATCTACTACCTTCAAGACCTTCAATATAATCAATTGTAGAACCTGCAAGATATTGTATACTTAATGGATCAATAATTGTCGGAGATATTTCTTTTTCAAATATTATATCATCTGGATTTTCTTTATCATCAAGCGTAAAACCATATTCAAAACCAGAACAACCTCCGCCCGTTATATAGACTCTTAATTTCATATTTTTTTTCTCTGATTTTAATAACTCTTGTATTTTTTTTATTGCATTTTTTGTTAATTCTATTTTCATTTTTATTCTCTTTTTTTTCATAATTATAATATATTAATTATTTTTGACAATAGTTTTTTCATAATATTATTAAAACAACAATAAATGCGGGATGAATATCTTTAATAGACAATATATATAATTATGTTATCTTAACTATATAACTATCGGAGATCTATATGAAAAATATATTCTTAATTTTATTTTTAGTTATTTTTAATACTGGTTGTGTAGCAACATATCAAGGTGAATCAAGTAGTATTAAACTAGATAACAATGTTTTTAAGGTTTCTTTTGAAGGAAAAAAGAATATGAGCTTAAAAGAAGCAGAAGATAAAGCACTTTTGCAAGCAGCTAATATTACATTAGAAAATGGATTTTCTTATTTTGAAATTCTTGATGATAAATTAAATTTCAATCAAAAAACATATAAAAACAGAACGCCAGTAGTAATTAATAATGGTTTTTTAAATCCTTATGGATTTTATCATTATAATCACTTCAACTCTGTTATTATTCAGGATGAAAATGAAATAATTTCAATGCCTTATGTGAGTTATATTATAAAACTTCACAAAAACAAACAAAATAATAATCTATTATATAATGCAGAAATAATAAACAATCAACTAAAAGAATCAGTTAATTAATTGTTAATGTTGTATTAATTAAAAAATAGACTGTATTATAAAATATGTTTTCCTTAATTTGTTTTATTACAAATCTTTTTAAACTCTTTATTTCTATTTTTAGATTCATTGAGTTCTTTGCTCAAACTTTGCTCAAACTTTGCTCAAACTTTTTAGTTTGAGCTTTTTTTATTTATAATTCTTTTATTTTAAATAAAAATATGTTATAATAACGCATTACTTTTAGAGGATAATAAAAATATGAAAGAAGAATTTTGTACAGTTGATGGTAGAAAACAATATTTAAATGATTTACTTGTAGAGCTTCCTTATTATAAAGAAGATTTTATTTTTACTTATCAAGGAAAAAATTTTAAAGCATCTCCTAATAATGCAAATGAATTTTGCATGGATTATTCGAGAGATAATTATAGTCAACAAGTACATTCAATTAATGATTCAATGGAAGGCTTATTTAATTTCATGTATACTACTGGTGATATTGTTGTTTTGATTGAGGACGAAAATGAAACTGAATAATAAAGAATGTGAAATACTATTAAAAAGAATAGAAAATGCCGATAAAGAAAAAGTTTTGCATCTTGTTTTAAATAGAACTCTTTCTTATATAAATTTAAGAGAACTCTATAAAATTATTGAAAATTTGAAATCTGGAAACTGTAATATTAATGATAGAGAACATTATTTAATAGATAATGATTTAAAAGAATGGGAAGAAAAACAGAAAACACCTCAGAACAATATTACTGTTACTGTTAAAGGATTTAATACTTTTGAAGAAGCCAATCAGTTTTGTTCATGGTATTGTGGACAAGGTGAACAAGATGCTTCCATTTGGTTTGAAGAAAGAAAAAGTGAAGGATTAATTCCAAGCAGATTTATGGAGTCTCAGATTATACAAAAAACAGATAATAACAATATAGATATGATATTAAAAATGCATAAATAATTATTTATGCATTTTAATTTAATAGAATGTTTTATTTTAGTTTCATAGATTTTTTATTATCATTTTTTAAAGTTTCTGATAATTCAACTTCTAATACTCTTTTATTATAAGATTTCTCACCTATTTCAAGATTATGATGTTTATGCCTACAATAATCATATAATAAAGATTTTTTTTCTTTTAATAATCCGTATTCAACCATTTTATTTGAATTTCTGTTTCTTTCGTCTTCATTAACTGATATTGTAATCATTCTTTTTCCTGATTGAGTAAATATATCTTCTATACTTTTCACATCACACCAGAAATGATCTTTAACACCCATTTCTTCAAACTCCATTAAAATTTTATCACCTTCTTTAAGAGAGTTAATATCAGGAACATTATTAGATTTAACTTTATTTATATCATTTACTTTTAATTTTTCTTGTGTTTCTAATTTTAAATTTTCTATTTTTTCTTGAATATTACTTCCATAAATATAATATCTTTTTTCTGCATTACTTAATTTTTCACCTGCAACTAATTTCTTTATTGCTTTTATATCTTCTTTATCGAATAAGTCTTCTTGTTCCAATCTCTCTATTTTATAATCCCAATCCACACCTATTAAATAATGTCTTTTTTCTGCGGGATTCATTTTTATTTCATTTACTAACATATCAAGAGCTTTTAAATCATCAGTATCTAAAATATTTTTATAAACCATTTTTTCTTGATAATTTGCTTCTAATAACTCAAATTCTATTTTGTGTGTATAAAAATCACCGAAACCACTTGCATGAACCGCAAATTTATGACCATCTTCATTTATAATTTCAGCATATGTACCATCAAGTGTATTTTCAAGTAAAGTATATTCTTCTGGCATATGTTCTTCTATCCATTCATACATTACATCATTGTTAGTCGGTAAATCGTGTTCTGTTTCCCAGGTGAAAAAATCAATTGAAGGTAAATCTTTTTCTTTTTCTTTTAAAAAGCTTTTTATTTCTTCTGACATTTTATTATTCCTCTTTTTATTATACTTACATTTTAACATAAATTATCACTAAACAAAAAACTTTACTTTTATTTTTATTTTTTATATAATACAAAAAAATATAAGGCAAAAAAAATGAGTTCTATAGTTAAAGATTTTATCATTAATCTTGATAAATATAAAAAAGACATAAAAAATTATAATCAATTTATTGAATTTGGTAAATGTGAAATTAAAGAAAATAGAAGTTATAAAATGTTTATATTCATAGCTTCATTATGGATGCTTTTAAGTTCTTTTAGTATTTATTTAACAATACAAATATTAAATTTTTTAGATATTCCTCTTTTGATGATAATTTCCTTTATTGTTTTTTGCGGAATTAGTATTTTATATCTTAAATTTTCAATATTGACTCTTGATATCTATCAAAAATATTTTAATAAAAAATATTTAAATAAATTAAAATTAAAGTATCCATTTATAAATTATTTTTTTAAAAATGAAATCCCAATAACAGAAAAAAAACAAAAAGAAATATTAGAACCTATCAATAATAAAGCCAAAGAATATGGATTAGAAAATTTAATTAAGATTAAAAATCTAAAAGATAAGTATAAAACAACAGATTTTTATTTTTTAACATTAAGCATTTTAAAAGATTCTTCTGCTAAAGATTTAAAAAGTATTAATGATGATGATTTTTTTAATTTATTATCTCATTTTGATGAAAACGAAAAATTAGAATTAACAGAAATATTTAAAAATAAACTGGAAAATGATTTAAAAGACAAGGTTTCTAACAATATAAGAAATATCAAGAAATTAAAGAACCATAAAAATAATAAAAATATTATTAATATATAATATTGACAGTATTATTAAATATAATAAAATATTTATTCAATAAACATAATTTAAAGGAATAAATAAATGATAAATGTTTTAATACTTATTGCAGCTTTTTTTGTTTGGAAAATATGGTCAACTTTTAATAAAGCTTTAATAACAAAAATAGCCAATAAAAAAAATATAGGCGATTATAGAAGAAATTTTGTATTAAAAACTTTAAATATAATTTCTATTATTGCAATATTTATGGTCACAACCACTCTTATTGGTGTTAAATATTCTGAAATATCTATATTTTTGTCTTCTATTTTTGCTATTATTGGTGTCGCTTTATTTGCACAGTGGTCTATCCTTAGTAACATTACTGCAAGCTTTATTATCTTTTTCAATTTTCCTTACAAGATAGGAGATGAAATAAAAGTTATTGATACAGATGGTGATATTAGTGGTACAATTGTTGAAATATCATTATTTCATGTATTAATACAACAAGGTGAAGATTTAATAACATATCCAAATAGTTTAATATTACAAAAAGCAGTTATAAAGAAAAAAAATAATAAATAATTTTTATTTTTCTATATATATGATATAATTTTATATAATTTAAAAAAAAGGATTTATTATGAAAAAAGAGGTTTATCATTTTTATTATTCAGAAAAACAAGCTTTTATAGAATCAAGTTCGATTGAGCCTTTTGAAGATAAAATAACAAGAACCCATTTCAATACATTCATTGATGAAAATGGAAAAGAAAGAATTTATACTGAATTAAGAGTGCTTAAAGAAGGTGAAAAACCTGAATCTAACGGTAATTTTTCTGATTTTCAATATTTAGGAACTGGCACTATACATACTGTTAATGGTATCAAGCAAAATATAGATAATAATATTGAAATCACAGAAACCGTACAAGATGCTTCTTATTCTCATTTTTCACAAAATTTTTATAAAACATTGCTTTTTAAAGAGTTAAGTAAATCTTCAAGAGATATTAAATTACCTGACATTGATATTGATTTAGAACCACAAATTAAATATAACAATATCGAAGTTGAAGGTGAGCCAAAACCTGAATCAATGGTAGTTAGTCAATTGTTAGAAAAAAAAATAAATAATTCTCAAAGTGAAGAAAATAATTCAACAGAGGTTAACTTTCAATTATTGAAAGATCCTGAAATGCCTAAATTCTTAAAAGATGCTCATACAAAAGAATACGACAAAAATATTTCAAATAAATTCAAAAATAGAAAACCAAAATAAAAAAGGTCAACGATGTTGACCTTTTTTAATACTTAATCACCGTCAAGTAAATCACCTAAACCACCTAAAACAGATCCTTCTCCTTGTCTGCTTCCACCTAAATTGGGAGCATGAGCAATAATATTGTTAGCTAATCTTGAGAATGGTAAACTTTGTAACCAAACTGTTCCTGTACCTTCAAGTTTTGTTAAGAATAAACCTTCTCCACCGAAAACCATACTTTTTAAACCACCTGCCTTTTGGATATCCATATCTATACCAGTTGTCATTGCTACAAGGCAACCTGTATCTATTAATAATGTTTCGTTATTAAGTTCTTTTTTTACAATATGACCACCAGCATGAGCAAATGCCATATCATCACCTTCTATTTTTTGCATTATAAAACCTTCACCAAAAAATCCAGAACCTATTTTTTTATTAAAATGAATAGATATTTTTGTTCCTAATGAAGCACACAAAAATGCATCTTTTTGACAAATTATAGAACCACCATAATTTTGCATGTCAAAAGGAATAATTTTACCAGGGTATGGCGCTGCAAAAGCGACTTTCTTTTTTTCATTACCTTCATTTGAAAAATGAGTCATAAATAAAGATTCACCTGTTAGCATTCTCTTACCTGCTGAAAACATCTTACCCATAAAACCTTTATCTGGCTCTGAACCATCACCCATTTTTGTTTCAAAATTAATACCATGCTCCATATAATTCATCATTCCAGCTTCTGCTATAACTGTTTCTTTGGGATCAAGCTCAATTTCTACCATTTGCATATCATGACCTACTATTTCATCAAATTGTTCTCTAAAATAAATCGTCTGGATACCCCGTCCTTTAGGTCGGGGAGGAATGACGATAATTGTTTTCTATTTAAGTTGTTATCAA
>Ga0066369_10000193_pt1 | contig 25904 bp, 25 predicted proteins | sample Knorr_S7_td_Bott_FD_70972 | JGI IMG/M metagenome (GOLD analysis project Ga0066369, IMG submission 70972) | Marine microbial communities from Southern Atlantic Ocean transect - Knorr_S7_td_Bottom_ad_4513_LV_A | ecosystem: Environmental > Aquatic > Marine > Oceanic | place: Southern Atlantic... | reverse complement strand
ATTGCTTTTCCAGCTGCATCCCAAGAATTTTTCCAGATAGCCTTATCATTATCTAATTGCACATATTCTTTATTGCGTGAAATTTCTCTATCAAAAGATGTTGCTCTAACTATAATTTCTTTGTTATCAAAAAAACGTTTGGCAGTTTCCTTAACAACAGCAAAAGCTTTGGGTAGGATTTTATTCAGAGTATCTTCAGTAATTTTATAACATTCCTCTTCGTGCTCATCTATCTGAGTATATAATTCTTCTTTTTCATCAAAATCATTTGTTTTATCTACAGCCTCTTTTAGTTGTTTAATCTTACTTTTTATCTCATTAATTGATAATTCTATTTCAGATTTAAAATTTTGAGTTTGTTCTCTTAATTCATCGTTATTTAGATTAGAAATTTCACTCTCATAAGATTTTATTTCTTCAACTATAGGAATTATTGATTTTATATCTTTTTTTGTTTTGTCTCCTATAAAGAATTTAAGTATTGAATCAAGAAAACTCATATGTATTATCAGATAGTGATTTTAATTTTCAAAGATACAATTTGTTTGAAGAAAAATATTAAAAAAAGCCTCAGTTAAGAGACTTTAAATGAATTTTAATATTCATCTTCGTTCCAAAGATAATCTTCATCAGTTGGATAATCTGGCCAAATCTCCTGAATAGATTCATATAGATCTCCTTCATCTTCAATTGATTGTAAATTTTCTACTACTTCTAATGGCGCACCAGTTCTAATAGAATAATCTATCAATTCGTCTTTTGTAGCTGGCCATGGCCCATCACTTAGGTGAGATACTAATTCTAATGTCCAATACATGATAAACTATTTTTTGCAAAGGATAATTTTTTAAACTAAAAAAGCAAGGTATTCTTGATAATTTTTTATAAGTATTATGTTTCCCAAGAGATTTCTTCAACTCCTAGATCCATAGAAAATTTTCTTGCTAGAATAAACATATAGTCAGATAATCTATTTAAATAAATTAAGATTTCATCTTGAAAATTGTAAATAGATTTTAGTTTTGAAGCATTTCTTTCAGCTCTTCTGCAAACAGATCTAGCTATATGACAGTAGGAAACTTCTTGATGACCTCCAGGGATAATAAATTTAGTAATATTTGGTAATTTTTCAGAAATTATATCAATATTATTTTCTATAGTATAGATGTCTTCTTTTTGTATCCTTATTTTTTTTGTTTTCAGATATTTTTCTGCTGTCTTTTCATCTTGAAATGCAAGTATTGCTCCAATATTAAAAAGATTTTTTTGTATTTCTATCAAGGATTTTTTTATATGCTTGTCATTGGTAAAATCTCTTATTAGACCGATATATGAATTTAGTTCATCAATTGAGCCATACGCATCAACTTGTACATTATGTTTTTTAACATCTTTTCCGCCAATTAATTTTGTTGAACCTTTATCTCCTAATTTTGTATAAATTTTCATACAATTATCTTATTCTATTTGAGAAATATTTAATTAGATATAAATATCTTACTATTAGTGCTAAAATTAGGGAAATTAAACAAATATTAAATACTTGAATCCCAATTATCCAATGCAAACACATTAACAATAGCATTAGAATATTAATTTTTAGATAGGATAAAATCCATCTGTTTTGTTTTTTCTTAAGTAATTGAAAAAGTAATATTAGATTAAATGGAATTGCCCATAAAAGATTATAATTCCAAGCAGATGCTATATGGTTGCTAAAAAACCATAAGTAAACTAATAATAAGCCAATTAATCCCGTAATTAAAAGGATAATAATGTCTAAAACAACATTCCTGGTTATTCTTAAGTAGTCCAAAAAAGTAACTATAATAATTATTAATGAGAGAATTAATAACACATACAATGGAGAAAATAAAGTTTCTTTATATTCAACATATTCTCCAAACAGAATAGATGTTTCTACTAAATCTCCATTTCTAATATTAGAATTACCTAGTTTATCAAAATATAGTTTCAAATTATATGGTAAAAATAGTTTGTCTTGATCAGTAATATTTTTGTCAATTACTGATCCAAGACAAATGTCAATTCCCAATGCTCCCCAAGAATTCGGAACAACATGCTGATAAACTAATTTTCTATATGAATTTGAATTTATATTATCTAGATTAAGACCTTCATTTCTAATTTCTTCTTCTAGTAATTCATTAAATATATCACCGATTTTAGTAGAGCAATTATTTTCAAAATAATTATATTCGTAATCTTTATTTTCTTCTTTAGAATTTGTAATAAGCTTATTTACAAGTACTCTTTTTTTATATTCTGATAAATTTAATTTCTGTTCTATTATTTGTCTAGACTGATTTACATAATATCTATAAAAGTTTTCAAAACTATTTAATCCAAGACTATATATAGGTCTTCCCTTCACAAAGTTCCCATAAAAACCAGGATTATTAAAGTCATAGACACCATAATTAAAAACTATGTCATAATCATTTACTCTATCTATTACTCTAATTCCAGAGTGACCAAAAGCATCACTAAGAGAACTTCCCGGGCCAATGGTTAGTATGCTAATTTCATATTGAGGTGTTTCTTCTATATTTTCTTGTGCATGTATCTCTAGAAGAAATACTGATAATAAGATTAATAGAATTTTTCTTAGCATAATTTTATCTAAATAAATTAAAATCGAATTTCAATGAAAAGACATTAGAATATAAAGCAATACTTTGATTTCCTATATCAGTAAATGCATAGTCCATTTCAATACTTTTATATTTAAATCCAATTCCAAAATTTGGTTGAAAACTAAGTTCTTTTGAATTATCAAATTGTAATTCATTTTGAAAATTACCCATACCTAATCTTAAAAAAACTAAGTCAAGATAGCCAAACTCAATACCTAATGCAGGGTTTATACTAGCAAAATTAGTTGAAATTATATCATTATTTTCTTCAAATTTAATTATTAGATCTAATGCAGCTAATAAAGTGTAACTATTTTTAATATCCAGTTCTTTTGAAACTCCTAATTGCAATTTTGGAATAGTTATTTCAGTTCCGCCGGGGATCTCTTGATTTTGACCTTCAATTGCATTTTGAATATCATCTAATCTCTCTTCATTTATAGACCAAGAATTATAAGTAGTTGTGATATCTCTTGCCATCAAGCCAAAGTTCCAATTATTACTTGTTTTAAACTGTATTCCAAAATCCATTCCAAAACCCCAAGAACTAGAAAAATCTCCAATTATTCTTCTAATTATTTTTATATTAACTCCATAGTTCAAATTCTTAAACTTTAATCTTCTTGCATAAGAAAATATGAATGCATAATCTGCAGTTGAAAATAAGTTAATTCTGTCAAAATTTATATTTCCTTGATCATCTATTAATTGTGTTGTGTCTAATATATCATCAACTCCAAACCTAATCATAGAAAAGCCTAGTGCAGATTCATCATCAATTGGCGTTGCGTATGCAACAAAATTATACGTAGCTATGTTGGCAAAATAGTTTGAATGCATTAACGAGATCTGCTTGTCTTTTAATTGTAGCAAACCAGCTGGGTTCCAATAAGTAGAATTAACATCAGATGTGCTGGATACAACAGCATTACTCATGCCAATTGATTGAGCATCTACACCAATATTTAGGAATTCATTAGAATATTTTGAACTATCCTGTGCCTTCACTCCTATAATGGAAAATAATAATAAGAAAACTAACTTTTTCATTATTGACGATATCAATAAAAACTTCTAAATGACTTGCTTATTGTGTTAGAATAATATAAAAACAACTAAAATTCATCAGCTATTAAATATATTATTTATTAAGTTACTATATTAGTGATGAAATCTCAATTTTTGTTTATGAGAATAATCCCCAACATATTAACACTATTCAATCTTTTTTTAGGTTGTGTTATTACATTGCTATTAATTGAGGGAAATCTTCCAATGGAATCTATTTCTCTTCTTATTTTAATAGCTTTGTTTTTTGATTTTATGGATGGATTAATTGCTAGAAAATTTCATTTGGAAAGTAAATTAGGCGCTCAATTAGATTCATTAGCAGATCTAATTTCTTTTGGCTTAGTCCCAGGAATAATAATGTATAATTTATTTCTGGAAGTTTCATTTGATCCATATCTTCCTTTGCTTGGTTTTACTATAACATTGGCTTCTGCTTATAGGCTTGCTAATTTTAATTTATCTAAAAATAACGACAATTATTTTAAAGGCTTGCCAACTCCAGCAAATACTGTGTTCATTTTATCTCTAATGTTAATTATTGGATTACCTAACATAGATTCATTTATAAAGGAAATTATTTTAGATAATAATTTTTTAATTATTATTACAGTTTTAAGTTGTTATTTACTTAATTCAAGATTTAAGTTACTAAACTTAAAGTTCAAAGATTTTAAACTTAGTGGAGTTAATAAATATAGATATTTGCTTATTGTTTTGTCAGCAATACTATTTGTTTTTCTCAGGAGCGCACTCTCAATCCCAGTCATTTTAGTAATTTATTACATAGTATCTTATTTTGCAATAGGCAGGAAAAAGATAAGTGGTTAAGATTTTTTTCTTAACTCAAAATTTTGACCTAAATATACTTTTCTAACTGTTTCATCATTAGCTAGTTCTTCAGGGTTACCATCTTTAAGAATATTACCTTCAAACATTAAATATGTTCTGTCAGTGATTGCTAATGTTTCCCTTACATTATGATCTGTAATAAGTATGCCAATATTTTTTTTAGTTAGTTCAGTAACAATTTTTTGAATATCTTCAACAGCTAGAGGGTCTACACCAGCAAAGGGTTCATCAAGTAGTATAAACATAGGATCTGTTGCAAGAGCTCTTGCAATTTCTGTCCTCCTCCTTTCGCCACCTGATAGAAGATCTCCTCTATTTTTTCTTATATGGGTTAATCCAAATTCATCTAATAAGGATTCCATTTTATTTTTCTGTTCTTTCTTAGATAAATTTGTTAGTTGAAGTACACTTAAAATATTATTTTCAACAGTCATTTTTCTAAAAATAGAAGCTTCTTGAGCTAAATATCCAATACCTGACTGAGCTCTTTTATACATTGGAAATTTAGTAATATCTTTTTCGTCTAGATAGATTTTTCCTGAGTTAGGTTTAATTAATCCAACAATCATATAAAATGAGGTTGTTTTGCCAGCACCATTAGGACCAAGAAGTCCTACTATTTCACCTTGTTTTAATTGGAGTGAGATATCTTTTACAACTCTCTTTCCAGAATAAGATTTCATTAAATTTTCAGCTCTTAAAATCATCTATTTTTTTTTTTAAAACTAACCTAGAAATAAATATACTTATTTGATATAAAATCATTACAGGTATTGCAACAATAAATTGACTAGCTACATCAGGTGGGGTTATAATTGCAGCAAAAGTTAAAACAATTAATAAAGCATATTTTCTATATTTTATCAAGGAACTTGGAGTAACAACGCCAATTCTTGATAAGAAATAAATTATTACAGGAAGTTCAAACATAATTCCACATGCTAAGCTAGAAGACCTTACTAGGGCAATGTAAGAGCTGATATCTATCTCATTTGATACTTCATTAGAAACTTGATAACTACCAAAAAAGTTAATTGAAAGCGGAGTTACAACATAATAACCAAATAAAACGCCTAAAAAAAACAGAAGAGAACAAATAAAGATAGTCCCTCCAGATTTCATTTTTTCATTTTTATGTAAGCCAGGGCTAATAAATTTCCATAATTCATAAATTACATAAGGAAAGGATATAATAAAACCTCCAAGAATAGAAGTCCATATGTGAGCTGAGAATTGACCTCCCATTGTCCTATTTTGAATAATGAATGGAAATTCAGTACCACAAAAATTAGTTTCAAATCCAATAAATCTTGCTGATTCACATAAGAATTTATATGTTGGAAAGGACATTTTTTTTGGACCAAATATTATGGTGTCAAAAATAAAATCCTTCATAATAAAACATGCTATTCCCACAATAATAATTGCAAAAATTGATCTAAGTATGTGCCATCTTAATTCTTCAAGATGTTCCAAAAAGGACATATTATCAGGTTTATTCATATTCACTATATAATTCCTTCTTTAATTATACTTTGAATATGCAGAATTCCAATATATTTGCCTTTCTCAGCAACTACAAGTTGAGATATTTTATTAATTTTCATAATTGAAAGGGCTTTAGTTGCAAGTATATTTTTACTAACGATTTTCGGATTTTTACTCATAATATCAGAAGCTTTAACCTTAGAAATATCTTCACTTTTTAGAAGTTGACGTCTAAGATCTCCATCTGCTATTACTCCAACAATCTTGTCTTTATCTAACACTGTTGTAATTCCTAGCATTTTGTTAGAAATCTCTATAATTACATCTTTCATCATATCAGAAACATCTACTTTAGGTAGTTTTTTAGAATCCATTAAATCCTCAACATTTAGGAATAATTTCTTTCCAAGGTTACCGCCAGGGTGATATTTTGCAAAGTCATTTGAGGAAAACCCTCTTAGTTTTACTAGACATACTGCAATAGCATCTCCAATGACAAGTTGAGCAGTAGTACTAGTAGTTGGAGCTAGATTGTTAGGACATGCTTCAGCATCAACATAGCTGCTAATTACAAAATCTGATTTTTCAGATAAATAAGACTTAGTTTCCCCTGTTATAGCTATAAGTTTATTATAAGTTTTTTTTATAAAAGGAACTAATGCTTTAATTTCCGGAGTGTTACCACTTTTGGAAATACAAATAATTATATCATTTTTTTGGATTAGCCCTAAATCTCCATGAATTGCATCTGCAGCATGCATGAAAATTGAAGGAGTTCCAGTAGAGTTTAATGTTGCCACAATTTTTTGAGCAATAATTGCACTTTTACCTATACCACTTACAACAACTCTACCTTTAGTTTTATTTATTAAGTTTACTGCCTTTTCAAAATCTTTAGTTAGTAGTTTACATAGATTTTTTATACTACTAGCTTGAAGCTCAATGGTCTCTTTAGCATAACTTAAAATAGATTTTTTTTCTTCCAAATTTTTTTATTTCTGTATTCAGAATTTTTTTTTAAAATTTTAAACACAACATATTATACAAAAAAACAAAATTTTTACTAAAGAATTTCTTAAAATTATCATAATATCTTATCTTAATGGTAGTATAAAAAAATAATATACTATAGTGATTAAATGAAAATTAATGATAATCTTATCCATGATTCACTAAAAAAAATCTTTGGTTTTGATGAGTTTAAAGGACTACAAAAAGAAGTAATTAGCAATATTTTTGAGAATAAAAATACATTTGTTATTATGCCGACAGGTGGCGGTAAGTCTCTATGTTATCAGTTGCCTGCTCTTATAAAAGAAGGCACTGCAGTAGTTGTCTCTCCACTTATTGCACTTATGAAAAATCAAGTTGATCAAATAAGAGGTTTTTCTAATATAAATGAAATAGCTCATGTTTTAAATTCTTCTTTAACAAAAGATGAGCAACAAAAGGTAAAAGACGATGTAAATAATGGGATTACTAAACTCTTATATATGGCTCCAGAATCTCTTTCAAAGGAGTCTAACATTGAATTTCTTAAATCAAACAATATTTCCTTATTAGCTATAGATGAAGCTCACTGTATAAGTGAATGGGGACATGATTTTAGACCAGAATATAGAAATTTAAGGTTATTAGCTGATAAAATTGCTAAAAATATTCCGATTATTGCTCTCACCGCAACTGCTACTCCAAAGGTACAGTCAGATATATTAAAAAATTTAAATATTCCTGATGCCAAAATTTATAAAGCATCATTTAACAGGCCTAATTTATTTTATGAAGTTCGTTATAAGAGGGATAGCGTAGATTCAGATCTAATTAAATTTATTAAAAATAATAGTAGTAAATCAGGTATAATATACTGTCTGAGTAGAAAAAGAGTTGAAGAAATAACTAATTTGCTCCAACTTAATAGTATAAAGGCGTTGGCTTATCACGCAGGTTTAGATTCTAAAACTAGATCTAATAACCAAGATTTATTTTTAAAGGAAGATGTAGATGTAATTGTAGCAACAATTGCATTTGGGATGGGTATCGATAAGCCAAACATAAGATTTGTAATCCATTATGATGTGCCAAAAAGCTTAGAGGGCTATTATCAGGAAACTGGCAGGGCAGGAAGAGATGGAGGTGAAGGGCATTGCCTAGTCTTTTACTCATACAAGGATATTGAAAAATTGGAAAGATTTATTACATCTAAAACTAATTCAGAACAGCAATTATCTTCTTTATTGTTAGAAGAGATGGTTTCTTATTGTGAAACATCTATTTCTAGAAGAAAGTATTTGCTTAATTATTTTGGAGAAGAATTTGATAATAATACTGGTGATGGAGGTATGCTAGATGATAATATGGTAAATCCTAAAGAAAAAATTGATGTAAAAAAAGAAATTATAATATTACTCAACCTTATTGATAAAACAAAACAAATTTATAAATCTAAGGAATTGACAGATATTTTAATAGGTAATGTAAGTTCTTTAATTAAATCTCATAAATTAAATGAAAAATCATTTTTTGGTATCGGTAAAAATTATGATAAGGTTTTTTGGATAGGATTAATTCGACATCTTATAGTTGCCCGTTTCATAGAAAAGAATATAGAATCTTACGGTACTATTTTAATTAATAAAAAAGGAAAGAAATTTTTATCTAGTCCGAAAACTTTTCAAATTTCTAAAGATCATGAATATTCCGATGATGATAAAATTTTAACTCATATTAAAGGTGGTACATCTGCTGATTTAGAGTTAATGTCAATTTTAAAAAAATTAAGAAAACAAATTGCAAACAAGCTCAATCTTCCCCCTTATATAATATTTCAAGACCCTTCATTAGAAGATATGACCTTAAAATATCCCATAACAATCAGTGAAATAGCTAATATTCATGGAGTAGGTGAGGGTAAGGCAAACAAATATGGAAAAGAATTTGTTAATGTAATCTCTAAATATGTAGAAGAAAATAATATTAATAGGATTGATGATTTTGTGGTAAAAACTGCTGGATCTAATTCAGCACTAAAACTTTATATAATACAGAGTATTGATAGAAAATTATCTTTTGAGGATATCATATCTTTTAAAGGCCTTATAATGGATGAGTTTGTTAAAGAGATGGAGTCAATTATTTATTCTGGAACTAAGCTAGATATTTCTTATTGTACTGATGATATATTAGATGAGGATCAACAAACTGAAATTAATGATTATTTCATGGAAGCTGAGAGTGATGATATTAAATTGGCAATGGATGAGTTTGATGGTGAATATGAAGAGTTTGAATTAAGAATTTATAGAATAAAATTCTTAAGTGAATTTGCAAACTAAATTTGATATTAACTTAGGAAGATTAATCAATAGTTGTACATTCGCTCAAATTTTTAAATTATTATTATGAAGGAAGGTATATATGCTAATTTTGAAACCTCTAAAGGATTAATTGTTATTGCTTTGGAATATGAGAAAACTCCTGGTACTGTAGGAAATTTTATTTCATTAGCTGAAGGAAAAATAAAAAATTCTTACAAGGATATTGGTGAACCATATTTTGATGGATTAAATTTTCACAGGGTAATTAATGATTTTATGATTCAGGGAGGTTGCCCAATTGGAAATGGCACAGGAGATCCTGGATATAAATTCAACGATGAATTTCATGAAGATCTTAAGCATAATTCTGCAGGAATTTTGTCAATGGCAAATTCTGGTCCTGGGACTAATGGAAGTCAATTTTTTATAACACATATCGAAACACCATGGTTAGATAATAAGCATACTATTTTTGGTAAAGTAATAGATGGGATTTCGGTAGTAAATACTATTAAGCAAGGAGATAAAATTTTAAAATTAGAAATTGTTAAAGTAGGTAATAAAGCTGAAAGTTTTGATTCATTGAATTCATTCATTGATTTCAATAATCAAAAAGAGGAAAGAGAAAGAAAATTAAAAATATAAACCATCAAAAAAATTGATGAGATTTCAAAAGGATTTAAGATTACTGATTCTGAGTTACGATATAAGATAATTTCAAAAAATAATAAAAATAAGCCTAATGTTGGCGATATGGTAAAAGTCCATTATAAAGGACAATTAATTGATGGAACATTTTTTTGACTCCTCTTATAAAAAGAAATCAACCAATTGAATTTAAACTTGGTGTAGGCCAAGTTATTAAAGGATGGGATGAAGGAATAAGTTTATTAAATGTTGGGGAAAAGGCAATATTCTTAATCCTAGGTAATCTAGCTTATGGTGAAATGGGAGCGGGAGGTATAATTCCACCTAATGCAGATCTTATTTTTGATGTTGAGCTAGTTAGTATTAGTTAGTTTTCCACTTTATGTTACATCCTATACTTGGCTTCTGTGGTCGGGTATTAATTTCATTATTGCATAAACAATTAATTGCATTAACAAGGTCAGTGCCATCACAATCAATATTATTTCCAGGCCTAGAATCATCTAGTTGCCCTCTGTATACTAACTCTAAATCAGAATTATAAACATAAAAATCAGGTGTACATGCTGCATCATATACTATTGCTGTTTGTTGAGTTTCATCGTATAAATAGGGAAAGCAAAAATTATATTCAATTGCATTTTCCTTCATAAGTTCTGGACTATCTTCAGGATAATTTAAAACATCATTACTTGAAATAGCTATAAATTTAATTCCAGATTGCTGATATTTTTTTGCAATTTCAACAATGGTTGTATTTACATGTTTCACATATGGGCAATGATTACATATAAACATTATAACTGTTCCTTTATCCCCTTTTAATTCATCAAGTGATTTAAATGAATCAATAGTTACATCTAGTAAATTAAATTTAGAAGCTTTTGTTCCTAATGAAACCATATTTGAAGGTGTCTTTGCCATTTTACAAATTTAATAAATTGTTGTAATTTTAAATAAAAGTAAATTATGAAACCACATAAAGCAAGTTTTATTAATGCCCTTACCTTAATTTCATTAGGTGCTTGGGCATATATTGATTCAAATTATGCAATAACTGCCTTGATCCCTGTAATATTTGGAGTTATAATCCTAGTACTAAACCCGGGCTTAAAACAGGAGAATAATAAAACAGCTGCCCATCTAGTTGTTCTTTTGACTTTCTTGATTTTAGGAGGGTTAATAAAGCCTCTTACTGGAACCATGGAAAGCGGTAATAACATTGGAATGGTTAGGGTAATTATAATGATGCTAACTACTGCATTTGCACTTGTTACTTTCATTAAAAGTTTTATTGCTAATAGATCTAAATAAAATCTACTGATTTGGATAAAGTTACATTTGAAGATTTCTCAAAAATTGATTTTAGGGTAGGGACTATTATTTCAGCAGAACCCTTTACTAAAGTAATCAAACCTGCATATAAATTAAAAATTGATTTTGGTGAACTTGGTATTTTGAAATCTTCTGCTCAGATTACTCATAGATATTCAACAGAGGATTTAATTAATAAGCAAGTTATTGCGGTTGTAAATTTTCCAAAAAAACAAATTGCAAATTTTATAAGCGAATGCCTTGTCTTAGGCGCTGTAAATGAAAAAGATGTAATACTAATTTCTCCTGAAGATACAGTTATGAATGGGCTAAAGATTCATTAAATTAGAACTGATCGCTAAAATAAATAGCATTTACTAATAATTTATTAGTACCGTACCAGAAAGCTCTGAAGTTTGTATTATCTGTAATTGAAATAATTTTTCCTTTGTTTAGTTTATTAATTTTTAAAGGAACAGTTGATTTTAAATTATTAAGATTTTCTTCAGATATGTAGCCACTTAATAGTGGTTTTTCAGAATATATTATAGGATTATTATAACTATCCTTGTCAGCTTCAATAAATAGTGTGCTATTTCTAAAAATTGAAATTGACTTATTTTTATATCCAAAATTTATTGGATGAGTTCTATCAATATTTACTTCAAAGATTGCCCCTCCAATTGCTTGTGATTTAAAATAATTGCTTTTTTGTTCAAAAGAGATGTTTTTTGCTGTACGTTTAGTTTCCTTAAAATTGTATTTTACAAGATTGGTCTTTTCTACCCATTTTAAGGAATTTTTATAAGCAATAAGTGTTCCTCCATTTTCTATCCATTTCTTCATTTTATCAGAGTTTTCACTATTTAATCCTTTACTACTTGGCATTATAATAGTTGAATAGTCACTAATATTTGCTGAGGAGAAATTTCTTACATCAAGTTTTGTTAGTTTAATGTTATATCTAGTATCAAATAAGTGCCATATTTCACCGCAGTCATACGCACTAAAGCCATCTCCTACTAATAGGGCTATTTTTTGCTTGGAGATTCTTTTAAAATGATTACTTCCTAAATCTATACCATCAGCTAGACCTGTATTAACTCCATGAATAGTTATACAATTCTCTTTAGCAAGTTTATTTAAGAAATTATAAGTACTATCAATTTCCTTATTAAATACAGGTATTAGTATTGTCCCGTAATCAAAAGCCTTATTATCTATATTAAACCTTTTTAATGCTACTTTAGCAATCATATCATTGTTTAAAATTTCATTTAAAACTTTAGGTGTATAATATTCATGCCATTCCATTAAGTAAGCATAATTTGTTTTCTTAGTTACTCCTCCTATATTAGTTGAAAATTCTAGATTTTTATCACCTGCATTGTTCATGTCAATATTCATATCATAATCTAAATTAAAGGCAAGAGGTAGAGTCCACGCCGAAACATCATAAAACAGGCTATCCCTGAATTTAGTTCTTGATTCAAACATAGCATTAATTAATTTTGATTTTTTTTGATTTTTTGGAATTATAAATGCATAATCTTTTTTATAATATTTTCCTTTATGTGTTAAATCCTTTTTTAGGTTATAGAAATCTATTTCGTGTCTTTTTAAAATTTCAGCTAAATGAATAGTTTTAGCCCTGTCTTTACTGTCTCCAAAGATGATGCCTTTATTTTTTGATTTTAATCCTTCTTCTCTGGAATTTTTATAAAAATTATATTGATATTTTAATAAATTTTCTCTTAGATTTACTCCTGCTTTTAATGTAGAAATAGCAGCAGTAAATTGATTTTTAATAGTAAAAGGAAAAGTAAGTATCCCATTCGCACTTTCTTGAATATGACCCCTTGAGCTAGCCTGCTCAAATAGTATTCCAATACCTCCATTTATATCTGGAAATGTAGATCCTTTCCCGTAATAAAAATCATCAAAACTTTCTTCTGAATAATATAGTGATCCTATCTCATTTAACTCTTCTACGTGAAAATTAGCTATTTTTTGAGTCAATTCCTGATTTAAGATGGGTGTAAGAGGATGTGTTCTCGAAGGAATTCCAGGTTGGAAGAAGAAAGTTGCATTTGTTCCCATTTCATGATGGTCAGTTAATATATTTGGAAGCCATTCATTATACGTTTTAATTCTTGCCCTAGATTCAGGTAGCTGAACAGGAAGCCAGTCCCTATTCATATCGAACCAATAATGATTAGTTCGACCTCCAGGCCATGCTTCGTTATATTCTCTGTCATTAGGATCTGGATTTAAATTGTAGTTTTTGTTTGTATTTGCCCAATATGCAAAACGTTGTAGCCCGTCCGGATTAAATGATGGATCTAAAAGTATTACAGTTTTTTCTAATAGGTCATCTATAAAATTACTTTTAGATGCAGCTAAATAATAGGCTAACAATAAACTAGCATTAGATCCGCTAGGTTCATTACCATGAATAGAAAATCCTTGATAAACTACTAGTGGAAAATTATTAAAATTAGTTATATTATTACTATTGCTTAGAGCCATATGGTTTTCTTTTATTTTTTCAATATTACTATGGTTATTTTTAGAAGTAATAGTAAGTAAAATCAAAGGTCTATCCTCATAAGTTAAACCTCTATTTTGAATTGTAACTCTATCAGAAGATCTAGCAAGCTCTTTCATATATTGGACAAGCTTGTCATGAGTTATATGCCATTCTCCAACTTGATGACCAATTATACTTTCAGGGGTTGGAATTGATTCATCAAAAGTGTTTTCCTGATTAGAAAAATAATAATTTAAATCTGCTGATGAATTTTGTGATTGTAAATTAAAAAAACAACAAATAACAAACAAAAATAAGTACCTCATAAACATGTATTTAGAGTAAGTAATAAATAAAATAATTGAAGTATTGTATTAGATATCTTCAAATTTTACATCAGTAAATTTGCTTGAGTCTTTATCATCTTCATTGTCTGAATTTTCTTCATCTGTTTCGCTGCTTTCTTCAGTCTCATTTTTTGTTTCATCTTCATTCCCTAATTCTTGATCTTCTTCAGTAGTTTCAGTCTCTTCTTCAGTAGTTTCAGTCTCTTCTTCAGTAGTTTCAGTCTCTTCTGATGTAGTTTCTTGCTTTTCTTCTCTTTGGTAGTCTTTTTGGTGCCTATCACTAATTACTTCTTCACCTTTCTCTTTAATTATGTAATCAGTCATCTCACTTAAGTTACTAGAGAATTCGCTAAAATCTTCTTTATATAAATAAATTTTATGTTTTTTGAAGTGAAAGGACCCATCATCATTTGTGAATTTTTTACTTTCGGTCAGCGTTAGATAATAGTCTCCTGCTTTAGTAGATCTTACATCAAAAAAATATGTTCTTCTACCCGCTCTCATTGTTTTTGAAAAAATGTCTTCTTCTCTATAATTCATCATCAGTTTTTATATTAGTATTAGTCTTTAGATTCCAAAAATCCTAAAAAAAAATCAAGAACACAACTTATTCTATACTTTCTTTTTCAATTATCTGTTTGTTATACAGTTGTTTGTAGTATCCTTTTTGATTAATTAGCTGATCATGATTTCCTTCTTGAATTATTCTTCCATTTTCAAGAACAATTATATTATTAGTATTTTTTATTGAAGAAATTCTGTGGCTAACAATTATTGTTGTAATATTCTTAGTATGTCTATTTAGGGACTCTAATATTGATTTTTCAGTTTCAGTATCCATAGCTGAAAGACAATCATCTAGAATTAGTATTTTAGGCTGTTTGATTAACGCCCTTGCTATTGATATTCTCTGTTTTTGTCCACCACTAAGGTTTATTCCTCTTTCACCTAGAATTGTTTTATAGCCTTTCTTAAAACTTAAAATTTCTTTATGAATCTTAGCAGTTTTACAAGCAGCAACTACATCATCATCAGTTGCATTTTTCATACCAAATTTAATATTGTTCATTATTGTATCTGAGAACAAGAATGTGTCTTGCGGGACATAACCTATTTGACTTCTTAAAGACTTTAAGTTTATTTCTTTAATGGGAGTTTTATCAATTAATATCTCGCCACTATCAATATCATACAATCTACAAATGAGATTCATTAGAGTAGATTTTCCTGATCCCGTACTTCCTGTAATACCCAATGTATCAATTGGCTTTATTTTAAAGCTTATTTCATTAGCTGCTATTATTCCTGTTTCTACATATTTATAGTTTACATTATTAAAAATAATTTCACCTTTAATTTCTGATGTATCATTGGTTTTATAATTTTTTATATCTGATTTTTCTTTCAAAAATTCATTGATTCTTTTTTGAGATGCTTCAGCTTGTTGAATAATGGAGCTTATCCATCCTAGTGATGCAACTGGCCAAGTCAACATATTAACATATATAATAAATTCTGCTATTATCCCAATACTGCTAATTGTTCCATCGAGATACTGTTTGCCCCCAACATATATAACAAGTAAATTACTTAAACCTATTAATAATATCATTAATGGAAAAAAAAGTGCTTGGACCTTTGCTAACTTAATTTGATTTAATTTATTTTCTGAGGATAAATTGTTAAATGAATTTGAGGTTTTATCTTGGATTGTATATGATTTTACTATCTGAATACCAGTAAAAATTTCTTGAGAGAATGATGATAGTTTAGAAAGAGATTCCTGAACAATTGTGCTCCTCTGGTTTATTAATTTACTTAGTTTGTAAATAGTGATAGAAAGAATTGGAAGAGGACATATTGTATAGAAGGTTAATTCAGGAGATTGTCTATACATATAAAAAATGACAATTATCAATAAGGTTATAGTATTCATTGAATACATTACTGCAGGACCAACATACATTCTTACTCTAGAAACATCTTCACTAATCCTATTCATAAGATCTCCTGTTTGGTTTCTTTTGTAAAAATTTATAGATAGATTTTGATATTGGTTATATATTTCATTTTTTAAATCAAATTCAACAAATCTAGACACATTAATTATAGTTTGTCTAGTTAAAAATGTAAAAAATCCTGATAAAACAGCAACTAAAAGAATTAAAAAGATATTTTGAATAAGCTCATATTCTACTATTGATTGATCAATTATAATATTTTTCCTATACTCATCTATAACATTTATTGAATTTCTAATCAATCCTGGAGTAAATAATAATAAGATTCTAGCAATTATTACTATTATCACTCCTAGTATTAGATTTAATCTATATTTATAAAAATATTTATTTAGATGTTTTAATTCTTTCACTTATTCTAAATTCTTTTCAATAAAATTTTAATAGTATCTTGCGTTAAAATTAAATTAAATTTTTTATAATTTCATTTAATTAAAAGTTCTTTAAAATGCTAACTAGAAGACATATTCGCTTAAAAATAATGCAAATTATCTACGCATTAAAAATTTCTGATTTCGAATATACAAAAGAGACAGAGAAAAAACTTTTAGAAAGCATAGATTCTTCATATAATTTATATCTTATTTTAATTTCATTACTTATAGAAATATTAAATAGAGCACAAGAAAAATATTTAATTTCTCAAAAAAAGTTCTTATCTGATCAAAATAATATTTATGATAATAAGAAATTTATAAAAAACCAGTTATTAAATCTATTAAAATCAGATCATTTATTCAATCAAGAAATAAATAAAAGAAATTTAAATCTGTGGGATTTGGATTTTAAATATATTGATCTAATTTATGAAAAGTTAATTAAGAGTGAACTATTTTCTGACTATATAAAAAGTGACGAAATTTCTTTTAAAAATGATAGAGATTTTGTGGCTGAATTTTATAAAAAAATTATTGCTACAAATGATAAGCTTTATAGTTTTCTAGAGGACAGAAATATTAATTGGATAGATGATTTCCCATTAATAAATACTATTATTTTAAAATTAATCAATAAGTCAAAAGAAACGAATTCTAAAACATATTTTTTACCCAAACTATACAAAGACAATCAGGACAAGGTTTTTGCAAAAGATTTACTTAAGACAACTTTAAAAAATTACAATGATTACAATAATGAAATTTCAAAAAAAACCAAAAATTGGGATGCTGACAGAATAGCAAGACTAGATTATGTTATGTTAAACATGGCCGTTTGTGAGCTCGTTGAATTTAAAACGATTCCAATAAAAGTAACATTAAATGAATATATAGAAATATCAAAAGAATATTCAACACCCAAAAGTAACGTATTTATAAACGGAATACTTGATAGTATTGCAAAGGATTTTATAAAAAGTGGTAAAATAATTAAAGAAGGAAGAGGTTTGCAGGAATGACATTTTTTTTTACTTTTACAGCAATATTTAATCTTATATGAAATGAAAAATATACTATTCTTATTATCGTTCTTTTTCTTATTTACTTGTGGAGATGATCCTTTTAGCAAGGTTAAGTCTGAAAATGTTGAAAAGGCATCAGTAAGAGATAATTTCTCGTCAAAATTTCCGGTTATGACTTTTAACAAGAAAGTCCATGACTTTGGTGTGATTCAAAATGGAATACCAGCTGAAACTGTATTTTCTTACACAAACACAGGTGAGGCTCCTTTAGTTATTACAGATATTAAAAGTACATGTGGTTGTACAGTTCCTAAAGATTGGAGTAAAGAACCACTTAATCCAGGAGAATCTTCTCAATTTAGTGTAAAATTTGATGGGAAGGGTGTTAATAAAATTTCTAAGACGGTTACAGTTACTGCAAATACTCAAACAGGTAGAGAAACAGTCAAAATAACAGCTTTTATTAATAATCCTGAGATGGATCAAAAGCTTAAGGATAGACCAAAGCAAGTACCTGGACCAATAATTCAATAATTTATTTAATGGATAGTTACCTTTTTCCCGTCTTAATTTTAGTGGTTTTATACTTTTTTATGATAAGACCACAAATGAATCAGGCAAAAAAAGAAAAAAAATTTAGTACTGAACTTAAAAGAGGTGATAGAGTAGTCACTAAGAGCGGTATTTATGGAACTATAAATGATATAAATCATAAAGAAGGAACCTGTATAATTGCAACGATGGCTGGAAAGATTAAGTTTGATAAATCAGCAATTTCCATGGATTTAAGTAGTAAGTTAAAAAAAACTAGTAGCCAATAACTTAATAACTTAATTACTTACTTTTTAGTTAAACCATTTTATTATATTTTTGCTTCATAGTTCATTGTTGTGAATGTATAGAAAAATAATTCTTCCTATTTTATTTTTATTTGATCCTGAAAAAGTTCACAATTTTACTTTTCTTTTTTTTAAAATAAGTTTAAACCTTCCTTTTATTGGTTTTATCATAAAGAAGATATATTCAGTAGAAAATAAAAAATTACATAAAAAAATATTTGGGTTAAAATTTAATAATCCTGTAGGATTAGCCGCTGGGTTTGATAAAAATGCAAAACTCTACAATGAATTAAATTGTTTTGGGTTTGGATTTATAGAAATTGGAACGGTTACACCTGAACCTCAAAAAGGTAATCCAAAGAAGCGATTATTTAGGCTGGTTGATGATAAAGGTATAATTAATAGAATGGGCTTTAATAATGATGGAATGCGTAAAATAACTACTCGGTTAAAGAAAAATAAAAATGTATTAATTGGAGGGAATATTGGAAAAAACAAATCAACTCCAAATAACCAGGCTGTTAATGATTATCTATTATGCTTCAATTACTTGCACGATTTTGTAGACTATTTTGTTGTGAATGTAAGCTCCCCTAACACACCAAATTTAAGAGAGTTGCAAAATAAAGAGCCTTTAATAGATATATTAAAATCTCTAAAGGATGAGAATATAAAAAAACAAAAACCAAAGCCAATACTTCTTAAAATATCGCCCGATTTATCAAAGAATAATCTTTCTGATATAGTTGATATAGTCCTTTCTTTAAAAATAGATGGAATAATAGCAACTAATACTACTATACAAAGGAATAGTCTAAAATCTAAAAATATGAATGAATCTGGTGGATTGAGTGGTAAGCCAATTTCAGAAAGATCAAATGAGGTAATTAGATATATATCAGAAAAGGCTAAAGGATCAATTCCAATAATTGGAGTAGGAGGCATACATTCTGCCCAGGATGCTATTGATAAAATCAATGCTGGTGCTGATCTAGTTCAAATATACACTGGTTTTATTTATGAAGGACCGTCACTTGTCAAATCTATAAATAAGGCATTAGTTCAAATGAGCTAACTCTATTTTACTATAAATTTTATAGTTTCTTCTTTATTCCCTGCAATTATATTTAGAAAATACACTCCTGATTCTAATGATCCCACAGAGACAGATAAATCAGATTCTGAATAAACAATTTTATCTAGGATAATTCTTCCATTAATATCAATTATTGAATATTTTTCTGGGATATTGGCTCCATTTACTTTAATAGTAAGTAAATATTCAGAAGGATTAGGATAAATACTAAAATTATTAATATCCAAATCTGATAAACTAAGGTAATTGGTGCTTATTTGCGTGCTTTCTTCAGAGCCAAAATCTGTGTTAGTATGAATAAGAACATCATCATCTGTTTTTAATTCATACCATTCTTGACCTGCAGCACCCGCTAAGTTATTGTTATTTGACAAGCCATCACCCTCAGTATCATAGATAGTAAACGTATAACATTCAGACTGTACAACATCTAATTCATGTGTGTATTCGCCAGAAGAGCTATAAGGTCCTCCAGAATCTATTATTGTTCCTGAGCTATCTATAAACTCCCATGTATTTTGATCAACTCCATTAACTACTTTTATGATTACAAATACTTTAGTTGTCTCATATATGCTTGAATCATAGCTAATATAATTTGGAAAAACCTTAGTTATTGAAGATGAAGATGAATTTGTAATAGTTAGAGTAACATCATACTCTCCGGGAGTATATGTATGAGATGGGTTTTGTGTAGTATAGTCTATTACATCATCACCGTCTATATCCCACTGCCAAGATACTGCTCCTATGCTTGTGTCAGTAAAATTAACACTCATATTATCATCACAGTCTTGATCTTTAACTGAGGTAAAATCTACATTAAATGACGGACATTCATAATATGATTTAAAGGTGTGAAAACCAGCATACATTCTTGCAAGTTGACCATCAGTTAATGAGTTTGTACATGACTGAGGCGAATAAGACATAATATTTGATGTATCTGGGTCAAAAGGCTGCCCTTGTGCATCAGTGTCAGTCCCAGTATATACGCAACTAACATTACTTACATTACTGCCACTTAATTGTGGGTCAGCTGGAGTATCACACAATCTATCTCCTGCAGTAGAACAATTAGAACCATTTACAAGTTCATCAGTTAAAGTCCCGTTCTCAATTCCATGTGTATGAATTAAGTTCCAGTGATGGCCAAATTCATGCAGTAATGTGTCTCCACTAGCATTAGTTGTACATTGGTTATCCATAACAATTACATCATAATATTGGCTCTCATTTCCAGGAAGATAAGTGTATCCACAAATTCCATTGCCACCTGAGGTAATAGATTCTACAAAATATATATTTAAGACGTTTGGCTCATGATAAGAATAAAGTTGCCCTTGATTAGCGGTATCAAATTCATATAAATTATTATCCGCAATATAATTGATGTTGTCACATATAGTCATTTCTAAAAAAGAATTTGCTAGAAATGAGTTTGATTCTTCGATTTCAGCTATAACATCTGAATCAGAAATAGAAGTTGTGCCATTTCCTTGGGTTACAATATGAATCTTAACAGGCACATTAGTTATAGCCGTTGAAGTTCTATTTTTCTTTAATTCATAATATTCTCTTTCATATTTTTCAATAAGATCTTTTTTATTATCTAATAGATTGAAATAATTTTCAGGAATTTCAGTTCCACAGAAATTATTAATATTTTGAGCAACTGAGTTTAAAGAAAATATAAGTACTGTGATAAATAGTGTTTTTTTCATATTATTCATGAATTCATAGCAAAAATAGTTATTTTTTGATAAAATTATAAATTTGGATACTATATTAATTTCATTTGTTATTGCAAGTTTCTTTCTTGCATTGGCTCCAGGGCCAGACAATTTTTTTATCCTAACATTTAGTGCTAAATATGGGAGGACTTTAGGAATTTTAACAGTTTTAGGTTTAGTATGTGGGTGTTTTATTCATACATCTCTTGTAGCATTTGGGGTTTCGGCTCTTATTCTTAATAATAATATACTGATATATATATTAAAATATCTTGGTGCAATATATTTACTATTTGTTGCAATAAAAGTTTATAAATCTGATAATGAAATAAAAAACCTTAAAGCTCCAAAATATGAAATCAATAAGTTAAAAGTTTTTATAAATGGACTTTTAATGAATATTTTAAACCCAAAGGTTTTAATCTTCTTTTTAGTATTCTTTCCAACATTTATTTTTAGTGATTCCATAAGTCCTGTAATTCAGTTGTATATATTAGGGGGGATCTTTATGTTAATTACTTTTATTGTTTTTAGTTCTATTGCATTTTTCTCTTCTTTAATCTATAAAAATTTTAAAAAATATAGATTCTATACTGAATTGTTAAAATGGCTAAATATCATTGTATTAATTTCAATAGCAATTATTATACTTCTTTCTGAAAATTAAGCTAATTTTAAATATTCTTAGCTAGTAGAAATGCCAAAAATTAAGATTATTGAATGTCCTAGAGATGCAATGCAAAGCATTAAGGAATTTATTCCAACAGATCTCAAAGTAAAATATTTACAATCATTAGTAGATGTTGGTTTTGATACTATAGATATAGGAAGCTTTGTGTCGAGCACTGTCATACCACAATTATCTGATACAGCTCAGGTTATTGATAAAATTGATATATCAAAAAATAATACAAAGTTATTAGTCATCATTGCTAATAAAAAAGGAGCTTTGAAAGCATGTAAATTTTCAAAAATCTCCTATTTAGGTTATCCATTTTCTATATCAGAAAATTTTCAAATGAGAAACACAAATAAAACAATTAAAGAATCTGAAAAGGTTCTGATGGAAATAAAAGAAATTTGTTTTAAACAGAATAAAGAACTAGTTGTCTATTTGTCTATGTGTTTTGGAAATCCTTATGGTGATCCTTGGAGTTTAGAAATAGTTGAGAACTGGGTTTCAAAACTAGTAGATAAGGGAATTAAGATAATTTCATTAAGTGACACAATAGGTTGTGCTAATAAAGAATCTATCGGAAAATTATTTCAAATCTTATCAAATAAGTATAAAAAAATTGAGTTTGGAGTCCATTTGCATACAAATCCTGTATCATGGCATGAAAAGGTAAGGATTGCTTATGATGCTGGATGTAAACGTTTTGATGGGGCTATAAAAGGATTTGGAGGATGTCCTATGGCTTCTGACAAATTGGTAGGGAATATGCCAACTGAAAAATTAATTTCATTTATGTCAGAAAAAAATATTAGTTCTGATATAAATCCGTTGCGTTTTGAGACCGCATACAGCAATTCATTAGAAATTTTTAACAGATATAAATAATCTTTATTTAAAATTATTTTGATTAAAAAATAGTAAAAAGGATAATAAATATATCATGTTACTCTTAGTTTAATTAATTATCAATTTATTTTCATTAGAGGAAATATTATTTTTTACTTGAATAATATATTCTCCTTTTTCAATATATTTTTTATTGTCCTTATCATATAAATTATTATTAATAAAATTTAATCCTTTATCCAAGTTATAAGTTTTGTTAAAAATGATTCTGGAATCATTTTTAACAAGAAAATCAACTTGAGATTTATTTTTAGAAAAAATAATAACTTCAATATCTGGTTCTGTCGTATTCCCATACCAATTTTTTGAACCCCATCTGGATGAAAATTTTACTTTATCTAAATCATAAATATATAGTTCACTATCTAATATACTCTGATTTAATTTTTGAAGAACTTCTATATTTGTTACATAAATTGACCTTCCATGTGTGCCTACTATTAAATCATTTTCTCTTGGATGAATAACTAAATCATGAACTGGAGTATTTGGTAATCCACCACTGAAAGCAAAAAATAAATTTCCATAATCTAAAGATGCATATAATCCATGGTCTGTCCCCACATATATAAGTTTTTCATTCTTTAAATCTTCAATTATTACATTAACTGGCTCATCAGGGATATTGTGACCTATCTTACTCCAATTAAAACCATAATCTTCAGAAACATATACCATGGACTCAAAATTATCCCATCTATAACCATTTAGTGATAAATAAACTCTACTCTCTTTAAATTTTGAAGGATATATTCCACTTACCCACATTTTTTTAGGTAAAGAACTACTAATGTTTTTCCATGTAAAACCACCATCTTTTGAGACATGAATTAGGCCATCATCACTACCAACATAAATCAAACCATACTTTAATTCAGATTCAATAATAGTAGTTAAAGTACCATAACTTACATTACCTTTTATACCACCATTTGTAAGATCAGCTGACAAGGTTTCAAAATCATTTCCTTGGTTTAAAGACCTATGAAATTTATTAGATCCCATATAAAGAATGTCTTGATTATGTCTAGATAAATAAATTGGCGTTTCCCAATTCCATCTATATGGTCTCTCTCCTAACTTATGACTAGGAGTAATTCTTTTTCTTTCACCTGTTCGCGTATTAACTCTAGCATAATTTCCAAATTGAGATCCTGTATATACTGTCTCGTTATCTCTAAAATCTATTTCAGTTTGCATACCATCTCCTCCAAAAATAGATTTCCAAGGATATTGACCTGAACTATGCCATCTTAAACTTGACTCATAATTTGATGGTCCCATCCATACACCATTATCTTGAAATCCTCCATAAACATTATATGGATCATTCATATCAATATTTATATCATAAAATTGACCTACAGAAGTACTATTATGTTTCATCCAATTCTTACCATCATCATATGAAATATTCAAACCACCATCATTACCTGCTATAAGATGACCGGATCTATTAGGGTTTACCCACAAAGCTTGATGATCACCATGCATATTATCAAAGTCTATAGACTCCCATGTCTTTCCAAAATCAATTGATTTCAAAAGAGGAACACCCAATACGTATAATTTTGCTGGATCTTGAGGATCTACCCTAATTTCTCCAAAATAATAACCATAAGAGAAGTAAAGATTACTTAACTCATCCTCATTTACCTTCTTCCAAGTTATTCCATAATCTTGAGAAGAATAAACTTCAGCGCCTATTACTGGAGTTTCATAAAGCAAACTATTTGAATCTTCTAAAAATTCAACTAGAGAAATTGGATCAATACTTCCATCTGTAACTAATTTTTTTATTTTATCAGATTTGTATTCAGAAGGAAATCTATTTGATCTCAGAAACTTATTTAATTTTTCATCAGATAATTTTAGAAAATCACTAATTGAAATATCTCTCAACATATCTTTAGTAAGATCATCATTCTTTTGTTCAGATGGAGTAGAAGCTTTCCTATCCTGATTATCTAAGATTGCATATATAATATTTGGATTTGTTTTCGATATATCTAACCCAATTCTACCTGTTCCCTCTGTATCAGGAAATCCACTTAATCCACCCGATATCTCTTTCCAATTTTCACCACCATCAGTTGATTTAAATATGCCAGATCCAAGTCCTGACCCATCAAAATTCCAAGCCATTCTTTCTCTCTCCCACATTGATAGATAGAGAATATCAGGATTAGATGGGTCAATGACTAAATCAATTGCACCTGTCATATCATTGATAAAGAGAGTATTTATCCATGTAACCCCTCCATCTGTTGTCTTATACAAACCTCTCTCCTTATTTGAAGAATATAAATGACCTAATGAAGCCACCCATATAATATTACTATCTTCTGGATGAATTATAATTCTACCTATATGATGAGATTCTTTTAATCCTATATGAGTCCAATCTTTTCCTCCATTAGAAGATTTATAAATTCCATTTCCAGAATAAGAAGATCTACTAGAATTCTTTTCACCTGTACCTACATAAATTATATCATTTTCCCAATCAACCTCAACATCTCCTATTGTCATCACCATCTGATTATCAAAAATGGGGTTAAAGCTATTTCCATTATTTGTGGTTTCCCATAATCCGCCAGATGCATATGCAACATAAAAATGAGATGGATCTTTTGGATTAACTGACAAATCAGCTACTCTTCCACTCATAACTGTAGGACCTATATTTCTGAAACTAATATTTTTTACTATAGAATTTTCTTCTAAGTAAACCCTATCTAAATATCCATTAAATCTTTCTTCAGTAGATGTAGTTAAGGGATAATTAGGGTTTTTATTTTGAGAATAAACATTATTTATAAAAAATAATACTAATAATAATTTTAATATTTTAATCATTGGATTAGGTTTGAATGTATTGTTTATTTAATGTAAAAAAAAAATTGCAATTATTCTATTTATTTTATCAAATATAAATTCATGTAAGCTATCATTTTTTTAATTATAATTGATGTGTATATTTGCGCTATTAATAATCAATCTAAATAAAAATTTT
>Ga0066369_10000182_pt1 | contig 27039 bp, 26 predicted proteins | sample Knorr_S7_td_Bott_FD_70972 | JGI IMG/M metagenome (GOLD analysis project Ga0066369, IMG submission 70972) | Marine microbial communities from Southern Atlantic Ocean transect - Knorr_S7_td_Bottom_ad_4513_LV_A | ecosystem: Environmental > Aquatic > Marine > Oceanic | place: Southern Atlantic... | reverse complement strand
CGGATACGTTTTTCTAATCGTTTCCAGGGGATCAGTGCATCCATGCGCTCAAGGAACTTTTCTCGCCGAGTTTTTCACTTCTTGTGTTCGTACTCAAGGTCTGCGAATGTCTTCTGCTCCATTATCACCCCTTCATACTACCGTTAGGGTTATATGGCATAATAAGAGCAATTAATCAGACCTTCCCTAGTCTGAATCGCCTGAAATTAGAACTGCCATCACTTCGCTAGTGACACCTTATCCACTTCATCACGCCGCGGCGCTGTCCCTTGCTCCAACTCGCTCGTACCATGCCATGATGTTCTTGTTTTCTTCATTCAAAGGCTGACCGACCTGGCCACCGAATTCAAGAAAGCAATAAAGCACGACATCCGCCAGAGTAAATCGATCGCCACAAACAAAATCCTTGCCTGTAAGCTGGCCATCCAGCCAGCTTATCTTTTCCTGGGCAATGGCTTTTATCGCATCTGCCGCGTCGGGAATTGTTGTGATTCGATCTTTAAAAATCGGTAAACCCTCGGAATATCGAAAGCCATTAGCCAGATTTTCCATAATACCCAGATCAATTCGGCGGACCCACATGCGGGTTTCGGCTTTCTGTTCAGCGGATTCGCCAATTAATGGTGATCCACCCTGCTTCTCAGCCAGGTATTCACAGATAACGGTTATCTCCGAGAGGATTGAACCGTCATCGAGTTCCAGTGCGGGACTGGTCCCCGTTGGGTTCAATTTCATGAATGCCTCCTGACGATTTTCGCCGCCCATCAGGTCAATTTCCTGTTGATCCATTTCGATACCGCACTCAGCCATAAACATGCGAACAACTTTTGGATTAGGTCCTACAGAATTGTAAAGCTTCATTGCCGTTCCCTTCTTTAAAAATTAGTAGCTAAAAAACGTTTATAAAGGAAACCGCAACGCATGACCAGCCGGATTGCGTTTGCTGTCGTAATCCCATACTATCCGAAAACCAAAAAACGACCGTTTGGAGCGTTTGATGAATAGGATCTGGATAAAAAGTGAGACGCTGAACTAGCGGTCACACTCGTGTTCATCAAACACCCGTGTGACATCTCAGCATGACACGACGGGAATCTATCCGAAATTCCTGACCTCTCCTGACAACAGGATGTCAGTACTCAACAAGCAACATAGACATTTCCTCTCGTGATCATCCGATTCATTTGAAGAGAGTTACTGTTGTGAACGATAGAAAAAAAGCCAGATTACTCTGGGTACACACCGAAGGATTCAGGGGCCCCTTTTCATGGGCGATCCTCGCCATGGCGATCGCCTATATCTTTATGTTTGGCGCACCGCTACTGGCAACATTTTCAATCGATGCAATCCTTGCTGGTGACGACTTCAAGGCACCGTCCTGGGCAATAACCTTGGCTTCAGTTTTCTTATCGGGCGCCCTGCCTACCATGATGAATTACCTGGTCATGGCAGCGCTGGGAACTGTTCTGCTCACCACCATTGCCGGTGGATTTTTGTATGTTCGAGGAAGACTCATTGCCCTGGCCTCGGAAGGTATCATCCGGCGCCTCCGCGACCGGGTGTTTGATCACATCGAACACCTTCCGAGCAGGTTCCACGATCAATCGGATACCGGCGATCTGGTGCAACGGTGTTCATCAGACATGGAGACCATTCGCGTTTTTCTTTCAGGTCAGATTATTGAAATCAGCCGCGCCATCCTGATGTTGATAGTGGTACTACCCATTTTGTTTTCACTGGACACGCGCATGGCCTGGTTGTCTCTCGCGACCATTCCTGTGCTATTCACAGCAGCTTTGTACTTCTTCCAGAAGGTAAAGAAACTCTTCGAAATTGTCGACGAGGCAGAAGCGGACCTGACCACGGTCATCCAGGAAAATCTGACCGGTATTCGTGTGGTTCGGGCATTTGCTCGCCAGGAATTCGAAACAAACAAGTTTGCTGAGCGTAATCGCGCTTTCCGGGACCACAACAATCACCTCATCAATCTGATGGGCATTTACTACGGATTCAGTAACGTCATATGCCTGGGACAGATCGGGCTCCTGTTGTTCGCAGGTGCTTTCTGGGTCATCGACGGCAGCCTGACTGTGGGCACGTTGTTTGCGTTCATTACTTATGAGGGCATGATCATCTGGCCCATTCGACATTTAGGCCGGGTCCTGACTGACTCCGGCAAGGCGATTGTCTCAATAGGAAGGCTGGCAGAAATTTTTAACGAACCGCTGGAATCACAAAATGAAAAAACGCCTGGTCAAAGACTGAGCGGCAGGGTCACTTTTACCGACCTGAATTTTTCATACGGTAGTGGACCTGTTCTCGATGATGTGTCGTTTTCTGTGGCGCGTGGCGAGACGCTTGCTTTGCTCGGCCCTCCCGGTTCAGGTAAGTCGACTATCGCCCAGCTGTTGTTACGGCTCTATGACTACGATTCTGGATCCATTCGATTGGATGATCATGAACTCAAGCTGCTGAATCGAAAATTTGTGCGGTCACAGATTAGCATCGTATCCCAGGAGCCATTTCTGTATTCCAATGACATCGAGGGCAATCTCCGCATCGGGCGACTTGATGCCAGCCTTGAAGAAATCGTGCAAGCAGCAAGCGATGCATGCATTCACGAGTCCATCATGAACTTTCCTCAAAGATACCAATCCATGGTGGGCGAACGCGGTGTAACCCTATCGGGGGGACAACGACAACGAATAGCGATTGCGAGGGCCTTGTTGAAAGCACCGCCCATTCTGATTCTTGATGATGCCCTATCGGCGGTTGATACAGACACGGAATCGAAGATTCTCGACGCACTCAAAGCGAGAAGAAGCGAGCAGACAACCATCATCATCGCTCACAGACTCTCAACGGTCATGCATGCCGACAAAATTCTGATGCTGCGGTCAGGGCGGATCATCCAGTCAGGGAACCACGATTCCCTGTCGAAGCGTGAAGGCGTCTATCAACGACTCTGCGCCATCCAGGGCGCGATCCAGGAGCAGATAGAACATGACATCGCCGGATCTAAAGAATCAACGGTAGAAAATTAATGAGTGACACATACTTCGATGATGAGAACTTTAGCGACGGCTTTGATGACGATTCTTTCGACAGTGGCATGAAACTGGATCTCTGGAGAAAACTCTTTACCTATGCCTTGAATTACAAACTGGAAGTCACGCTTCTTGCTTTCTGTGCAGTGCTTACCGCTATCGCTGAAATCGCTTTTCCTCTCATTACTCGCGGGGTGATCGATACGGTCGCAGCGCAAGGCATACACGCTGATTTAAGGGTCTACGGTCTGCTTTACGTTCTTTTTACTCTTTTGATAGGCGCTTCCGTGGCCGGTTTCATCTGGTTTGGTGGAAAAATCAGAACCCACGTCGCCCACGACATTCGAATGGATGGTTTCCGCAATCTACAACGGCTCTCTTTTAGCTACTACGATTTTCGACCTGTTGGCTGGCTGATGGCACGTATGACTTCCGATTGTGAGCGCCTGTCCAACATTCTGGCCTGGGGAATGCTGGATCTTATCTGGGGCTGCGCCATGATGTTAGGCATTGCGATTGCTATGCTGATTATGGATGTGACGCTGGGACTGTTGGTGCTGTCAGTGCTCCCTGTGCTGGCCTGGGTCAGCATAAATTTTCAACATCGCATTTTGAAAAGCGCTCGGATCGTCAGAAAAACGAATTCTCGAATTACCGGTTCTTACAACGAAAGTATCATGGGAGTACAAACCAGCAAAGCCTTCGTCAAGGAAGCAGAGAATCTGAAGAATTTTGGCAGACTGACCGACAAGATGTATTCAGCCTCTGTGACCAATATGATTCAGGCGGCGCTGTATTTACCCATCGTGCTGACGCTTGGCTCCATTGCCACAGGTCTGGCGCTGGTTTTTGGCGGTCTCGAAGTCGTCTGGGGCACTATCACTGCTGGTACAATGATCGCCTTTCTCACCTATACCCGGCATTTTTTTGAACCTATAGAACAACTGGCGCACTGGTTTGCAGAAATGCAAATGGCGCAGGCGTCGGCTGAACGCATCATGAGTCTTGTACTCGCGAATCCCGAGATCAAGGATTCCCCGGCAGTGCAGGCAAGAATGCAACAGGAGAAAAAGGCTAACACGGCCATCGACGGGTTCGCGGATTCGATTACCGAGATTACCTTCAACAACGTTTCCTTTGCCTACCAGACCGGTGATCTCGTGCTGAAGAACGTCGACCTTAAAATAAGACAAGGGGAAACCCTGGCTATCGTCGGCTCAACCGGTGGTGGAAAATCTACTCTGGTCAGTCTGTTGTGTCGATTCTACGAACCCACCAGCGGGGAAATTTGCATTGACGGCATCGACTACAGGCAGCGAAGCCTGCATTGGTTGCAGTCTAACCTCGGCATCGTGCTACAGACTTCACACATATTCGGCGGAACCATCATGGACAACATTCGCTACGGCAACCTCGATGCGACTGACACTGAAATATTTGACGCGTCCCGACGCGCTGGGGCACATTTATTTATTGAAGCCATGACATACGGTTATCAAACTTCGGTCGGAGAAGGCGGCTCAAAGCTCAGCGCTGGTCAGAAGCAGTTGATCTCCTTTGCCAGAGCGATTCTGGCCGATCCAAAAATTCTGATTCTGGATGAAGCAACCTCATCGGTAGATACCGAAACCGAACAGCAGATTCAATTGGGCATGGGTCATTTACTTAAGGGGCGCATAGCCCTGGTGATTGCTCATCGACTCTCTACCATTCGAAATGCAGACAGAATTCTGGTCATTGAACACGGTGAAATTGCCGAGCAGGGGAGCCACGAAGAATTGATGGTTGAACGGGGAAGATACTTCAAGCTGTATACACAACAGAGCCTGTCGGAATTCGCCAACGAAGAAAATTATTGGCGCACTTGAGCTGACTCAACTATGGTAATCACTTTGATTGAGGAGATTCATGATGAAAGTGGGTTACAAACAGTTGATCGAAGAGGCAGAAAAACACATTGATACGCTGAGTATTGATGATGCTGCTGGCTTGCTGAATGATGACGCGACCACCTTCATCGATATCCGTGACATCAGAGAATTACAGCGTGAAGGCAAGTTGCCAGGCGCCGTCCATGCGCCCAGGGGTATGCTTGAGTTCTGGGTTGATCCTGACAGCCCCTATCATCGAGACCTGTTCGCTGAAAACAAAAGATTCGTTTTCTACTGTGCCAGCGCCTGGCGGTCCGCGCTGGCAACTCATACGGTTCAACAAATGGGTATGGAAAATGTCTGTCATCTGGAAGGTGGCTTCAACGCCTGGAAGCAAGCCGACAAGCCTATCGAGGCCGTCATAAAGAAAGCCTGATGAACAGCCTCGACTGGGACTGCCCCTACCCGTCCAACCGTTCACCCGTCTTCGCCCGCAATATTGTTGCAACATCCCAGCCTCTGGCTGTACAGGCTGGCATAAGCGCGCTGCGCCGAGGTGGCAACGCGGCGGATGCAGCTGTTGCCACTGCGATCACCCTGACCGTGGTCGAACCGAATAACAATGGTATCGGCAGTGATGCGTTTGCCCTGATTCACGATGGCAAAAACCTGCACGGATTGAATGCATCGGGTCGAACACCTGCTGCATTAACCGCAGAACGATTCGCAGGTTTGGACAAGATGCCGCAATGGGGTTGGGAGGCAGTGACAGTCCCCGGTGCAGTCTCCGCCTGGGTCGCAATCTCTGAACGTTTCGGTAAATTACCCTTCGTTGATCTGTTCGAAGACGCCATCAACTACGCGCGCCATGGCTATCAGGTAGGCCCGAAATCCGGTTATTTCTGGCAATACGCGGTGCAGCATTTTGGCGCCTACGAATCGTTCATTGATACCTTCACCCTTGACGGCCAGGCGCCGGGCATTGGGCAGACAATGCGCCTTCCGGATCACGCCAGCACACTTGCCACTATTGCGGCGACAAAGGGCGAAGCTTTCTATCGTGGCAGTCTCGCCAACGCTATCGCTGCTGATGCAAAGAAGCATGGTGGTCTCATGACGGTAGACGACCTTGCCGCCCATCAATGCGACTGGGTTGAACCGCTGTCTGTTTCCGCATTCGGCGGGCAACTCCATGAGATACCGCCAAATGGACAGGGGCTGATGGCACTCATCTCGCTGGGTATATTGAAGCACCTCCATCATCAGGATCTGGAACTCGATTCTGCAGACAGCGTTCACCTTCAAATAGAAGCACAACGTATTGCCTACGCCGAAATTGAGAGGCAATTGTCTGATATCGATTCGATGCAAATCAGTATTGAGACACTGCTTGAGCCCGATTATCTGAAACTGCGGGCTGCTGGCATTGATATGAACAAGGCAAATCCCAGACCATCTGCGATCGGTGCCAGCCCCGACACGGTTTATCTGGCCACGGCAGATCAAAACGGCATGATGGTCTCAATGATCCAATCCAATTTTCGTGGCTTTGGCTCCGGCATCGTTGTACCAGGCACCGGGATCAGCCTGCAAAACCGTGGATCTGGATTTGTGCTGGAGCCCGGTCATCCAAATCAGGTAGGCCCCTCGAAGCGGCCCTACCACACCATTATTCCGGGATTTGTCACACGCGCCGATCAGCCCATGATGAGCTTCGGTGTCATGGGCGGGCATATGCAGGCCCAGGGCCATTTGCAAATGATGGTGAGAGTGATGAACTTTAATCAAAACCCGCAGGCCGCGTCTGATGCACCTCGCTGGTATGTATTTGAGGATGGCAAAGTTGCCCTGGAAAACGGATTCCAGCCAGAGGTCATTGAAAGCCTGGTTGCCCGCGGTCACGATATCCTGCTCGGCAAACCTGACCACCTTTTTGGTGGCGCGCAACTTATCGTCAAGATGGATGACGGCTATTGTGCGGGTTCTGACCATCGTAAAGAAGGTCTGGCTAGCGGGTACTAAGGAACCTCTGACTAAGAGGATATTTTTGTCAGAACAAGGAAGAGGCGAGCGGAGCAGATTTGTTAACATGCTGTAAGTTAACAAATTTGTGAGTACGACTCTGACGCGGTTATGGCGAAAATAGACCTTAGTCAGACGTTCCTAACCCATATATTGGCAAACTTTATTTCGGGCGGATGCTTTTGCCTCGTAAAGAACATTGTCAGCCCAACCGATCAGATCTCTCTGTGCTGTGTCATTGGTTGGTTGGACCGTGGCTACGCCAATATTGATGGTTACCTGCAATTCGTGACCATCGGCAACGAAGGTTGTTTCCTGAAGGAGCAGACGAAGTTGTTCGGCCATGTTTCGGGCATTGTCAGAGGTCACATAGGGCAATACCACGGCGAACTCTTCACCGCCGTAACGGGCAACAATATCAGAGGGACGATTGAACATTTGATCGATTTCCTTGGCCACTGACCCCAGTATTACGTCACCGACCAGATGACCATAGGTGTCATTCACCTTCTTAAAATGATCGATGTCCAGCAATAACAAAGAAATCTCATAGTTCTGGCGGTTTGCACGACGCCATTCCTGTTCAAACATTTCATCAAAGTAGTTTCGATTTCGAATTCCGGTGACCGAATCGATGGTATTGAGTTATTTTAGAATAATGTGCGCCTCGGAAAGTTTCGTCAGCGCCTCAATAAGCGGTACTATCTCTCTGGGAAAAGGTATGACTTCACCGTTCTCATCCAGAGCATTCAACAGCTGTAATACGCCGATGCTTTCGTCAGACATGGTCTTTAAAGGAACACTCAGGAATGAAGTTGATCGATACCCCAGCATCTCATCGAAAGACCGGGTGCCGGAGAAGTCAAATTCTGTCTCGGCCCGAGCATCATCAACAACAATTGTCTCGCCTCGTTGAACCGCACAACTGGCAATGTTAGCGAAATTAGGCTTACCCTCAGCAGTGACTAATAGTACGTCTGGCAAGGTGATTGGATCACCGGTCTTCCCACCTTGCGTAATCCCCAGACTATCGTTTAAGACAATCGAAAATTTCAACGCGTCCTTCCCGGCGCGTAAATATATCGTGCCGCGATCGGCATTCGCCATCGGCATTCGCCATCGACTTGGCTTCGAGTAATATATGCTCCAGCAGGCTATCCAGATTTTTTTCAGCAGACAGCGCTAGACCAATATCGATTAATCCACGATATGCACTCGCCTGAGCCTCATCAACCAAACCAGTCCCCTCGGTTCACGTTTGCTTGCCTGACTATAACTCCAAAATAGTGCCAACTTTATAAAATAGTGAAGAAAACCCCATACCTCATTGTTTTTTATAAATATATTGACGAAATCTAGCTTTAAAATTCACTCACCCGGTCAGTAACGAACTGACGCCCCCGGTTAGTCTGGTGTCAAATTGTGTCGCCACACAAAACTATCTGTCCAGAAAAAACAGACTCAGTCCAGGGATATAGGTAATCAAAATCAGTGCAAACAATAGCACAAACATAAACGGAATCGTGGCGCGGTATAGCTCTGTGATGGGTTTCTTAAATCGATAACTGGCAATGAACAAATTCATGCCAATGGGTGGTGTAAAATAGCCAATTTGCATATTGGCAAGAAAGATTATTCCGAGATGAACTGGGTCTACACCGAAGCGAAGTGCCAGCGGGACGATAAGTGGGATCATGATGACCAGGGCTGAGAAAATATCGAGAATCGCTCCCAGTGCCAACAAAATAATGTTGAGCAATATGAGAAAAGTGAATTTGCTCTGGATGTATGTCGCTATCCATTCGAACAATCTCTGGGGAACCTCTGCATCAACCAGAAAATTCGTAAAAGCCAGCGAGCAACCAAGTATCAGCAATATGCCTCCGACCATCACCATGGCTTCTCGAATCACCCTGGGCAGTACGGTGAAGGAAACTTCTCGATAGATGAACACTTCGACTATTAGCACGTAAAATGCCGTGACAGCAGCAGCTTCAGACACAGCGAAAAATCCGGAATAGATCCCGCCAAGCACAATGACCGGTAGCGGCAATTCCCATCGCATTGCGACCAACGATTGCCAGGCCATCCGTCGGTTAAAAGGTTCCGACTTTAACTCGACGTGTCTGGTAGCCCAGATGCTGTAAATGGTTAACAGCACCACCATGAGAATGGCCGGGAGAATGCCTGCAATGAAAAGCTCCTGAATCGTGAACGGATTAGGCAAATTCATCTGCTGCACGATCACGCCATAAAGAATCAGCGGAAGCGATGGTGCCAGCAACAAGCCGAGACTACCGGATGTCGTCACCAGCCCAAGTGAAAACCTTTTGGAATACCCCCCCTCGACCAGCGCAGGCAGCAGCAGCGCGCCGACCGCAACAATTGTCACTCCGGAAGCGCCGGTAAATGCTGTGAAAAAGGCGCAGGTCACGTAAGAAACAACGGCAAGACCGCCTGGCATCCATCCGAGGAAGGCCTCGGTTACCCGAACCAGTCGAGTTGAAAGCTGGCTTTCGGCGAGAATATAACCGGCAAAAGTAAACAGTGGCAACGCCAACAGCAACGGCGTATCGACCAATCGATAGATTTCGATCGGAATCACCGTTAAGGGAACATCTCCCAGGTAAAAACCAAGCATCGCCGCTGCCAGAATAACAACGAAAAGCGGTGTGCCGATAATGGCGAAGAGAGCAACAACTGCTGAACCCCACACACCCATCAGTTTTCCTTCACAAAAATGGTCAGAAGGAAGCGTAATCCCATGACCCCAAAACCAATGGGCAGAATACTCATGCAAACCCAGACAGGCACCTTGGCGAAGGCAATCGTGCCATCGATGTATTCATAACCTATGAATTCGATGCAGTAATACGCGGTGGTAAAACTAATAGCAGAAGCGAAGGCCAGTGATGCAAAGCGAAGCGGTACGAAGAATCCAGGTTTCAGGACGTTCGACAGCAAATCAATACTGATGTGGTGACCTTCTCGAGTTGCCACCATCGCCCCCAACATGGCGATCCACAAAACCAGGATACGTAAAAAGGATTCAGCCCAGAGAAACCCGCTGTCAAACAGATTGCGAAGCAAGATTTGCAATAGCGCCATGAGCAACATGCTGATGAGGGCCAGTACCAGCGCACCATCTTCAAAACGATGTGCAAAGAAGATGATTTTTTTTAGGGCTGACACTAATCCGAGCCATCCTGGCTATGACGATATTTTCTAAGATTGGCAAGATAGAGCCTGACAGATTCGGGGCTGATCTCCCCGGATTGGATCAGGCGTTCCACTGATTGATCGGCCACTGCCTGCCATTGCGCCAGCTGATCTGCCGCAACAATCTCGATACCAATCGTCCGTAGTGCTTCGAACGCTTTTTCATTATCAATCCGCGTGTCGACCTCAACCTGGCGAAACATCGAATCCATAACCGATCGGACGATGACCTGATCTTCCGGCGAGATGCGATTGAAGGCTTTTTTCTGCATCGCCAACATTGAATAAATGTAAACCAGGGGTAGGTCAGTCATGTACTGAACGTGATTGTGCCATTGCAATGCAAGTGCCACCGCTGGCGGAGCAACGATCGCATTGATGAGGCCTGTCTGTAGCCCTGCGAGCACATCTATCAGGTTTAGCGGAATTGGGCTGACGTTAAATGATTTGATCAACTCGGCCGCAATCGGGTCTCCATCAGGTATCCACGCTTTCAGGTTCTTCAATTGGTCGCTGGTTCTGATCGGCGTTTGAGTTAACAGATAGGCAAAGCCGGTTTCTGTAAAAGCGAAAGTCACCAGCCCTGCTTCCTCCAGGCCATCAGCAATCATCTGGTCCATCTCTCGCCGTATGTAATCAACTTCTTCATAGGACTTGAATTGCAGGGGCAAATTGTAAATCTGCAAATCCGGAAAAAATCGGGTGAGTGAACCTGCAGCAACGGCGCCGCCGTGCAACTGACCGATTCTCATTTTTCGCAATACGGTCTCATCATCGCCCTGCACTCCGCCGGGGTAGATCTTGATTTTTACCCGACCCTCTGTTTTCAGCTCAATGTCTTTCGTTGCTGCTCGCAGCTTCTTCATCCAGGACAAACCATCCGGTGAAATAGTCGCAATCTTGTAGGTAGCGGCATTGACCTTATTCGTACAGAGCAACAACCCAACGATGAGGACGATGAGGGAGGATCGAAAACATCCAGATTTATACAACATGTGAATCCTGATCATAGTAATGAAAATTAAAAATAATCGTTGCCGCTCTCAAGCAGATCTCTGGCTCTTTCCTGGGCGATTCGATTGGTTAACGTTATACCTTCGACATTGACTTTCGCCGCCAATACTTCGCCGAGCAGGCGATCATGCAATTGCTGATCAAATATCAACCTGGCGTATTGTTCAGCGTAGATAACTTTTGTCATCAGGTAGTCCGCATTAATGGCAATCGCTTTCTCAAAATGTTGCCTGCCCTTTTCCGGCTTTCCGCCTAACGAGGCCGGTAACAGCGTTTCCATACCGCCCATATAAAGATGTGGACCGCCATTCTCAAACTTTTCGTCCAATTCTATGATCCGCGCCATCAACGCTTTGGCACGACCCAGTTCAGCGATTACTGCCCAATCATCGCTGTTTGCCTGCAGCCGCCCCACCCAGGCGACCCCAACCGCGTAGGCAACCGGCACATCTTTCTCCTTGAGCGATGCTATCCTGGTTTCGAACCCGGCAAAATCCAGTTCCCGGGCACCACACAGGGGCGACCCAACAACACATGACGCTTTCTCTGCATAGCGCATGGATTTGTCGCTCAGTAGTTTGACGCGTTCATGATCATCCACCAGCACACTAAAAGCACCGTTCAGACTTGACGCCGCCAACAACAGATCCTCAGATTCAGGGCTACTTCGAAGAAAGCTGTCCATGAGCAGAAGATAAGCAGGTACACCCTCACGGACCGTATCAATATCTTCGCTATTTAAAATGCTTTGCGCCAAATCATCTGCCATCTTCGAGGTCATGCCCGATATAAGACTGGCGCATCCGGAGAGACACAACAACAGGCTGATCACTAGACCGGTTCTTGTCAATGCATGACTCAATTCACACCACCAAAAAAAGGGTTCGCCTGTTTCTCGAATGCAAGGGACGTCGCCGGTCCGTGGCCGGTGACGACCAGCGCGTCATCTGCCAGCCGGAACAATCGATCCTTAATAGACGTTTCTATTTGATCAAAGCTACCACCAGGCAGATCTGTTCGGCCAATACCCAGCTGAAACAAAGTATCACCGGCAACCAGTAAATCATGATCCGCAAACCAGAAACTCAATGATCCCGGCGTATGCCCCGGTGTATGAATAGTGACGCCGCCGCAACAGGCCAGTAATTCTTCGTCTTTTAACCAATTATCCGGCTCTGGCGTCGGTGTGTAATTCAGGCCGAATTTCGAACATTGATCTTCCAGTGCATTCCACAAAAATTTGTCTGCCTGATGGAGCAGCAGAGGTGCACCGGTCCGGTTCCTGATCTCAGCAGAAGCAAGAATGTGATCCAGATGTGCGTGGGTGTGAATGATTCCCTTCACAGTCAGCTCATGCTCATCTACCACAGCCATGATCCTGTCTGGATCTCCACCCGGATCAACGATCAGGCAACATTTTGACACCGGGTCACCGATGATTGCGCAATTACACTGCAGGGGGCCAACCGGAAATGATTCAAATATCACATCGCCCCTGACTTCCGGAACACTAAACGGCACTGTTATTCTCCAATCGAAACACCCCTGACTAAATAGAACAATTTAACACAACACGCCGCGGCTCATACCTTCAACACGCCGCGGCACTTTGGAAACTCCACGCAAACGCGGAACAGGTTACCGGCGTTCTTGCCTTTCAGGACGCGTCGAATCGTCATGGCCTCGCCGCATCGGGGGCACGTTGAAACCTCTCGACCGGCCAGGATGGGATCCAGCTGATCCCTGATTTCATCCTCGGAAATATCGTTGCTCAATGGAAATTCAAGAAGTGGCAGGCCGATGTCACCAAATACGTTTTTCACAAAATCGATACCCTGATCACCGATGGCGCCAACATCACGATGCTGCAACCCGCATATCACAGACATATCTCTGGATTCGCATACCAGGTAAGCGACTAGCGTATTACTTAACTTAACGTCATTGCCAGTCTCTGCCCGGGCAAACTCAGAAAGCGGTACATTGACCAACACCGAGATATTCTTTGGCACTATGGCCTCAAGCAATATCATCATGTTACGAGCCACCTCGTTGAAGGGTATGGCTTTCAGACGGAATAGTGTTGGATCAGGTGCAGGTGCTGTGGCTGGATTACGCGCCGCTTGCGCTCGTGCCACGAGCGGATCTGGTTCAGTGCTTTCAACCCGCTTCTGACTAGAAGACTGGAACTCCACCATATCGGCATCCAGGAAAGAATCCATCTCTCGTTTCCGCAGATATCTCAGAAGGTAGCCAATGGCCACGATCACCAGTACAAGGAAGAACAGCGCTTTCATTGAACACTCAACAGAATCTCCGCGGGATTATAACAAATACACCTTCTGCCCCTGATACAATGACGCCTTTCTTGACAATGTGTGAAAACCAACATGAATAACATCGTGCTGACAGAAACCAAAGATGGCGTTACCACTGTCACATTGAATAGACCGGACAATTTAAATGCGCTTTCAACCGAACTTCGCAGAGCTCTGGCAGAAGTATTTGAAACACTCAAAAACGACAATGCAACCCGGGTCATTATTTTAACGGGTAATGGCCGGGCTTTTACCGCGGGCCTGGATTTGAAAGAACTCGGTCAACGAGGCATGAATACGCCCTCCTCTAAATCCGATGGAGTTGATTTACAAAGCGCCATTCGCGAGGTCGGCAAGCCTGTTATTGGTGCCATCAACGGCTTTGCCATCACCGGCGGATTCGAACTTGCCCTGGCCTGTGACATTCTGATTGCTTCAACGGAAGCAAAATTTGCCGACACTCACGTCAGGATGGGTGTGGTGCCTGGCTGGGGGCTATCACAAAGGCTATCGAAATTAATAGGCGTCTCCCGCGCCAAGCAGCTAAGTTTCACGGGAAACTACCTGGATGCAGACACAGCTGAACGCTGGGGTCTGGTCAACATTGTTCTGCCCGCGGATGAGCTTCTGCCCTATTGTCAACAACTCGCCAAAGACATCACTTCCGTCAACCAGGAAACGCTCAAAGAAGTCCATCGACTCATCGATTACGGCTGGGAAAACACGCTGACCGAAGGCCTCCTTGACGAAAAACGTGCAAGCCGCTCACAAAACCAGGGCATCTCCGCCGACACTCTGGAGACTAGCCGCTTAAACGTCCAATCTCGCGGCAGAGAACAGACTCATTGATCTCAAACCCACTAGGAACGGTTAGACCCTAATCCATTCAAATGGGTATGCTCATTGAGCGTAATAATCGATGTTTCACCAGAAGTTGACGCCATATAGCGACTGATACTGGTGTAGTTGGGGTTAAAGAACATTCGAGGTTCCATACCCATGACGTGTGCGGTCCAGACGTTTACGACACCGCCATGGCAGGTGACAGCGACGGTTTTGCCCCGATTTGAACTGATAATGTCATTCAGGCTTGCAATCACGTCATCACAGAATTTCGGGAAATTAATATCGTCGACTTCCCCTCTCATCAGACGAAGCCACCGGTCGTAATCAAATTTTTTCAATTCCTCGACAGGAATGTAGTGATCTGAATGGCGATCATATTCGGCGACGCCCTCCTTGATCTCGGGCTCGAGATCCTTCACCGATGCTAGCGGTATTGCAGTTTGTAAGGCCCGCTGCATCGGGCTGGTATACAATTTATCGATGGGCGTCGATTCTAGCCAATTGGCCATTCGCTTTGCCTGTTCGCGACCTATTTCCGAGAGGGGTGGATCAGCCGGCGTCCCATCTGCAGTTTCAATCCGTTCGGGCAATCCATGCCGGATCAGTATCAATTCCATATCAACCTCTTAATTTTTGCAGCAATTCGAACGTCGGTGCCCAGTCTTCCGCAGATTCATAGGGACGACCAAGGATCACCCGGTCTACCCCGGCCGACCTATACTCTTCAAGCCGATCCCGCGCAGCAACCAGATCGGTATCATCGAGAGAGATGAACGTGACGACCTCCCCCACCTTGCCGTTCTCTGACAGCGATCGTTCTTTGTACAATTTTATCTGCGGTTTGAGTTTTTCCAGACGGCCCATCGGCAGCCAACCGTCTCCGTATTTTATGGCTCGATCAATTGCATGGGGCGCCGCGCCGCCGACATAGATGGGCGGTTTTTTCGGGCGAGGGTTAAATAAAAATGCCTGACCATTTTCGGTGATCACATCATTGGCAAAGCAATCACGGAAAAAGGCGAGGGTCTCATCAGATATCCTGCCTCTGTGTCGTCTATCAACACCCAACGCCTGAAACTCCGGGTCCATCCAACCAATCCCTACTCCCAATAGCAGCCGCCCACCGGAGAGTTCCTGAATCGTCGCAATAGATTTCGCCGTGGGCAACCTGGGTCGGTAAGGCAGGATCAGAACACTTGTGCCGATCAGAATAGTTTCCGTTTGCCCTGCCATCCAGGCCAGGGTGGTAATCGGATCGAGATAGCGCCCACCGGAGCCCTCGGCATCATCGGGAGGAATGGCAATATGATCGACAATCCAGGCGGATTCAACGCCTGATACTTCTGCCTGAGTCAAGATTTTCGAGATGGTGTCGCGGGACGACTGGGGCCCCATGACCCTGATATTGATGCCAATTTTCACAGCATCGAAACTGTTAGCGAGGGTATCAGGTGGTGGCGATTGACACGTTATAGACGCCAGCCTGTCGCGCTGAGTCCATCACCTGGATCATGGTCTTGGTCGTGGAATCGGGATGAGGCTGGACCACTACTGGCGCATCAGGATTCTCGGCATGCAGGCGTTCAATATTTGCCCGAACTGCCCTGAAATCCACATCACGGCCCCTGATTCTGATTCGGTCGCGGCTGGTAATTTGTACGACGATACTCTGTTTGTCAGCATCTTTAATATTCTGGTTTTTGTCGGGAGTATTGACGTCAAGACCAATCTCCTTGACGAAAGTCGCGGTGACAATAAAGAAGATCAACATGATAAACACCACGTCCAGCATGGGTGTTAAATCGATTTCGCTTTCTTCGTGTACCGGTGGGGCTAGTACTCTTCGCACGTATTACTCCAGATTATCTGCTTGGGACTTCGATCGTGGCAGAAGCATACTAGGACTATTCTTTAATTGAAAGCCGGTATTCAGGCGTTGATGACCTTGCTCACAGTGGTGTAGTGCAGGCCCAGATGATCGCCAATCTCCATCAATGTGTAGCCAAAGTCCAAATAAGCTTTTTTTATCAGCACATTGCGCTCCAGCCGGGTTTTGGCATCCACTTTTTTGAATAGCGCCGGCAGGCTGCGACGACGCCTGGCAGCCTTTGGTCCTCGCTTTGATAGCCTTTCACCCTGGAGAATTGGCTGCATTTCATTCAGGAAGCGCGCGCTGCCCAACAATACCTGGCTGGTACGCTGATCCAGAGGAGAATCTCCACCAATACCCTGCTTTATATAATCCCGATACTTTCGCTGGGCATCTTTTTCTCGCTTGCCGAAAAATCGCAATACATCATCCTGATGCAAAAAAGAGGGCCCTTTTACCTGCCCTGCCAGAGCGCGGTAACTGCTCCATTTGTACGCGGCAAAGTTCTGCTGATCCTGATTTCTTGAAGGATTGGTGACGACATGTCGGCACACAGGCAAGAGATAGCTTTTCTTTTCAATCAAAACGCTTTTGAAACGCCCCTGGAAAATCGGGCCTTCCTGACGGTGGCGTCGATTGACATGCTGGGTGTAGACACCATTTAGCTGGCGCATGCCTTTCGACAGATTCGCACCGGGAACTTCAACTACCAAATGATAGTGATCGTTCATCAACACATAGCTGTGCATCAACCAACCAAATCGATCAACAACATTTTCGATAACGTTCAGAAAAACGCCCCGATCGTCCTGATCCTTGAATACGATTTGCCCGCCTCGACCTTTGCTCGTCACGTGGTATACAGCACCGGGAAACTCTATTCGAACAGGTCTGGACATAAACTGCGTCTTAACGTTGAGAGTTATTATTTTTGTATTCCTGCCGCTGATACCGAGAAATATCGAGTCGGATCAATCGCAGGGGGAAAAATATTACAGCCGCACACTTTTACTAACAAGCCAATTTTATTATTATTTTCACAATAAATACCCACTTGACCTTGACACTTTAGTCTCAGTAGGTTTGGGTTCGATCATCGATCAAACTTTTATCACACAAACACAGATCAAAGGAACCAAACTATGGCTGTTGACAAATTTCCGATTGAAGCAGGACACGTAATGATGTTCGCGCGAGCAATCGGTGACGGTAACGACATTTACTACGACGAAGACTACGCAAAGTCTACAGATCAAGGTGCCATCATTGCGCCACCTACCTTCGTTCAATCAAGTGCACAGTTTGACCCGGACTATTTCCTTCGACCAAAGATTGGTCAGGAGTGGTTTGGATCGGCGAAGGGTCCAACCGGTATTACGCAGAAAAAAGAAAGTGGCGGTGGTAGTGGTGGAGGCGGCCTGCATGCCGAACAACATTACGTTTACCACCGGCAACTTAAAGTTGGAGATCAGCTTAAGGCAGAAGTAAAACCAGGGAAAAGCTGGGAAAAGGAAGGTCGCCGCGGCGGTAAATTGCTCTTCAGCGAATCTATTACCGAATACCGTGATCAAAACGGTGAACTGGTTATTACCGCAACAGGCGTTGGCGTTCGAACTGAACGACCCGCCACTTCTGGCGACAGTTAAAGGACAAAATAATGGGACTCAAAGCAAGTGAAATAAAGGTTGGCGACACCTATTCAGAAGAGGTTTGCAACAACCTCTCAAGAACACAGATCGTGCAGTATGCAGGCGCTTCCGGAGACTACAATCCACTTCACAGTGACGATTTATTCACCAAAGAAGTCGCTGGCTACCCATCGGTATTCGCTCACGGCATGTTGTCCATGGGCATGACAGGACGCATGCTCACTAATTACGTGGGAGACGGCAGGCTCACCTATTATGGCGTGAGATTTACCTCCCAGGTTTTCCCAGGTGCGACGCTCACCGCGACTGCAACGGTTACTGAAATCAGGGAAGACAATGGCGACATGATCGCTGACCTGGAAGTATCCACGACCGACGAAGAGGGTGTTGAGGTCATCAAGGGAAAGGCGTCTGCCCGGCTTGATCCCTAGTGCGTTATTACAGATCACTGATCGCATCAAGCAAGATCGATTCGGTCAGTATCTGCGGTAACACAATTGCTGTCCGCCCATTTTGCTCGTAAAGTAAATACAAAGGTACGCCGCTTCGACCATATTCCTGGAGAGCGAGAGTTATCTGCGGATCTTCGTTGGTCCAGTCTGCGCGGAGATAGGTAATTCCTTTTTCGCTGAACGCTTCTACGACCGAAGACGCGCTGAGCGCATTAATCTCGTTAACCTGGCAGGTAATACACCAGGCGGCGGTAAAATTGACGAACACAGGTCCCTCTTTGAGGGCTTCATCCAGCGAATCCCTGGAATAGACGCCAGCGGATGAATCAGCCTGCGATGGCACTTTTTGCGGCACTTGAATCCAGGCCGTATAGAGGGCGCCAACAATGAGCAGCCCCGCCATTATTTTGCTCAGTATCGCACTCTGAAATTGATTTGATATCCATATCGCCAGGGAAATCACCAAACCGCCGACAAGCACCTGCATCATCCCCGTTGGGCCCACCTGTAGACCCAACACCCACAACAACCAGATCGCTGAAGCGAACATAGGAAAAGCGAGAAATTGCTTCAGCAGGATCATCCAGTTGCCGGGCTTCGGTAATCTTCGTAGTAATGCCGGTGAAAAACACAGCAACAAATAAGGTAATGCCATACCAGCACCCAGAGCGGTAAACACGATGATGCCAACTGCCGGTGATTGTATGAGTGCGTAACCTACAGCAGCGCCCATAAAAGGTGCCGTACAGGGCGCCGCTACAACTGTCGCCAAAACGCCGGTGGCGGCTGAACTCAAGTATCCATTACCCTTTCCCAGGCCACCGAGCGACATCAGCGAATAGCCGATTTCAAAGACGCCAAGTAGATTGAGCCCAATCACCAGAAAGAGATAGGCAAGTAGCGCAACGACCATGGGCGACTGCAATTGAAACCCCCAGCCGATAAGCTCGCCGCTGGCTCGCAAGCCAATTAGCAGTAATGCGATCGCAACGAAGCTCAAGACCACACCTGCAGCATAGGCCAAACCGTGCAACCCGATTGAATCATTCTCACTCTGCACGGATTCAACCAGAGAAAGAATTTTGATCGACAGCACCGGAAAAACACAGGGCATCAGGTTCAGGATCAGTCCACCCAGAAAAGCAAAAACAACGGCTGCCATCAGGCTCATAGATTGTGTTGATAGTTGAGATCGAGCAACATCATTTGACTGCAGACTAATTTCATAACTTGAGACCACAGCCTTACCCGATGATTCGCGGATCACCAGTACACCGGAAAGATCAGAGGTAGCGGCGTCATATTCAAAACCGGGCTTCAACTGCAGTTCCAGACCCTGGTCAGTTAACTGATAATGCTGCTCCGATGGATTGTCGATAAGATCGGGATGAAATGGAAAATATTCAATACCCGATATTCGATGGTCCTGCACAGTCGGGAGACCAATCGTTAACGCAATCATATCTCCGCTGGTAATACGGCTACTCACATCAAGAGGTACTGGCACCCGGGCCCTGGCCTCAAGAAACAGAGATTTTACCGACGGATCAAATGTTGTTGGACCGACAGGTACGGTGATTTCCAGCCTCATTTTTTGAGGGATGCAAATGTCCGCACACACCAGCACCCTGCCCGTGCCGACGATTGCAATTTCTTCCCCGGGGAATGTCGACTCCACCGAAACCAAAAACGGCAGCGAAACCTCACCGTGGTAGCCAAAATTCATCAGCGGCCCGTAGGCAATACGTTCCGGGTAGGGGTACTGAAACTCCCCGACAACAACCCCGTCAGGCACCTGCCAGTTGAAATTTGGCGCTGCGCCGGAATCGCCTGGGTTCAGCCAGTAGGTATGCCAGCCGGCGTCGATATCCTGCCGAAACAGCACACTGAACCGGTCACCCGCTGCAATGCTTACCACTTCGGCGATGAGCTCACCGCGAACATGGGGATCTGGTTGCGCCTGCAGGCCGGTGCAAAACAGCAGGCAGGCAAATACCAGCGAAAATGGCAGGGCTCGCGGGCTCAGGGCCGCATACCCCAGGTAATCGGTCCCTTGAGTTCTTCCAGCAAGGGTTCCAGCCAATCCATCCAACGGCAAAGTTTGGCGCGAGTCTGTCGCGGGTCAATTAACTCATGTACAGCGAAGCTTTCCATCATGGGAAAGGGAGACCGGTTTTCCATGAGTTTTTGTTCCAACTCCCGGCGCTTTTCGTCAGGATTTTCTGCAGCGGCTATTTCACGATGAAAAGCAACGGCAACGCCGCCTTCAACGGGTAGCGCACCCATCTCGTATGATGGCCAGGCCAGTTTATAGGTATTGGGTGCAAAATGTGCCGCAGACGCAACCCCAAAAGACTTGTGAACTGCAATAGTTGCCCAGGGCACCGTCGACTGGACTGCCGCTGAAACGGCGCTCATGCCATAACGAATGCAAGCTGCCTGCTCTGCATCAGGACCGATCATAAACCCCGGCTCATCGAGAAAATTGGCGATGGGAATATGAAAGGTATCGCACAGTTCCATCATTCTTTTGGCTTTCTGTGAACCTTCCGACGTCATGGCACCAGCAAAATGGCGACAGTCATTGGCAATAATGCCAACGGATGCACCGTTTAAGCGGGCAAATCCAATGATCTGGCCGTGTCCGTAGTGAGGGGCTATTTCAAAAAAAGAGTCGAGATCGACGACATGGCGGATGACATCACGCATTTCGAAAGGCACTCTGCCGTCTCTGGGTACGATTTTGATTAATGCTTCGTCAGCGCGATTCGGGTTATCGACGCAATCCTGACGTTCCGCCAATTGCCAGATATTCTGAGGTAAGTAGCTGAGGAAACGGCGCATCTGATCCAGCGCTTCGGGTTCAGAATCCGCAACGTTATCGACAATGCCGCTGCGGGTATGAATCCGCCAACCACCCAGCTCTTCCTTCGTTAAGGAAATACCCAGGGCTCTCTCTACCAGCGCTGGTCCGCCGACCATGACCTGGGATGTTTCTTTGACCATCACGGAAAAATGCGATGCCACCAGCCGACCTGCCGGGAATCCGGCTACCGGCCCCATTGCGCCGGAGACAACCGGTACCACATTCATAGCCTCGGCAATGATCTTGAATCGTGGTTCAGCATAGACCGGCGAACCGACTGTGGTTGGTCTTGGTCCCCCGGAACCGGCGACACTACCGCCACCGCCTTCAAGCAGGCGAATCAGGGGAACCTTGAACTGTACGGCCAGTTCTTCGGCGTAAACACTTTTCCTTAAGCCGGCACCGTTGGGCGAGCCGCCTTTGAGGGTAAAATCCTCACCACCAACCACCACCCGGCGCCCATTGACGCTACCGAAACCAACCACATAGTTTGCTGGCGTGAAATCCTTGATCTCACCGGAATCATCTTTTTCTGCGAATCCGGCGCCTTCTCCATGCTCTTCGAAAGACCCTTGTGCAACCAGGGTATCGATGCGCTCACGGATAGTCAGCCGGCCCTTGCTGTGCTGCTTGGCTATGGAGGCTTCACCGCCCTGTTGCTTCGACAATTCACGCCGTAATGCTATTTCCCTGGATTCTTCATGCCAGCTCATGTCAAAACCTCAATTGTTGATGCCTTCTTTATATCAATTCCCGTGACTCTCGCCAAACACGGGCGCCAATCACAGGACCAATCGCACCCTGCCAATCAACGCTATGAATTACAACAAAATATTGGGTAAAGGTTAGAAATCAGGCAATGATCGTGATAACTTTCTGCACCTTACCCGATCAGGGCAAAACCTCTATGCCTGATCGACACAACACTCCTACGAAATCTAGTGAGGTAAATATGCAAATCGTGGTCCCTGCGGAAACGCGGGCAAACGAACGCCGCGTCGCACTTATCCCAGACTCGGTGAAAAAGCTCACCCGGGCTGGTTTATTGGTATCGGTTGAATCCGGGCTTGGAAAAGAATCTGGACACAGTGACGCTGATTATGAAGAAGCCGGTGCAACCGTATCTTCTGACCGATCTGGGCTGATTTCCAGCGGCGACATGGTCTTGCGGGTACGAAAACCCGATGCCGAAGAAGTCGGACTACTGAAAAAGGGTGCTATCCAGATCAGCTATCTGGACCCTTACAACGAACACGAACTGGTCGATGCGCTGGCCGAGCAAGGCGCGACCGCGATCAGCATGGAGATGATTCCTCGCACAACACGTGCACAAAAGATGGACGCGCTGAGTTCACAGGCAAACCTCGCCGGTTACGCCATGGTGATTCTCGCAGCGCAAAAGCTCGATCGTATCCTGCCCATGATGATGACACCTGCAGGCACACTGAGTCCTGCCAAGGTTTTCGTGATTGGCGCCGGTGTTGCAGGGCTGCAAGCCATTGCCACCGCCAAGCGTCTGGGCGCTCGCGTAGAGGCGTTTGACACCCGGTCTGTGGTCGCGGAACAGGTGCAGTCACTGGGTGGAAAATTTATTGAAATTGACCTCGGTGAAACCGGCCAGACCAAAGATGGTTATGCCAACGCACTGACCCCGGAACAATTGGAGCTGCAGCGTCTGGGCATGAAAGACGTCATTAGTGGGTCTGACATTGTCATTACGACTGCGCAGCTTTTCGGTCGACCTGCCCCCCGGATTATTACTGCAGACATGGTGGCAGCAATGAAACCTGGTGGAGTGATCGTCGATATGGCGGTTGAATCAGGCGGTAACGTCGAAGGTTCGAAGCCAGATGAAACTGTCGAGATCGGTGGTGTTTCTATCCTGGGAGTATCAAATCTGCCAGCACTGGTCTCGAGAGATGCAAGTCAGATGTACTCATCGAACCTGTTCAATCTCATCACAGAATACTGGGACGAGGAAAACAAGTCTTTCAATCTCGATCTTGAAGACGACATTCTTCAGGCCTGCGTTATTACCCATGACGGCGGCATTATTAATGAAACCATCAAGAATTTAAGGGAGAGCTAAAGTGGAAGTCGTATTTCTAACTTTTATTCTCGTGCTATCGGTCTTTCTCGGTTTCGAGTTGATCTCAAAAGTACCTGCCACACTGCACACACCATTGATGTCGGGGGCAAACGCCATTTCCGGCATTACCCTGGCAGGTGCTTTTCTGGGAGCAGGTGCCGTCGATAGTCAATTAGGCACATGGCTGGGTACAGCAGCCGTGACCCTCGCTTCTATCAATGTTGTCGGTGGCTACCTGGTGACCGATCGCATGCTCGGGATGTTCAAAAGCAAACGTGAGGTTGGCAAATGAATATTGAATTAATCGCCAACTTTTCCTACATCGTATCCGCGGTGCTGTTTATCTTTGGTTTAAAGATGCTCGGCTCCCCTGCAACAGCGAGGCGAGGCAACATGTTGTCTTCAATCGCCATGTTGATTGCTGTCTGCGCCGGTCTGACCGCTGAAGGTATTGTCAGCTACGAATTCATCATCGGCGGCATGGTTGTGGGTTCAGTTATTGGGGCACTCGCTGCCCGTTTGGTAGGCATGACTTCCATGCCGGAAATGGTTGCCCTGTTTAATGGTTCCGGTGGTGGCGCGAGCCTGCTGCTGGGCTGGTCCACACTCTACGGTGGTGACATCAGTACATTTACCGCGGTCACCATCCTGCTCGCCATTTTAATCGGTGGCGTGACCTTCACTGGAAGCCTGATTGCCTGGGGCAAACTCAGCGAAACCATTGGCAGCGCCGCTCTGGTCTTTAAGGGACAACGAATTGTTAACAGCCTGATTCTTATCGGTATTGTTGGCGCTGGCTACATGTTCACCATGGACCCTGCAGCAGATTCACAATGGCTCTACATTATGCTCGGCCTGGCTCTGTTACTTGGCGTGATGGCCGTTATCCCTATCGGTGGCGCCGATATGCCAGTGGTGATTTCACTGCTCAACAGCTACTCAGGTATTGCTGCCTGTGCTGCGGGATTCGCCATCAACAATAACATCCTGATTGTCGCCGGTTCCCTGGTGGGTGCCGCTGGCATGATCCTGACCAACATCATGTGTAAGGCGATGAACCGATCCCTGGTGAACGTTTTGTTCAGCGGCTTTGGCGCCGTGAAACAGGGCAAATCAATTGAGGGTGAAGTTAAGCCTATTTCAGTTGAAGACGCCTACTACCTGTTCGAAGCAGCCAGCAACGTCTGTTTCGTCCCCGGTTACGGTATGGCGGTGGCGCAAGCCCAGCACGTGGTCAAGGAACTGGGACAGATTCTTGAAGCCAATGGTTGTGAAGTCAGTTATGCAATCCACCCGGTCGCAGGTCGGATGCCAGGCCACATGAACGTATTGCTTGCCGAGGCCGATGTACCTTATGAGCAACTCGTTGAAATGGACGATATCAACCCGCGGATCGAGAACGTGGATATCGCCGTGGTCATTGGCGCCAATGACGTGGTGAATCCAAGTGCACGGGACGACGAAGACTCACCCATCTACGGCATGCCGATCATCAACGTGGATCAGGCGCGTACAGTATTTGTACTCAAACGTTCCATGGCCTCAGGATTTTCAGGAGTCGACAATCCACTCTTCTTTGGAGAGAACACCCGAATGCTTTTCGGTGACGCCAAAGAATCCATCTCCGGCGTCATTTCCGAGTTCGGATAAACCCGATCACACTACCTCTGTTCTGCAGGGGTAGTGACTTCCAGATAGTTCGGCACAACCAGGGACATTACTGTCACTATTTGTCACTAAACATATAGTCAACAGCCAAAAGGGAAAAACCTATTGGATAGCCAAACATTGCCAGAACCGGCGTCAGTGAAGATATACCAATGATCAGCATGCCGCCGTCTCTCGCAGATAGACCTCCATTTACCTTCTGAACTTCCTATTCAGTCAATTCCCTCATCTTTTCCTCCTTTAGGTCGAATTGGGAAATCAAGTTTGAACCCCATCTAAAGCGAATAATGTAGTTCATCCCAGCTTCAACGCGTAGGCAGATATCCAATATCGGTGTGCGAGGGAAGACTATCAGAAAATCCCCTATAATCGGCGCTCCATTCTTCACCGGAAAAATTCCATGCAAGGGAACTCATTGATGGCTGAACCCAGTGAACTGGGGATTGATTCACAGAAACTCGAGGAATTGATAGCCAGGGTAAAACAGGAAGTTGATTCAGGTTTACTGCCCTCAGTTCAGATGGCACTGGCTCGTCACGGCAAGCTGGCCCTGTTCGAAACCTATGGCGATGCGACGAACGATTCTTTGTACTGCATATTCTCATCCACCAAGGCGATTACTTCTGCGGCTGCCTGGTTGCTGATCCAGGAAGGTAAACTCGACATCTCGCGCAAGGTGTCCGAGATCATTCCGGAATTCGCTGACAACGACAAAGAAAATATCACCATCGAGCAGTTGTTTTTACACACAGCGGGATTTCCCCATGCTCCCTTCCGAGTTGAAGACTGGCCGGACCAAACTCGTCGGCTGAAACGATTTTCAGAGTGGCGCCTCAACTGGGCGCCAGGCTCACGCTACGAATATCATCCCACTTCGTCCATGTGGATCATCGCAGAACTGATCGAGCGGCTCAGCGGTCAATCCTATGAATCATTTGTGCGCGAACGTATTTCGCTACCGCTGGGACTGAATGACCTTTGGGTCGGCATCCCTGAACAGCATCACCACCGGATCGCGCAAATCAGTCATGTCGGTGAACCGTTAACCGAAGAAGATTATCAACAATTGGGCCTTACAGTTCCGCCGGTCACAGAAGTGACCCCGGAAGCCATCCAGAAATTTAATTCCACCATCAATCGCGTCACACCAGTACCGGGCGGCGGCGGGATTATGTCAGCCGCTGATATTGCCTTGTTCTACCAGGGACTCATCGGCAACACACCTTCGGGGACACGCATCTGGAGCGAGCAGACCATCGCAAATGTAACCACCCCCAGAACCGGTGAACTCATCGACGTTCTGACCGGAACGCCAATCAATCGTGGACTTGGCATCATCATTGCCGGTGACAAGAAAAGAAACCATCGCGGCTTCGGCCACACCAATTCTTCCAGGGCTTTTGGTCATGGTGGTGCTGGAGGTCAAATAGGATGGGTCGATCAGGAAACTGGCATCAGCTTTGGTTACGTCACCAATGGGCACGACAACAATCAAATTCGTTCTGCCCGCCGAACTATCAGTATTTCTAACAAGGCGGCGGTGTGCCAAATTCTGGACTGATAGCCAGACCCAGGTCAGGGTATAGCTCTTCCGACCAATATGGGACAAGCCACGGTCACAGTGACCGAACCCTCGGGATCAATAGATAGAGGAGCATGAAGACAATAGGGTCGATGATATGGTGGAGAACGTAGTCCGGTGGTCGAATGCAAATTGTATTCGTTCCCATACTGCTACCTGACCTCACAAAATTAACAATCCTCAGGAAAGTACTAAAGACAAGACCGCTTTATAACAAACAGCAAGAATCAGTCTCTCTATATAACCAATATATACTTTAAATATCAGTAGCTTAGGAGTATAATACTGTATGTTAATACAGGTTAAATTGGTGGTGTGTTAAATGTTCGAAGAAACCTCTTCACCACTCAATGACCCGATCTGCGGTGACGTATCGACTGACTATACGTCGCTTGATCAGCAACTACGCATGAACCGGCAGAGAAGAGCACACTGCGCATCTCTTGAACTGGAACTTACCCGACTCGCCGGTCACATCAATGCGATTAACTATCAGTTCATTAAACTGCTCGCTGAGTTTGATAAG
>Ga0066369_10000155_pt1 | contig 28649 bp, 24 predicted proteins | sample Knorr_S7_td_Bott_FD_70972 | JGI IMG/M metagenome (GOLD analysis project Ga0066369, IMG submission 70972) | Marine microbial communities from Southern Atlantic Ocean transect - Knorr_S7_td_Bottom_ad_4513_LV_A | ecosystem: Environmental > Aquatic > Marine > Oceanic | place: Southern Atlantic... | reverse complement strand
ATTTAAAATTGTCAGTTAATTTTTTGCCAGCCTTTAGATTTGTTATTTTAAAATATTCATGTTTTATATGGCTTAATCCCAAACGTTTTAATTGAGCTGTTAGAAACTCATTTTCAAATAAATTTTTTCCGCCTTCATCATTGTCATTTTTCCAATAGTTTGGATGTAATTGCTCCATATTGCTTGGCATTAATCCAGAAAAAATAGCGTTTCTTGCGTATTGGGTAGCTGTTGGTAAAATGCTATAATATGGTGATTCACTTTGGGTTTTGTAATAATTGTTTACAATAGGTTCGAATGCTTTCCACTGGTCGTATCTTAAATTATCTACAATTACTAAAAGTGTTGGTTGGGTTTTACTTAACTCCGGAACAACCTTTTCTTTAAAAAGGGTATGAGATAGTATTGGAGCTTCAGCGCTGGGTTGAAGCCAGTTTTCGTAATTTTTGTCAATAAACTTTCCGAACTGAAGGTTTGCTTCATTTTTTTGAGATTCTAAAATCTCGAACATGGCATGATCTTCAATATCTTCGAGTTCAATTTCCCAATAGATTAATTTTTGGTATAGCTCGACCCATTCTTCATAACTATTTACCATTGATAGATCCATGGCTATCTTTCTAAATTCCTGCTGATAACTGGATGTTGTTTTCTCGGAGACTAAACGTGTAAGGTCTAAATTCTTTTTTAAACTCAATAAAATCTGATGTGGATTTACAGGTTTTATAAGGTAATCGGCAATTTTGCTTCCGATAGCTTCTTCCATAATATATTCTTCCTCACTTTTGGTAATCATTACCACAGGAAGGTTACTTCGTTTCTCTTTAATTTCTGATAGAGTTTCCAAACCCGTTAAACCTGGCATATTTTCGTCTAAAAAAACAATATCAAAATTTTGGTCTTCAATAATTTCTATGGCTTCTGTACCACTCTGGCAAGTGGTAACTACATAATTTCTTTTTTCTAAAAATAAAATGTGTGGTTTTAATAAATCTATCTCATCATCAACCCAAAGAATGTTTATATTGTTCATATATTTATATTTGTATAAATTTTAATTCAATTAAAGGTTTGCATACTAAAAACAAACTTAAAATATTTAACGACCCAATTTACGGATTTATTACAATTCCGAATTCTTTAATTTTTGAATTAATAGAACACAGGTATTTTCAAAGACTTCGTAGAATTACTCAAATGGGATTGTCCTATTTGGTATATCCAGGTGCACATCACACACGATTTCACCACGCATTAGGCAGTATGCATTTAATGCAAAATGTGGTTAGGATACTTCGTTTTAAAGGGGTTACAATTTCTGAAGATGAAGAAAATGCGTTATTAATTGCGATTTTGTTGCATGATATTGGTCATGGTCCATTTAGTCATGCTATGGAGCACAGCATTGTAAAGGGCGTTTCGCATGAAGAAATTTCGCTGTTGTTTATGCAAAAGCTCAATACCGAATTTAACTCAAATTTAACGCTTGCTATTAAAGTATTTAAAGGAAAGTATCATCGAAAGTTCATGTGTCAGTTAATTTCCAGTCAGTTAGACATGGATCGTTCAGATTATTTAAAACGAGATAGTTTTTACACAGGAGTTTCCGAAGGTAATATAAATAGTGCTCATTTAATAACAATGCTTAATGTTGTAGAAGACGAACTTGTTGTTGAAGAAAAAGGAATATATTCAGTCGAACGGTTTTTAACAGCAAGACGACTCATGTATTGGCAGGTTTATTTGCATAAAACCAGTTTGGTTGCAGAACAATTAATGATTAGAATACTGAAACGTGCAAAAGAATTAACACTTAAAGGAGCTACACTAATAACTAGTAAAGCATTATTGTATTTTTTAAAAAATGAAATCACTCATGACACTTTTAATGATTTTACTCTTGAAACTTATGCTAATCTAGACGATTTTGATATAATTTCCGCAATGAAAGAATGGCAGATTCATGATGACTTTGTGCTGAGTAATCTTTGCCAAATGATTATTAACAGAGATCTTTTAAAAATAGAAATAAAGAATGATCAAATTAATAATGATAAATTAAATAAGCACATCACTAATTTGATGCATAAATATAATGTAACAAATTACGAAGCATCGTTTTTTGTATTTAAAGGAGAGGTAACTAATCAAGCCTATCAATTAAATAATCAAAATATAAACATCTTGTTTAAAACAGGAAAAGTAATTGATATTGTAGATGCTTCAGATCATTTAAATTTAAAAGTGCTTTCAAAACCTGTTACGAAGTATTATATATGTTATCCAAAAGACAAACTTTAGTACATTTTTTATACTTTTGCGTCAAATGAAATTTACAGCAACACAAATAGCCGAAATCTTAGAAGGAGACATTGTTGGAAATCCCGATGTTGAAGTATCTAAACTCGCAAAAATTGAAGAAGGAACTAAAGGCTCTCTTACGTTTCTAGACAATCCAAAATATACACCATATATATATAGCACAAATGCTTCAATTACTATCGTAAATAAAGAATTTAGCCCAGAGAACGATATAAATACTACTTTAATTAAAGTTAAAGATGCATATAAATCATTTTCGAAATTATTGGAATATTATAATGATATTAAAATGAATAAGACTGGAATCGAACAACCATGTTTTATATCTGAATCGTCATCGTATGGAAAAAATGTTTACATAGGAGCATTTTCTTATATTGGTAATAATGTACTAATAGGAGATGATGTAAAAATTTATCCAAATAGTTATATAGGGGATAATGTAATTATTGGTAATGTTGTACAAGTGTTTTCTGGTGTTAAAATCTATTCTGAAAGTATTATAGGTAATTACTGTGTCCTAAACTCTGGTGTAATTATAGGTGCAGATGGTTTTGGTTTTGCACCAAATGAAGATGGAGTGTACAGCAAAGTGCCACATACAGGAAATGTTATTCTTGAAGATAATGTAGATATTGGTGCAGCGACTACTATAGATAGAGCTACTTTAGGCTCAACTATAATTAGAGATGGTGTAAAGTTAGATAATCAAATACAGATTGCTCATAATGTCGAGATTGGTAAAGATACAATAATTGCTGCCCAAACAGGAATAGCAGGATCTACAAGAATAGGTAAAAATTGCAAAATAGGTGGGCAGGTAGGTATTGCAGGTCATTTAATTATAGGAGATAATGTAAAAATACAAGCACAATCTGGAGTTGGGAGAAATGTGAAAGACAATGAAGTCTTACAAGGATCACCAGCATTTCTTTATGGAGATTGGAATAAATCTTATGTTTATTTTAAAAATTTACCAAAAATTGTAAAAGACATAAACGATTTAGAAATAAAAATAAAAAATAATGGTTAATACTAAGCATAAGCAAACAACAATTGCTAAAGAAGTTTCACTAAAAGGAGTCGGGCTTCACACAGGAAAAGAAGTGACACTAACTTTTATACCTTCAGATGTTAATAATGGATATTCATTTAAAAGAATTGATCTTGAAGGCAATCCCATTATTGAAGCTACTGCAAATAATGTTAGTAATACACAACGAGGTACCTGTTTAGAAAAAAATGGTGTAATTATTCAAACTTGTGAGCATGTTTTAGCAGCTTTGGTTGGTTTAGAAATAGATAACGTTATTATTGAACTTAATGCATCTGAAACTCCAATTATGGATGGTTCTTCAAAATATTTTGTTGAAGCGTTGGTAAAAGCTGGAAGTATTGAACTGGATAGCAATAGAAAAGAATACGTAGTAAAAGAAGTGATATCTTATTTTGATGAAGAATCTGTCAGTGAAATCACAATTATCCCTTCAGATGAATATCAAGTGACTACAATGGTTGATTTTGGCACTAAAGTTTTAGGCACTCAAAACGCAACATTACTGCATATTTCAGACTTTAAAGATCAAATTTCCGACTCCCGAACATTTAGCTTTTTGCATGAGATAGAAATGTTACTCGAACATGGATTAATAAAAGGAGGTGATTTAAATAATGCCATAGTTTATGTAGATAAAGAATTATCTCCAGAAACAATGGAACGTTTAAAGGTAGCTTTTAAAAAAGACAATATTACTGTTAAACCCAATGGAATTTTAGATAATTTAACATTGCACTATCCTAATGAAGCAGCAAGGCATAAATTGCTAGACGTAATAGGAGATTTAGCCTTAATAGGTACAAGAATCAGAGGAAAAGTTATTGCCAATAAACCTGGACACTATATAAATACCCAGTTTGCAAAGAAAATGGCAAAGATAATAAAGCTTGAAAAGCGGAATAATGTACCTATTGTAGATTTGAATCAAGAGCCATTAATGGATGTTAACCAGATAATGGATATGTTGCCACACAGACCGCCATTTTTGTTTATCGACAAAATTTTTGAGCTTACTGATTCGTATGTCATTGGAATGAAGAATGTGACAATGAACGAACCTTTTTTTATTGGTCATTTTCCTGGAGCTCCGGTAATGCCTGGAGTTTTAATTGTGGAAGCAATGGCACAAACAGGAGGGATTTTAGTTTTAAGTACAGTTCCTGATCCAGAAAATTACTTAACAATTTTTATGAGAATAGATAAGGTGAGGTTTAAAAAACAAATAAAACCTGGCGATACATTAATCTTTAAGTGTTCATTAATAACACCAATTAGAAGAGGTATTTGCCACATGCAAGGCTATGCGTATGAAAACGGTGTGCTTTGCGCCGAAGCTGAACTATTGGCTCAAATAACAAAAATTAAATAATTATAAACAGAGCAAAATCAATTTTATTAAGTTTGCTAAAATTATGATAAGCGAATACATTTCACTCCCGATAGCTATCAGGATAAGAAACACTAAAATATAAGAAATGAACCAACCTCTTGCATATGTGCATCCAGGTGCAAAAATCGCAAAAAATGTTGTTATTGAGCCTTTTACAACCATTCATAACAATGTTAAAATTGGACATGGAACATGGATTGGTTCTAATGTTACCATAATGGAAGGCGCACGCATCGGAAAAAACTGTAATGTCTTTCCAGGAGCAATAATTTCGGCTATTCCACAAGATTTAAAATATAACGACGAAGATACAACTGTAGTAATAGGTAATAATGTTACCATTCGGGAATGTGTAACTATTAACAAAGGAACTTCAGATAGGATGAAAACTGTAATTGGTGATAACTGCCTGATTATGGCCTATTGTCATATTGCTCACGATTGTATTGTTGGAAATAATTGTATTTTTTCTAACAACAGTACATTGGCAGGTCATATTACAATTGGCGATTATGTAATTCTTGCAGGAATGACTGCAGTTCATCAATTTTGTTCAATCGGTAACCATGCATTTGTAACTGGTGGCACTTTGGTAAGAAAAGATGTGCCTCCTTATGTAAAAGCGGGACGAGAACCACTTTCGTATGTCGGAATAAATTCTGTTGGATTGCGTAGAAGAGGTTTTACTTCAGAAAAAATTAAAGAAATTCAGAATATATACAGATTACTCTATCAAAAAAATTACAATAATACACAAGCTTCAAGAATCATCGAAGCCGAAATGGAAGCAACTCCAGAACGTGACGAAATTCTTCAATTCATCAAAGACTCACATAGAGGTATCATGAAAGGATACATTAGATAAAATTAATATTAAACAAATATGGCAAGTACTTCAGATATAAGAAACGGATTGTGCATAAAATACAATCACGATATTTATAAAATAATAGAGTTTTTACATGTTAAGCCTGGTAAAGGTCCAGCATTTGTAAGAACAAAACTTAAAAGTGTAACAAATGGCAAAGTTATAGATAATACGTTTTCAGCCGGACATAAAATAGATGAAGTGAGAGTGGAAACGCATCGTTTTCAATATCTATATCCCGAAGGGGAGCTTTTTCATTTTATGAATGTTGACGATTACAACCAAATTATTATAAACAAAAACACGATAGATAATCCCGAATTAATGAAAGAAGGTGAAATTGTAACTATCATTATTAATTCGGAAGACGAAATGCCGCTTTCGGTAGAATTGCCAGCAAATGTAATTTTAGAAGTTACAGCAACCGAACCCGGAATTAAAGGCAATACAGCAACAAATGCAACTAAACCTGCTACTGTTGAAACTGGTGCAATCGTAAATGTCCCTTTATTTATAAACGAAGGAGATAAAATTAAAGTAGAAACCGTAAAAGGAACTTATAAAGAACGAGTTAAGGAATAAATGTTATTTCCAAGACCATATACCTTAAAAGAAATTGCAATATTAATAGGTTGCAAATATGTAGGAAAAGATAACTTTCCTGTTTTAGGAATGAATGAGATTCATGTTGTTTCATCAGGAGATATTGTTTTTGTGGACCATCCTAAATATTATGATAAAGCGTTACAATCTGAAGCGACTGTTGTTTTAATTAATAAAGACGTAGAATGTCCGGAAGGGAAAGCATTATTAATTTCTGAAGACCCTTTTCGTGACTTTAATGTGTTAACTAATCATTTTAATCCTTTTCTACTTTCTGAATTAAATATTTCTACCACAGCAAAAATTGGCAAAAACACTATAATTCAACCCAATTGTTTTATTGGTAATAATGTTTTTATTGGCAATGATTGTGTAATTCATTCTAACATAAGCATATACGACGACACGATTATAGGAAACAATGTTACTATTCATTCAGGAACAGTTTTAGGTGCAAATGCGTTTTATTATAAAAAAAGAGAAGATGGCTTTGACAGATTATTATCAGGAGGAAAAGTTGTTATTGAAGACAATGTAGATATTGGTGCTGTTTGTACTATTGATAGAGGAGTTACTAACGATACAATTATTGGAACAGGTTCTAAATTAGATAATCAAGTTCAAATTGCTCATGATACTATAATTGGGAAAAACTGTTTGATTGCTTCGCAAGTTGGTATTGCTGGTTGTGTTATAGTTGAAGATAATGTTACACTTTGGGGACAAGTAGGCGTTAAAAGCGGAATAACAATAGCAAAAGGGACTGAAATATACGCACAATCTGGTTTAGGTTTTTCTACTAAAGAAAATAAAACCTATTTTGGATCTCCAGCTTCTGAAGCTGGAGAAAGGTTTAAGCAAATGGCTTACATCAGAAAAATTCCAGAAATTTTAGAAAAACTAAAGAATAAAGAGAAATAAAATCATTTTAAAATTAGAAACAAATGAGTGTTTTAGTAAATAAAAATTCAAAGATTATTGTTCAGGGCTTTACGGGAAGTGAAGGCACGTTTCACGCTACACAAATGATAGAATACGGAACAAATGTAGTAGGAGGGGTCACACCAGGAAAAGGTGGACAAATACATTTAGACAGACCCGTTTTTAATACAGTAAAAGATGCTGTAAAAGAAGTAGGAGCAGATACCACTATTATCTTTGTGCCACCAGCTTTTGCTGCAGATGCCATAATGGAAGCTGCAGACGCAGGAATTAAAGTAATTATTACAATTACCGAAGGGATTCCAATTGCAGATATGATTAAAGCAGCCGATTATATCAAAAATAAAGACTGTCGTTTAATTGGTCCAAATTGCCCGGGAGTTATTACTCCAGGTGAGGCTAAAGTTGGCATTATGCCAGGATTTGTGTTTAAAAAAGGCAGTGTTGGTATTGTTTCAAAATCTGGAACATTAACGTATGAAGCAGCTGACCAGGTTGTAAAACAAGGTTTAGGAATTACAACTGCAATTGGAATTGGAGGAGACCCAATTATTGGAACGACAACTAAAGAAGCTGTAGAAATGTTGATTAACGATCCTGAAACAGAATGTGTTGTAATGATTGGTGAAATTGGAGGACAATTAGAAAGTGACGCTGCTCATTGGTATAAAGCAAGTGGGAGCAAAAAACCCGTTGTAGGTTTTATAGCCGGTGAAACAGCACCTGCAGGTCGAACAATGGGACACGCAGGAGCAATTGTAGGAGGAAGTGACGATACTGCACAAGCAAAAAAACGAATTATGCGAGAATGTGGTATTCATGTTGTGGATTCTCCAGCAGAGATTGGCAAGAAAGTTGCTGAAGTAATGTCATAAAATTTTTAATAATTGTTAAAAACCTCTCAAGATTATGCTGAATTTAGCTCAGTAATTTTGTGAGGTTTTTATATTTGATGCAACTTGTAATTATTATATTTGACAGTCAACTAATCAACTTATAAATAATGAAATTATTAGAAGGTAAAACAGCAATAATTACAGGAGCAACCCGAGGAATTGGAAAAGGAATAGCAAAAGTTTTTGCTGAACAAGGCGCAAACGTCGCATTTACTTATAGCTCATCAGTTAAAGCTGCTCAAGAATTAGAAAAAGAATTAAACGCTTTAGGTGTAAAAGCTAAAGGCTACCAAAGTAATGCAGCAAACTTTGATGATGCGCAAAAATTAGCTGAATATGTTTTAAAAGAATTTGGAAGTATAGACATTCTTGTCAATAACGCAGGAATTACAAAGGACAATCTTTTAATGCGCATAAGTGAAGAAGATTTTGATAAAGTTATAGAAGTGAATTTAAAATCAGTATTTAACCTCACAAAAGCTGTTATTAGACCAATGATGAAACAACGCAAAGGCTCTATTATAAATATGAGTTCGGTTGTTGGTTTAAAAGGAAATGCCGGACAAACAAATTATGCAGCATCAAAGGCTGGAATTATTGGTTTTTCTAAATCGGTGGCTTTAGAATTGGGCTCTCGAAATATTAGAAGCAATGTAATTGCCCCAGGGTTTATTGAAACCGAAATGACAGCAAAACTAGACCAAGATACAGTAGAAGGTTGGCGAAAAGCAATTCCTTTAAGACGTGGTGGTACTCCTGAAGATATAGCAAATGCCTGTGTGTTTCTCGCAAGCGATATGTCGGCATATATTACAGGTCAAACACTTAATGTTGATGGTGGAATGCTAACATAATTTACGATTTTTGATTGTTGAATTAATATAGTTTTTTCTTTACAAATCAAAAGTTCACAGACAGTTTAAAGAGTTAGCTTTATTAATTAGTTGCTTTTCATTGTCATATATTTCAATTCTATTTTTCATAATCTGTGATATGGTTATAAGTTAACTAAAATCATTCTTATGTATTTAAATCGTAAATCTAAAAGCTATAATCGTCAATCATTATAATGAGTTCAGTAACACTTATTTATATCATTCTCGCTGGTATTACAGCGCTTTTATTAGCGCTGTTTCAATATTTATATAAATCTAAAAAAAGTAACTTAAATATATTGTTTGCTTTGTTAAGGTTTATTACGATATTTTCTGTTTTGTTATTGCTTATTAATCCAAAATTTGAACTAACTAAAGTCTATAACGAAAAACCTAATCTTATAGTTGTAATAGATAATTCAGAATCTATAAAACATTTAAAGCAAACTGAAAATATTGAACAGTTACTCGATAATTTAAAACGAGACAAGTCTTTAAATGAAAACTTCAATATAGAATATTACACATTTGGGAACGATTTAAAACCTTTAGATTCATTAACTTTTAATGAAACTCAAAGTAATATTACAACCGTTTTTGACAATCTGTCCCAGATATATAAAAATGCTGTTGCTCCAATAGTATTAATTACTGATGGTAATCAGACCTATGGCAGGGATTATGAATTTGAATCACTACACTATAAACAGCCTATATTTCCAATAATTCTTGGTGATACAATAACTCATTTCGATTTAAAAATTCAGCAATTAAATGTTAATAAATATGCCTATTTAAAAAACAAATTTCCGGTAGAGATTATTACAGTATATAGTGGTTTAGAAACTGTAAATTCTCAATTAATAATCACATCAGGAAATTCAATAATATTCAGAAAAAATTTAAGCTTTTCAAAAACGGAAAACTCTCATATTACAAATCTAACACTTTCTGCAAATAGAGTAGGAGTTAATGCGTACAACGCTGTTATTGTTCCTTTAAAAACAGAACAAAATAAAATAAATAATTCGAAGCCATTTGCTGTAGAAATTATAGACGAAAAAACAAATGTTGCTATTGTTAGCGATATTATTCATCCCGATTTGGGAGCCTTAATAAAAGCTATTGAAAGTAATGAGCAGCGTAGTGTTTCAATTTTAAAACCCAAAGAGTATTTAGAAAGACTGGACGATTTTCAACTCACAATTTTATACCAACCCAACGTAAAATTTAAAGCCGTTTTTGAAGCTATTAAAAAAGCAGGGGGAAATACCTTTGTAATAACGGGAACACAAACACAATGGTCTTTTTTAAATGGAATGCAAACTAATTATTCTCAAGAAATTACATTACAAACTGAAGACTTTCAACCTACTTTAAATACAAATTATAATACATTTATAATTGATGATTTAGATTTTAATTCCTTTCCTCCATTGCAATCTGAATTTGGAAGCGTTACATTTAATATACCTGTCGAAACCATACTGTACAAACGTGTATTTAACGATTCTATAAAACAACAACCCTTATTGGTGACTTTTGAAAACAATAATAGGAGAGAAGCTGTCCTTTTTGGAGAGCATATTTGGAAATGGAGAGCACAAAGCTACTTGAATAATAAATCGTTTCAGCAATTCGATAATTTTATTGGCAAACTTGTACAGTATTTAGCTTCAAATAAGAGAAGAGGTCGTTTAAATTTAAATTACGAATCGTTTTATGATGGAACGGGTGATATAAAAATAACAGCACAAATTTTTAATAAAAACTATGAATTCGATAATAAAGCAAGGTTAAATATCACTCTAAAAAATAATACCTCAAACGCTTCCACTATCTTGCCTTTTATTCTTAAAAACAATTTTTACGAGGTTAATTTAAGTGGTTTTCCGTCTTCAGAATACAATTTTATTGTAAGTGTAAATGATGGAGAAGTAAAGCAATCAGGACAAATAAAAATTTTAGATTACAATGTTGAGCAACAATTTTTGAATGCTAATGTAACAAAGTTGCAACAAATTGCTACTAATAGTAAAGGGACAAGTTATTTTATAGCAAATACAGATGTTTTAATTGAAGATTTACTAAATGATTTACGCTTTGCAATTATTCAAAAGAGTGATAAAAATATCGTACCTTTGATTGATTTTAAATACCTGTTATCACTTATTGTTTTGAGTCTGTCAATAGAGTGGTTTTTAAGAAAATATAACGGACTCATTTAACCAAAATAAATAAAAATAATAATGGAAAAATTACCAAAAGTCGCATTGCCAGTAATCATATTTTTTATAATTGTAATCGTTGTGATTTCTAAATCAACAATAACAATACAAGGAGGAGAAAGAGGTGTATTATATAAAACATTAGGTAATGGAATAGTAACTGACAAACCTGCTTTAGATGAAGGTTTTCAATTTATTTTACCGTGGAATACGGTACAACGATTTAATGTACGCCAACAAGAATATTTTGATGAAATGAAAGTTTTATCATCTAATGGTCTGGATATTCAATTAGATGCTACTATTTGGTATCAACCTCAACAAGAAAATTTAGGATTTTTGTACAAACAAAAAGGAATTGATTATTTGGCAACAATTGTACGTCCTGCTTTAAGGTCGTCTACAAGAGAAGTTGTTGGTCGTTATACGCCAGAAGAAATTTACTCTTCTAAAAGAGCTATAATACAGAAAGAAATATTTGACGAAACAAAAGCTATATTAGATGCCCAATTTGTGCAATTAAATAAAGTTTTAGTTCGGGATGTAACATTGCCTAAAACTATTAGAGATGCTATTGAACGCAAATTAGGTCAGGAACAAGAATTTCTGGAATACGAATTCCGCTTACAAAAAGCTTCAAAAGAAGCTGAAAAAGTAATTATTGAAGCAAGAGGTAAAGCCGATGCAAACCGTATTTTAAGTGCCTCACTTACTGATAAAATTCTTCAGGATAAAGGCATTGAAGCAACTCTTAAACTTGCACAATCTCAAAATAGCAAAATAGTTATTATTGGTTCTGGCAAAAATGGAATGCCAATTATTTTAGGAAATAACTAAGAATTTATAAAATATTATTTAAAGCCTTGGTCTAATCAGCCAAGGCTTTATTGTTTTTAATAAACACCTATGCTAATCAAAAAATATTATTATGTCTTTAAAATTCAGTTTTTAGGCTATCGTTTTCATGGTTGGCAAAAACAACCAAATGTAAAAACGATTCATTTAATGATAGACAGGACATTAAAATTCATTCTTGAAGAACAGCAATTCAAAACTTTAGGTGCTGGACGAACTGATGCTATGGTTTCGGCTCAAGAAGCGGCTTTCGAATTGTTTTTGCAAGAGCCTATAGAGGATTTAGAAGCGTTTCTATCACTATTTAATCACAATTTACCACAAGATATAAGAGCACTTACAATTAAGGAAGTAGATAAAAGTTTTAATATTATTCAGCATTCAAAAGTAAAAGAGTATGTGTACCTATTTTCTCAAGGGCAAAAAAATCATCCGTTTTGTGCGCCAATACTAACCACTATTCTGGATGATTTGGATATTGAACTCATGAAAAAAGGAGCAAAGCTGTTTCAAGGCAATCATAATTTTAAAGCCTACTGTTTTAGAACTACCGAGAAGGGTATTTATAATAGAAAAATAATGACTTGTGAACTTATAGAAAACAAAGTATTTAAGGCTAACTTTTTTCCTGACAAGACTTACATATTAAGAGTTAGAGGCAAAGGTTTCGGTCGTAATCAAATACGATTAATGATGGGAGCATTAATTAAATTAGGTAAAGGAGAGATTACTTTAAAAGATATAGAAAACAGTTTAAAACCGGAAAACACAGAAGTTATGGATTATATTGCACCTGCTTCAGGTTTAATTCTAAACAAAATAGAATTTGAATAGTGTTTGCCTTTTTGTAATTTTCCAAATAATTCCTTGATGTTTGCATCAAGGTTTTATATAACGTGCTATTCCTGCGAATCCCGTCCCGATAATTATCGGGAGTTATCTGGAAGGAATCTACAAAATAAATTGTAATGAATTTAACTATACCAAAATCAGCTTTAGATTTTTTTAAAAAACTTGAAAAGAATAACAATCGCGATTGGTTTAACGAGCATAAAAAAGAATTTAAAGCCATTGAAACAGAAGTAAAGAATATTTACAACATCATTTTTGAAAACATTAAGTCTCACGACGATGTTGATAAACTCAAAATGTTTCGTATTTATCGCGATGTTCGGTTTTCAAAAGACAAGACACCTTACAAAACACATTTTGGCGGCTCTTTTCACAGAACTAAACCGAAATTAAGAGGAGGTTATTATTTGCATCTTGCACCAAATAACCAATCGTTTCTCGCTACTGGATTTTGGGAACCTAATAAGGACGATTTATTCAGAATTAGAAAAGAGTTCGAAATGGACGATCAGGAAATGAGAAAAATAATATCCAATAAAAAATTTAAATCCGTTTGGGGAAGCCTCCTGGGAGTCGAATTAAAAACTGCTCCGAGAGATTTTGACAAAGACCATCCAGCTATAGATTTAATCAAGAAAAAGCAATACATCTTTACTATAAAATATACAGATAAAGAAGTAATTTCAGAAGATTTCTTAAAAGAAGTTGACAATTATTTTAAAGCCATTCGTCCATATTTTGATTATATGAGCGACGTGCTTACTACCGATTTGAATGGCGAATCTTTATTGTAAAATTACACTAATTAAACGACCGTAAGTATTTCCGACTTTTCTAATAACTGAATATTATTAATAAGAGATTCTTTAACAATACTCATCATCCGTTTATTTAACGCTGAAGAATTAAGGATATAGAGTTTGTATTCTTCAATTGTAAACACGCCAATAATCATACCTTTAATACTATTCCTGAATTTCATGTCCTTATGAATAGTATTTTCTATATAATCTATACGTTTATCGATAGACAGTTCATAGAAATCACTTTTATGTTTTTTAACATAATTTTTAAAAACTTCAATAAATAGAGGTTTTTGAAATTTAATTATTGGTCTTAAAACTAAATTCTGAAAGCGTTCTTCTGAACTCATTTCATCATTTATAGTAGTGGTCATAAAATCTGGACGAATACTTTTTAGGTCAAGGTTTCTTGTGATCATGATGATCAAATATTTTTATAAAAAATATAGAATCTTTGAGGTAATATAAATAGGGGAGGAGAGTTATTGTTAACGATGTTGTTAACAATTAAAAAAACCAATCACAATTGATTGGCTTTTTCTTGAGGAGTTAATTAATCCTTTACAAATTCTTCAAAAGTCTTAATCTTGAAGTCTTTTAATCTTGCCTTCTTTTTAAGTTTTTCAAAATCTGTATTTGCTTTGTTAAAACGTTCTTCTATAACACTTAAATTATCAAATTCAGCATTGGATGGCTTATCGTAGCTGCTTGCAATTTTACTATAAAGATCAGCCATTTTTTCTCTTAATTGTGGCTCGGCTGAACTTACATAATTATCACCAGTAGTAATAACTAAGGTTTCTTTAAGTGTATTTAATGCAGTAACTAATTTCTTTTTATCTTTTGAAACATCTAAAATTGCATCGAGTTCATAAACCAAATATGCAAGCTCTTGAGTCATGTCATACATTTTCATTGTGGTCTCATATTTAAGTTCTCTGTCTTCACTTGATAAACCAGAGCGCTTATCATAAATCACTTCAAAAGTATGTTCAAAGGTTTCTTTCCCTTTAGTTAAAACAGCTTTATATGTACCAGCTTTGACTTTTGGAGATGTAAATCCACCAAAACTGAAGGTTTTTCCTTTGGCAACTTTTGGTTGCCTAATCGTAAAGTTCCAGTTTACAATATTAATTCCTTTAGATTTTCCTGGACCAAGAGAAACTATCATATTGCCTTCCATATCCTGAATCTCCAAAGTCATTTTTCCAAATGTATGACGTTTTGGTAGTAAGTATTTTATTTGTGCTCCTCTTAAAGGGTTACGCCCAACAAACTGTGTTTCAGTACCAAAACTTCCTGAAAAACCACTTTGATCTATCATGACTGCTGGTTTTGAATCAAAGAAATGTACTTTTTTAGTCATCATTTCTGTGGAAAACTCACGAAGCGGTGAAATATCATCAATAATAATAACACCACGACCATGAGTTCCCATTACCAAGTCGTTAGTTCGCTTTTGCAAATCGATAAAGTGTATAGCTACTGAAGGCATGTTTTTAGTAAACTTACTCCAACTTTGTCCTCCATTTAAGGTAATATACAAACCAAATTCAGTTCCCAGATATAATAAATCAGGGTTTACATAATCTTCTTGTATGTTTCTAACAAACCCAACTACATCGTCGGTAATTATATCGTTCCATGTTTTACCATAATCGGTAGTTTTATAGGTATAAGATGTCATATCTCCAGTAGTATGCCCTTCAAATACCACGTATGCAGTGGCTTTATCATGTGAGCTCGCTTCTATGTGATATACCCAAGTGTTTGCTGGTAAGCCGGAAATATTTGTAATAGTGTTGGTCCAAGTTTTTCCACCATCTGTTGTTACTTGTACATTACCATCATCTGTTCCTACCCAAAGGACATTTTCATCTAATGGCGATTCGGCAATAGTAAATATTGTAGTGTGATTTTCTGCCCCAGAATTGTCCATCGATAACCCTCCAGAATCTTCTTGCTCTTGTTTACTCTTATCGTTTGTAGTTAAGTCTGGAGAGATAATCGTCCACGTATCTCCCATATCTTCTGATCTGTGAAGAAACTGGCTTCCCATATAAAAACGATCGGGTTGATGTGCACTAATTGCCATTGGAGAATTCCAGTTGAAACGCAATTTTTCATATCCTTTTTTTGGTAACGGCTGTATGGTTTTTATAAGTTTGTTCTCAACATCGTAGCGCCATACGTTTGCTGCGCCTTGCATTTCGGAATATATTATTTGTTTTGTAGGATGTTTTAAAACTCTAAAACCGTCACCACCACCAATAGAGTTCCAGTCTCTGGCATTGATACCTCCACTTGAGGTTGAAGGGCCATACCAAGAGCCATTATCTTGTAACCCACCGTAAATATTATAGGGTTCTTCATTATCTACACTAATATGGTAAAATTGCGATAATGGTAGCCCTTCAACAATTTCCATAGTTGTTCCTCCGTTCCATGAACGATACACACCTCCATCTGTTCCTACATACATACGATCGGAATCATTAACATCAAAAACGATGTCATGAATATCACCATGCATATTTCCTAAGCCCTTAAAGGTTTTTCCACCATCTCTGGAAATAGAACCACTCAAACCAGCTTTTACAACAACATCAGGATTTCTTGGGTCTACCACAATTCTTGAAAAATAGAACGGTCTTACTGTAATTCCAAAATCGTTATTGAGTTGTTTCCAATTAGCTCCTGCATTATCACTTCTATACAATCCTTTTTTACTATCCTTTTCAGCTTCAATAATCGTATATAAAATATTAGAATCTGAAGGAGCTACTGCTATTGCAAGTCTTCCTAATTTACCTTCTGGAAAACCATTATGGATTTTATTCCAGTTTTTTCCACCATCAGTCGATTTATAAAGTGCAGATTTATCACCTCCGGAATTAAAAGACCACCCTGTTCTTCTAAATTCCCACATGGAAGCATAAAGTACATTTGGATTATTTGGATCCATAGCTAAATCTGCACAACCAGTTGTTTGGTCAACATATAATACTTTGTTCCATGTTTTGCCAGCATCGTTAGATTTATAAACACCTCGTTCTTCACTATCAGACCAGAGGGCTCCTAAAACTGCTACATATACTTCATTCGAGTTGTTTGGGTTGACAATGATATTTGCTATACGTTCAGAATTATCAAAACCTATTTTTTTCCAATTCGTTCCACCATCAATAGATTTATACAAACCATCGCCAACAGACACACTATTACGTGTCCAGGTTTCACCAGTACCAACATATATAACTTTATCTGGACTATTTGGATCTATTGCAACAGCACCTATAGATTGGCAATAATCATCAAAAATAGGGTTGAAAGTTGTTCCTGCATCATTAGATTTCCAAACACCACCACCAGCAGTTCCTGCATAAATAATTCTTGGGTTAGTAGGATGTACTTCTAGGTCGTTTATTCTTCCACTCATTAAGGCAGGACCAATATGTCGTGCGTTTAAGTCTCCAAAAAGGTTTTTTAGATTAATGGACTTTGAATCTTGTGCATAGGAGTATATAGGCAGCAACCCAACACTTAATACAATTGTAAATAATAATTTTTTCATTTTATTTTGATTGAATTGGTTAATTATAAATAAAAAATCCTCAACATTAAAATATTAAGGATTTAATAAAGAATATTAATTTTTTTTATCGTCAGTTGATTCAGTTTCTTCAGGGAATGCAAAAACACTATCATCAACTTCAGGGTTCAATTCTATTGCTGATATTGTAATTGGAGCTCCAGGTTGTCCTTTAACGCCTTGTGTCATAGAAAACGGAAAATACAAACCATCAACTTCTTGGTAATCACTAAATGTTATTTCTTGAATCATACCTTTTCCCTGACCAGTTTTAATTTCACTTTGAATAGCAATTGGCACAAAATTTTCGGTATCAAAAAAGTAAAAACTAACATCTTCTTCTTCTTTACCATCAACAGTTATAAGTTCTTTGGTTAATTTAATTTTAAAAGTTTCTGTACCATCAATATCCTCTTTTCCTAACAGCTCAACTAAATAGCCTTTTTCTTTATAATCAATAAATGGATCGGGAAAATCGTTATTATTTAACTTCATGTTAGCAGTAGTTTCCGCATCACTTTTTTCAGCTTTCAATGTCATAAAATTATGACCCCAAAGTGTTTCGCCATCAAAAACACCTTGCTTTAATTCTTTACCTTGAAAGTTAATGATAGTCAATTGTTTTCCGCCTTTAAATTGGTAAATTTCAAGAGGGATTTCCATACCACCATTATTAACTTTTGCAGTCATTTTCATACCTTCAATTTTTTTTAGATTTTCTAAGCCTCCAATGTTTTCGAAATAGTTTGCTAATATTTCATCTACTGTTTGTGCATTTACTTGTGTAGAAAACCCAACAACCAATGCTACTAATACTAATTTTAATGTTTTCATAATTTACTAATGAGTGTTATTGTTTTTTTGTTTGTCATTAAATATACTTATTTGTGACACCTTACGAGCACTTTTCTTTTAATATCATTTTTAAAAAATAATGATTTCTTAATTTGTTAGTTCTTTTTAGTTTCAATTTCTTCAGGTATTTTGAATATATTATTATCAACTTCAGTATTAAATTCAATGGTTTTAGTGGTCAATTCCAACCCAATTTGACCATTAAATTTTTGTATTTGTGAAAAGGAGATATACAGCCCATCAACTTCTTGATAATCGCTTAATAACATTTGCATTGTGGCACCTTTTCCTTGTCCGTATTTAATAATTGATTCCATCGCTATAGGAACATAGTTTTCTGTGTCAAAATAATAGGTTTCTATATTTTCTTCCTCTATTCCATCTACTAAAACAGGTATTTTTGTAAGTTTAATTTTAAAGCATTCTGTCCCTTCAAAAGCTTCCTTACCCAGTAATTCTACTTTATAGCCTTTCTCTTTATAATTCATAAAAGCATCTGGTAAATAATCATTTGCACTGTTTTTCGTGTTCAATGAAGTTTCAGCATCTAGAGCTTCAGCATTTTGTGTATTAAAATTCATAGCCCAAGCACTTTCGCCATCAAAAGCGTCAAAAATAAAAGAATTGCCTTGTAAATTTATATCAACAATTCTTCTGCCATCTTTCATATAGGTTGCAACAAAGGGATAATCAACATCTTGTTGTCTTCCGACTCCAATAACTTTCATCGATTCAATTTTAGACCATGCCTTTTGACCTCCAATGTTTTCGATATAAATTTCAATAATTTCTTCTGCTGTTTGTGCATTAAGAGTTGGCACAAAACAAAATGTTATCCCAGGACAAGTAGTTTTAAAGTTTTCATATTATTTTAAATTTTGATTGATATTTGTTTGTCTTACAAATTACAAAAATGTTACTACTCAAGATTTATTTTTTATTAACATTAACATTTTGAATACGTATCTTTGTGAAAATTATAATATGCAAAAACAACTTATTGAATGCGTACCAAATATAAGTGAAGGTCGTGATATTAATAAAATAAATGAAATAGCAAATATTGTTGAAACTGTTGAAGGCGTAACTTTATTAGATATTGATTCCGGTAGTGCTACCAACCGAACAGTCATCACATTTGTTGGCGAACCAAAACAAGCAATTGATGCTTCTTTTTTACTCATCCAAAAAGCATCGCAACTTATCGATATGAGTAAGCATACTGGTGAGCATCCACGTTTTGGAGCTACTGATGTTTGTCCTCTTGTTCCCATTTCTGGAATTTCTCTTGAAGAAACGGCACTATATGCAAAAGAATTAGGTAAAAGAGTAGGAGATGAACTAAAAATTCCTGTCTATCTTTATGAAAAAGCTGCTCAAGAAGATAAACGTATAAACTTGGCAAATTGTAGAGCTGGAGAATACGAAGGGCTACATAAAAAGTTATCTGACCCAGACTGGAAACCAGATTTTGGTCCAGAAGAATATAACGATGCTATTTCAAAAACAGGAGTTACAGCAATTTCTGCACGCGACTTTTTAGTGGCTTATAATGTAAATCTTAATACAACATCAACCAGACGAGCAAATGCTATTGCCTTTGATATACGTGAAGCGGGACGTTTTAAACGTGAAGGCAATGCAATTACTGGAAAAAAGGTATTGGATGAAAATGGTGAACCTGTAAGGATTCCAGGTAAACTAAAAGCCGTAAAAGGCATTGGTTGGTATATTGAAGAGTATGGCATTGCCCAGATTTCTTATAACCTAACCAACATTAGCATAACATCTATGCATACTGCATTTTACGAAACGTGTATTGCTGCCGAGAAACGCGGTTTACGAGTAACAGGTTCTGAACTTATTGGATTAATTCCGTTGAAAGCAATGTTAGATGCTGGAGATTTTTATTTAAGAAAACAAGAGCGTTCATTGGGTATTTCAGATGCAGAAAAGATTAAAATTGCTGTAAAGTCATTAGGTTTAGACGATTTAAAACCTTTTTCTCCAAACAAAAAAATTATAGAATATGTTTTAAAGGGCAATGTTAGCAATCAATTAATTGATTTAACTTTAACTGATTTTGCTGATGAAACTGCTGGAGAGTCTATGGCTCCAGGAGGTGGTTCTATTTCAGCGTATGTTGGTGTTCTCGGTGTTTCTTTAGGAACTATGGTTGCTAATCTTTCGGCTCACAAAGCAGGTTGGGATGAGCGTTGGGAAGAATTTTCGGAATGGGCAGAAAAAGGACAAGCCTATAAAAACAAATTACTGGCTTTGGTAGATGAAGATACTAACGCTTTCAATAAAATTATTGATGGATTTAGAATGCCAAAATCTACCGAAAAAGAAAAGGAGGAAAGAGCAGTAACTATTGAAGAAGCAACAAAATACGCGACCGAAATTCCTTTTCAGGTTATGGAAACCGCGTATCAATCTATGGAAGTGATGTTTGCTATGGCAAAAATTGGATTGCAAAACTCTTTGTCTGATGCTGGAGTAGGAGCATTATGTGCCAGAACAGCAGTGTATGGAGCTTATTTTAATGTGCGCATTAACGCCAAAGATATTAAAGACAGAACATTTGCAGATGATATTTTGAGTAGAGCAAAAGTAACTTTTGACAACACAGTTGCATTAGAAAATGAAATCATAGAATTTATAAATGAAACAATTTAGCTTATGAGGTTTCACACACGAAAATGGGTAAAACCAGAAGACTTAAACCCAAATGGGACTTTATTTGGTGGTAAACTTTTAGCTTGGATAGATGAGGAAGTAGCCTTATATACCATAATCCAGTTAGAAAATCCAAAAATAGTTACCAAGTTCATTTCTGAAATTAATTTTATGAGTTCAGCAAAACAAGGCGATATTGTTGAAATAGGAATGGAAGCAATAAACTTCGGAAGATCATCGATTACCATTAAATGTGAAGTAAGAAACAAAATGACTCACGAAACCATACTAACTGTAGATAATATTATTATGGTAAACCTTGATAAAAATGGCAAGCCAACACCTCATGGTAAAACTAAAATTGAATTTGTTAAGGATAGGTTAAAGTAGCCCAACTAATTTTTTTATTCTAATTCATCTGCTACCAAAACTACAAAAGTATAGATGATTCAGTTTTCTATTCCATAAACTTATGGTAATTAAAACACTTGGCTTTCGTAAAATGATCATCAATAATATTTTAGCAATCCTTTGATTTCATTACAATAAGGTCGATTTAAGCACTTGGATCAATAATATATAAAATGTTGAATATCGTATCTTAGTTTGTCAATTTTAATATCTAAGAAGTAGTTTTTATAAATTTGCCAACTTACAATTTTGTCTGTTGTTAAATTACAGCAGATTTAAAAATTTGACAATTTATGAGTAAAACATTGTTTGACAAAGTATGGGATTCGCATGTTGTTAAAAAAATTGAAGGTGGTCCCGACGTATTTTTTATAGATCGTCATTTTATTCACGAAGTTACTAGTCCTGTTGCTTTTCTTGGATTAAAGAGCAGAGGGCTGAAAGTTCTATACCCCGAACGAACATTCGCAACTGCCGATCATAACACACCAACCATTAATCAGCATTTACCAGTTAAAGATCCGTTATCGGCAAATCAATTAAAAGCATTAGAAGATAATTCAAAGGAATATGGCATCAGTCATTGGGGTCTTGGACATCGAAAAAACGGCATAGTACACGTTGTAGGTCCTGAAAATGGAATTACATTTCCAGGTGCAACTATTGTATGTGGAGATTCGCACACATCCACACATGGTGCTTTTGGTGCTGTAGCGTTTGGTATAGGAACGTCGGAGGTTGAAATGGTGCTTGCTACACAATGTATTATGCAACCCAAACCTAAAAGAATGCGTATTAATGTAGATGGTCAATTAGGCAAAGCAGTTACGCCAAAAGATGTCGCCTTGTATATTATTTCACAATTATCTACTTCTGGAGCAACGGGTTATTTTGTGGAATATACTGGGGATGTATTTAAAAACATGACGATGGAAGGTCGTATGACTGTATGCAACTTAAGTATTGAAATGGGAGCTCGTGGAGGCATGATTGCTCCTGATGAAACAACTTTTGAATATTTAAAAGGGAGACCATTATCATTAAAAGGTGAAGCTTGGGACAATGCAGTTACACATTGGAAAACATTAAAAACAGATGTTGATGCTCAATTTGATAAAGAATTAACTTTCAATGCAAGTGATATTGAACCAATGATTACCTACGGAACAAATCCTGGAATGGGAATGGGAATATCTCAAAGTATTCCTTTTGCTGATGCAGTTGAAGGCGGAAAAGAAACCTATAAAAAATCATTGGCATATATGGACTACAAAGAAAACGAGCCGATGATTGGTAAGCAAGTAGATTTTGTTTTTGTAGGGAGTTGTACCAATGGTAGAATAGAGGATTTCCGTGCTTTTGCATCGATTATTAATGGGAAGAAAAAAGCCGATAGTGTTACAGTTTGGTTGGTTCCGGGGTCTCACGAAGTTGAATTACAAATTAAAGAGGAAGGCATTCTTGATATTATTACTGAAGCAGGTTTTACTTTAAGACAACCCGGATGTTCGGCATGTCTGGCAATGAATGACGATAAAATTCCTGCCGGAAAATATGCAGTAAGCACATCTAACAGAAATTTTGAAGGTCGACAAGGTCCTGGGTCAAGAACACTGTTAGCGAGCCCTCTTGTTGCAGCAGCAGCAGCCATAACTGGTGTAGTAACCGACCCTAGAGAATTTATTTAGGTCGTCAGTTAGCAGTCAACATTTTTTTAAATATAAATGAAAGCACTGTTTTTGGCAAAAAAAAATTATAAATAAATAAAACAAAATATGACTGTCAACTGTCCCGATAGTTATCGGGAACTGACAGACTGAATACTAAAAGTATGGCTTACGATAAATTCAATACATTAAAAAGTACTGCGGTTCCATTACCTTTAGAAAACGTCGATACGGACCAAATTATTCCTGCACGATTTTTAAAAGCGACAAAACGTGAAGGCTTTGGAGATAATTTGTTTCGCGATTGGAGATATAATAGTGATAATACACCTAAAGAAAACTTTATTCTAAATAATCCTATTTACGGAGGAAAGATCTTGGTTGGTGGAAATAATTTTGGTTCTGGCTCATCAAGAGAACACGCAGTTTGGGCAGTTTACGACTACGGTTTTCGTTGTGTAGTATCCAGTTTTTTTGCCGACATTTTTAGAAACAATTGTTTGAATATTTGTGTTTTACCAGTACAAGTGAGTGCAGAATTTGCTAAACAAATCTTTAACGCGATTTACGATGACCCAAAAACGGAAATAGAAGTAATCCTTCAGGAACAAACTATTACTATTCTTTCTACAGGAGCCCAAGAATCTTTTGATATTAGCAGCTATAAAAAAGAAAATATGCTCAATGGCTATGACGATATTGATTATTTGCAAAATATAAAAAGTGATATTGAAACCTTTGCTAATGATATGGTATTTTAAATGACTATGCGCAGAATAGAAATAATGGATACTACTTTGCGAGATGGTGAGCAAACCTCGAACGTATCGTTTTCAGCTTCAGAAAAATTAACCATAGCAAAGCTTTTATTAGAAGAATTAAAGGTAGATAGGATAGAAATTGCTTCAGCAAGAGTATCGGAAGGAGAGTTTCAAGCAGTAAAAAGTATTGCTAACTGGGCTTCTGAAAATGGTTATTTAGATGTCGTTGAAGTATTAACTTTTGTTGATTGTGGCATTTCTGTTGAATGGATAAAAAAGGCAGGAGCTAAAGTTCAGAATTTATTAACCAAAGGATCATTAAATCATTTAACACATCAATTAAAGAAAACATCTAAACAACATTTTGCAGATATTTCAGAAGTTGTTAAACTTGCCCAGAAAAATGGTATTGAAACTAATGTTTATTTAGAAGATTGGAGCAATGGTATGCGAAATTCAAAAGAATATGTTTTTGAATTTTTAGAATTTCTATCACAACAACCTTTAAAACGTATAATGCTTCCTGATACTTTAGGTATTTTGACACCTGGAGAAACTTTTGAATTTGTTTCAGAAATTAAAGAAAAATATCCTCATTTACACTTCGATTTTCATGCACATAATGATTACGACTTGAGTGTTTCCAATGTTATGGAAGCCCTAAAAGCAGGAGCCGATGGACTTCATCTAACTGTAAATGGCATGGGCGAGCGTGCTGGAAATGCACCAATGTCGAGTGTTGTGGCAATTATAAACGATTTTATGCCAAATCTTCAAACTTCGGTAAATGAAAAAGCTTTATATACAGTAAGTAAGTTGGTCGAAACCTTTTCTGGATTTATGATTCCAGCTAATAAACCGGTTATTGGCGCCAATGTATTTACGCAAACTGCAGGCATTCATGCTGATGGTGATAATAAAAAGAATCTTTATTTTAACGATTTATTGCCCGAACGTTTTGGTAGAAAACGTGAATATGCTTTAGGGAAATCATCAGGAAAGGCCAATATTCAAAAGAATCTGCAAGAGCTGGGATTACAGCTAAATGATGACGATTTAAAAAAGGTAACGCAACGTATTATTGAATTAGGTGATAAAAAACAAGTGGTTACAAAAGAGGACTTGCCATATATAATTGCCGAAGTTTTAGACAACTATTCTAAAGAAGAAAAGGTAAGCGTAGATTCTTATGTTTTAACACATTCTAAAGGATTACGACCTTCAACAACTGTTTCTATAACCATCAATGGAGAAACACACGAACAACATTCACAAGGTGATGGACAATTTGATGCCTTTATGAATGCCATTAGAAGTGTATTTAAAAAAAAGGACTTGGTTTTACCCGATTTGGTAGATTATGCTGTTCGTATTCCTCCAGGAAGTCGTTCGGATGCATTATGTGAAACTATTATTACATGGAAAAGTGTTGAAAAAGAATTTAAAACTCGCGGACTGGATTCTGACCAAACAGTGTCTGCTATTAAAGCCACTGAGAAAATGCTTAATATCATTACTAATTAAGACTACTACAGAAAACATATGAAACGAACATACAAAAAGTTTATCACCCAATGAAATGATTAATAGCGAACAGCATGTGACCTTTTAAAAACAATAAGTATTAACACATGAAATTAAATATAGCACTTTTGGCTGGTGATGGTATTGGTACTGGTACTGAAGTAATAGAACAAGCCGTAAAGGTAAGTGACGCCATTGCAAAAAAATTTAACCACGAAATAAGTTGGACATCAGGAATTACTGGTGCTGCTGCTATTGATGCTGTTGGAGAACCCTATCCTGATGAAACTCACGAAATATGTTTGAATGCTGACGCTATTTTATTTGGAGCCATCGGACATCCTAAATACGATAACGACCCAAGTGCAAAAGTACGACCAGAACAAGGGCTCTTAAAAATGCGTAAAAAATTAGGCTTGTTTGCCAATATACGTCCAACCTTTACATTTCCTTCGCTCATTGATAAATCACCATTAAAAAGAGAACGCATTGAGGGTACCGATTTGGTGTTTTTAAGAGAATTGACAGGAGGAATCTATTTTGGAGAAAAGGGGAGAAGAGATGATGGAGAAACTGCTTTTGATAATTGTGTCTATACAAGAGCAGAGGTTAAGAGGTTGGCAAAAAAAGGCTTTGAATTGGCTATGACACGCTCTAAAAGATTGTGTTGTGTAGATAAAGCCAATGTTTTGGAAACTTCACGCTTATGGCGGGAAACTGTTCAAAGTATGGAAAAAGATTATCCGGAAGTAGAAGTAAGCTACGAATTTGTTGATGCTGTTGCTATGCGATTAGTACAATGGCCAAACTCTTACGATGTATTAATTACCGAAAATTTATTTGGTGATATTTTAACCGATGAAGCCTCTGTAATTTCCGGATCTATGGGCTTAATGCCATCCGCTTCTGTTGGAGAGCACACCTCATTGTTTGAACCTATTCACGGTTCTTATCCGCAGGCTGCAGGACTGGATATTGCAAACCCATTAGCCGCAGTATTATCGGCAGCTATGATGTTTGAAGAAGCTTTTGGATTGAAGCAAGAAGCCGAAGCTATTCGCGCTGTTGTAAATAAGTCGCTTGATGAAGGTATTATTACAGAAGATTTGGCAAGTGGCAACAAAGCCTATAAAACAAGTGAAGTAGGAGATTGGTTGGCTAATAACCTCAGTTTAACTTAAGATTTCATATACAAAATTCAAAGAAAAGTGAGGTTTGAAGTGTCAAATTTAAATGAATATCTAGATATTTTAAAAATTTTACACGAAAATATTGCCTTTTCTTTGAATTTCCTTCGGATTTGATGAATTTTCCCCAATTCTTGTTAAATTTTCTCAAACTAACCAGTTAGTCCTTCTAAAATCTAACTTCAAATTGAATAAAAATTCATCTAAACTGTAAACAAACCTTAAGTCAAACTGAGGTTAATAATATTTAGTGGGCTTTTTATTTAGTCACAAAACTTGAGTTATTTGGAAGCTCGAAAATTTCTAAATCAAAGTAAGGCACAGCAGCTGTTAGATGGTCAAAAATATCGGACATGATATATTCGTAATTTTTCCAGCGTTTGTCACTGCTAAACGCATATATTTCTAACGGAATCCCTTGGGTTGTAGGAGCCAATTGTCGTACCATTATCATCATATCTTTATTAATGGCAGAGTGGTGTTCTACATAAGTTTCCAAATATTTCCGAAACACACCAATATTGGTAAGATTTCTTCCGTTTAAAAGCAATTCTTTATTGATATTGTGTTCAATATTATATTTCGAAATATCTGAATGACGTTTCTTTAGATACGCAGAAATTAAATCGATTTTTTTTAGTTTATCTATTTCATTTTCAGAAAGATACTTTATGCTATTTAACTTAATATTTAAAGACCTCTTAATACGTCTTCCACCGGAGTTTTCCATGCCTCTCCAGTTCTTGAACGAATCGGAAATAAGCGCATAGGTTGGAATAGTAGTTATTGTTTTATCAAAATTCTGAACCTTTACAGTAGATAGATTAATTTCAATAACATCGCCATCGGCACCATATTTTTCAAAGGTAATCCAATCACCAATACGCACCATATCGTTAATGGACACTTGAATACTTGCCACAAACCCAAGAATGGTATCTTTAAACACCAAAATAATAATTGCTGAAGCTGCGCCGAGAGCTGTGAAATACGCCCAAATTTCAGTATCGGTAATAATAGCAAAAGCAGAAAACACACCAACAACCCAAGCAAAAATCATAAATACCTGCATGAAACTGTCTATAGGTTTGTCTTTAAGCCGAGGTAAGGTTTTAAAATAATCTTTCAGAGTATTCAAAATACTCCTTACAATCCAAAGGGTAAGCACTATAGCAAATACCTGCAAGCCTTTTTCTACAACTTTTTCAGCATAGTCAAAATCCGAAAAAACAAAAGGGTTAAACTCTATCGCAATAAGTAATGGTATGATGCGTGCAATATTTCTCGGCGTTTTATTTGCAACCAACAAATCATCAAAATTTGTTTTCGATTTACTTGATAGCTTTGTAGAAACTGTCAATAAAATTTTTCGTGCAACAAAACCGAATATAAACATTACTATGAATAATAAAATCAGTAATGCAATCATATTAAGGTATTCAGACAACGATTCTGTCACTCCAACTGAAACTAAATAGTCATATAAAAGGTGTTTTAAATTCGACATAATTAACTGTGTTTTAAATATTTTCTATCGATATAAAATGTGCCAAAAGGGATTATGGAAGCTAATAAAATAAATCCAAAATTTTTAGTATTCCATTTAAACTCACTTCTCAATAGTATGGCTAAAGTTATATATGAAATAAATAAGAGTCCATGTGGCATACCAAGCATTTTTACATATTGCGGATCGTCCATAAGGTATTTAACAGGAACAGCAACAAAGAGTAAAAGTATATATGAAACGCCTTCGAGGAAAGCAATAATTCTAAATGTATTAAGCATTGAAAAAAAAATTAAATTAATATGTTGCAAAAATAACATACCTAAATAATATGTATTAGTTTTTTTATAACTTTTTAAAATAAATGTTTTAATAACCACAACAATATTATAAATTGCAAGATTAATTTTTACACTATAACCATTGAAATTCACAGTTAAAGAACCTAGCATTTTAAAGACTCTGTACGACTATCAGAAAGCTGATTTAAAAAAGATTTTTGATTGTTTTCACGAAAAACCATCTAACTACAACCTATTATATCAGTTACCAACAGGAGGAGGGAAGACCGTGATTTTTTCAGAAATTGTAAGGCGCTACATCACTGAAACCAATAAAAAAGTTGTGGTTCTTACCCATAGAATTGAATTAAGTAAACAAACTTCCAAAATGTTAACCGAGTTTAACGTGGTTAATAAGGTAATAAACAGCGAAGTGAAGGAGCTTGATGATCAAGACCAATATATGTGTTTTGTCGCAATGGTGGAAACGCTTA
>Ga0066369_10000135_pt1 | contig 30036 bp, 33 predicted proteins | sample Knorr_S7_td_Bott_FD_70972 | JGI IMG/M metagenome (GOLD analysis project Ga0066369, IMG submission 70972) | Marine microbial communities from Southern Atlantic Ocean transect - Knorr_S7_td_Bottom_ad_4513_LV_A | ecosystem: Environmental > Aquatic > Marine > Oceanic | place: Southern Atlantic... | reverse complement strand
TATGAATATTATAGGTGACTTTAAAGAAGCTGTAATTAACAATGATTTATCTTCTTTAAAAAAAATAGTAGATAAATACAACATAGAATTAACAATAGAAAATAATTATGCTCTTCGTTGGGCTTCTAAATATAATTATCATGGTATGATTAATTTTTTATTAGATAATATTAATGATATAGATTATTCAATTAAAAAATACATTCTTTTTAAATCTGCTGAAAATAACAATTTTGAATTATTTAAAAGAATATACAATTCTCATTATTTTTGTTTGTTTGAAGAAGAGTATAATCATAATAATATATTACTAACAGTTCTTGATAATCAAGTATCTATCAATACATTTAATAAAGATTTTATTTGTTTTATTTTAGACGAAATAGGTGATAAAATTAATAAAAATTATTTAAGAGATAGTTATGAAATTGCTTTTAAAAGCTGTAATTTAGATTTATTAGATATATTTTTTGAATATAAATTAACTGATATAATTAAAATCAATCAACCTATTGAATCTTTTTTTTATAATGACAAACTAACTCTATCTCCTGAAATCTCTTTGAATTTTTTGAAAATTCTTGAAAAATATTTTGATCTTGAAAAATCAACTATACGTTATTACACATTAATGATTCAATGTGTAGAAAACAATTTGATTGATAGTTTTTTATATTTAGCTCAAAAGTATAATATAAATAAAATACCAGAAAGTAGTGCTTTAATTTTATTACAGGAAATTTTATTGGTAGAAGAAACTAAATTAATAAAATATTTTGATTTAAATAAAATTTTAAAAACAGAAACAATAATTAAAGAAATTTTTAATCAATTATTATTTAATGGCGCAACTGATAGTATTATTTATTTAATTGATAATTTAGATTTAAAAGATGATATTAAAAAATATATTTTATTGAATTCTTTTAAATACAAATCAATTGAAACAATTTCCTTAATAATTCCAATTATTGATTTAGATTTGTCTTTTGATAATCTAGCATTAATTAAAGAAATATTTTCAAAATGGAGTTCGCTTGATGATTTTGATCAATATTTTTTGAATTATTTACTTAATGATGATAAAGTCTATAATAGCATTAGTGATCAATGGATAAAGGAAAATATTCCCAAAAGTAAAAGAGAGCTTTTTTTAATCGAATATAAAGTAAGGAAATTTTAATGAGTAAAGATAAAGACAACGAGCAAGAAAATTATATTGAGGAATCTAAAATAAATAAATTTTTTGATATAAAAGATTTAAAAGATCCAAAAGCAGGACAAGCAATTATCAATTATAATAGCTCTGGATTAAAAGCAAAATATTATTATACAGAAACAGAAGAACAAAAAAAGAAAAGAAAAAATATTAAAAATATTAAAAATAATTTAGATTCTTTTTAAATAGAAAAGGCTTATTATGATCAAAGATATTGAATTAAGTATTAAAAATAAAAATTTTGAATTAACTAAAAAAATATTCAATGATATTTATAATAAAATTGATAGTATGGAATTTTTTAATATATTTGGAATTGCTGTAGTTAATGATTTTGATGAATTTTTAGAATTTATTTTAAAAGAATATCCTAACTTTATTTTAAATGATATTAACATTCTCTCTTATGTTTTACTTTATGCTGAAAAACTTTATTTAAATGATAATTTTTATTTAAATAAAAATATTAAATATGAAACTGATAATTATAAATTAATTAGAGATTTAATTAAATGCAATAATAGCGTAGTCAATAAAATATTATTAAATTTTAAAATAGATAATTATAATTCTATAATAGAAGAAACCTTAAATAGAGAAAATATAGAAGTTTTAAAAACATTAAAAACATTAAATATACCGCAAAATGATATTAGAATTCCAATTTTTGATTTAAAAAAAGAAAGCAAAGATTTTTATTATTATCTATTTTTTAATTTTTTAGAAGACAAAACCAATTTTCAAGAACAATATTATTTATTTGCTTTACTTATTGATGATTTAAATTTATTTAATGAAATATTAGATTGTTGGCAGGTAAATGAATTAAATAAAACAAACCCTCAAACAATAATCAGAAGCATTATAGAAAATAATAAAACTAATTATTTGAAATCTATTCTTAAACATAAAAATAAATTTGAATTTTTTAGTCAAAAAGGTAATGCACTTCATATTTGTTTATTATTTCAAAATGTAGATTGCTTAAAGATTCTATTTAGTTATGATATTTTTGTTAATGAATTTGAAAATAATATTTTAACTAAACCGATTAATGAATATGGAAGCTTTTTAGATATTGCAAGAAAATTAATATTATTTAGAAACTTTTAAAAAAAATCCCGCAATAAAATTACGGGATAAGTAAGTCTGAGGACTTTTTTGTTTGTTATAGTTTTTCATAGTTGTCTTATACAACATTTATATATTATTATTTATTTTTATTTTGTCAATACTTATATATTATTTATTAGGTTATGCGATTTTTCTTTTTTTATTTTTTAAATAAACTGGATTTTTTAATTTCATTGTTGTATAATATAACAAAATAATTAGGTAAATATTAATGGAACAAGATATTCAAGAAAATAGAATAGAAGAAATAAAATCTAAATTCGGCATAAATACAACCATTACCCCAAAAAATTATAATAAAATTATGAAGTCAGATTATTATGATATTTTTGATATTTTTTATAAAGAAGAAAATGAATTATTTTTTGAGTTATTAACACATTTATGCTTTGATAATCAGCTTGATATATTTAAAGAGTTAATTCAAAAATATCAAATAAATGATCTTTCATATAATGAATATGCTTGTTTTAGAGAAGCAGTTAATGGCGAATCCGAAGAAATTGCTCTCTATATTTTAGATAATTTCCATACAAAAGTATACAGTAGAAATAATCAAGCTTTATACAGTTGTGTTATTGAAGAAAACAAAGAGTTATTTATTGCTATATTAGAACATAAAAAATGTATTCTTGCTAATCAAGATTTAATTAATTTAGCTCACTTTTGTTGGGATGAAGACAAAGAGTTTTCATCTGTTGTTTTAAACTTAAAACAGTTTAAATCCATTATGAAATCACCTATTAAAAATAAAGTCAACAAAGATATTGTTAATGTATATGATAATTTTATTAAAATATCTAATTTTTAAAAATTATCTATTTTTTCTTTAATTTCTTTAATTTTTTCTTGTTTTATTTGTTCTTCTGTCATCATTAATTTTTCGAGTATTTTTGCTAATTCTTCTGAATCATCCTGTGCAAAAGGATTAGACTTATTTGTTATTCTATCTGATTCCATTTTCTTTTTTCCAAATATTAATGTAATTCATATCACTATCTGATACTTTTAAGTTATGCTTTGCTCTAATTTGTACTGTTTGTTTATTTCTAACTTCTATTGTTGCCTTACTTTTTAAATTAGAAGCGTTAAATTCTTTTACTTTTAAACTAAAAATAGAACAAACTCCATTTTTACAACTTCTTGCATAAGAAGCAACACAATGATTCATTTGTCTACCTTCTTTTCTTAATTCATTACTTGAAGTTAGTTCTTCAATTTTAACTTCTTTTGTTATAAACTCATTATCATTTTTATATTTAACACTATGGTAAACAGGCAAGTTTAAACCTTCCCAAGTGTAATCATGTTTTGTTTTTCCAAGTTCTCTATGCCACTGAATCATGTCTTCATAAAGGCGAGGTAGAGAATAATTTTTTAATTTAAAATCTACTTCTCTTTGTTCACATACTCTTTTGAAATGTTTTACATAATCAAAAATAGGCATTATCTGATCTGATTCTAAAAGAGATAAATCTTGATTATTCAAATAAATTAAATAATCCATAAAAAGAGATTCATCTTCTACAAAATTATTTGCTTTAAAAGATTTTAGCACTTCCTGAATAATTTTATTTTGAAAACCTGTTAATTGTAGCTCTCTTATTCTTTTATTAAAAGTTAAATTTGTTTTTTCAGTATTTAATTTATGAATCATTTTTTTTGTTAAATTAAATTCTGGTAAGTATTCATCTATTACTTTTTTAGGGCTTTCACCTTGAGAAATTTTAACAAAAACAACAAATTTTTTATCATTAAAAATAAGCTCTTTGTATATATTGTTTATTTCGTATTTAATAAACAAATATTCTGACAGTTGAATTATTGCTTTTTTTAGATTTTTTGTTTTCAAAACAAAGCTATTTATATTATTTATCCACTTAGCTTTATATTTAAAGATATTATTTAAAGCAATTAAATTTTCATCATCTTTATTTTTAATATTAATTTTTAAATTTTTTATAACATTGAAGAAAAACATAACATCTTCTTTATTTAAAGCATTTTTGTAAACTTCGTATAAAAAATTGTAACTTAAATGATTTTCTGGTGATATTTGATTATCTTCAACAAGAGAAATAAATTCAGGTAATTTAATTTTTTTTAGTTTATTTTTTTTATTTAATAAACTTTTACTTTTATTTTGAATATATACTTCATACTCTTTTTCAAGTTCTTTTCTATTTTTATATAAATGAAAATCAAATCCGCATTCTTCGCAAATTTTTTTATATCTTGCTATAATCTCATTATCCAAATCACCATAATAATTTCTAATATCATACATTTGGAAAATACTTTTCAAAGTATAAACAGAAGCTTGTTCTTTTTCCTTTTTTTGGAAAGCTGGTCTTTGTTTTTCTTTTTTGTATATTTGCTTTGCCATTTTTATTTTTCTCTTTTAAAATCTATCGGTATCGAACTATTATAATATAAAAAAGCTTGTTTTTCAATATTTTTTTTATTTATTCTTGATTTATTTTTTTTTAATGTATAATAACTGGTGTTGTAAAGGAGAAATAAAATGAGTTTTAAATTAGGTATTGCTGGTGTTGCTGGTGCAGCTATTATTATTGGCGGTCTTATGTCTGTTTATACAGTTGAAGAAGGTCACGTTGGTATTGTTAAACGTTTTGGTGAAGCAGTAGAGTCTACATCACCTGGTGTTCATATGAAACTACCACTTATTGATACGGTTTCTGAAATGGAAGTTCGTACACGTAAATATCAGATTAAAATGACTGCTTCAACAACAGGTAAAACAGAAGATGGTACAGTTGAGTTGCAAATGCCTTCAACAATTATTATTTCAGCTAACTGGAATATTCCACGAGAGTCTGCTCTTGAAATTTATAAAGAGTATGGCGGTTTGGAACAATATGAAGAAAGAATTCTTGATCCTCGTGTAATTCGTGCTACAAAACAAATTTTTGCGAAACATAGCATTGAATCTATTATTAGTGGTCGTGAAATTGTACGTAATGAAATTGCTTCTGCTCTTGAAGATGCACTTGCAGGTAAGTTAGCACAAATGAGTGATATCAACATCGAAGATGTTCAGTTTGGTCAAAAAATTCGTGATGCGATTGAAAATAAACAAACAGCAAAACTTGATTTTGAAGCAGAACAATATAACCTTGATAAGCAAAATCTTGAAGCTCAACGTAGTGTTAACACGGCTGACGCTGATTCTCAAAGTATTGAAAAACGCTCAATCGCAAAAGCTGCTGCTATTGAACGTGAAGGTCAAGCAGAAGCTAACGCTATGAAAGCAAAAGCGGAAGTTTTAGCTCAAAATCCACAGTTAATTGATCTAATTAAAGCTGAACGTTGGAATGGTCAAATGCCTACTACTCTTATGGGTAGCGATAGTTCTGGTGTTCTTTTGAATGTTAAAACTGATAAATAATTTTTTTTTATTAAAAAATATATATTTTAAAAGCCTCTTTAAGAGGCTTTTTTTATTGTTTTTTATAAATTATTTTGCTATAATTTATCTATTATTTTTTTAGGTGATAATTTAATGGATAACATAAAAAAACATATTATTTTAAAAGCTAATAATATTGGATTCTATATACATGATTCTTTAAATGTAGATACTGATAGTACTGAAGAATTAATTAAAAATTTAAATCAATATTTTAAAAACAACATTATTAAAAGTGGCATTAATCCTGAAACTATTTATTTAGTTATCAATAATTATAAACAACATAACTTTGAAAAGCCAAATCATAATAATTTCTGTGCAATGTTTTATGATTCTTTAAGTTATAATTTAAATACTCATTATCATAATACTATTTTGGTTGAAAATGCCTTTTCTTCAAGATTTATGGAATTTATTAAATCGTATATCTTAAATCAAAATTTAGTAAAATCTTCTTTTTTATTTTATGCAGAACCTTTCAGATATATGACTTTATTACAAAAAAATAGAACTAAAGAGGCTATTGCTTCTATTTTTGAAGAAAATAGTAATTTACCTATTTTATGTTCTTGTGCTTTTTATTATGGAATACAATTCTTTTTAACAAAAGAAAACATGGCTTTTATCGAAAATGAAAGATTTATGAGAGAACTAAATAAATCTAAAGCAAAAGTTAATTTTTTCAGTCATCTTTATTCAACTAATGATTCACTTTTTGATTTATTTAAAAGAAAAATTATATTTAAAGAAAAAGAGTTTTTATACGCCTTTAAATTAGTTGTTAAAAATGATTTAAGTAGTGATTTAAAGAAAGTTGAGAATTTTGTTAAAGACTCTATATTTATTAACAATTTTTCAACACGTTTTGTTGATAGTTATTTTGATATTCTTGATGATAAAAAATATAAAGAAGAAATTTATATTAATAATATAAAAAAAATTATTAAAATGACAGCGAATATAAATAATTTTTGATTTATTTAATTAATTATGATAAAATACTTACAAATTTAGGATTTAAATAATGACGATGACTAAAAATGAACAAGAAAATTCAATATGGAGTATAAAACATTCTCATGACTTGATAAAAGAACATTCAAAAGTTAGAGAAAAAAAAATAGAAATTAAAACCATACCTGATAAAGCTGATTATTTTGATGAATATTCTTCTATTATTAAAGAAGTTATAGAAGATTTAAATAAAGAGAAATACACTTCATTCTTTCAGAACTTTGTTGATAATATTTTTATTTTTTATAAATTTTATAAAGAAAAATTATATATTACTGTTTTAGAAGGTGATTCAGCTTGTATTAAAAATAAAACTCCCTTTAGAACAAAAAATTATTCTTTTAATATACAAAACCTTAATATTTCGAGCAATCAATCCAATTTAGGTATAATTATCAAAGATAACAAAGAAGATACATTTATTAACTGTTTTCATGCTCTTGATCCTTACGCAAAAAAAAGAGATTTAACAACAATAGAATTAACAAGCTTAAATAAAAATAAACAAAAATTATTCCAAAAAATTTATTTTTTTAATAAAAAGCTAATACAAAAACAAAAACAACTTTCTTTACATGTGGTATAAAAATGGCTATTGATAGTAATTTTGATAATTATTACGAAGAGAATTCAAATTTCTATTTGAACAAAAGATTTAAATATAAAAACAGTCTTAAAGATATAAAACAAAAGAAAAAAAATAACCCTTACTCTTGTTACTCTTCTGAATTAAAAGACTTAGTTAGAGAGCTTATAAATGATAATTATCAAGTTCTATCTGAAAGTTTTGTTGATAATATATTTTTATTTTATAAAATAATTAATAGAAAATTATTTTTAACTACTATTAAAATGAAACCAATATATTTTGATTCTTTTTCTTATGAAGAAAATTTTTCTATTTTAAATTATAATATTAATATTATAGATATAGAGAGCTTTAATTTACTTGAAAATGATATTTATATTATTTCTGATAAAGAAATTAAATTTGAAATTTTTAATAAACAGCATTTTTTTTTAGATCGAAGAGAACCTACAAAAGAAGAGCTTAAAAGATTGAAAAAAGAACAACAAGAAACTACAAAAAGTTTTATTAAATTAAATAGAAAAATAAACAGTATTATTAAAATTAACTTCTCTAATATATTATCTTTATAATTATGTTATAATATTATTATAACAAAAAAATAATTATGTCTGAAATAACTGAATATTTAAATAATAGAAAGAATATATCTCAAATATTAAATAATCCTACTTATAAAATGCTTTTTAATAAAGAGAAATTTATAGAACCAGAAGTTTATTCTTTTGAACATGAAGGCATGAATATAGATGCCATTTTTGAAGCAGCTTATGAGGAAGATACAAGAGGCTATATATGTCATAGACTTAATTTAGTTCATGATAAAAAATATATTGGTTATTTAAAAGTATTTTATCTTCCAAAAGATATTTTTGAAAAAATGAATCCAGATGTTTTACATTTTTCTAATAACCTATCTGGTAGTTGTTCTGGATTAAAAACACATCCAAAAGAAATTGATTTAGGTAGAAATAATTACTGGAATGAATTAACAGAAGAAAGAAAAAAAGAAGTAGTTCTAAAATTAGCTATATCTATTAGTTACAATTTATATAATCAATTACATAACAATGAAGAAGATTTATCAGTAGATGAGTGCTATAAAAAGGTTTTAAAAATAGCTAATAGAAAACATAGTAAAATTAGACAAGAGTATGAAAGATATATTGAAACCCATGTAGATAAACCTATTATTGAATTCTCAAATATACGCACCGCTGATCGTAATAATTGTCAAAAACACTTATCAAGTACTGTTAAAGAATATTGTGTTAAAAATGGTATTGATTTTGAAAACTTTGGTAAAGAAGAAAACAAAATTGATTATCAAAGAAAAGGTTTAGGTCAAAAAATGTATACTTTAATGGCTGATTGGTTAGCATTAAATGGACTTAAACTTTATAAAGGCGGTACAAATGAAAAATCTACTCCACTTTGGGAAAAATCAATGAAAGATAATCCTGAAATTAATGTTATTGAAAATGAAAATGGAAAATTACATATAGATCATACTCATAAAGATTTATCTTACTTACTTGATAATAAAAATAAGAAAAAAATAAAAAATAAACCTTTTTAATTTTTATTGATTTTTTTAATTATTATTGTTATAATATCCAAAATTTTAAAAGAGTAAGTTATGATAATATACGAATATATTCAGCAATTAGAAACATATAATGATAGAAATATATTAAAAGACTTCAAAGGTTCTAAAAAAGAACTTGAAGATTTATTAATTAAAAATAATATAAAAGAACATACAACAAAAACCGTCATAGATGAAAAACGAGGTTTCATTTATATATATAATCATTATATTTTAGAAAAAAAAATAACCAATCAACTTTAAATTATCATTGAATTAATAGTTCTTTTAAGGTAAAATAAAGTATTACAACTTAAAGGAAATTATTTTGAATTCATTAGAAGCATTAAAAAAATATTTTGGTTATGACTCTTTTAGAGAACCACAAGATCAAATCGTAGATACATTAATTAACAATCAAAATGCACTAGTTATTATGCCTACTGGTGGTGGTAAATCTGTTTGTTATCAAATTCCTGCTATTGTTAAAGATGGGGTTTGTATTGTTGTAAGTCCTCTTATTGCCTTAATGCAAGATCAAGTGAATAGTTTAAAAAATAATGGTATTAATGCTAATTTTATTAATTCAACTGTTTCCGAAAGTCACAAAAAAGAAGTTATTCAACAAATTCAAAATAATGAATTAAAATTACTTTATGTTGCTCCTGAAAGATTACTTGAAGAACGTTTTTATCAGTGGTTAAAAACAATTAATATTAGTATGTTTGCTATTGATGAAGCTCACTGTGTTTCACAATGGGGGCATGATTTTAGAAAAGATTACTTGAATTTATCAAGATTAGTTTATGATTTTCCAAACGTTCCACGTATCGCATTAACAGCTACTGCAAATGATTTAACAAGACAAGAAATAATTAATAATCTTGGATTGCAAAATGCTAATCAATTTATTTGTGGATTTGATAGACCAAATATTAGCTATAACATTCAAATTAAAACAAATGAAGAACAACAGCTTTTAGATTATCTTGAAGAACAAAAAGGTAATTCAGGGGTAGTATATTGTTTATCAAGAAAGAAAACAGAAAAAATTGCTAAATTGCTTGAAGAAAATGGATTTAATGCTTTGCCATATCATGCTGGAATGAATAAAGACATCAAAGAGTTATATTTAAATAAGTTTTTGAAAGAAGAAAACATTATTATGGTTGCTACTATTGCTTTTGGCATGGGCATTGATAAACCTGATGTTAGATTTGTTTGTCATGTTGACTTACCTTCGAGTATTGAAGCTTATTATCAAGAAACAGGTAGAGCAGGAAGAGATGGATTAGAAGCTACTGCTTGGATGTTATATGGTGTTGAAGATGTTGTTAGAAGAAACAACATGGTAAAAGAAGGAACAGCAGATGAAGCACATAAAATGATAGAAAGAAATAATCTAAATGCAATGTTTTCTCTTTGTGAAGTTGCTACTTGTAGAAGACAAGTATTATTGAATTATTTTGGTGATAACTTAGAAGAACCTTGTGGTAATTGCGATAACTGTCTTAATCCACCTAAAACATTTAATGCAACAGAAGCTTGTCAAAAAGCGTTATCAACAGCTTATAGGACAGGACAAATATTCGGAACTAATTATTTAATTGAAGTGTTAAGAGGGACAGATAATCCAAAAATAAAAGCAAAAAAACACGATCAATTAAGTGTTTATGGTATTGGTAAGGATTTATCAGATAGTGACTGGAAAAATATTTTTAGACAACTTATTGTATTAGGATACTTAAAAGTTAATCCACCTTATTCTTCTTTAAGTTTACATTCATCTGCAAGATCTGTTTTAAAATCTGAAAAAGAAATATTTTTAAGTGAAGCGTTATTGAAGAAAAAAGTTAAAAAAGTTTCAGCAAGAAAAATTGAACAAGAACTTTCTTACGATGATACATTGCTTTTTGAAAAATTAAGAAGATTAAGAAAAGAATTAGCTGATGAACAGGCTATTCCACCTTACGCTGTTTTTAATGATAAAACGCTTAAAGATATGGTTTTAATTAAACCAATCAATTTAAATCAATTCTTATCTGTAACAGGTGTAGGACAAGCGAAAAAAGATAAATATGGAAATGATTTTATTAAAATTATAAAAGAAAATACAGAATAGTTATTTTTTATTCTTTTTAATTATATACATATATATTTGAAATTTTTATTTAATACATTATCCTTAAGTATAAACAACATGTTTAAGGATAACAATGAAATTAAAAAAAATATTAATTATAGGTACTCTTCTTCTTTCTTCTTTTAATATAACAGCACAAGAACAAGCACAAAAAATAAAAATAGATATAGTATCTGATGTTGTTTGTCCTTGGTGTGCAGTAGGTTATAAAAGATTAAGTACAGCGATTGAAGAATTAGATATGGAAGATGAAGTCAGTATTGTTTTTCATCCTTTTGAATAGATTATGCAAAAGAATTTGATAAACAAATAGAACTAAAAACAAGACTTCAAAACGCTTATTTTAATGAACATAAAAATATAGGTAATCGTGAAGTTCTTAGACAAGAATTAATAAATGTAGGACTTGATCCAGAAGAAGGTATGAGAAGACTTGATGATATAATTATAAGAGAGAAAATATATAATGAAGAACAATATTGGAAATCTCAAGGAATATCTGGTATACCTACTATTATTTTTGATAATTTAGCCTCAAGACAAGGTGCTAGAAGTGTTGAACATTATAAAGAGCTATTAACATCACTTGTTGCATATAAAAAAAGTTTAATTAAATCTGAATCTGAATCTGAATCTGAATAATTATAAATTTAAATAATATAAATAAAAAAATCGTTAAATAACGATTTTTTTATTTATTAAAATTTTAATAATTTAAACTTCATTTTTGTTTTTTCTTTCTTATCTTCTCTTACTTTTTCTTCTATTATTTTATCGTTTATAATGCTAAAAACAGATAAATTATTTTTTAATAAATATTCAAAATAATCTTCATGATTATTAATAATTAAAACTAAACTTTCTATTGAAAATTCTATTTTATTTACTCTTATCAAATAATTTATAAATTCATATTTTTTATTTTCAATACTTTTATTTAATAAATAAAAAACTTCTTTTATAACTTTTGTATTTTCTTTTTCTAAACATTTAAATAAATAAATATCCACCACTTCTATTGCTTTATATTCAAAATTTTTCTTTAAATTAATGTCTTTCAAAAAATCACTTAATACGCTACTAAAATATATTTTATTAAACAACTTTTTATCTTTTCTTTTAATTAATTCTGATAAAATATTTTCAAAAAGGTACTCTTCTTTTTTATATAATTTTTCTATTTCTTTCTTATCAATTTTACTAAGAATATAATCTATTAATTTTTTATAACCTTTTTTGTCTTCATATTTAATTATTAATTTATTTAATAATTGTAAATAATTAATATGAGATTTCAATTTATATGTTTCATTGTTCATTATTATTTTTATTTTTTCATATTTACCTTCTACAAGAAGTGAACTTAGTAAATAAAAATAATTATTATGCTGATATAAAAAGCTATGTTTTTCATGATTGTTAATTATAAAATCAAGAGCTTCAACACTATTATGCAATGAAACTACTTCATAAATACAAAAATCACATTTCATTATATCAAATTTATCATTTAAAAATACTATTTTTATTGCTTTTAAATTACCATATTTCATAACATACAAAGCAATATTTTCAGGTGAATTATAATTTTTATGTATATCAAAATCTTTTACATTTAATAAGAAATTTAACATATCATATTCTTTCATTTTTATAGCGCATTTTATTCCAGAAGTGTATTTTTCATTATTAATATAATCTTTATATTTTTTAAAATATTCCTTATCATTTTCCATAATCTTTAAGATAACTTCACTTTCTGAAAGCTTTAATGGATATATTTCTTCAAAAAATTCTTCTGTTAATTCTTTCATTATAAACTTGTTACCTTTTTTCTTGAAATTTTAAGGCTTTTTATTTAATTACTTAAAATTCCTTTAATTTTTCATATTATACTTATTTTAATTAAAAATGTCAAAAAAAAAACATTAAAGTTATTAATTAATATAATATTTATATTTAATAATACTTAATATTTAAAAAAAATCTTGATTTATAAAGCATTTTTTGATATATTCCCAAAATTATTGGAGAATTAAAAAAATGAAAAAGATTATAACTGCTCTAATTATTTCAATATTAGTGTTATCTTTCCCACCTCAAATTAAAAGGTCAGAAGCTGGAATTATTACTAATACCATTATTATTGCGGCATTAGGTTTTATTGCTTATAAAATTTTTATACTTTGTATAGAAATACAAGAATTTAAACAAGCATTGCTTAATGAACTTATTAAACATAGAGATTTAAAAGAGAAAGTTATTAAAGAACTTGAGAAATTTATTAATGATCCACGTTGGGAACAATACAATGAAAAAGCTATTGAATTACTTGATCTAATAAAATCAGGTAATTATGAATATAAGCCTGTTGATTTAAATATTAGTGAGCTATTAAAAAATCCAAACTTTAATCTTGAAGATATGCTTACTAATTTAAGAAATAGATTTCCCAATAACCCTATTGTTATACCTTCTATTCCTATTGACAATCCTATAATCACGAACCCTGATATACCAGTAATAAATCCACCTGTTGTTAATCTACCACCAAAAGATGATAATAAAGAAAAAGACTCAATTAGTTTTAATTATAATCGTTTTTGGAGAGATTTATCTATGGATTCTGAATTCATTTCAGATTTTAATGATAGAAATATAAAAGATATGGAACAAGGTTTTGCCCCTTATGCTCCTTCTTATGATTCTTATGGATTGTCTCGTGGGAGATTTGAAATTCATTTTAAAAATGGTAAACCTACTTATAATATGCGAAATATTGAAATTGTTTCTCCGAAAAAACATTATGAAATACATAAAAATGATAATCAAACTAGCAATTCTGGTAACAGTATTAATGATATCATATCAAGAACAAAAGATTTAAGTCAAAATTGGGAAGATAATTATAGTGAATTACGTTATTTATTTGGCAATGTTCATCCTGATTTTTATTCTTTTACTTTGAAATATAATAATGAAAAAATAAATAATCTTCTTAATGAATATAGTCAAAAATCATACGACCCGTATTCGGAAAAAGAAATATTAAAAAATATATACAATAAATTACTTAATGCTGACTATTCTAATGGTAGCGCAGAGTATTTGGCTTCTATTATAGACAACTCTTTCTTTTTAGATAAAAGTAGCATTTATTTTGTATACTTACCAGAAGAAATAGAAACAAATAGAAAAAATTCATTTAGTTTTGAAGAATTTTATACATACTGGAAAAATAATTAATATAATCAGGAGATTTAGATGAGAAATACAATTTTAATATTAGCACTATCATTACTATTAACAGCCTGTGGTTCTACTATAAACAATAAAGAAAACGATTCTTTTAATAATAAAAACAATGATAAAGAAATTGTTAATAACAATAAAACCAAAAATGACGAAATAAATAAAAAAACAAATATTAAAAAAGCAAGTAAAGAATCGGTTGAACGATTAAAAGCTTTAGAAGCAAGAGGATTCTATATAGCTGCTACTGGTGATATTAATTATTTGAATAATAGAGTTTGTAATAATTTTGAAATACAAAGCCATCGTGGACATGTAAAATACCCTGAAAATTCTATTGACTCTATTCGTAATGCATTGTGGAATGGATTTGATGTTGTTGAAATAGATGTTATGGCTAATAAAGATGGAACTTGGGTATTACATCACGATAAAAAAACTGGAAGAGCCACTGGTACAGTTGATAATAAAAAAAGAGAAATATATAGAACAAGAGATAAAGAATTATCTTATATTTCTCATAGAAATATGGAAACTGGCGAACTTTTAAATATTCGCATACCAACAGCACGAGAAGCATTTACTTTGTTTAATTATGTAAGCAAAGAAGGACAATATCTAAATATTGAAATTAAAGGAGAATGGTATGCTTCTTCTCTTGAAAAACTCGAATTTCTCGCTTTTAAAACTATAACAAATAAAAGATATTATTTTAGTAGCTCTGAGTATAAAAATCTCGAACGATTAAGAGAAATAAACCCTAATATAAGACTAAATTATATTATGCCTGTTAATTATGACTCTTTTATTGTAGAAAAAAATAAAATCAAAAAAGGGGTGGCTAATGACCCCATATATGAAAGAGAAAAAAGAAAAAGAGGATTTAATGATTCTTATGAAAATGAAGAAAAAGGAAGAAGAAATTATAATAAAAGATTAGTTAAAAAAGACAGAGATTTTTTTATGAAAACTATAGGTTCAAATTATAGTTTCTCTTTTGACATAAGAAGTTATAAAGATTTTAGTCAAAATAAAATTAATGAATATAGAAGATATAATGTTCCTATATCTACATATTCAATTAATGGACAAGAATATCATAATAAAGTTTTAAAGTCATTACCAAAATCAAAACTACCTGATTCTGTTATTATTGATGATACCGTTTATGGTTTTTGTTCTCAATGGGGATTGCCTAAGAAAAAACCATTTACAACTAATGATGAAGTAGCAAAAGGAATATATGATTTACCCATTGATGTTGATTTAGAAAGAATTAATGAGTTATCTTTATATTCTTCTTCTGGTCTTTATCCTTCTATTGGTGGAAATTTAAAACCATATAAACAATTAAAGGTAAAAGAAGCAAGAAGACTTAAAGTGGGAAAAAAACAAGAAGAAGAAGATTTTGAATTAGCTACAGGCAAAAAAATAAAGGTAGAATTAAGAAATGAGCAGTAATAAAAAATTAGTAATAGATAAACCTTTTTGGTGGAAAGTTCTTTTAGTTGTTTTAGGTACATTGTATTTAATTCCAGAAGCTATTTTTAATAGTCAATTGGTTTCTTTATTAGGTCTTGGAACACCTTCAAAAGAAAATTTAGAGCATTTAGAACTTTTTGGTAGAAGTGTTTCTGGCATAGGGGTTACTTTATTATTTGCTGATTTTTTAAAAGGCAAATTTATTAATAATATACCGAAAGCAATTTTATCTTTTTCTGTATTATTAATTTGTACTTGGTCTATTGTTTTTTATGGTCAAAAATATCTTGTTGAAACATTCATAATAGAAACTTCAACAGCAGAACAAAGACAGCAAGCTGTTTATAGTTCTTTTTTGAGAGATGCTTTATCAACTGATACTATTCATATTAATAGTGTTAATTATGATTCTGCTTATTTAGATTCTCCTGAAAATTTAACTTTCTTAGCATTATTTGGTGGGTTAGCTTATGCTGATGCGAGTTTAGCAGAATCTCTTGAAGATAGTAAAGAGAAAATTATATACAATTTTGTTCAGAAAAAAGCATATAATGATTTTGAAAGACATTATTCCGATTATAGCCAATTGTATAATGAATTATCTTCAAGTTATGAATCATATGCAGACGGTAGTTATAAGTACAATAATACTATTTTAAATATACCACAAAGAGAAGCTGAATATTGGATTGAAGTCGAACAAAACATTAATGATGGTTATAACAAATATAAAGAAGCTCAAAAATCTCATATAGCAAAAGCAAGTGGAAGAGCACAAGAATATGGTGAAGATATTTTTAAATATTTTGAAGCCGTTAACAAATGTAGAGAGCGTTATAAAAAAAGTAAATATATTGATAGAAGAAATAAGTGTATTGAAGATAAACAAATTAGATATCGTAAAAATATAATGAAGCTTGGTTTAGGATACATAGAACCTGATTATTGGCTTATTCCTATTAAAATATCAACAGGAGAAAATTTATTAACCTCACTTATAGGTGGTGTTCTAACAGGAGGATTGTATACAGGTATGCAAGCCATTGATGCTGTTTCTGGTGGTGACGGTGGTTTTAAAGATGTAAGATATGAATATACTTCTTCACCTGACCATTATCAAATGAGAATATTACAACATCCTGAATATCATAAATTATTTGAAAAAGAAACTGGATATCCTTTTTCTATTCAAAATTTACAAGAATTTAGAGAACATGAAGTTACAAATAAGAAACTTGTAAATACATTCAAAAGAAAAGGATTAATGTTAAATAATAAATGGAATATTAATCAAAGAGATGATTTTTATAATGCTGTTGATGCAAAAGTTAGATTAGAGGCTCGTAGAAATTGGGATAAAGAAATTAGACAACGTGGATTTACTATGCAACCTAATTTAACTTGGGATGAATTTCAACTTCATCAAGAAGTACAAATTAAAATTAAAGAAAAAATGGAAGATAATTATGTTCCTAATATAAGAGCGGATTGGAACAAGAAAAACTTCAAAATTAATGTTGTCGATGTTAATATCAATAAAAAAACAAAAGAATATTTAGATGCTATTAAAAGTGCTCTTATACATTTTGAAGATGGCGGTAAATATGAAGAATATGGAAAACAAGCTTTACGCTCTGTTATTATTCCTCCTATTTCTATGTTTTTGTCTTTGTTTTTAATTTGTTTAACAATAGCAAAATTACCAGCTAAATATTATAGTTTATTCAAACATAAAGAAAGTAATATTAAAAATAAATGGATTAAGCATTCATTAACTGTATTAAGTAAAATTTATATGCCTATTCTTATTTTAACTATACCTGTATTTTTTATCACTAACACTTATACTCAAGATAAAAATAATACTGTTAATTATTTCTTAAATAAAGTAAATGAAAACACAAATTTTGCTGTTTCATATGTAATTAAATGGACAATACATACTCAACCATTATTGCACCCTCTTGGAGATAATTTTGAAAAATTAACTGGTATTTATAAATCTTTTGATAATATATCTCCACTATTACATAATATTGATATTAAGTTTGAAAAAAACAATACTTTGAATAAAAGTAAAGATACTGTTTCTTTAAATAATATAAATGACTCATTTTTAAATAAACTTATTAATGAGGGCGATAATAATAAATTAAATAAATATTTATCCTCTATAGGAAAAGGCTTATTATATGTAAATGCCCCTTCTGGTTCAAAAATACAGGTAATGAATATTAAACCTAAATATCAAGAAGGAATGTTATTGATTAACGGAAAATATGATATAAAAGTCACATATCCAGATGGTACAATAAGAAGAGAGTGGCATTCAATAAACTCTAAAAAGAATATTATACAATTTTAATAATCCTATATTGTGCTATTTGCTTCTTTAAGATTTTTTTTATTTGATTTATTTTGTTTATAAGCTCTATATAGTAATAAAATTATTGAAGCGACTTCAAGGAGCATTATTGGTAAAGAATTTATTGAATAACCAACAATAAACCAAAGAACAGAACACAAGGCAATTAATGCAGTTAACATATTGCCTTTGGTATATAAAAATGCAAAGGTCATTATTAAACTTACAGTAGCTGGTAAAGCGTTTTGCCAGTTATCTGTATAACTGAGTGCATAGAAAAATATTCCAAAAAATATACTTGTAAATGTATATTTTATTATATTATTATTTGGATATTTATTATTTAATGTATTTCTTACGACAGCTAAAAATACAGTTATTGCTGGTAAAAAACTTTTTAGTAATAATAAATGTAATAGAAAAAAAACATTTCCTATTGTATATAATTTATCTAATTCTTTATCGTCTTCTTGAATATCAGAGTAAAGATAAAAAGCGGTTGCAACTATACCTAATAGTTGAATAGTATAAAAAATAACAGTTTCCATTTAATCAATTCCTTTTAATATTTTTCATTATAACACATTTTTATTTATATATTATATTTTTTTAATAGAGTAGAAAAACAAAAAAAATACTGTATAGTATAATTAAATTCTAATAGGAGACAAACTATGTTTAAAAAAATTATGTTTACTGCAATTATTTCTTTTTCAGCTATTAATGGTATAGCAAATGCCCAAGAAGCTCCTACAAAATATGCTACTTGTGCAGCTTGTCACGGTGCAGATGGGGTGGCTGTAATTGATGGTTATCCAAACCTTGCTGGTCAAAATAAGCAGTACTTAGTTAATGCATATAAAGCTTATAAAAATGGTGAAAGAAATGGCGGAAATGCAGAAATAATGAAAACTATGGCTAATGTTTTAACTACCGAGGCTGAAATTGAAGAAGTGGCTGAGTGGTTATCTAAACAAAAATAAATTATAAAATAATATTGACATTTATACAAGATTATTCTATAATATTGTTATTGATTGGTTGAAGCAAAGCTGATCTTATTTGGACAAGGGTTCGACTCCCTTCATCTCCACCATTTTATTTTTTTACTATGGGGATGTTCTGGATTTGACAAGTTTGAAAGGTAATGTGGACAATTCAAGAGGAAATAACTCTTGTGAATAAAGTTAAATTAAATATAAACGCAAATGATGAAACATTTGGTGCTCAACTAGCTGCATAAAAGCAACTAAGAGCGGAGAATTAAGCTCACTTAGCAACAGGAATGAGCCAGAAAAAGCAACCTTTTAAGGTTGCTTTTTTGTTATATCCTTATTTATTTTTGAATTATTAAAATAGTTTATGATTTCTATACACTTAATTTTTTGTTCTTTGGTAAATTTTAATTATAACTCTTTATAAAAATTATAAATATAATTCAATTTAAAAATTCAATTAATTCTTTTTCTTTTATTTTAATATTATTATGCCCTCCATTAACAAACATCTTTTGGGTATTTATTTTATTTTTAAAAATATTATAAGTTTCTTCTGCATATTTTATATTAAATAATTCATCTTCTTTTCCATGTATAATTAATATATTTTTAATATTATTGTTTTTTATTATTTTATTAATTTTATTTTTTGCTTCATAATCAAAAAACATTAAATAACTTAATAATTTAGCTTTCTTTTCATTATTAGTTATCGCATTTAAAGGAGATAAAAAACCTGACTGTATTATTAATTTATCAGAGTAAATAGGATTATTCATAGCAAAATCATAAGCATGAGCGGAACCTATACTTTTGCCCCATATTATATATTCTTTAAATTTTTGGTTTTTTTCCAACCATTCTATTATACTTTTATTTGTTGATTTTAAAGAAGGATAACCTTCTGAATTTCCATATCCATTATATTCAATCATTAATACATTAAATTTAGTTTTTTCATTTATTTCTTTAAAATAATCATAATTATTATCAATTAATTCATAATTACCATGAAAAAATATAATTAATGGCTTATTAGAATCTCCTTCAATAAATATTGTTTTTACTTTTTTATTATTTAAATATTCATATTTAATATTAGAATTTTCTGATTCATTTAATGTTTCAGATATTCCATAAAAGTAAGCTGGATACAAAGAACTATATTGTATTAAAAACAACATAATTGAGAAAAATAATATTATTAAAGTTACTGCTATTATATTTCCTTTCATTTTTTATCTTAATTTTTTTGAGTAATTATTTAATTTTGTTTTTATACTATTTAGTTCTTTTTTATCACATTTTATTTTTGAATTTAGCAAATAATTTGTTATTAGAATTAATCTTTCAAGACGATAATAAACTTCTGAAGCTTCTTCTGCTGATTTGAATTTTTTATTTTGTGTATATGGCTTTATTTCTTCTACTATTTTATTAAAATTATTTATATTTATTTCTTCTTCTATTAATATTTCATTTATTTCATGTTTCCAAATTTGAGAATGTAATGGATTTGATATTAATAGAGCGAATATAAATAATATTTTTTTTATCATATTTTTTTTTATTGTTATATTTTTAATATATTTTTTATTTATTGAAAATCAACTACTTATTTTATTTTATTAATATATGCTTTTATATTATTTGATTTTTTTTTATATTGAATTATAATATTATTATGAAAAAAATAATACTACTAACAACAATTCTATCTTCTTTTAACGCTTATTCACAATCTTTTGATTTTAACAAAGAATATAAGTGTAGTGGAAGTCTTTATTTTTTAAATGAAAATTCAAGTAATACAGAAGGAAATCTTGATTTTAATTTAAAATTGGACAAGACACATTTAATTATTAAAGAAAATAAAAGTGATTATATTGCTCTTGATTATAAAATTAAATTTATTGAAGGACAGTATGGTTTAATTGTTACTCCAAAATTAAATAAATATTCAATAACATTTACAGTAGATTTAGAAAATGGAATATATAAATATCATTATACTCAAAGTAATAATGATATTTATGAAGAAGTTATTAGTATAGGTGAATGCAAATAATATTATTTTTTATAGTATTTTAAATAGTATTTCATAATTAGTAATTGAGTTGCAGCACATTCAAATTCATTATTCATTGCCATTTCAAAAGCTTTTTCTATATGTATTTTTCTTCTATTAGCAAAACTTTCAGTTATTTCACTAACTTTATCATTTTTAGGATATACATTTTCTGCCACAAACAAAAAACATTTATGATTCATTACATTTGGTAATTCTCTTACATATCCAAATGGAATTAATTTATCACTCGATAGATTCATTTCTTCTTCTAATTCTTCAAGAGCAGCCTCTTCTTTTGTTAAACCTTTTTTTATACCCCCCATTGCTACATGTGTCATATAATTATCAATTCCGTATCTGAATTCATCTTGTATGTGAATGTAACCTTCTGAATCAATAGGTAACACAGCAACACCATGGCCATCTTTTGATTCCATTTTTATATGTTCACCTTCATGCTTTCCATTAAATAATACTTTGTTATTGTTAAATTTCCAAAATCTATTATCAAATATATTTATTTCTTTTAATGTTTTTATCATTTTAATTTCCTTTTAAAATATTATCAATTTATTTATATTCTAATACAATCTTGATAAATAAAAAGTTATTTTTCTTTAATTTATTATTTTTTTTATGTTATAATTAAAATATTACAATAAAAAAAAGAGAGCATATGAATTTTATTATTTCACATTTTAAACAAAAATCATTAGAATATAATCAATTAGAAAATAACACTTCAGCAAGATTTTATAAAAGAGCAGAAGAAAGAATAAATACTCTTATTGAAGGATTAGAAAAATTTGAAAAAGAAGGTGAGTTAATAAAAAAAGAATTTTCAGAGCTTACTTCTTCATTATCAAGAGTAAGTGATTCTGTCTACGATAATTATACTGGACTTGGAAGCATGGTTCATGGTAGCTATGAAGAAAGAACAAAAGTTCAAGAAAGTTTAATGTTTGATAGACCTTCTTCTTCTGCAGGGTTTAAAAAGTTCTCTAGAACCTTAGATAAAATGATTTTATTAAATGAATCAGATGAAACAAAACAAGCACATGAGTTTGCCGTTAAAGCAACAGAAGAATTAATGGCGGTAAGAGAAAGAATACAAGCTTTAAAGGATAAGGTTGTAAAAAAAAGAAGCAATGTAGTAAAAAAAGAAGAAGAGAAAGCAAAGAAAGCTTCACATAAAGATGTCGTTAAAACAAAAGAACACCTAGAAGATATCATTGAAACACTTCATGACAAGATAGTAAAACGTTATAAATCAGGAATAATGTTTCACTATGAAAAAATTCAACAAGCATTAATTAATGATGATTTAAAAGTTGACAAAAGGTATTACAAAAGAAGTGAAAAACCTGAAACTCAACAAAAACGATTCACATATTCAGAAATATATAGTGTTGCAGAAGAAGATAATGGGGTTTTTATACTTAGAGATAAAAAAGATTTAGAAAATAAAGCAAAAGATATTGCTGAAAAAATGTATCAAGACCTTAAAGAATTTTATACCACAAGAGTAGCAAGTAAAGTTGCGTTTGTATTAAATCATAAAAATAATCTAGATAATATTGAAACCCATAAAATTGAGGTTACTGATCAAGTTGAATCTTATCTTAAATTTAGTTTTAAAGACAATAGCTCTTTTGAACTTAGTACAAAAGTAGAATGGTCTACTTTACCTTCTGACTATACTAAAATGTTTATGAGAGTTCCTACTCGCTTTCATAATGCAATAACACCAGATGGAGAAAAACATACAGATCTTAGCGAAAAATATGTACAAGAATTATTTGAAAAAGAATATCCTGATAAAGATGTACAAAATATGTTAAAAAATAAACAAAATGAATTAAATAAAACAAATAAAATAAAACCAAAATAAAATTAAAAAAAGTCAATTTTATATTGGCTTTTTTATTGATTTTTTTATTTTTTTTAGTATAATTTTTTTAAATTTGGATTAAAAAATATGTTATCATTTCTAATTAAAAAATATAAAAAAAATAATAAAGAAAAAAAGGAAAGAATAAAAAAAAATAAATTCTTAAATGAATTAGTAGAAAAGTATGATATCAAAACTAATAAAAAAATAAAATTAAAGTCTACTTTAAGTTTTATAATTAATTTTAGTAGGTTTTACTTTATGTTAATAACTATAGCAGTTTCACTATTTTTATTAACATTAAATATTTCCAATAAATCAAACTCCAAACTTGATTACTTTAAAGAAAATCAAAGTTTAAATCAAGAATCTTTTAAAAATGAAATATTAAAAAGTGTAGTAAAAAGTGAAAACCTAAAAGCTTTTGAAGAATACAAAAATCTTAATGATATAAATTTTGATTTTTTTGATAATTATAAAAATGAAATTGATTTCTATTACAGTAATAATGATAATATAGAAACAATTGCTTTAGTCAAAAAAAGTGGTGAAATTTTATACTTAAATCATGTCAATAAAGAAAATAATAATTTCGAAGTAACTATAAATAAAAGTGAAGATTTTCTTAATTATAATTATAATATACATTCTACTAAATACTATAATTTCAATTATATGAATAAAGATGCCAATATAACTAATCAATTTTATGAAAAAAGTAACTTTATACCTATTGAAAATAATAATTTTTTTAACATGTTTTTAATGCCACACTTTAAATATAAGACTGAAATAGAAAAAATATTTAAAAATAAAAATGAAGTAAATTATACTTATATCAGTAGCTATCCTTTAAATATTAATTATACAGAACAAGAAATTGCGGCTTATGAAAAGGATGTAAATTTTTATGAATTTATGATTTTATTATATTTTATTTCATTAATAATTTTTTTAATATCTCTATATATTCCAAGAGGATATTATGATTTTGAATTAATAAAACAAGAAAGAGATAAATTTATTTTAAATGAAGCAAATAAAAAGTCTAATTACAAAATAGAATATGACAATAAATCATTTAATGACTATGATATTAATAAAATAAAAAAACATAAAAATGTTATTTCAATTTAAAACTATGTTATAATTATAATATAACAAAAAATTAATTATAAACTATGAATTTTATAGCATTTTCAAACATACAACAAGAAGCATTACAGAAAATATTTGAATTAGATATTAATGCATTAACTTGTCCAAGTGTACAAATAAGAAAATTTCCTGATTCTTATAAAGAACTCGAATCTTTGAAAGATGAAAGATCTTTTGATTTGTTTGGAGATATTTCTTTTGTTTTTAGTAAACAAAATATTTTTGGACAACATAATACAATTCCTAAAAATGATGCAACGCATCAAATATATGCAGGTGATGCATATACTTTAAGATTTCCTGAAATAACTTTTAGTGTTGATGTAAAAAAACGTAATGAATTTATTAAAGAAGTTAGTAGCGTTTATGAATTAGATAATGTAAAAGAATATATTCATGATAATTTTGATTTTGAAATTCAAAGAAAACATAAAGACAAATACAAAATTAAAGAAAAACTTTTAAATAGTATTTCTATTAAATTTTTATTTTTAAAAGAAGCTGGATTATTAGAAAATTTTAAAATTATTAAAGATAAAGATAAAAAACTAACAACTTATACAGAAAATGATGATGAATTAAAAGAATTACTAAAAAAAACAAATACATTAACTGTTAGAAATAATAAAGAAGTATATATAGATTTTATAAATAAAAAACATGATTTAATCCAAGATAAAGACGAAAAAGAAGTATGGAAATTATTATGTTATGATAGAGAAGGTAATCCAGATCCTATTGCATTTTTTAAAGCTTTTCAAAAAGATATACATATAATTAAAAACAAAAGTAAAGAAAATTCTAAAACAAATAAAGAAAAAACAAATAAACTTTTAGAAAGATTATTGAAAAAATCTGAAAAGCTATTAAATACTAAATTTGAAGATTTTTTAGAATACCATCTTCAAAATATTTTTCATTCACCAAAAATTAAAGAAAACAATAAACCTTTAACTGCTGAAAACCTTGTTTATTATATGAAAAGACAAAGAGGGGCAGGAGCAGAACAAGGACTAATATATAGCTATAATAGAGCGGCTGTTGAAAACCAAAATACAATTAGAAGTTATGAAGATATGATCGATAATTCTGATTATTTATTACAAGGACAAGATTTTGAAAAATATGAAGAGTTAATAAAAGACAAAATTTTTAAAATAGGACAAAAAGTAAATGCCTATGATGAAGAGTTTATAAAAGACATAACAAAACTTGGTAGAAATCCAAGCCTTGAAGAAATAAAAAATCAATTTAAAAATACAGAAGTAAATATTGATGATCCTATGTTAATGTTAGATATACAAGAATTATGTAAATTAAATAATAATAGAAAACATTTATATTTCGAAGCTAAACCTAATAAAGCATTCTATTTTCATAAAAGGGCTTATGAAGACCAAAAACTAACACATATTGTTGTACCTAATGATATTGACGAAAAATTATTAAAAAATTTAGAAAAAACAAATCTTAAGATAATAAAATATAATGCTAAAACAGAAAATTCACTTTCAAGATTAAAAGCTTTATATCAATGTAGAGAACTTTTTATAAATAACGATAATAAAAGAAAAATCAATAGAAAAAATAAGCCCTAACCTATTTTATTTTGTTGACTTTTTGATATATTTTTTATACAATTCGCAAAATTTTTAAGAGGTTACAAAAATGATATTTTCAAACGATATTTCAGAACAAAAAAGTAATATTATTTATTATATGAATTTTTATTCTTATCTTATTGATCGTTGCAAAAAAGAATCAAAAGAACATGTAGATAATATCGTTTATTTATTTGGCTTTATTATTTCTAATATCATTCTTGGCTTTATTGCTATTTTGTTAGGTTTATCATTAGATAAAACACCTCTTATTTTAATTGCTTCAATGTGTTTACTTCCTATAAGTTCGAGTTTAATTTATGGAATTTTTGATCTTTATTCTTATTTAAGCAAGAAAAAAACATATTTAAGAGAATTAGAAAAAAAACACTTTTCTAGAAATTTTAAGTATTTAATCAAAAACCATTTAAAAACTAATAATTTAAATTATGAAATAAGAAAAGAAATATATTTATTTTTAAAAAATAATGATAAAAATAATAATTTTGAAGAATTTTATAAATTCATTAAAAATAAATATTCAGAAGAAAATATAATAAAACTTCCAGAACAAAAAATTGCTTAAAAATCTTTTACTTTTTGTCTTAAATTAAAATTTTCTAAATTAAAATCTTCTGAGCAATATCTATTTTTATAATACATTTTATTTATAAAAGATTTATCTTTTAAATAATTTATTTTATTATAATTTTTTACTAATATAAACTCACCTGCTTTTAAACTAACTAAATCTTTTATATCTATCTTATTTTTAATACGGCTATTTAATTCATATATATCTTCTTCATTATAATTTTTCAATATTATTTGAGTTTTAAATAAATTTAAACTCAATAAATCAAAACTTAATACAATATAAGATATATTTTTATATTTCGACTTTAATAAGTTTCTGCTTATTAGTTTACTAAATCTTTTTGAAACTTGATCTATTAGTAAATATATTTTTAATAATGAATCTTTTTTATATTTTTCAATTTCGTCAATTAATTCTTTTATTTCTTTTTCAAATGTATAATGTAATGAACCTATACTATTATTAAAAACTAATATAATTAGATTTTTATTTTCTTTTTGTAATTCTTCAACCACATTCTTAATTGTTTTATTATTTTTATAAAAAATTACTTTAACTTTACTCTTTAACTCTTCTTTTAAACTACTAACAAATATTTTTGCTTCATAATCATTTAATATTGCTAATTGTTTATATAAACCTATTTCTTCTTCTAATATATTAAATGATAACATGCTTTTTCCTGTACCTGCACTTCCTACTATTTGAATATTTCCTATGAAGTCTTCTTCTGATAAGGTACTTTTTTCTTTAGGGTACATAAAATATTTTATTTTATTTTTTATTTTATTTAATGTATTTTTTTTGTAATCTTTCTTTTCACCGATTGCTAAACTCATTTAAAACTCCTTTAATAATTCTTTCATGTAAAGTTCTTTTGAAGATAATTTTATTAATTTTTTATTTTTAATTATTTTAAATTCACCAACGTTTAAATTATAAAATGCACTTCCAAAACCTCTTTTTTTTAAACTACTGAATACTAACTTTATTTCAAAATCGTTACAGTTTTCAAATTCTTGTGTTTCAAAAATATAATCAATATTGCTTTTTCTTGAAATACGTACACACTCTTTTGATAATTTAAAGAAATTACTTCTATGAGCCTCAGAAAGATATAATTTTATTTTTTCATGATCTTTATTATCATTAACTTTTTTTATTATTTCATGAGCTTTTTCATCTTCTTTAAAAACATAATTAAAATAATCAACAATTATAAATAAAGTTTTATTTTTATTTTTTAATAACAACTTTTTAAAATCAATATCTGATTGATAATTAATAAAATATACTTTTTTATAGTTTTTAAATAAATCTCTTACTTCTTTTTCTTCGAATTTATTTATTAATACAATTTGAGTATATTTATCAATATTATAATTAACTAATGAAAACAACAAAGTACTTTTACCCGTTCCGCACTTGCCCATTATTTTTAGATTTCCTTTAAATATATCATTATTAAAAATGCCTTTCATTTTATTGAAAGGCGATTTATCATTTATGTTATTCATACTATACTTTTTTTACTATATTTTTATCTTCTTTTTTTAAAATATGGATATACTCAACTACAGCTTTTGCTTTATACTTTCTATCATCTGATTCTATATCTGATTTGTATCTTTGATAACCACGCTGAATTACAGAATATTCACCATATTTTTCCATTATTTTTTTAATCTGTTCTAATGACATTAATCCTTCATTATTATAACTAAGTAATATGTATTCAAATTTTGCATTTTTAACTAATTCTTCAAACTCTTCTGCAACCTTGCCTTTCTTGCACCAGTTTGATGACACATAATCACGCATACCAGTAACACCTTTAATTTCAGGATTATCTTTTTTTGCTATTGTATTTAAAACATGATAATTTGCACCATATTGACGATTATTATAAGGAGGATCTAAATATAAAACATCACCTTCTATTTTAGTTATCAATTCATTTACGTCTTCTTTATAAACTTCATGCTCTGAATCTGTTACTATATAATCAAGTTCTTTAAATTTTATTTTTCTTTTTGCAGATGCTTTTATATCTTTCAAAAATGCTCCATAAACACTTGTAGTATTCGCCACTTTGTCAGCAGCTTCCAAAATAACAGCTAACAAATAATTATACTGTTCTTTTGTTATCTCATTAGATTTAAACCAGTAATCTATTAAATCTCTTGCTTCGTCTATAATCATACCATTTTGATCAGTAAAATATTTTCTATTTAAGTGTTCTGTTCCATCTTTTACATTTTTTACTACTTGACTTTTAGCACCACTTGGACAGTAATTATTATAAATAAAACCCGTTTTTACACCTGATAATTTATTTAATTCTTGTATGTATTCTTTGATTTGAATCTCTTTATTGTTTTTTATATAATGATTGATTAATGCATAACTAAAATCTTCTATGTCATTTGCTATTACTTTAAAACCATTTTCTTTGAATTTATTAGCAACCACACCAGTACCAGAAAAAATATCACAAAAAACAGGATCTTTTTTCTTAATATTACATTTACTAACTGCTTCTTCTAAAAAATCTAATAGACTAAATTTGCTTCCTATATAATTCATTTTCTTTCTTTTTCCTCTTCAATAATATTAGTTTAACACGTTTTTTTTTATAGACAATTTTTTTCATGTATTTTACATGTATTTTTTTTATATTTGCTATTTTTCAATAAAATGTTAATAATATATTAAGAGTTATTCAAAGGAGTGTATATGAAATCTAACAAAGAATTTTTAAAAGAATTAAAAATAATTTATCAAAAATATCCTTTTTTAAAAGAAAACAATGATACGAATATAAGTTATGAACTTTTAAAATTAAATGAATTTTTAAATAAACATATTTTTGAAGAAAATATTAGAAAATTCTAAATAGATAATAATAATGCCTTTAATATTTTTTTATGCTCTTCATTTTTTGATTTTAATTCTTTTATTTTTAAATAACCTGCTTCTAATGCTTTTTTTCCTGTTGAATATTCTTTTAATAAAATTGCTTCTTTTATTTGAGGTTTTTTATTTTTTATTTTTATAATTCTTGTAAGATAACAATTTTCTTTTTTCTTATGAACTACCAACCCCAAATGTTTCGCTACGCTACACACTTGGAATTGGTTTCTCCTTTGCAATCTGCAAAGGGATCACCGTTCAATGGTGATTGCTGTTTATAACAGCTTTTTATTGTACGCTTAATCGTATCTCTACTCATTATTTTAGGCGTACATTGTCCATACTTATCATAGTTATGTAATCTATCTCTTAGAACATCTAATTTGATTCGATTACCTATGTTAAATGAGGCTTGATTATCCGCATTGATTGTGTGTCCACATTCAATACATTTAAATTCTTCTTGATTACGTCTATTATCTTTTTCAATAGTATGACATACACTACATTCAATAGACGTAGCACAAGGTGATGTAAAGTGTACCTTTATACCACGTTTATTACCTTGATTCTTAAACCAATGTTTT
>Ga0066369_10000129_pt1 | contig 30673 bp, 35 predicted proteins | sample Knorr_S7_td_Bott_FD_70972 | JGI IMG/M metagenome (GOLD analysis project Ga0066369, IMG submission 70972) | Marine microbial communities from Southern Atlantic Ocean transect - Knorr_S7_td_Bottom_ad_4513_LV_A | ecosystem: Environmental > Aquatic > Marine > Oceanic | place: Southern Atlantic... | reverse complement strand
TAGATTACATTATGACAATAAAGAGTTTAATGCAACATTGTTAATTACGACTCCAATACCGTCAAATCCACAAGGTGGTTCTTTACAAAGACCTACTTATGTAGAAGGTAGTGAACAAAGTTATAATAAAATAGCAATAGATAAGGAAATTTTAAAAAATAAAATTTTGAATTTAATAAAAATATTAGAAGGTTGAATAAATGAATGTTATCTTGTTAACAAAAAATAAATTTAAAACAAAAGAAGTAAAAAAAATAATTAATGGCTTTGGTATAAAGTTAAAAATTTTTGAAAATATTGATTCCTTAGATTTAGAACAAGATAACAATGAAGTTTTTGTTTTAAGAGAAGAAACATATCTAGAGAAAGACGGTAAAAAAATAAAAATACCTTCTCATTTAGATTCTTTAAAACATATATCTACATTAAAAGTTACTAAATATTTTCAAGGTAAAAAAGAAATAAAAGAATATAAATCAGAAGTTAAAGGTTTTATAGACGAAACAAGAAAACAATCTGATTGTAATGATATTTATAATTGGGATGATATATTTGTTTGCCTTAAAAACTTACAGTCATATTATGAAATGAGAAATACAGCAGGAAAATTTTCTGCAAGAACAAAAGTTATTGCTCAATTCTTAAATGATTATACATTTTTTGATAAAAAAGTTGATTTAAAGTTTAATCCATTTAATCAAGAAAACGTTGTAGAGTTTAATAATAAAATTTATGATTTAATAGAAAATAATCAATATATAAAATACTATAAAAATAATCCTTTATTAAATGGATTAATGACAAATATTTTAAATAATGGATTATTTACAAGATCTTCAATAAACAAAAAACAAAGAAATTATTGGTATCCTGCTTTAAATGCTGGATTACCATTAGTGCCTAAAAAAGATGAATTACATGAAGTAACATTTATGTTTCATGATTTAATGCACCACGCTATTCCAGATTTAATTATGACAGGTGAAGATTCTAAAAATCATAAAGAAACTTATGTAATTCATAGAATGCTTAGTGAGGCTTTTACGTTAGTTTTAGCTGACATGGTATTTATTGACGAATTAGTTAAAAATAATATAGAATATGATTGGAGTAAAAGAAAAATTTATCCTTTATATGAATCAATGAATATTAAGAAATTAACAAAAGAAAAATTAAAAGAAATACTTTGGGCAAACGTAAACTTTGCGTTATTAGGTGAAGAAAAATTAATGCTTTCATTAACAAATGAAGAAGTATTTTATCCTTTTAAAGAAAAATATGAAAAATTCTTTATTGAAGATTATCGTTGGACTTCTTCTAATTATGACAATATGATGAAAAGTAAAGATACTATAAAAAAGTGGTTTAATTCAAATAAAGAATTAATTAATCAAAATAATACAATTAATTACTTTAAAAATCTTACAGTAAATCAAAATAATTATAAAGAGAAAGTAAAAGTAGTATTTGAAGAAATTTGGTTAAGACTCGAAAAATATATGGATAATCCTAAAAAAATTGATAAAGAAAAATCAATTCAAAAAGCATTTAAAAATTATATGGTAGGTCAATCAATTTTATTTTTTAGATACGAATACTTAAAAGAAAGTGAAATGTTTTTTAATCTTATAAAAAAAGAATTAGTAAAAAATAATACTCAAAATATAAAAAGAATGAGAGAGTTATTTAATCTTTATATTGATAAATTAACAATGGAAAATAAATTAAATGAAAATACAGCATTAATTTATAAAGAGGTTGTTCCTTTATTTGAAGCATTCTATGTTTTTTATGATAAAGAACTAAAATACAATTCAATAAAAGATTATTTAAATAAAAATATGTTATAATTTAAATAAGAAGAAAAATAGGTATTAAAAATGAAAAAAAGAAAAATATGGAATATTGAAGAATTTAATAAAATAAATTTGCCAGAAGTATTAGATTTTAAAGTGGATAAAAAAAGATTTTCAGAAGATAATAAAATAAGAGTATTAGATCTTCCTATATTTATGCCAGAACAAGGATTTAAAATTCCTGATTATTTAGAACAATTTAAAGATATTATTGAAGCAGTTTATAATTATGAAAAACAGTATGATTTAAAAGATCACTATATATATATCACGGTTGATCAAAAAGAAGTTAAAAGCGGTAATACAGGAAGAAGAGCAGGTGCTCATTCTGATGCTTATATAGAAAAAGAAAATGTACAAGTTGATGTAATATCTGAAAATGTAGATGTGATAAAAAAAGAAAAAGATGAAGTCTCTCATACATATATAGTAACAGATACATTGCCTACTGAATTTTTTGAAGAAAAGTTTCCTTTAACCAAAACAGATTGTGAAGGTTCAATAAAAACATTTAATGAAATAGCTGAAAATGCTAAAATAATAACTTATCCAGTTTATACAATATTAAAACTAGATCCATATGTAATACATAGGTCTGCTATATCTAATATAGACCAAAAAAGAACTTTTGTTAAAATTTCATTTTCTAAAAAAAGATATTCAAGAAAAGGAAATACAATTAATCCAGAGTTTGATTATAATTGGAAAATGAAAGATAGACAAAAAGAAATAAGAAATCATCCTTGGTGAAGATTTTTTTATTAAAATAAAAATATTAATGTTTTATTTTAAATAAAGACAATAACTTAACTTTTATTAACAAAAATATAAAATAAAATAAAGAAAAAATATTTTTAAATATTCCTAAATAATGAATTTTATTTGTTCTTATAATATTTTTATTTTCAATAATTGCAATTGATAAATTATCAATATCTTTTTTAGAAACTGTTAAATCATTTATTTTATTTTTTAATTGATTAGGGATTTCATTATATCCTATTGTTGCACCAGCTAATGCCCCTACTATTGCAGCATTAGTATCAGCATCACCACCACACTTTATTATTTCTTTTACTGTTTCTTCATAATTTCCATAATATTTTAGCCAACAATAAATAGATAATAAGGTTGAATATTTTGTATATCCTACCGCGCCTTTTCCTTTAGTCCAAGAGTAAACTAAATCTATAGGTTTTATATCTTTATCAATAGCTTCTTTTAATTCGTTGACGGTATTTTGCCAAAATTCTTCTTTACTAATAGAACTCAATAAATTTAAAACGTCATCAGTTTCTGGTTTATTATTTTTGTTCCAATTTCTATTCAATATTTCAGATATTAATTTTGCAATAGCTATTGAATTAATGATAGACTCTTCTGAATTATGTGTTATTTTACAAGAAGATGAAGCATATTCAGTTAATTTATTCTGGTCTTTATGAAAAATCAAACCAACAGGAGCAATACGCATTACAGAACCATTACCTGTTCCTTTAATTCCATATTCTGATTTTAAAAATGATTTTATTATACTATATAAAGTTGTTTTTCCAATATTAATAGGAAAACTTAATAGCCATTTTTTTAATTCTTTTTTAAAATCATTTTCGAAATCTTTTATATTTTCTGTATTTAATATTGATTTAGATATTAATATCATATGTTCTGTATCATCTGAGATTGCTCCGAAAAAGCAAACTTTTCCAATATTATTTTCATTAATATCTTTTGGTTTAATATTTTCATATCTTAATCCTATTGCATCACCAATAGATAAACCATATAAACAACCTTTTATTTTATCTTTCAATTTAAATACCTTTTTATTTTAAATTAAAAGAAAATGATTTTATGTCAAGTTTTAATATTATGAAAAAATATTTACTTTTTTTAATTTTCTAATAATATATATATTTTAAAATAAAAGGTTATCATTAAATGAAATTGAAATTAAAAGAACCAATAGGTCATTTAAAATTTATAGAAAAAATAAAACAAAAATTAAATTTTAAAAAAGAGTTTGTTTTTAAAAAAGAAAGAGGTGAAAATATTCTATTTTTAGGAACAATAGGTTCTGCAAAATCAGAGTCCATGCTTTCTTTCTTTTATGAATTATTAGATAATAACATCATAGATAAATCAATACATTTTAATGGAAGAGATCGCTTTTTTGATAATAAATTTATTAAGGTAATTAATAACTACAATGATTTAAAAATAAATTGTTTTGATGTTTTAGAAGAGAAAGGAAAAGATAGTTATTTAAATTTAAATTTTAAAAATAAAAAGATTATAAATATCATTAACAATTGTAATTATACTATTTTTAATATTCCATGTTATGCAACTTTTAATAAATCTTATAGAGAGCAAATGTTTGCGCCTATGATATCTTATTTAATTAATTTGCCAACAAATAAAGAGAATAAAGAAATACCTATATTTTTTGAAGACTTATCTTCTCTTGATTATGAACATTTTTTTATTTTTAAACGTGTTTTAAAAATTTTAAATAAAAAAGGTTATTTTGCTGTATGTGGAATTGAGGATTATCAACCTTCTCTTACAGAAGAAGAGTTAATAAAAAATTTGGAAAATAATTTTCAACACGCCTTTGTTATGAAATTAGAAATTTTTGGACAAGACTATTTAATTAATTATTTTAAAAAATTTAATTTTAAAAAAGAAGTAACAAAATTGATTCCTGGAGAATATTTTTATCTTTATAATTTTAACGTAACAAGTCGTAAATCCCGTTTTTTTTCTTACAATTTAAATAAAAATATGAAAAAATTAGATAACTATAAAATTATATTAAAAGAAGATATTGATAAAAAAATAAATGAAGAAAAAATTAAACAATTTTAAATTAAAAGGAAAGTAAAACTCCAATTTGTATAAACTTCTATTTCATTGCCTTTTATATCGTATAATTTCCAATATGTTTTGTTATCTTTGGTAAGTTTTATTTTTGAAAAGTTTTTAAGAGCCATTAAATATTCCTAATTCTAAAAAATAGAATATAATAAAAAATATAAAATGTCAAATTTTGGTGGAATTGGGTAGTTTTGAAATACCAACCAAGAATGATCAATTCTTTGCTCTACCAATTTGAGCTACAATTCCATAAGATTTTGGTAGAACCCTCTGGATTTGAACCAGAATCCACGGATTTTCAATCCGTTGCTTTTACCTAATAAGCTAGAGTTCCAATATAAATTGGTGGGAACTGTTGGTAACGATCCAACCTCTCGTGATTTTCAGTCACGCACCAATCCATCTCAGTTAAATTCCCAATAATTGGCGAGGTATGCGGGAATCGAACCCGCATCATGGCATAGACAGTGCCGTATAATAGCCATTATACTAATACCCCATTATTTGGTGGAAAGAGTCGGTAACGATCCGACCTCCGTGGATTTTCAATCCACTGCTAATCCATCTCAGCTATCTTTCCAAATTTGGCGAGGTATAGGAGAATTGAACTCCTAGCTCCGCATAGACAGTGCGGCATGTTACCATTACACAAATACCCCAAATTTTATTTTTTATACCATTTCGTTAATCTCAACGAGATGGTTTTTTATGTAATTTTCCTAATTATTTTAGGGTGGTTTACATAAGAACCAGTGACACAAGGATTTTCAATCCTCTGCTCTACCTACTGAGCTATCATAGCATATATGGTGGATACGGGCGGGATCGAACCACCGACACCAAGATTTTCAGTCTCGTGCTCTACCAACTGAGCTACGTATCCATATTTGGCGAGGATAGAGAGAATCGAACTCTCAGCCTTTCATAGACAGTGAAAAATGTTAACCATTACACCATATCCCCATTTAATTTGGTGGAACCTGAAGGACTCGAACCTTCTCCCGTTGAGCTTCAATCAACTGCTCTGCCTGTTAAGCTAAAGTTCCATCGAATAAGAGTGGCTGGAATCGAACCAGCGACACGGTGATTTCTGTCACCTGCTCTACCTACTGAGCTACAACTCTTAATCTGGCGGTGTATGGGGGAATTGAACCCCCATCTTCGGATCGACAGTCCGTTATAATAACCATTATACTAATACACCATATAATTTGGCGAGGTATAGGAGAATTGAACTCCTAGCTCCGCATAGACAGTGCGGCATGTTACCATTACACAAATACCCCAAATTTTATTTTTTAACCATTTTGTTAACGTCAACAATATGGTTTTTTATGTAATTTTCCTAATTATTTAGAGTGGTTTACATAAGAACTCACGACCTTCGGATCTTCAATCCGACACTCTACCAACTGAGTTATCTTTCCAATATTTGGCGGGTACGACCAGATTCGAACTGGCAGCTTCCTCCGTGACAGGGAGGTATTTTACCATTAAACTACATACCCAAAATTTAATTTTTACACATAAAAAAACCTTGAAAACTAATCGCCTTCAAGGTTTCTTTATAAAAGAGTACACTTAAAGGCATTCTAACCTTTAAGCTAATAGGTTAGAACTATTTCATATCAGTAAAATCAAAATCATTAAAATCTGTAAAATTAAACATAAATATTTCCTCTTGTTAAATAATATTTGTTTCTTTATCTTATGTTATACATTATGTCATAATTAATTTTATTTGTCAACACTTTTTTTAAAAAAAATTAATTAAATCAATAACTTAAATAAAAAATACAAATTACCCTGCGAAAAAGAATACGCATAAAAAAAACCTTGAAAACTAATTGCCTTCAAGGTTACTTTTATAAGCGCACACTTGAAGGTTTCCTAACCTTCAAATGAAAGGTTAGGAATTAAATAAAATCAAAATCTCGAAAATCAAAGTTAGTCATAATGTTTATTCCTCTAAATAATTAATTAAATAAAAATAATAATGTTGATGTCATTGTAGCTTTCTTTATAGTAGCCAATGGTCAAAACAATTATTTGTTTCTTTATCTTATGTTGTACATTATATATCGTTATTTTTTATTTGTCAATACTTTTTTAAAAAAAATATAATAAAATCAATAAGTTAAATCAAAAACATAGTCTATCCTACGTAAATATAACGCATAAAAAAAACCTCTTGAATTTTACTCCAAGAGGTTTAATTTATATAACTTTAAACTTCGTGGAGTAATAAGATACTCCACCGAAATAGGAAGTACCTAGTTAGTGAAAATCGAAATCATCAAAAAAGTTTAAAGTTTGTAAAGTATTCATTTTTAATTACCTTGTATTGTGGTTAATTTATTTACATTTTTTATTATATTTTAATTCAAAGAAGAAGTCAATAAAAAAATAAAAAAAATAAACATAGCGATTAAATCAAATACAAAAAAACTCTATTCAAATAGTTTTTTTATAAAAAAATTGATTTTTTAATTGATTATTGTACTTTAAAAAAAAAGGGAAATAAAATGAAATTAGGAAGCATTATCATTTACTTATTATTATTTTTATTTACAGCGAGTTCAAATGCAGTAATAATAAGAGGCGAATCAAGAGAGCAATTGAAAAATACAGAACATAAATATGCTAAGAAAGTAGGGTGATTGGGAAAGTTCTATAAACTGCCCAAATTAATTTTGACATTTTAATAAATAGATGGCAAAAATTTATGCATAAAAAGTTATAATTCTTTAATTATATTATTATTAACTGATATTTTTTTGATTTCTTTTAAATTGTTCTTGATGTTATCAGTTATTAAATCTTTTTTACTAATTTTTTCTTTTATTTTATTTGTTATTAATTCTTGTTCTTCTAATGAGAATTTTTCCAAAAAATTAATTAGTTCCTCTTCTGATATTTTTGAGATTTCTTGATTTTCAGATTGTTCAATAATTGAAATAACAAAAGATATAAAGTCATAATTTGTTTGATAATTGTTATTCTCAATTATATTTTTAAAATTTAAATAATTATTAAAACCTACAATATCTGTTTTTTGTTTTATATCTTTAATTCTTTTCTTTTCTAATGAAGGCATTAATGTTGTTTTAGAAACAGTAAATAGTTTTAAATAAGGATTATTTTTTTTTATATTTTTTTTATATTTCATCTTTCTTAAAAAATCTTCAAAAATCATTGAAAAAATCATAATAGGTATTGTTCCAAAAAGACCTAGAACAAAAAAAGTTTCAAAATGAAATTCAATAACAAAATAATTTAAACAAAAAGATAAAACAAAAGAAAGAATTAATAATAGGATTGAAGATAAACAAACATGCTTTTCAAAGTTGGTTTCTTCATTCAATATAAAGCTTACACTTTTCCAAGTATTAAATTCTTTTTCATATTTTTCTTTATTATTGATAATTTGCTGTAAATTCATTTTAATTCCTCAATCTCCCGAAATTATACTAAAATTTATAAAAAATGTAAAGAGATTTATTGAAATTTTGATTAAGTAGAATATAATATTTTCACAAAGGAATAAGAAGATATGAATAAATTAGAAAAACGTTTTGAGAATATTATTAAAGAAAATTATAATGAAAAAGATTTTCAAAATAAATTAGTATTTAATTTTGAAAAGTTTGAAATAAATGAATTATTAAATAAACAAAAATATTTTGAATATATTTTAATTAAAATTATTAAAAAACAAAATAGTAATGATATATGGATTCAAAGAGTTATAATATTAATAGAAGCACTATCTGAAGGTTTATTTAAACAACAACAAAGAAAAGATTTAAAATTAGAGGTATTATTAAAAAAAGTAAACTTAGATTCAATAATAAATTTATATTTAGATTTAAAAGAAAAAAATATAAATTCTGAAAAATTATTTGATTATTTACTTTATTTACCTGGTTTTTTTTTAGACGAAAATAAAAATATATCCATAAAAATTCCAGAAACCGCATATGAAAATCATGGTTATTTAATTATGTATTTAACTGAATCTATTAATAAATTAGTTGAGGAAATTGAAGAAATTGAAGAAAAAAGAAAAAGAATTAGGGATTTTTAAATTAAAAATTGATCTTTAAATAATTATATATATAATAAAAGTATTTAGAGAGAATGGTATGGATTATTTTGAAGAAATAAAAATTAATAATTTTTTAAAAACTGTAGAAGATATTGAAGGTGATAGTAATATTAAATTAAAAAAAATATTTAATCATATAGATAAAAAAAAATTAGAAAAAATTTTATTAAATGAAAAAATAACAGTTAATTTATTTACTGCATTATTTCCGAAAACAAGACATAATTCAATGTGGTCTGGTAGAGGTTTAGTTTTTATATCAATGTTAATTAATACTTTACATAAATCAAAAAAAATCTATTCATTTCCTATTAATCCTTATTTAATTTTATATTATTGCAAATTAGAGAATTTATTTGATTTAAATACTAATTTTAATAAAAAAAATATAAATATCAAAAATATAGAAGATTATTTGTATTATTTACCAGGTTATATTCCAAATTTAAATAACCATAATGAATTACCAATAAATATGATAGAGCAACATGGTTTTACTGTTATCGAGATTACTGAAATTTTACATAAAATAATAGATTTTTATAGTTATAAAAAAATGAATTGTAAAATTCAGACTTGGAATTTAATTAGAAATTTAGAAAACTTTTAAAGGACTATTATGAAAAAAATATTATTAGCAATATCTTTATTTGCCACAACAAATGTTATAGCAAATGAAAAAGAAGATTTAAAAAACCTACTTGCAAACGTTGATGGATTATCAGCTATCTTTTCACAAAGTGTCGTAGATCAAGATAATAATTTAATAATGGAAGCAGAAGGCGAATTAGTATTCAAACAGCCAAATCAATTTTCTTGGAAAGTAAAATCACCAGAAGAAGAATTATTACTATCAAATGGTGAAGAATTATGGTATTACAGCCCTTTTCTTGAACAAGTTACTATATATAATACAAAAGATAAATTAATTACTACTCCTTTTGCTTTATTAGTATCTAATGATGAAGAAGTTTGGAAAAACTTTAATATAAGTAAAGAAAAAAATAATTATATTATTGAATCTAAAAATAATGTTTATTCAAATATAGAAAAACTTTTAGTAAGCTTTAAAAATAAAGTAATAGAAAAAATAGTAGTACTTGATAGTACTCAACAAGAAATAACCTATGATTTATCAAATCAAAAAGTAAATAAAGATCTAAGTTATAACTTTAACTTTATTATACCTGATAATATTAGTATTGATGATAATCGTTGATTAAATTTGGATTTTAATATGAATTATTTTAAAAAGAAAATACTAGAAAAGAGAATAGAAATATTAAATAAAAAAAATATTTACCCTAATGATAAAAGTCAAGAGTTTTTTAAAAAAATAAATAAAAAGGATTTTGAATATTTAATAAATAATGAAGAAATGTGTAAAAAAATATTCTGTTATTTTATTTTATTCAGAGCAGATGATTCTGGAATGTGGAATGCAAGAGCCATTTCTTTCATAGAATCTTTAATAAAAGATATTTTTATATTAAAAAAAACAAATAATATTAATGTAAAATTGCCTTTATTTTATAATTATTTAAGCTTATCAAATATAGTAGATTTAAATCAATATTTAACAGAAGAATCTATTCCATTAAAAGATAGAGGTTTATGGTACTATTTAAAATGTTTACCTAAAAAAACAGAAGAAATAGATTTAAATAATCCTTTTGCACAAGAAATGCATTGTTATATAAGTATGCAATTTACAGCAAATTTGTCGAAATTTATGGATTATTATGAATATTCAACTGAAGATGGTAATAAGTATAAAATATCAAGATTAAAAATTATAAATAAGATAAAAAGATTTTAAATTTCTTTTATTATTTGTTTATTATTTTTATTTAATATATTAATAAAATCACGTTTTTGATTTTTATTTTTATTTTTATTTATTTTATTTTTAAGAATTACTAATATTTCATTAATATCTCCTTCATTAAAGTTATCAAAAACCAATTCCGTTAACTCTTCTTAATTATCTTGTATATATTGAATGTCGTTATTTTCTATATATTTTAATACCTTAATAAATAGATAATTTTCTATATTTGTTTCTTTATCAAAATAATCTTTCTCATATTTATTTAATGAATTATAGTATTTTAATATTTTTTTTATTTGAGAATTACTATATTCATGTGCCACTAAAAGATTAAATATTTCGGTATCTTTTTTAATATTCAAGTTTAATATCTTTCTTTTTTGTAGTTTCTCAAAAAAAGAAACTAATAAAGGTTGAGAGTTAATATAAACAATAAAACAACCTAAAAGTATATTAAACAATAAAGAAAATATTAAAACAGAATGTTCATTTGTAAATAAAAAGGCAATAGTTATAAAAAGTCCAAAAATTTCAAATAATCCACCAAATATTAAAAAAAGTGATTTTAACATAGAGCTATTATCTTTAATTAGTATTTCAGAATCTATTTTTTCTATTTTTTTTCTATTTTCAATGATATATTTTAAATCTTCAATATTCATAAATAATCCTAATTATATTTCTTTTAATATTTTATTCTTATTTTTATAAAGCTTATCCAATACTTTATCTTTACTTTTTGATTCTTCTTCTTTTAATAACTTTTCTTTTTCTAAAAGTTTATTATTTAATATATCAATAATTTGAATTTTATATTCATTTTCTAAATTAGAAATAAAGTTCTCTAAATCTGTTTTATTTATAGACTCTATATCATCAATGGAAGAATCATTAAAAATATAAATAAGGACATCTTCTTTTTTTGTTTTTAAATATATTTCTTCAAAAAGTTCAGTATATAATTTTTTGTAAGGATTTTCTATTTCTTTTTTATGATTTTTCATTATAAGATCATGCACAAAATTATTTTTATGTTTTTGAAAATAAATAATATCATCCATTTCTTCTTCGTTAAATTTTTCAGAAAAAATATCATTTATTTTTTGAATTTTTTTTGGTGCAATAATAAATTTATCATTAAACATATAATCAATTATTTTATTTTTATTTTTAATTATATTTGTTTTTTTAAATTTTAAATGAGCAAAAGTAAAAGTAAGTAAAATTAGACAAATAAGAGTACCAAAATAAATAAAAACATTCATAACAGCGCTTGATAAAATTAAAAAAGTAGGAATAAAAGGTATTAAAATAAATAAAATAGGTAAGGTTTTAATTAATATTCTGAATTTTTTTTGTTCCCTGTTTAAATAAGTATCCATAATATTAAAAATTTCTTTATCTTTTTCATTAATATTATCAAAGTGCTTATAATTATTAATAATTTCTTTTAAATTCATTAACTGCTCCAATTTTCGCATTAATATATCATATAAAGAAAAAAAAGTAAATATTAAAAAAATAAAATAAATGTGTATAATATTAAAAAGAGATTTTTAATATGGATATAAAAACTTTAATAACAATTATATTAATTTTAATAACAACCAAATTAAATGCTGTTGTTATAAATGAAGATTCAAGAGAACAAATTTTAAGTATTGATAATCAATATAGTAGAAAAGTAGGTCAAATAGAAGTCTGGAATAATGATAATCCAGAAAAAGGTGGTGTTTGTACAGCAACCAATTTAAACAGAAGATTTATTATAACATCGGCTCATTGTATTATTAACGAAATCAACAATAAACCTTATGACAATATCGTTTATTATCCTAGAAGAATGAATATTGATAAGAGAGAACCAAGTAGAGTATATATTAAAACTGGATACCTTATGAAAGGTTATGAAATTAAACGTAAAATACTAAATAAAAAATCAGATAAGGTAAGTAGAGAAACGAATACAGAAATAATAGCAGAAGACTTAGCTATATTAGAAGCTTTTTCAGAAATGAAAGGTTTATATGTAGGAGAAGAATATGGCTATTACAAACACGACAGCAAAAAATTAAAAGAAAAAGAAAAATTAAAGGTCAACATATCAAGTTATCCAGGAGACAAACCATTTGGTACATTATGGAATGAAAACTGTTATTTGACTAAATACAATGCTAATATAGGTTTTGTTGATTGCGATCTTTTTCAAGGCGCAAGTGGAAGTGCTATATTATATCAAAATAAAGTAATAGGTGTATTTTCAGCCGAAAGTTTAGAATACGAAAAAAATCATGTAACATTAATTACAAAAGAAATGGAAAAAGAAATTAATAATGTAATTATAGGAGAACATCATTTAAATAGAATGTTAAAAAAAGTAAATTTTAAAACACAATCATTTAATTATTTTTATTTTGAAAACAAATGTAATAAAGAAATCAATGGTGCAATAAGAATACAAAACTTATCAGGCGATTGGTCAACATATTTAATGAAAAACGTATTATCAAATCAAAGAAGTTATTCAACAATTGAAAATTTAAGTAAAGTTTATTATTATTATGCAAGAACAAATGATAATAAAAAAGAGTGGTCTGGTAATGATTTATTTGAATATATTAATAATGAAGAAGATAAGAAGGGCTTCATAAAAGTAGAAGCCGAAAATCATAAAACAGGTAATAGTTACGGTGATTGGTATATTGAGCTTCGTTGTTATTAAATCTCTTTTATAACTTTTTTGTTAGACTTTATATCTTGTTGTTCTTCATTATTAAAATTATCAAGAAATATTTTTCTTTGGATTTCCTTATCTTCCTTTAATTTGTTTAAGATTAATTGTCCAATATATTCAATATCATAATTCTTAAAATTATTAACAATAATATCAGTTAATATCTCTTTTTCTTTTTTTATTGTTTCAATATCATTATTTTTAATATAATCAAAAATATTTTTCTTTAATATAGATTGATAATTACTTTTAAGTGTAAAATATTTTTTTTGTTTTTCATTTAAAGAATTATAATAAGTTAATATTTTTTTTATTTTTTTAGGTGTATAAGAAACAAAATAGCCATCTATATTAATTAGTTTGTTTAAAATATTTTTTTGATTCTTATCAAAACGATAAAATATTTTTTTAATTATTTTAACAATTAATCCACAATAGTCTTTATAATTAAATATAAATTTTAAAATTTCAGATATAAGAATAGGAGAGATAATAAAAATATGAAGTAATAATATTTTTAATATTGCATAATCTCCAATAGGTTCCAAAGGAGGAATAAAAGTAAAAAGAATAAATATTGATTCTAAAAAACCGATTACTAAGAATAGAAAAGATAAATAAGGATTTTCTTTCAACAATGAATAATCTAAGTTTTCAATAATATCTTTATCTTTAACAATTTTTTGAATATCTTTTAAGGTTGTCTTTTTCATTATATTTCCTTTAATATACTATTAACAGATTTTATTTCTTTTTTCTCATCATTAAACATATTAATGATTTGTTTTTTGCTAATTTCTTCTTCCAAGTCTAATCTGTCTTGTAAAACATTTTTTATGCCTTTTAAGTAATATTTATCAAATTCTTGTGATATTATTTCAGCAATAACTTCTTTATTTTCACGTATATCTTCAATATCAGAATTATTAATATAATGTTCAAGAAAATTATAAATATAAACTTGATGTGTATCATTAGTACAATAGAAATCTTTTTCAACGTCATTTAATGAATTATAATAATTAATTATTTCATTAATATCTTTATTATTAATAAATAATCTATAATTAATTATTTTTCTTTTTAAATTATTGTCAATATTTAATTTCTTAACTTTTAATTTATTATATTTACTCAAAAAATAATGAGAAAAAGATTTAATCCTAACCCCCCCCAAAGCAGGATATAAAAAAATAGAAAGACCTAAAAAACCACCAAAAATAGCTCCTGATATTTCTTCTTTGATTGGTAAATTAAATAATATAAATGGAACCATTACAAATATTTCAATTACAGTAATAAAAATGTCAGTTTTACTATATATATTTTTTTTATTATTAATGTTCTTTAAATTTTTTCTTTGATTATTAAAATTCTTTATATCAAAATTCATATTACAGTTCCCTAATTACTTTATTATTTTCATTTGTTAAATTATCTAAAACATTTTTATTATATTTTTTTATTTCTTTATTATTGTTTAATTCCATATTTTTTTCAATTAGTTTATTATTTATAATATCTAAAAGCCTTTTTTGTTCCAAAAGTGTAAATTTAGAAATAATAGTCTTTATTTCAGAGTTTATATTTTTAATATCCTCTATATTTGAATTAATTAACAAATATTCTAAAATATCAACAATTTTTATTTCTTTGTAACAAAAATTTTCACTTTCTTCATATTGTTCTTTATCATAATTAGATTTTTCTTTTGGAAATTTTTCTCTATGTTTTTTGTGTCTATAGCTTTTTATTTCTTTTTTTATTTCTATAATACTTAAAATATTGTTTTTTTCTGTATTTTTAATTTGCTTAAATTTTTTATTTAGTTTAATTGTTTTTTTTATACTAAATAAACAAAAAGGGTTAAACATTTTTTTTAGTAGTTTCTCAATTTTTAATTTTTTATATAAAATATATTCATTTATAAATTTAAACAACAAACTTAAAAAGAAAAAAACAATTAAAAATACATTAATAATTAAAAATAATTTTGCACCTTCGTGTTCAATATAAATCATTGAAGATAAAAAAGATGTTGTTAAAATTGAAGTGGTAAATAATAATAGAATTGAAAAAATATCATATAATGTAGAATCATTATATCTATTGACTAATTTCTGTAATGAATTTAGTTTATTCATTGCTTTTTCATTATTAATATAGTTGTTGATAAAGTCTTTTAATTTCATAAAGTATTCCAAATCTTGAGAAATTATAGCAAATTTAAATAAAAAAATCAATAAAAAAATATTTTATTTAATTATAAATATGATAAAATATAAGTAAGAATAATTTGAAAGGAAAATAAATGAACGAAGAAAAAATTTTAAAAATGAAAATAACACATTCAGTAGAAGCAGAAAAAGATATTGACTCAATCAATTATAATGGTGAAGTAGATCTTTCAGATTTAGAAGATTCTATAAAAGCCGATATAGCTGTATATATAGAAGAGTCATTAGAATTAAGTTCAGAAGAAAGAACAAAAATATTAAAAGGTTTAACAATAGAATTGAATTCAGAAAAAGAAATAGAACCAATTGAGAAAGATGTGTTTTCACCTTCACTTGGGCATGGTACAGTTCCAGATGGTGTCTCTACAACTGAAACAATTAGTATTGTAATAAGTGCTGAAGAAGATAGTAAGTTGGATTCAACAGATTTTAGTAATATTGCCGAATTTATATCAGAAGACAATGAAGGTTTGTTTAATAATGATATGCAGGTTAAAATAGAAAACAAAAAATCTATTAATAATAAAAATAAACTAAAAATAAGTTAATAAAAAACCTACATTCGTAGGTTTTTTATTTTTCCAAGTATTTTTTATTATAAATCATTGTTGCTAGTGATTTTTCATTAAATTTTCCTTTATAAATTATTTGATCAATTAATATATTATTTTTATATTTTTCATTTGTTATTTCAATATCTTTTTTATTTTCTATGTATTCTTTGAATTCATATTCATTTAAATTTTTTGTTTCTTTTGTTATTTTATTAAGATATCTTTTTTTTATTGATTTTAATCTTTTTATATATATATAGTTTTTTAAAGCAAATAAGAAAGAAAAAGAATATATGCAAGTAGTAATACTAAATATTAAACTATTTAAAGAATAAAAATAGAAACTTGAAATAAAAAAAATAATAAAAATAAAAGAATACAGTTTTATATTTAGACTAAAAGAATTAGCCATAGTTGATGTCTCCCAAATATAAATATATTATACCTAAGTTCAAATAAATAATCAAGTATAATTTTAAATACTTAATTATATTAATATATTATTGAAAGCCAGAAGGTATTTTATTTGTACCATCAATGGGAGAGTTAGTTGCGAAGTTTGAAGGTGTATATGAGGCAGAATTTGTATCCCAAGAACTAATATCTTGATCAAAAGATGTAGCATTAAAAAAAAGAAAAGAAAATACATTAACATTTGAAGTATTCCATAAATCAAGTGGTTGATTAAAAGCAGTAGCATCTTGAAAAATTCCATTAAGATTTGTAACATTAGAAACATCCCAATCATTTAAAGGTTGATTAAAAGTAGTATTACCCGCAAAAAGATAAGACATATCAGTTATTGCAGAAGTACAAACATCACTAACTATTTCTTCATTTGCAATCATTGTATCAAGTTCTTCTCTCGTTATAGGTCGGCTGTCTATACAGTTTGTATAACCAAGATTCGAACTTGATTCTTCATCTATAATAGGTTGAGAGGGATTACTTGCATTGTTTATAAGAATGCTGCTATCTTTATTTTTAACATCAATCTTAAATAGATATTCAGCATTTATATCTTTTAAAAAAAATAAATTTAACAATATAAATAAAAAAATGCTTTTCATAGAATACCTTTATGTACTTATAATAATAATACAAATAATAAAAAAAACAACTAAAACTATAAATTTCGATATTTTAATAAAAATATTATCAATATGATATTTATTTTTTACTAATTTTTGAAGATCATTTTTAGATAAATTATGTTTATTGTATTTTATGTTTAGGTTTTTTATTTACTACTTTTGTTTTTAAATAATCCAATAAACTTTTATCTTCTAAGCCTTCAATAAACTTTTCAGTATCTTCTTTCATTTTAACTAATTGTTCACACTTTAAATAAGTAGTATCATAAATACCAAGATAATCAGAGAAGTTATTTTTTACTTTTTCAAAAAGTGCTGTATGTTCTTCTTGAATGGTTAAGTCTTTTGATAAGGACTTTGAAGTATCTTTTATAATATCTTTTAGATTTTTTATATCTTTTTCAAAAGAATCCGCTTTTTCGATTAAATATTCTTGGTACTTAGATAGTCCTTCGTTTTCTTTTTTTTTGTCAATTTTTTTGATTAATTTTGTAGTATTTTTTAATATTTTTTCAAATAATCTTAGATCTTCTTTCAATGGAAGTTCAACGTGATAATAAAAATTTGTAGTACGCCATGAATGAGAACGCATTCTAGAATATTCATTATAAGCTAACCAATGCTCTTGTTTAGAAAGGTATGTATCCATAATTTGTTTGGTATATTCATATTTCACTTTATTATCCTTTTTTTATTATATTAATATTATAACATGAAAATGATTTAAATTTATAATTTTGTTTAATAAATTATATAAATAATATTTGATTTTAATAAAAATGGAATATATAATATACAATAGTTTATTAAAATAGAATTTTGGAGAACAAAAAAATGTCTTTATATAATTATTTTGTAGAAACAAAAGAAGGTTTGACTTTTCATTTTTATACTTCTGATATAAAAGAAGTTGAAGAGGGATTAAAAAGAAAAAAAGAATTTAGTGAAGGTGATTATTGGATACTTGACGCAGGTTATAATCAAGACATTAAAGATGCATATGAGGTATTTGAAGAAGATGATAGTTTTGTAAAAATTCCAAAATCTTCTGTTATTAGATTTTTTTCAGTTGCAGGTAAACCACCAAAGCAATTAAAAGCTATTAAATCTAAAAATATTTTTGATTTTTTAAAAAAGTAATATAGAAAAAATATAACTTTTTGATATAATATAAATATAAAAAAATAATTATATTTAATAAAAAAAACAATAAAATAAAAAGAAGATTAAGGTTTAATCTTCTTTTTGTTTGATAAATCATTTATTTCTTTTTTCTTTAATTCATCTTCAAATCGTTTATTAAATTCAAAATCTTCTAAAACTTGTTTTTTAATAGCAAATTTATATTCAGCAGGAAGTTTTATTTTTTCTAATTCTTCTATATGATTGTTTGAAACAACTTCTATGAAGCTTTGATTAAGAACTTCTAATGAATATTGATTATCGTTATCTTTAATCATAGAATCTACAAATTTATTAACATTATAACTTGATAAATTAACAAAAAGATTTTGAAAAGCATTTATTTTAAGTAACAAATCATGTTTTTCATTTTTATTTAGTTCATTAGCATTAATTTCAAATTTCTTATCATTAATTTTAGTAATGCTTATATCTAAAGCATTATCTGAGTTATGAAAAGTAATAAGGTGTCTTGAAAACTGGTTTAAGTTTTGTTGATTAAAAATTTCAGGTTGAACTTTATAACCAAGTTGTGTTAATTTCTCTTTAATGTCTTCAATTGGATTATGTTCACTATTATTATAGCTTTCTACTTCTTTAATAGTTCTATTTGGCATGTTTATCTCCTTAAATTTTACGTTTTATTTTTTTATCTATACACAATTTAAGATCTTCGTTTAGTTTTACTAATGTTTTTTCTCTTAAATCATAAATTTTAATATAATCATTTTCAATATTTGAATATTGTTCTGTAAATTCTTTTACTATTTTATTATAACATTTTCTGAATTTAGCAATGTTTAAATTATCAATGCTAGGCAAATGCCTTATTAAAGATTCATTAATAGATTTTATTTCTCTTTCTACCTTGCTTAAACCTTTTCCACAAAAAGATAAAAATAACACATTTTTATCATTTTGCATAATTTTTTCTTTAACAGAGGGTATATAAGCTTTCCCTTCATCCGTATACATACTCGTGCAAATAACTTTATTATTAGCTTTTGCGTATTCAGCCATAGTTTTATAAAGGTTTGTCATTACGCCTTCTTGTCTTCTATAGTTAGCAATAGATATATTACATACATTTAATATATTATTTTCTACACTACAACAAAGCATTCCTATTAATTCATTTTCTGTTTTAGCAAAGAAAAAAACTTTATCTTTTTGACTACTATTATTAAAACCACTATCATCAGCCATATAAGATCCTTTTAAATAATTATCAATATTATAATTATCAAAAAAACTTAAATTTTGTTCTTCATTTATTTCTTTTAAAATTGGTAAATCAGAATATACGCTTGATTTTCCTTTTGTTGTTTCTACAATAACTTTATAATCAGAATTTGAGAATTCACTATAATTATTTTTTAATTTTTCTGTTAATTTATTTAAAGATTTTAATTCTAATTTATGTTTTATTTCTGAAAATGGTTTATATCTATTATTAATCATTTCTTTGATGGAATTAATATAATCCTCTTTAATTTCTTTCATTACATGATTAATTATTTGTTTTTGTTTTTCTTCTGGCTTAGAGAAACTAAGAGCAATATCAAGTAAGGCATTATTATATTTTGATTTAAAAGTTTTATATATTTTTTTTCTTGATTCATTATTATCAATCATTTCTCTAATATCATCAGGACATTTCCCAAGTTTATCATCTTTATAAATTGTCCAAAGATCATAGGTTGATAATTTTTCTTTTTCATTATCTGTTTTTAATAAACTAATTGCTTTTAATTTATTATGCATAATTAAACTTCCAATGCCATTTGAGTTAATATGATCTCTATATAAAAAACTATCAGGAAAAAAATTTCCGTCTTTTGATTTATAATAAAGTTCTGAACACATTTCTGTATTTTTTCTATTTTCTTCAAGACAAATTTCTTTTTTCATAAATTGAAATAATTTTGAAGCTGATTGTTCTTGTTTATTGAATTTGCTGCCTATATATCTTTCTATATTATGAATAAAGCTTTTATCTTCTCTATTTATTTTCTCTATTTCTTCTGTTATTTCCTGTATAGTATCTGCTTTTTCAATTATATTTACAAATGTATTTATTTGATTTAAAATATGATCATTTAAATAAATAGTTTGGATGTCAGATAACATATTATGCTCATCTTCATAGTAGAAATCATCATCATCATAATCTTCTTCTATTTCTTTTTTTTCATTTGGAATATATACCGAAACAACATTTTCATTTGAATATCCATTAGTAAATCCTTTAATAGAGCTTAATTTAGGCTGATAAATATATAGTTCTTTTTTATCATTTTCACATAAAGTAAAATGTTTGTAGTTGTCTTTAAAATAGTCGTCTTGCATTAGAGAATATAAAAGTAAAGAAGCCAAAGAATTATTATCTAATTCGGTTTTATTTTCATTTTCTTTAACTAATTCTGCAATTTTAGTATGTAATTTCATAATCACCTTTATTTTTTTTAGTTCATTTTATATCATTTTATCATAAATTATGTTTTTTGTGATATAATTATATTAAACAAGGATTATTTTTATGGATAAAATTATACAAAGCAAAAAATTAACAAGTTATGAATTAGAAATAGAAAAATTTTTAGAAGAGAAAATAAATACATTAACTACAAGTGAATATTTATTTAGACAATCCGATGAAATTTATAATTTAACTTTTGAAAATTTAATAAACATACTTGATAGAAGAGTAAGAGAATTTCAAAAGAACGTTGATTTTAGTTTACAGTTAAAAGAAAAATATAAAAATAAAGACTTTTCAAAAGACATGAAAGATATTTTTGAAAAACAAATAGAATTACAAGAAGTTAATATAAAAAAATACGGTGACGTAAGTAAGTATCTATTAGATTTTGTCAAAGATGAAAATAAAACAAAAACCGAAAAAATAAAGAACTTAATAGAGAATAAAGATTACTTAATAGAAAATGTAAAGTTAATGAATAAATTTCATCATATATTAAAAGATAATAATCATAATGCGATACAGAGAGCAATCGATCTTTCTCCTAATAAAAGTATTATGCAATTTCTTTCTGACAAAAAAGAAGAATTGTTTGGTAATAAAACAATTAAAAGAACTCAAAAATTAAAATAACTAAGTTTATTGATTTTATTTTTTTTTAAGTTAGTATAATTTAATAGTTTTAAGGACAAGCAGTTGAAAAAAGTAATAAGATATATAGGCTCAAAAGAAAAATTAATAAATTTTTTATCGGAAGTTATTTTTAATAATTATAATCAAATAAAGTTTTTAGATGGCTTTACTGGTACAACTGTTGTTTCTAAGTATTTACAAGAAAATACTAATTTTGATTTATATTTAAGTGATATGTCTAATTATTCAGAAGTTTTATCTTCAAGATTATTTTTAAATGAATGTAGAGAGTCAATATTTAAATACATAAATGAAATAATAAATATAACAATTGAAAATAAAAATATAAAAGAAGGTATATTTTTTAATGAATTTTCTATTAATGGAAAACCAACTACAATAGATAAAACAGCATTTCAAAATCAAACTGTAAATTCAAGAATGTTTTTTACAGAAGATGTGGGATTGAAAATAGATACTATAAGATTTTATATTAATGATTTATATAATAATAAAAATATTAATTATTATGAAAAAAATCTACTGTTAATGTTATTAGTAGCTTTTGCTGATAAAAATGCAAATACTACTTCTGTTTATGGTGCATATCTAAAAAAACAAAATAGGGAAACAAGTCCTTTAAATAAAGATTTTTCAAATATATTAAAAAAAGAGTACAATGAAAAATATAAATCTCCTATGAAATATTATAAAGGAGATATATTAGATACTTTAAATAAAGTAGAAGAATTGGACGTTATTTATCTTGATCCTCCTTATAATACAAGAAGATATGAATCAAATTATCATATATTAAATTATATTTGTGATTTAGATTTTAACAAAAATCAAATCAAAGAAAATTCCAAAACAGGTTTGCCGAAATTAAAAACAAAAAACCTTTTTGGTTCAAAAAAAGATACACGAATTATTTTTGAAGATATGATTGTTAATGCTATGTTGAAATCAAAAGAAACATACATTAGTTATTCAACAGATGGTGAAATGACGTTTGAAGAAATAAAATATATTTGTGATAAAAATAATTTGGTGTTAAATACATATACAAAAGATTATAAAAAATATACTTCAAATAATAATGATAATGATAAAACATTACAAGAAATAATATATAGGATAGGTAAATAGCATGAAGCAAAAGTTGTTTAATTGGATTGGTGGAAAAAAGTGGTTAGCGAAAGAGTTAAATGAAATCTTTGCTAATTATAAAGAAATTGAAATATATGCAGAACCTTTTGCTGGTGGTTTAGGTTCTTTTTTTTATACATTAGATAAATTACAAGAATTAGGTGTAAAAGAAATATATTTAAATGATATTAATAACACAATTGTAGCTACATATTCATTAATAAAAGAAGATTATTTATCTATTTATAAAAGATATGAAGAAATAGAGATTGAATACAAAAAAACTATACCAGAAAAAGCATTTACTTTGCATAAAACAAAACAAAAAGAAGAATTGAAAGTATTATTACAAGATAGTAGAGATTATTACAATAAAATAAAAACAAAATTTAATAAAGAAAAAAATAATAATTCAATTGAATCTGTTTCTTTATTTTTATTTTTAGCTCAACATTGTTTTAATGGTGTTTATAGAGAAAATGGTAAAGGTGAATTCAATACACCTTATAATTGGGAATGTGGTGTGCCTAATTTTGAAAGTAAATTAGAGTTATTAAAATCATATTCTAAAATATTTAACGAATCAAATATTTATTTTTCAAATAAAGATTGTTTTAGTTTTATGAATGATATTTTAGAAAAAGAAGGTAAAGTATTACTGTATTGTGATCCTCCTTATTTAAACTTAGAAATAGGTGAAAATAAATATAATAAAGAACATTTTGGTAAACCTCAACAATTGGAATTATTAAAATATTATCAAGAATTTGACAATGTAGTATTCAGTAATCATTTTTATGAAATATTTGAGGATTTTTGTAAAGAAAATAACTTTAAATATCAAAAATGTTATCGAGCAAATATAATGAGTGCTAAAAAAGATACACGAGGAAATAAAGTGGCAGAAATATTGGCTTATAAGTTGACTAAATAAAATTTAAGTATACAATTACATTCATCTTTGGAGATGAAAAATGAAAATAGAAGAAAGAATACTTAATGATAAAAATATAGAACAAATAATAAGAAAAGAAATTAAGGATGCTTTAACCAATAATATAATTAATTCATTTTCTTCAGCGCATTCAACTCGCTCTTCTAAAAGAAGTGATGAATTACATTTGGCATTACAAATTATTGCTCAAAAAATTTTTACACCTTCTTCATTATCAAAAAATAAAATAGAAATTAACATAGATTCAAATAAATCTGCAACCCAAATACCAGCAGCATTGGGTAAAAGTAAAAGCTATTCTGTTGATTTATTAGTGAAACAAAATTTAAAAAATAAAGTAGCAGTAGAAATAGCTGCTCCCATGTCAAGTTTAAATAAAAATTACGATAATAATCAAAATAAATTAATTGGAAGAGTAAGAAGGGTTTTTACTCATAAAGAAAATATACAAAATAATTTAGAATTTTATCAAGTTGACTTTTTGCCTAATATAGCTCCTGTTTTTGATAAATATGGTAATGTTTTAAAATTTGAAGAAGTATATATTGAAGATTTAGAAAATAATCTAGATTATGATCCTTCTTTAATATTAGCTCTTTTAGAACGTCAAAAAGTAACAAATATAATATATGAAGTTAATCCAGAAATTTATAATTTAAAATTTAAAACAAAAAAAGAATTGTATGATAAAATGAAGTCTATGGATAGAGAAGAAATAATTACTAATATTGATATAAGTAATATTGTTGATTTTTATAATTCAATAGGAAGTTTAATAAGGAAATAAAATGATAAATAATATAATTAATGATTTTAAGATAGGAAAAATTAATATTTATCAAGCAGTATCTGAAATTGATCAGTACAGAAATGAAAGCAAAAGAAAATCAGAAGGTGTTGTCTATACACCCAAGTACATTGCTGACTCTATAATTGAAGGCATTAATTATAATATAAACGAAACATTACTAGAACCATCAGTGGGTCATGGAATTTTTATATTCTCATTAATAGAGTATGTAGAAGAAAAATTTAATTTAAATAAAAAAGAATTAAAGGAATGGTTTGAAAGCAAAATTTATGGAATAGATATAAATGAAGAAAATATTAAAGATTTAAAATTATTGTTAGTTGCTTATTTTGATAATAAAGATATAAACATATCAACTGATAATTTTATTGTAGGTGACGGTTTATTTACTAATATTTTAGATAGTTATGATTGTATTATAGGTAATCCTCCCTATATAAGAACAAAAAATTTAGAAACTTCATATTTAAAGAAGTTAAGAGAAAATTATAATTCTATGAAAAAAGGAAATGTAGATATTTATTATGCTTTCATAGAACATGCTTGGAAAAATGCCAAAAAATCATCATATATAGTACCAAATAGTTATATATATAATAAATCAGCAAAGTCTTTAAGAGAAATAGTTTTAAATGATATAGTATCTGTTATTGATTTTAAAAATACATTGATATTTGATAATGCAAGTACTTACACTTCAATATTTAATATAAATAAAAATAAAAAAAATGATAAAATACTGTATAAAAACAAATTAGAAGAAGATTTTCAAAAAATAGATAAAGAAAAATTAAATAACAATCAATGGATATTTAATGATTTCAATCAGGGAGAAAATAAAATTGAAAATTACTGTAAGATTAAAAGTGGTATCGCAACATTAAAAGATAAAATCTATATAATAGAAAACCCTATTGAAATTGAATATATGGATAAAAAATATATTAAGCATACTTATAATAAAAAAGAATACTTAATTGAAAAAGAATTAACAGTTGATTTTTATAAAATTACAAAATTAAATAAAGAATATAGAATTATTTATCCATATGATGATAAATTAAATATTATTAAAGAAGAAAATTTAAATAATAACTATCCATTTGCTTATAAATTTTTAAAAGAATGTAGAGTAGATCTTGATGCAAGAGATAAAGGTAAAGTAGATAAATATGAGTCTTGGTATGCTTATGGAAGAAAACAAGGGTTATCCAATAATAATAATAAAAATTATTATTTACTAATACCTCTAATGATTAGTAAAGGATTTAAATGTAAAACACTTATTGAACCTCAACATTTTTTATTTGCATCAGGTTTTGTTTTAGAATTTGAAAAAGAAAGCGACTTAAATTTAATAAAAGATATATTAGAAAGTGATAAATTCTATAATTTTATAAAACAGCAAGGAAAACCTTGGGCTGGTAAAAAAGAATATTTTTCATTTACTACTACATTATTAAAAACATTTAAATTTTAAAATATATTTGAAAAAATATTTATTCATGTTATTTTTATCTGCAATTAAAGAATAAAATATTATAAGCATTTAGGAGTTATTATGAAATTAGCAGACTTTTTATTATCAATTGATTACGACACAAATTTATATAATGGACATATTCAAACAGTGTTAAACTGTATAAAAGAACAAGATTTAAAAAATTTACTTGAAGAAATATATAATTCAGAAAAAAATAATAAAAATAAGTTAAAAATGTCATTGTATACACAAAAACAACAAGGAAGTAAAACTAATTTTGCGTTATCATTATATCAAAAAGATTATTGGAAAGAAAATGAGAATGGTGACTTTAAAGATAGATTAATTATTTGTTTTGATAAAATTATTTATGAAGGTGAATTTAATAAGTTTAAAAAAGATTTTTTGAATTATCTAGAAGAAAAAAGTTATTATGAATATAAAATAGATGATTTTAATTAATAAAAAAAGACCTTTTGATAGCAAGCCGTTCACTTAACGTGGTGTTAACGGCTTTTTTTATATTTAAAAATCAACAAATAAAACCTTATTATTTCAGAAAAATATCTTGCCATAAAAAAAGCCAATTAATATTGGCTTTTCAATTACTTATATTTTTTAGTACCATTTTAACCAAACCGCTTGAAAATTAATTGGCTTTTTTTATATTTTTATTTTCTATGATACTTATCAAGATCATTAAAAAATCTTTCTGCATAATGCTTATCAATAAATTTTTTTAAATTATCAAAATCCTTGTTTGTTAAATTTACATTAGAATCTCTTTTTTCTTTTTTTAAAAAATTATTATAATTTATAGTATTCTTAATTTCCATATTAAAAACTCCCTCTTATATAATAATATATACACTATATTATTATAAATGTCAAAAAAATACATTATATTATGATAAAATTATTTTTTTATTTTTAGATTTTAAAAAAATAAACTTTTAATTATAAAAAAAAATGTTATATTAATAAAAATGAGGAAAATGTAATGAAAATAATAATTATTCTATTATCAATTTTTTGTTCTTTATTTTTAAATGCAAATTTAGAATGGAAAGACTTTAATGAAACTTTTAATGCAAAAGTTAAATTACCTAATGAATTAGAAAAAAAATTGACTTATTTAAATGAAAAAAACTTTTATTTATATTGTTATAATGACACTTCTTATTTAACTAATACAAATAACTCAAAAAATCTACGCTTTATAACTCCACTTATTGGAACATTTAGTAATAAAAGTTTTAATGATACTTATAATGAGAATTATAACTGTAATATAACAGCAAATGATGTAAGTATTTCAATTTTAGATAATAAAAAAAGTGTATTATGTATAAATAATATAGCATATCAACATATAGAAAATGGTCTTTATCCATTGTTTAATTACCAAAGATATTTGAAAACAAGAATAGGTAATCCATTAACTTGTAATAATTATCAAGGTATAAAAATTAAAGAAGTAAAAATGATAGAAAATGATGTATATTGTGTCAATGATTTTATTTATTTTAAAAAGAATAATATTGAAAATATATTACCTTTATATAGTGAATTACAATTAGAGTTTAGAAAAGATAATTCAACAAGTTATAAATTTAATTATTCAGATAAATTTCATCCTTTATTTTGTAATGGTGGAAGTGAAGATGACTATCAAAAGAGTAAAAAATTAACAAGAACAGGAATAATTGGTGAATATTTTTCGGAACATGGTAAAAAATATAAAATTTTAAAAATTGATGAAAAACAATACTTAGTTCCTATCATAAATACAATAAAATTACCAATAAGCTATGATCGTCCAGAGTATATAAAAATGATTGATAGTATTAATTAATCCTTGTATATAATGATAAAATTTGATATACTGTAGAAAAATAAGTGGAGTTTTAATTATGACCAAAGCTGTCTATGCCCTGTCTGCTGATCCTATTACTTTTGGACACATAAATATTGTTGAAAGAAGTGCAAAAATTTTCGATGAAGTATTTGTTGCTATTGGTGATAATCCTGCAAAAAAATATTTATTTACAAAAGAAGAAAGAACAAAAATGGCACAAATATCATTGGCGCATCTTCCAAATGTTCAAGTAACTTCTTTTGATGGTCTTTTAATTGACTTCGCTCATGAGAATGATATTAGTGTAATGGTACGTGGTATTAGAAACACAAATGATATGGAATATGAATATAATCTATATCAAGTTAACGATAGTCAAGATTTAGAAATTGAAACTATGTGTTTATTTACTCAACCTGAATTGGGTAAAGTAAGTTCTTCAAATGTAAAAAGTATTCAAAAAGAAAGTGGCTTAACTCAAAAATATGTTCCACTTGTAGTAAAAGATAAGTTAGAACAAAAAATATCACATCAAAAAATATTTGGTATTACTGGTATTATGGGTAGTGGTAAATCTTGGTTAGCAAATCAACTTGTTGAGTATAGTGAAAATAAAGAAATAAAAGTACATAATATTGAGTTAGACGATATTGCTAAAGAAATTTTATATGATTCTGATAAACCTGCCCATTTGAAAATTAGAAAAAAACTTGAAGAAAGATTTGGTACATTAGATAAAGCTGAAATTGCAAAGAAAGTATTTAGTAATAAAGATCATTTAGAATTTATTAATGAATTAGTAAGAAAACCTCTATTAATTGAATTAAGAAATAGAATTAAAGGTTTAAAGGGTGTAATATTAGTAAATGCTGCTATTTTAATTGAATCTAATATGTTAAGCTTAGTAAACAACAATGTAATTATGGTATCTGTTAATGATGAAACTCGTTTTGATAATCTTGAAAAATATCGTAATATTCCAAAATCTGTTGCTCAAAAAAGAATAGCAAATGTATTAAGTCATGAAGATAAAGTAAAAAAAGTTAATTATCATATTGAAAACGAAGGATATGGTAAGTTAGTAGAAGTTGAAAATAACAAATTTATTAAAAATAAAATAAAAGAGTTATATACATTAATATCAAAAGATTTATCAGTTGTTATAGAACAAAAATATGTTATTGAAGAATGAATGAAATAATAAGCAAAGAGTTTTTTGAATATTATAAATCAAAATGTAAGGTGATTTGTTATAATTCAAAACAAAAAGAAGTAGAAAAATTAAAAAATTATATAAAAGAGTACGAAAAACAATTAATTAAAAATATCATATCAACACCATTAATAATTCATAAAGCTTATGAATGCAAAAATGGTCAATTTCACTTTGAATGGTTAGATAATAATAATAAACCAGAAATTAAAGTTTTTAATTCATTAGAGGAATTATTAGAAGAAATTTTTTATGTTGATATAAGACAAAATGCTGAGTTTGTAGAACGCTTTATAAAAGAATTTTTTAAATATAAAAATCAAGAAAAAATAAATAAATTTTAAAAAGTATAAACGTTATATTTAAATTTGATTTCTTGTGGTTTTAATTCTCTACCTTTTTCAAAATAAGCAGATTTATTTTTTGATATAATAGCAGGTAAGCCATTAATTCTATGTCTTTTTCCTTCAACATACCATTCTTTATCACCATTATGACGAACAACAGCAGGTCTATCTTTTTCTCTATGTTTTAAACCATTTAGATACCATTCTTTTGTACCATTTTTAAATAATAAAGCAGGTCTGTCACCTTCTCTATGAAGTTTTCCATTCAAAAACCATTTGATACAGTTTTCATATTCATAAACTTCGTAGAGTTTTTTATTAAAAAAAACTTCTTTTTTATTTAAAAATTTATTATCAAACATATTAAGCCTTATTGATTAATGATAACCCATTATAACAAATAAAAATGTTAATTTCAATATTTATGATTTGTTTTAAGATCAAACTTAATATTCAAAACATTAAGAGATTCTTCTGCATTCATAAATATTAAATTTGTTATATCCCCATCATGATTTTCTATATAAAGTTGTTTACATATTTCTTTATTTAAAGGGAATATTCCATTTTTATCTATAGTAACACCAAATAGTCTATGTTTAGTTTTATTATTAAGAGAAAAATTTGTTTTTTGTGAAATAAAAATTAATAAAGATAAATCTTCAACTTCAACTTCATGTGAAATAGTTAAGCAATCTTTAAAATAATTTAAAGCAATCAATTTATTATCATTTTCTAAATAAACAGAAGGATAATTAATATTATTAAAAAGACTAAAAGCAATATTTTTATCTTCAATAATATAATTTAATAAATTAATACCATCTTTCCAATCTTCTTTTTCAATTAAAAAATGTTCTTGAAAGTATTCTGGATTAATTCTTGTTTCTTCTTCTAAAACAACAATGTCTTTCGAACCATTTTCTAAAAAGTATTCTTTATAGTGATTCCAGTGTTCTTTAATAAAATAATTAAATTCTTCATCATTAACATCTGCAATATCAAGGTAATTGCATTCTAAATAGTCTTCATTTAAAGATTCATTAATAGCAATAGGACTTAACATTATGTTGATAAGTGGATCTTCTGTTGAATAATTGAAATTAATAAATTTATTATTTAAAAAATTATTAATATCTGATTTATAAATAAACATTGTTTTAAAATGAAAAGAACACCAATCAGCATTAACTTCTTCTATTTTATGTTGAAGCAACATAGCACAAACATTAGCTTTATAACTACAACCCGCTAAAACAGTATTGG
>Ga0066369_10000127_pt1 | contig 30824 bp, 32 predicted proteins | sample Knorr_S7_td_Bott_FD_70972 | JGI IMG/M metagenome (GOLD analysis project Ga0066369, IMG submission 70972) | Marine microbial communities from Southern Atlantic Ocean transect - Knorr_S7_td_Bottom_ad_4513_LV_A | ecosystem: Environmental > Aquatic > Marine > Oceanic | place: Southern Atlantic... | reverse complement strand
GAATCGTCAGCCCCGATTTTTGGATAGTTTTATCATCCAAAATATCGGATTCGGGAACAATTAAGTCTGTATGCGGCTTTATCGCATACAGACTTAAATGTGGGAATCGTCAGCCCCGATTTTTGGATAGTTTTATCATCCAAAATATCGGATTCGGGAACAATTAAGTCTGTATGCGGCTTTATCGCATACAGACTTAAATGTGGGAATCGTCAGCACGAAGTGCTGATAGACTTCTAATCTAGGTTGGTCTATCAAACATCCTCGGTAGATACCCTCGATGACCCCGCACACCTTCTTTTAGAGACTGTCCGCACAAGACACCACCGATCCTCTTCTCCGCGCGTGGTTAGATGGTTTAGCTGCTGCAAGATCGCAGAGCTCCTTAAGGCTACGAAGAGGAACGGCGCCGTCTTCTGCTAGTGGTATTAAGACTTCGCCTTGGAAGGCAGTAACCAGAATCTGACCCCAGCCACCCAAACGAGGCCTCACTGAAACATTACTTGATTTTCACCCCACCCCGATCAATCACAATATCCCGCGAACGAAATGGGAATTCGCTCCCAGGAAAATCACTGAAATAATATTTCAGAGTTTCGGTAACCACAGGAAAGGCAATTTCATCCCAGGGTATTTCATTTTCCGCGAAGAGTTCTGTTTCCAGGCTTTCCGCTCCGGGGTGAAAGTCCAGATCTATCAATCGTGCACGATAGAAGATGTATATCTGGGAAATGTGGGGCAGACTAAACAAGGTATAGAGCGCTATGATTTCAGCGTTGGCATTGGCTTCTTCAGAGGTTTCCCTGAGTGCGCCCTGGGCTGCAGTTTCGCCGTTTTCGAGAAAACCAGCTGGAAGTGTCCATAATCCTTCTCTGGGTGCGATTGATCTCCGGCAAAGTAAAACCTTATTCTCGTGGAATGGTAAGCAGCCAGTCACGACCTTGGGATTCTGATAATGGATTGTTTCGCAGGACTCGCAGACATATCTGGGGCGATTGTCTCCCTCAGGAATTCTCTGCGATACCGGATCGCCACATTGACTACAATATTTCATCGCTAAAAGTATAAACCCTGGAGATGCACCTTGGTCGATGACATTCGGAAAAAGATGGTTAGCCATCAACCTGTCACGTTGGATGAGGTCCATGAATCACGGGATCGCGCAGCTGTTTTGATTCCCGTCCTGAGTGGTGATGAGCCAAAAATACTGTTGACTGAACGTGCGGGTTCTCTCAATAGCCACGGCGGGGAAGTTTCATTCCCGGGTGGCAAGGAAGATTCAACTGATCCATCGCTCGAGTATACGGCGCTGCGAGAATGTCACGAGGAGTTGGCGATAAAACCAGAGGATGTGGAAATCGTCGGCGCCTTAAGGCCGTTCATTTCCAAGTATGGGTTGATCGTCACGCCCTTCGTTGGCATTTTGCCTCGCCAGCCCGTTTTATCTGCAAACCCCGATGAGATTTCATCGATATTTGAGGTGCCATTGGCTTTCTTTTCTGCTGCTACGCCGATAAGAGTCGATGAAATCTCACGGCATGGTGAGTCGTATCGCGTTCCCAGCTTTGAATACGATGGACACGAGATCTGGGGTTTAACGTCTATGATTATCATTGAGTTTTTAGCGGTTACGCAAAGCTGATAGCGTCCTGCATGCTGTGATACAGTGCGCGCTGTTTGAATCAAGGAGATGGCCGTGATCTACGCGCTGGGTGATATAGAGCCGGAATTCCAGGGTGAATACTGGATCGCAGACAATGCAACAGTGCTGGGTAAGGTGGTACTGGGAAATGATGTGAGTGTCTGGTTCAACGCCGTTCTGCGGGGCGATAATGAATTCATCACCGTTGGTGAAGGTTCGAATATTCAAGATGGAGTCGTCTTGCATACGGACGTTGGTACGCCGCTGACGATCGGCAAAGGAGTGACCGTTGGCCATCAAGCGATGCTTCACAGTTGTTCTATTGGGGACAATTCCCTGATAGGAATAAATGCAGTGATCTTGAGTCGTGCGAAAATTGGCAAAAATTGCCTGATTGGTGCTAATACCCTGATTCCCGAAGGCAAAGAAATACCAGATGGTTCTCTGGTCATGGGCTCACCCGGTAAAATTGTTCGTGAACTAGATGAAGATGCGATCGAAGGGCTGATTGAGAGTGCGCGCGGCTATGTGAGTAATGGTAAGCGATATAGCAAGGACCTGAAGCCTCTATAGCACCACAATCGGCTGAACAGATTCGTTAGGCTTGCAAAAAAAACTGGGCGGGCTATAGTTCTGTCCCTGAATTCAAATAATTGAAACGACAGAGCGATGAGCACCGTAAAATACCACACGGTTTTTCCCCGCAGCCCTTCCGGGCTGTCGCATCTGTCTGTTGTCTCTCAGCTCAAGGCTGTTTATTCTCAGCTCAAGGCTGTTTCCACTCAGCTCGAGGCTGCCCTCTCCGGACTGCTTCTACGACTGCCGTTGTAGGCGGCCGTCAAAAATCCTGCATTGCTCGAACCCTGCTAACCGCAGATATTTTGCATACTCGAGATACGAACAATGAATGCTGAAAACCAGTTAACTAGTACCGACAATGAGACGGCTAAAAAAATGCCGTTTCATAAATACAAAGCCTTTAAACCCATCGCCTTGCCAGATCGGACCTGGCCGGATCAGGTCATTACGGAGGCGCCAAGATGGTGCAGCGTGGATCTTCGTGATGGTAACCAGGCCCTGATCGAGCCGATGACGCCCAATGAAAAGCAAAGAATGTACGATCTGTTGCTTGATATTGGCTTCCGGGAAATCGAAGTTGGGTTTCCGGCCGCATCCCAAACTGATTTTGACTTCGTCAGGAAAATCATTGAAGAAGACAGAATCCCCGAGGGTGTGACTATCCAGGTGCTCTGCCAGGCTCGAGAGGCACTGATTCGAAGAACCTGTGAAGCAGTTGCAGGTGCCAGTAGCGTTATTTTCCATTTGTATAATTCGACATCGGCGCTGCAACGTAAAGTCGTATTCAAGATGAGTCGTGAAGAGGTGGTTAAGCTCGCGACAGAAGCGACAGCGATTGTAAAAAAACATACGGACCAACTTGAGGCAGATGGCACAAGGGTAACGCTGGAATACTCGCCCGAGAGTTATACAGCAACTGAAATGGATTTTGCTGTGGAAATCTGCGCTGCGGTGATGGACGTGTGGCAGCCGGCCGAGGATAACAAGATTATTCTTAATCTGCCGTCCACGGTTGAGATGGCAACACCTAACGTCTACGCGGACCAGATTGAGTATTTCATTCGTCATCTGCCAAACCGGGAAAAAGCTGTCATTAGTCTGCATACGCACAATGACCGTGGCACAGGTATAGCGGCTTCAGAGATGGGGTTGATGGCTGGTGCAGAGCGCATTGAGGGCACGCTGTTTGGTAATGGCGAACGCACGGGGAATCTCGATGTGATTACCATGGCCATGAATATGTTTTCGCAAGGTATAGACCCGAAGTTGTATCTCAGCGAAATGCCGAAGATAGTGGCGGTAGCAGAGGAATGCACCAAGATCCCGATTCACGTCAGGCAGCCTTATGCAGGAGAGCTGGTATTCACCGCTTTTTCCGGTTCGCATCAGGATGCCATCAAGAAGGGCATGGAGTTCGCCGACCTGGATGGTGATTCTTTATGGGAGGTTCCTTATTTGCCGATAGATCCATCTGACGTCGGTGGCTCATACAGGGAAACGGTGCGTGTAAATAGCCAGTCCGGCAAGGGTGGCATTGCATTTATTCTGGAAAATTATTTCGGCGTTTCACTGCCAAGATCGCTGCTGCTGGAGTTCAGCCCCATCATTCAGGCCCTCTCAGAAAAAGACGGCGGTGAATTGAAAGCCGATGCAATCTGGCAGGCATTTGTTGCCGAATTTATCGAGGTGGAAGGCCCATACCAGCTGATCGATTACCAGGTGCACTCGGATTCAGAGGGCGGTGAATCATGTAATGCGAAGATTCAGGTCGCAGAAAACGAGGTTGACATAAAGGGTTTTGGTTCAGGTCCCATTGATGCTTTCATTAACGCAATGGTAGAGACGCTAAATGAACCCCTTAACATTGTTGATTATCAGGAATATGCACTGAAGGAAGGAGCCGAGGCCCAGGCGATTTGTATTCTTGCGATTACTGATGAAGATGCTAATCGATACTATGGCGTTGGCATCAGCCAGAATACGACCACGGCGGCTTTCAAATCGATAGTTGCAGCTATAAATAGAAAGTGGAAGTGACAAACCCCAAAAGGGGTTTGTCATCCTGAAACCTCGCAGAGGTTGAAGGATCCCTCGGTCGCAATACAGATCCTTCGCCACGCTCAGGATGACCTTTTCCCTGAGCCCACGCAGTGGGTGAAGGCTCTCTCGGCCCAGGAACTATAGGTCCTTCATTAAACTCGTGCGCGAGCCCGGTCAGGCGGCCTTCCCTCAATTGTCATCCTGCGCAAGTTGAGATTCTTCAATCACCTGGTGGCCTCAGGCTGACAAACCTTTGGGGTTTGTCAGCTTCGCCGTCCTGATCATATTGTCCTGAATCTGGACAATCTCGAACCGAATGCCACCGATGGTAAAACAAACATTTGCTTCTGGAATCGTTTCGAGATACTCGGTGATTACCCCGTTGAGAGTTTTTGGACCATAGACGGGCAATTCCCATCCCAGCGAGCGATTGATCAGCCGGATATGAGTGCCACCGTCGATAAGAAATGAGCCGTCATCCTGGGGGTGAATATCAATACTGGTTGCGGCAAGATCAGTAGTGAAGTCGCCGACAATCTCTTCAAGAATATCTTCGATCGTTACGATCCCCTGTATGTCGCCATATTCGTCAACGACCAGCGCAATACGTTCCTTTTCAGCCTGAAAATTAATGAGCTGTGTTTGCAGCGGTGTGTTTTCAGGGACGAAGTAGGGATCCTGAGTCTGTTGCAGTAGCGCTGCATTTGTCAATTCACCATCAATAAGAAAACGTGCAGCATTTCGTACGTGCAAAATGCCAAGAACCCTGTCGATATCTTCCTTAAAGACAGGCAGGCGGGTGTGTTGAACCGAGCGAAGCTGGGAAATGATGTCATCCATTTCATCCTCAATATCGATGCCAACGATTTCGTTACGCGGAATCATAATGTCATCGACCGTAACTTTCCCCAGGTCTAAAACACCCAGCATCATGTCCTGATGGTGACCTGCAATCTGTGATCCTTCATGGACTACAGTACGTAGTTCTTCAAGGCTCAGGTGATCTTCGGTCGCTTCCTCTTGCCTCACTCCGACCATGTAGAGCAAACCGTTAGCGATACCGTTTACCAACCACACAAATGGGTAACTCACCCAGAGGAGGATCTGTAACAAATATGAAGACGGTAATGCAATTTTCTCGGGATATACTGCGGCGATCGTTTTCGGTGCTACTTCGGCAAACACCAGAAATACCATCGTGCAAAGAATGGGGGCCAGTACTACGCCGTTTTCTCCGAAGACCTTCAATGCCAGCACGGTTGCCAGGGCGGCGGCGGTAAAATTGGCCAGATTATTACCGATCAAAATGACGCCGAGTAAGCGGTCTGGCCGTTGCAGTAATTTTGCCGCTCTTTTTGCGCCGCCGTGACCTTCTTTTGACAAATGCTTCAACCGATAACGGTTGAGCGCCATCATGGCGGTTTCAGATCCTGAAAAGTAAGCAGAGATAATGACAAGTAGAATAATGGAGCCTAGTAAGACACCAATCGACGGATCGTCCAAAAATGGAGACCTCGCGGTTGTTCAGAAATTGCAGTTGTACGGATTACGCAATTCGCTGTCAAGTGCCTATTAATCGGACTGTGTGTTGGCCACAGAAGAATTCAAGCGCCAGCAATCAACTCTGTCCCAGGATGAGCTCCAGGACAACCTTACTGCCAAAGTAACCCAGCGCCAGTAAAACGAATCCTGATAGTGCCCATCTGGAGGCAATCGCACCACGCCAGCCAAGTTGGTACCTGCCCCACAGGAGAACTGCAAATACCGCCCAGGCCGCCAGGGTGATAACGGTATGGTGAATGAGTCCGGGGCTTGAAAGTGTCTGCAGAAACATGAACCCCGTCGCGATTGATGCGGTCAGGAACACAAGACCGACCCAAATCATTTCGAACATCAATTGTTCCATTGTTTCCAGTGGGGGCATGTTGCTGAGGATCAGGAGCCTGTGATGACGCAGCAGGCTGTCCCCGAAAGACAGTAACAGCGCCTGGGCTGCGGCAATAGTGAGTAAGCTGTATGCAACCACTGACAGGGCAATGTGACCAAAAATTCCGTTGCTTATATCTTCTCTTGGACCATAGTCTCCCTGCAGCATGACTTCGAGCAAGACCGTGACGATTGCGATCGGAAATATCACGATAAACAGATTGTCGATAGGGCGGCGCAGGCTGCTCAACATGACAATGCTGACAATAGATAGTGCCATCAGAGACAGCATGGGGTAGATACCCAGATCGATACCAGCTTCGTGGAAAAAACCCTGGTAAGTGGTCATAGCATGGAAAAGGATGCCGATGGCACCCGCGAGTTTCACCCAGGGTCCAAATGATGCCCCCTTGAGGATATTTTGAATTTGCATGACCGTGGCTGCCAAATAGCAGATTGCGGCAATCGTGCCTGAAACAACAATTATCATGCTGGTAGCTCGTCTGATCTCTTGATTGCTAGTTTCAAATACACTATCCGGAAGGTGGATTCGTTATACTAGCTTACTCAAGCGATAAGTTTCAGGGATTTACGTGTTCGAATCATTAACACAGAGATTGGGTGCAACCCTTTCTTCTGTAACAGGCAAGGCAAAGCTCAACGAAGAAAATATCAAGGAGGCTTTACGGGAAGTTCGTGTGGCATTGCTTGAAGCCGATGTAGCCTTGAGTGTGGTCAAGGAATTTACAGATCGTGTCAAAACCAGAGCACTTGGTGTTGAGGTAACTGCCAGTCTCTCGCCCGGGCAGGTTTTCATCAAGATTGTAAGTGACGAACTCATCGAAGTGATGGGTGGGGATGAAGGTGCGCTCAATCTTAATGTGCAGCCTCCAGCAGTGGTTCTTATGGCTGGACTTCAGGGTGCAGGAAAAACCACATCGACCGCCAAGTTGGGTCGCTGGTTAAAAAATCGTGATCACAAATCGGTGATGGTGGTGAGCACTGACGTATATCGACCTGCGGCCATCGACCAGTTAAGGACGTTGGCCGACCAGGCGGATCTTACCTTTTTCGAATCCAGCCCCGACCAGAAACCATTGGACATTGCGAAGGCAGCGCTTGATAGGGCCAGGAAACAATTTACAGAAGTACTCATCATAGACACCGCAGGTCGACTGGCTATCGATGAAGCAATGATGCAGGAAATTCGTGAACTTCATGAGGCGGTTAACCCGACGGAAACGTTATTCGTCGTTGATGCGTTAATGGGTCAGGACGCTGCGACCACAGCAAAAGCATTTGGCGATGTGCTGCCACTTACCGGGGTGATCCTCACCAAGGTCGATGGCGATAGTCGCGGCGGCGCGGCCCTTTCAGTCAGGTCGATCACGGGTAAACCGGTTAAATTTATGGCGGTAGGTGAAACCATCGACGATCTGGACGCTTTCTATCCTGATCGAATTGCATCCCGCATTCTTGGCATGGGCGATGTGATGTCCCTGATCGAGGAAGCTGAACAGAAAATTGATAAGAAAAAGGCAAAGAAACTTGCCCGAAAAATCAAGAAAGGTAAAAAATTTGATCTCGAAGACTTTCGCGATCAAATCCAGCAGATGAACAATATGGGCGGCATCACTAATATGTTAGATAAGCTCCCGGGCATGGGTCAAATGTCCGAGGTTGCCCAGCAGAAGGTTAACGACAAATCATTCTCGCAGATGGAAGCGATCATTAATTCAATGACGCCAGGTGAAAGAACTTATCCAGACAGTATTAACGGATCGCGCAAAAAGAGGATCGCCGGAGGTTCAGGCACGCAGATTCAGGATGTAAATCACCTGTTGAAGCAACACAAGCAGATGCAGAAAATGATGAAGAAATTAACCAAGAAGGGCGGTATGGCCAATATGATGCGTGGCATGGGTGGCATGATGCAGCCCCCTGGTGGAGGTTTTAGGCCAGGGTAGACTGCCTGGCTCTGGAAATGCCGTCGTCGTGACTGGGCCTGCAATTCATTGGCATATTTGCCTGTCTTTCCATTTCTGTGCTGCCTGGTGTGGTATTGACAGCCGGAAGCAGAATATTAAATTAAATAAAAACAATCACTTAGGACGATCCGGCTAAATTTTATCCAGGAGACAGCTGCAGGTTTAATTTCATCAGTCTTTACCGTACAATACGCCACCTTTCGACCCCCCACACTGGTTTGAGGGGTATTCGAAACACAATTATTCAAAGGAAAATAAACAGATGGTCACTATTCGCTTGGCGAGAGGTGGTAGTAAGAAGCGCCCGTTCTATCACATTCATGTGGCTGACAGACGCGTATCGAGAGACGGTCGATTTATCGAACGCCTTGGATTTTTCAATCCGATTGCCCGGGGTGCAGAAGAAGGCACCCGTGTCGATCTGGAACGATTCGATTATTGGGTCAGGCAAGGCGCGCAGATGTCGGATCGAGTCAAGAAAATTGTAAAGGAATATCGTAAAGCGATCACTGTTGCAGCCAGTGAGGAAGCGGCATAACCACCGAGCGACCTGAGATTTGCCTTGGAAGTATCAACGGTAGTCATGGGATCAAGGGTTGGGTAAAGGTTTTTTCATATACCGATCCGATGCAGGCAATTTTTGATTACACACCCTGGGTATTGAGAAAGGGTGGTCACGAACGGAAGGTGGTTGTTGAAGGCAGCCAGGTCAGCGGCAAGAGGCTGATAGTCCAGCTGCAAGGTGTCGATTCCCGGGATCTTGCTGATCAACTTATTGGGTATGAAATTCACGTTGATCGACAGACGCTACCTGAACTTGGAAGCGGCGCTTATTACTGGTTCCAGCTCGAAGGACTTAAGGTCAGGAATGTAAAAGGGGTGGTATTTGGTCAGGTTGACCATTTACTCGAGACAGGCGCCAACGATGTGATGGTGGTGCAACCTACCTCAGATAGTGTAGACGACCAGCAGCGGTTGATTCCCTATGTCGAAGATGAGGTAATCAAACAAGTCGATCAGGAGACTGGTGAAATCCTGGTGGATTGGGAAGTCGAATACTGAGGCTATAAGCAGGGGTGATACGTCATGTGGATTGGCATCGTCTCGTTATTCCCCGAGATGTTTCACGCGGTTACCCGGTTTGGCATCACTCGCCGGGCTGTAGAAAATGGCCTGCTTGAAATAGAAATATGGAATCCTCGAGATTTTGCCGGGGATAAACATCGTACTGTGGACGACAAGCCCTATGGCGGCGGCCCTGGTATGCTGATGAAGGTTCAGCCGCTGAAAGATGCCATTAATGCGGCCAGGTCGCAGGCAGGGGCAGACTGCCCTGTGATATGCCTTTCACCACAAGGCAGAAAGCTTGAGCAGGCGGACCTTAAGAAGTTTGCGAAGCAGCCAAATATGATTTTGGTCGCAGGAAGATACGAAGGCATCGATGAACGCCTGATGGAAACAGTCATCGATGAAGAGATCTCCATTGGTGATTTTGTTGTGACAGGGGGTGAGTTACCAGCGATGGTACTTATCGATGGCATGACAAGACTCCTACCTGGAGCAGTAGGCGATAGCGATTCAGTTGAGCACGACTCTTTTTCGGAAGGTCTGCTGGACTACCCGCAGTACACCAGGCCCGAATCTGTTGATGGTTTTGAGGTGCCTGCCGTACTGATGAGTGGCGATCATGAAAAGATCGCGCGCTGGCGCAAACAACAGGCGCTTGGCAGGACATATGAAAAGCGCCCTGATCTGATTCGTTCGTTGGCGCTGAGTGACGAAGACGTTGAGTTATTGAATGAATACCTTGCGAAACGCGAGACTTGAAGGAACCAAAAATGAGCAAGAACAAGATTATTGAACAAATTGAAAATGCGCAGCTTAAAACGGATCTGCCTGAATTCGGCCCAGGAGACACTGTTGTTGTGCAGGTTCGGGTCAGGGAAGGTACTCGTGAAAGATTGCAGGCGTATGAAGGTGTTGTGATTGGAATACGAAATCGCGGTCTGAACTCAGCATTCACGGTTCGAAAAATATCCCATGGGGTTGGCGTTGAGAGAACATTCCAGACTCACAGTAAACAAATTGAGAGTGTTACCATGAAGCGTCGAGGTGATGTCCGACAGGCCAAGCTGTACTACCTCAGAGAGAGAAGCGGTAAGTCGGCTCGAATCAAGGAAAAGTTAAAGTAAGGGCTGACAAAACTCTGAAGATAAAAGCTCGAGACTCTCGGGCTTTTTTTTTGCCTGAAAAGAGTGAGAATGAGGAAATTATTCACGAATTCATCACTGTATGTCTGATCCCGATGATCACGCACTGATCGAGAAGTTCCTGGACACCCAGTGGCTGGAGAAAGGCTTGAGCGACAATACGCTGAAGGCGTACAGAAGCGACCTTGACAGTTTTGCCGTCTGGGTCTCACAGCAGCAAGGATCAATGGTGACAGTGCGGCGGAAAGATGTGAATAGCTACCTTTCCTATCGACTAGGCAAAGGTCTGAAGGCCAGGTCAACTGCACGATGCCTGTCTTGCATGCGGGCATTTTATCGATATCTGCTGCGAGAAAATATGATGACCCAAGATCCGACCTTGCGAGTGGAAAATCCGAACATAGGGCGGTCCCTGCCGGATACCCTAACCGAGCAAGACGTGGAAAAATTGTTGGCAGCGCCTGATTTAGCGACGCCCATTGGTGTGCGAGATCGAACCATGCTGGAAGTTCTGTATGCCTGTGGTCTACGGGTCAGTGAGTTAACGGGATTAAGGCTCAGCGAAATTAATTTGCGCCAGGGTGTCATTCGAATCGTTGGTAAAGGCTCAAAAGAACGGCTTGTTCCCATGGGGGAAGAGTCGATCAGCTGGGTGACCCGGTATCTGGCTGACGCGAGAATCCAGTTGCTGAAAAAGAATCTGGCACAGGACACCGTGTTTCCGAGCAATCGCGGCACTCAAATGACTCGGCAGACTTTCTGGTATCGGATCAAGGAACATGCCCGGAGTGCGGGTATCAGGAAAAAGCTGTCCCCGCATACCTTAAGGCACGCGTTTGCAACTCATCTGCTCAATCACGGTGCGGATTTAAGAGTTGTCCAGTTGCTTCTGGGACATTCAGACTTATCAACGACCCAGATTTATACCCACGTAGCCCAGCACCGTATGAAAGAGCTACACAAAATGCATCATCCCAGGGGTTGAACGAACGGGAACCTTTCCGGGTTCTGTTCCGGGAACCTCTCGTTGCGGAGTCGGGTCTCATAGGGCAAAGTAGCCGAATTCAGTCGTTGTCGTTCCGTATGAGAATTTTGAACGTAATTTTGTTTCTATTTGTACTGACCGCAGTCACCGTCCGCGCTGGCGAGCCGCCTGCGCCACTGCCTGCGCCACTGCCTGCGCCACTGCCTGCGCCACTGCCTGCGCCACTGCCTGCGCCACTATCCCTCGAACAGGCAAAACAAAAATTACTCGATTCGAGACCGGATTTCCCCATTTTAAATTTGAAGCAAAGTCTGATTCCGGGCTACTTCGAGATCGTCGTGAAAGGTGGTACGACCTTATATATGAGCCAGGATGCAAACCACTTTTTCGCAGGTGATTTGTACTTCATTGAACCAGATGGGTTTGAGAACGCCACCGAGAAGGCTCGTACCGATATTCGGCGAGATTTGCTCCAAAGCCTGGATGAATCCGAGATGGTGGTATTTGCACCGCAACCGGAGTTGACTAAAGCCACGATCACCGTATTTACTGATATTGATTGTGGGTATTGCCGAAAGCTCCATAGGGAAGTTCCTGAACTCAACCGGTTGGGTATTGCAGTCAGATACCTTGCCTATCCCCGGGCGGGAATTGGCTCTGAGTCCTACAACAAGGCCGTTTCTGCCTGGTGCTCGGACAATCCGCAGATCGCGTTGACACAAGCTAAAGCCGGAAAGGAGATAGAGAAAAAGACCTGTGCCAATCCGGTGGCAGCGCAATACGCCATGGGTTCAGATTTTGGTGTTACCGGCACGCCGGCAGTGATTTATGAAGACGGTACCCTCCAGGCCGGATATTTACCGGCAGCAGAGCTGGCCAGGCGACTTGGCATAAATTAAGGAGGCCCTTTGGCCTCTGTAGCACACTGGGTTGACTGCTTGAAATGGCCGAAGCTCAAGTCTTTTAACGCCGGAAATTACCAATAACCGATCTTCTTTTATGAATGAGACCAGCAGAACTGCTCGTCACGCTGAACGACGTTACGAAATATTTGTTCAGCGCAATTTGACGCGTAATTTCTTTGCACACCTGCTGCATGGAATGCTTGGCCAGACTGGATTTCGATTCATCAACGCGCCAACTTTCATCCCGGCCTATTTACTCATGTTGTCTGGCGGCTCAAACCTGGTGGTTGGGCTTGCATTGTCATTACAGGGTTTCGGGCAAATGCTGACACCGATGGTGGGTGCAAACCTGATATCGCACCGCCGACGAGTACTACCAATAGGCTTTGTGGTTGGCTCGATGATGCGTATCTGTGTATTGCTCATGGGCGTTGCCGGACTGGTGCTTGAACCCCGTGGGACTCTGATCGCCATCATTTGCCTGATGGCATTGTTTGGGATGTTCGAAGGTATGCAGGGCGTTATCTTCAACTTCCTGATGTCGAAAGTCATTCCGGTTTCAAAACGAGGCAGACTGACGGGTCTGAGAAATTTTTTGGCTGGCATTACTGCGGCTATTGTTGCGTATATCGGCGGTACCTATCTCATTGGTTCTGAATCATCGATCACGGGTTATTCATGGATGTTTGTTCTTGCTTTTGTGCTGACCTCCTTCGGGTTGATTTCATTGGTTGCGGTAAGAGAGCCGGAACCACCGACGGTAAAATCCCGGGTGTCGCTGTTAAAACAATTTCAGGAAATTCCCGATTTGTTGAGGTCGGATAAAGCCTTTACCCGGTATTTTATCGCTCGTGCGATTGCCACCATGGGTCGGATGGCGATGCCATTTTACATTCTGTATGCCGGTAACAGTATTGGGCTGTCTGGCGAGACGCTCGGTATCATTACCTTTGCCTTTACCATGTCCGGCACGGTATCAAACCTTGTGTGGGGTGCGATCGCAGACGCTCGAGGTTTTCGCCTGGTGTTCCTGATTTCTTCAATGCTGTGGGTAGTTTCGTCAGCTTTACTGATTGTTTTTCCCACATTTACGCTTACCGTCGTCGTGTTCTCTGGCATTGGGGCGGCTTCACAGGGCTTTGAGAATTCGTCGAGAAACATGGTGCTTGAATTTGGAGATCGTGAAAATCGCCCGATCAGAATTGCGATTGCCAATACGGTCGCGCAAATTGCCGGCTCTATCGGTCCCCTGCTGGGTGGCGCCCTGGCAACCTGGTATGGCTATGAATCGGTGTTCCTGCTGGCGATTTTCTTCCTGGTGATTGGCGCGTTATTGGTATTTTTGTTTGTACCAGAACCCCGAAACAGAGTTGTCGAATAATATTTGTCATTTGCGTTTCGAGGTGACGTGACTTGCTGACTTAGGTAAGATGACGCGAAATTGCCCGCAGAGATAAATTGTTTTGTTGCCAATAATATCCATGGTTATAGTCGGTGTCGCAAGACAATCCCGTACCATGGCCGCAGTGTCCACTGGGGCAGTACCCACGGTGGTAGTGCGTACTGCAGCAACGGCCGCAGCGGCAAGTTAATTCCCGAATGAGTGCCGGGTCCGCACTCCTGGTGCAGACCCGGTTTTTTTTGACTAAGGAACGTCTGATTAAGGCGGTATGCCGCATCACTATTTTTGCCATAACTGCGTCAGAGGCGTGATCATACTCCGCTCGCCTCTGCCTTGTTTTAAAGGTAGTGTTCTGACAAAAATATCCTCTTAATCAGAGGTTCCCGAAATATAAGTGAGCCAAAAGGTGATGGACGATTTTCCGCGTATTAAAAGGCTCCCGCCCTACATATTCAGCATTACGGATTCGCTGAAGCGGGAAGCGCGAGCCCGTGGCGAGGACATTATAGATTTTGGCATGGGTAACCCTGATCAGCCGACTCCGCAACATATTGTCGATAAGCTCGTTGAGACTGCGCAACGTGGGGATACCCACCGTTACTCCCAATCAAAAGGTATTCCGCGCCTGCGGCGGGCAATCTGCAACTGGTACAAAAAACGTTTTGATGTTGACCTGGACCCGGAAACTGAAGCCATCGTGACGCTCGGGTCGAAAGAAGGGATTGCGCACCTGGCGTTGGCGATACTGGGTCCGGGGGATACGGTGCTCGTACCCAATCCGTCTTATCCTGTTCATCCCTACGGCTTTGTTATAGCCGATGCAGACGTTCGTCATGTGCCCTTGACCAAAGATGGTGACTTTTTTAACGAACTCGAAAATGCGATTGCTAACACCTGGCCGAAACCGAAAGTATTAATCATCAACTTTCCGGGAAACCCGACCACCGAATGTGTTGATCTGGAATTTTTTGAAAAAGTGATCAGCATTGCGAAAGAGCACCAGATCTGGGTAGTACAGGACCTTGCTTATGCAGACCTGGTTTTTGATGGCTACAAGGTGCCCAGTATTCTCCAGGTTCCCGGTGCCAAGGATATTGCTGTCGAATTCTTTACGATGTCCAAAAGCTACAATATGCCGGGCTGGCGAGTCGGGTTTTGTGTGGGAAATCCAAAACTGGTAGGTGCCCTCGGCAGAATCAAATCATATCTTGATTACGGCATGTTTACGCCGGTTCAGGTTGCGGCGATTGCCGCGCTCGAGGGTGACCAGAGCTGTGTTGAAGAAATCAGAGAGACGTATAGAAAGCGACGAGATGTGCTGTGCGAAGGTCTGAATGCAATTGGCTGGGAAGTCACGAAACCCAAAGCGACCATGTTTTTATGGGCGAAAATACCGCCAACGTTTGAAAGTATGGGTTCTCTTGAATTTAGCAAGCATCTGTTAAAGGAAGCAAAAGTTGCTGTTTCTCCGGGTATTGGTTTTGGCCAATACGGGGATGACCACGTACGGTTTGCCTTGATAGAAAACGAACATAGAACCCGTCAGGCACTTCGGGGGATCAGAAAAATGTTCAAGAATCAGACTATGGAGAAGTAACTTGCGAATCGGTATTTGTGGATTGGGTACAGTGGGTTCAGGTTTGTATAACCTGTTTGCTACCAACAAGAATGAGATAGCTCGCAAGGTGAACCAGGATTTCGATCTGGTGCAGGTCGGTTGTCGTCGCGATCATCCTGACTGTGATTTATCAACCACGAATGTCACCCGGGATATTTTTGAAGTTGCGCGAAACCCGGATGTGGATGTGTTGGTCGAACTTATAGGCGGCACAGATATCGCCAAAGACCTGGTGCTTGATGCCATCAGTCACGGGAAACATATAGTGACTGCGAACAAGGCGCTTATCGCGTTACACGGCAATGAGGTTTTCGCTGCAGCGGAGAAAAAACGGGTAAGTGTTCGCTATGAAGCCGCCATCGCCGGTGGTATACCCATCGTAAAATCAATCCGTGAGGGGCTGGCAGGTAATCGAATTGAATGGATCGCGGGCATTATCAATGGCACGTCCAATTTCATCCTGACAGAAATGTCACGGGAAGGTAGTAACCGCTCATTCGGGGATGTGCTGAAAGAAGCACAGGACCTTGGTTACGCGGAGGCGGATCCAACTTTCGATGTTGAAGGCATTGATGCTGCTCACAAGCTGACGATTCTTGCTTCGATTGCTTTTGGCATTCCCCTGTCCTTCGATGCAATCTACACAGAAGGAATTTCAGCAATAACCGCCGATGATATTCTGTTCGCCGACGAGCTTGGATACTGCATCAAGCATCTGGGTATCGCGCGGCGTACCCAAAATGCCGTGGAATTACGCGTTCATCCAGCGCTGGTGAGTAAAGATGAGATGCTGGCACAGGTGAACGGTGTCATGAACTCGGTCATGGTGGGGTCCGATGCAGCAGGCGCTACCATGTATTACGGTGCCGGGGCTGGAGCTGGTCCGACGGCATCAGCAGTGATGGCAGATATTGTGGATATGGTGCGTAGTGAATCAGCGTATAAAGAATCAGCGCATAGTATTTCCATGCCAAACCTCGGATTCACCTCATTAATCAGCGCGGAGGTGTTGCCGATAGGTGCGATTAGCTCTTCTTATTATTTACGACTCGGCGTCATCGACAGGGCGGGCGTGATGGCGGACGTTTCCACAATCTTAAGCAATCACGGCGTCAGTATCGAAGTACTCGTGCAGAAGGACGCACGTCTGCGTGATGCTCAGATTGTGATTGTCACTAACGAAGTCCTGGAATCGGAAATGAACAGGGTCATCACCGAACTGGAATCGTTAGATGCTGTTACCAGTGCAGTTTCCAGGATTCGTGTTTCAGCTTTCTGATTCCCGGACCAATGAAAAAACGCATTGTACGCCGGGAAATCGAATCAGATCTCACCTTTGCTGAAGGCATTCTGGGCCGCATATTCGCCTCTCGCGGCGTTCGAGAGAAAGCTGATCTTGATTACTCGTTAAAACTTCTACTTCCTCCTAATACACTAAAAGATATTGATCGTGCAGCTTCGATTCTTGGCGATTGTGTTGAACAGGATTCAAAAATACTCATCGTTGGTGACTTCGATGCCGATGGCGCGACCAGCTGCGCACTGATGGTGTCAGTTTTAAACGCCATGGGTTCGACACAGACAAACTATCTGGTACCGGACCGATTCAAATTTGGTTATGGCCTGACACCCGAAATCGTTGAGGTCGCGATGGGATTTGAGCCCCGTCTGCTGGTAACCGTCGACAATGGCATAGCGAGCGTTGATGGCGTCGACCGGGCGAATCAGCTCGGATTGGAAGTCATTGTCACTGATCATCACTTACCCGGTAAAACTCTGCCGAATGCGGCAGCGATTGTTAACCCGAATCAACGCGGTTGTCTGTTCCCCGGCAAATCAACCGCAGGAGTAGGGGTGGCTTTCTATTTGTTGTCGGCCACCAGATCACTATTAAGAAGTCGAGGCTGGTTTGAAACCAGAGCAGAGCCCAATCTCGCTGAGTGGCTCGACCTGGTCGCCCTTGGCACCATCGCCGATGTGGTGCCACTTGATAGGAACAACAGGCGACTGGTCACCGAAGGTATCAGGAGAATTCGGGCAGGCCGCAGCAGGCCGGGCTTGTATGCCTTGCTGGAAGTTGCCGGGCTGGACCGACAGTTTATCACCACGCGGGATTTGGCCTTCTCAGTTGCACCGAGATTGAATGCTGCAGGAAGGCTACAGGATATGTCCGTCGGGATTGAGTGCTTGTTGGCAGATGAACAAAGAGCAGCTGAATTAGCGATGAACCTTGATCAGCTCAATACCGAGCGAAAAGAAATTGAAGCAGGCATGCGAGATGAAGCACTGGCACATTTGAGCAATCTGAGTCTCGATGCCGAGCAGGCCGCAGGTTTGTGTTTTTATCAGAAGGACTGGCACCAGGGTATTGTCGGTATCCTTGCGGCACGAGTAAAAGAAAGATCCCACCGACCCGTCATTGCCTTCGCAAAAGTCAATGATGATGAACTCAAAGGCTCTGGCCGTTCCGTTGCTGGCTTTCATATGCGCGATGCGCTCGATGCTATCGCAACCCGCCATCCTGGCATGCTGTTAAAGTTCGGTGGTCATGCCATGGCAGCGGGTCTGTCTTTGAAGGAAACGGATCTGAATCGATTTCGCGTAGCGTTTGATGAAGAGGTTGTTCGGGCCCTTGGCAGGGCGTCGATTGAGCAGGTCGTGATGACTGATGGCGAGATCAGTGAACCCATCACCACCCAATTAGCCAGACAGATAGAAGAAGCTGCCCCCTGGGGTCAGGGATTTCCTGAACCCGAATTCGATGGGAAATTTGAAATCCTGGAACAAAGAATCGTCGGGGGTCGGCACCTGAAGATGCTGTTACAACCCGAGCATGGCCATCCCGTCGACGCTATTTATTTCAACCAGGCGACACTCGTTGATAATCGACATGTACATTGTGCTTATCGTATTGAGATCAATCGGTTCCGGGGCAGGGAAACTCCCCAGCTGGTTGTGTCCCTTATTCTCTGAACGGCTCGTTGTAGTTTTCCGGGCCTTCTCTCTTGATATCCTCTACCCAGTCACCCGCGTAAGGCCATGATTCAGGATCTTCCGGATCTGGCCCCTGCCAGAATCGTGCAAGTGGACCTTCAGCACCTGGTTCAAGGGACCACGCCTGGCGACGGAAGGTCCAGCTGTCTGGTACCAGACGATGTGCTTCTTTGAAATGTGTAACGGCGATTTCGTGCTGACCGATCGATTCAAAGTGACTGGCTAGTTCGAAGTGGGCATGGCCTAGAGACTTATCCATATCCCTTGGCCTGGAACGTTCTATCACTTTTTCAGGGCTCATTACGAACGGGCTCATTTCGCCTTTATTTACCCAGTCTTCAAGCGCCGCATGGTAGATTTCACTCTCGTTTCGTATTTGCGATGCGAATCCCATCATTTCCACAATTCGTGGCGGTAACTCGGGTGGCAGCTCTATGTTTGGCGTCGTGTCTTCCCTTGGCGGCGCAGGTGCGGCTTCAGCCGGCCTGACAATCATGCCGTTTTCATCGATCCAAATGGCACTGGGTATGTTAACGACCCCAAAGCGCTCAGCCACAAGATGATGCTGGTCAATCAATGATGGATGTTTTGGCGCTGCAGCTTCTATAAAGTCACGGCAACCCGCGGTGCCCCTGGAGTCGAGCCCCACGGTCACCAATTCGAATCCCTGGTCGTGGTATTTATCTCTTAATTCCTGCCACACGGGCAGGTCGCCGGAGCATCCTCAGTAGGGGGCCCAGGCATAAACCAGCACCTTTTGACCGAGTAGGCTCGATAATCTGAATGAATTACCAAAGATGTCGGGGAGTTCAAGTTCTGGTGCTGCGGCCGTTGTCAGTGCACGACCACCCAATGATTCAGGACCGAGAGCCCACAGCTGCGCGGAGCTTTCTTCAGCGATCGGCATTTGTAGTGCTTGCGCTACGGCCTTCACATCCAGTGAGTCATCACTCATAGCGGGTAATGGGACGCAGACGTCGCCTTTACAGGCCCCTTCGGGCTTTATCTGCCAGCCGGTTCCCCGTTCGAATTCTTCGACTCGGATATTGAGGGATTTGAGCAACATCAGGAGCTCCTTTCGTGCATCAGCCGTGCATCGGCCGGGATTTCGATGCTACCCTAAACCGGGCGGTCACGGTAGCGAGTCAAAAGCCATTTAGATACAATGCCGCGTCCGCTTAATCCATCGAAAACCTATGTTAGAAACCAACGCCATTTTGTCCCAGGCTAAAGACCTCAAGGAACGCACCGATGTTCTTCGGGGGTATCTTTGACTATGACAATCGCAGGGAAAGATTAACCGAAGTCGAGCTGGAACTGGCTGAATCAAAAGTCTGGGATGATCCCGAGGTTGCCCAGGCGCTGGGAAAAGAAAGATCGAGCCTGGAAACCGTTGTTCAGACGATTGATCATCTGGATTCGGGTTTAGCTGACATCGAAGACATCATCAACCTGGCGGCAGAAGAGCAGGACGCATCGCTTTTGGAAGAAGCCGTGTCAGATCTTGCCCAGCTGGAATTGAAGTTGGAAGCACTGGAATTTCAGCGCATGTTTTCCGGAGAAATGGACGCGAACAGTGCATTTCTCGATATTCAGGCTGGCTCTGGTGGCACCGAGGCCCAGGACTGGGCGGAAATGATCCTGCGCATGTATTTACGGTGGAGTGAAGGCCATGGATTCAAGACTGACATAGTAGAAGTGTCAGCTGGTGATGTTGCCGGTATAAAAGGTGCGACGGTACATGTTCAGGGTGAATATGCCTATGGCTGGCTAAGAACGGAAACAGGCGTGCATCGACTGGTCCGGAAATCGCCATTTGATTCTGGTAACAGAAGGCATACCTCTTTTGCCTCAGTATTTGTGTCGCCGGAACTGGACGATGATATTGAAATTGATCTGGATATGTCGAAAGTCAGGGTGGATACCTATAGGGCGAGCGGTGCCGGTGGGCAACATGTCAACAAAACCGATTCTGCCATTCGCCTGACGCACCTTCCCTCGGGTATTGTGGTTCAGTGCCAGAACCAGCGCTCACAACATAAAAACAGGGACCAGGCAATCAAGCAGCTCAAAGCCAGATTGTTTGAGCTCGAAGAGCAAAAACGTAAAGCTGAAATGCAGGAAATTGAACAAAACAAATCAGATATCAGCTGGGGTAGCCAGATAAGATCTTACGTCCTGGATTCAGCCAGAATCAAAGATCTCCGAACAAATGTAGAGACCGGTAGTACCCAGGCGGTCCTGGACGGCGACCTGGATCAATTTATTGAAGCCAGTTTAAAAATGGGCTTGTAAACTATGACGATTGGAAGTGAACGAAAATAACGTGACAGACGAGAAAGAACTAGACGAACACGAAATATTTGCTTTGCGCAAAGCGCTTCTTAATGAGATTCGTACAAAACGCAACGCCTTTCCCAATGATTTCAGACGGAAGCAATTGGCGTCGGAATTGATTGAGAAATACGGGGATCATTCCAGAGAAGATCTCGCTGGCGAGCCGGAATCGACTGCCGTCGCCGGTAGGGTGATTCTCCGTCGCATGATGGGTAAAGCGAGCTTTCTGACCCTGCAAGACGTATCCGGACGAATCCAGTTGTACGTGCGCCAGGACAATGTGGGCATAGAGCCCTACGAGGAGTTCAAGCACTGGGACATCGGAGACATTGTTGGTGCGACAGGCACCATGATGAAAACCAAAACAGGGGAGCTAACAATCAGTGTCACTGAAATACGATTGCTAACCAAATCATTGAGGCCCCTGCCTGACAAACATAAAGGTCTGACCGACACAGAGACTCGTTATCGACAACGCTACCTTGATTTGCTGGTCAATGAACAGAGCCGGGAGCTGTTTGTTAAAAGATCAAAGATCGTCGATGGAATACGGCGGTTCCTGATTGACCGGGAATTCATGGAAGTGGAAACGCCCATGATGTTAAACACGCCCGGTGGTGCAACGGCGTCACCCTTCATCACACATTACAACGCGCTCGATACGCAGATGTACCTGCGGGTCGCGCCGGAGCTTAACCTGAAGCGCCTGGTGGTAGGCGGCTTTGAAAAGGTTTTCGAGATCAACAGAAATTTTCGTAACGAGGGAATGTCCACGAAGCATAGCCCCGAATTCACTATGCTGGAATTTTACTGGGCATACGCTGCCTACGAAGACCTGATGGACATGACCGAAGAAATGTTTCGCGTGATTGCTTTATCAGTATTGGGGTCAACTGAATTTGTATACAACAATGTCTCCATTGACTTTGGTAAGCCCTTTGCCCGGAAAACCATGTGTGAAGCCATCTGTGAGTACAATACTTCTGTGGACCCGGAAGATCTGACTGACTTTGACAGAGCCAAAGCACTGGCTCGCAAGTCCGGGATAGAACTTAAAGATTCCTGGGGTCTCGGAAAGCTGGTGATGGAATTGTTCGAGGCACTGGTTGAGGATCGTATCGAGCAACCCACGTTTATCACACAGCATCCGACGGAAGTGTCACCGCTGGCCCGGCGAAATGATGATGACCCGGATGTTACGGACCGGTTTGAACTGTTTGTTATGGGTAAAGAAATTGCTAATGGATTTTCGGAATTGAATGATGCGGAAGACCAGGCTGCGAGATTCAGGGAACAGGCAGACGCAAAAGACGCGGGAGATGAAGAGGCAATGCACTACGATGCGGATTACATTACTGCGCTCGAATATGGCCTGCCGCCTACGGCTGGCGAGGGTCTGGGAATAGACCGGCTGGTGATGCTACTAACAGATTCGCCGTCCATCCGGGATGTTGTACTGTTTCCTCACATGCGCCCAAAACCTTGATTTGAAATGAATGATCTGAAATGAATGAAGCGAGACAGATTCAACTGGAAGCTGGCTGGCTCGCGGTATTATCGTCAGAGTTTGACCAGCCCTATATGCTTGCCTTACGTGAATTCCTCAGGCAGGAGAAATCGAAAGGCAAGATCATCTTTCCCTTCGGGAAAGAGTATTTCAATGCACTGAACACCACGTCCTATGATGCCGTTAAGGTGGTTATTCTCGGGCAGGATCCTTATCACGGGCCTGGCCAGGCACATGGTTTATGTTTCTCTGTCAGGCCTGAAGTATCAAGACCGCCCTCGTTACAGAACATCTACAAGGAAATTCAATCTGATCTCGGGTTACCCGCTGCAGATTTTCAGCATGGTTGTTTGGAATCCTGGGCCGCTCAGGGCGTATTGCTGCTTAACAGCGTTCTGACTGTAGAGCAGCATAAGGCAGCGTCACATCAGGGTATGGGCTGGGAAACATTCACCGATAAAGTGATTGAGATGCTCTCGGAGCGAGGCAGGCCATGCGTGTTTCTGTTGTGGGGAAGTTACGCGCAAAAAAAAGGGGCGATGATTGATCGGTCCAGGCACAGTGTCTTGACTGCGCCGCATCCGTCGCCTTTATCCGCACATCGTGGTTTTTTTGGTTGTAAACATTTTTCACAGTGTAATGACCTGCTCGTGAAAAGGGGGGAAGCGCCCATTGATTGGCGAGTATTGTCAGAATTTGGAGATAAGTAAGAAATGAACGAAGTCGTAGAATTCGAATACCTCGGCGAGGATAAGAGCGTTGCAGTTGCGCGACTGACCCGGGAGAAATCACTGAACAGTTTGTTGCTGGAAACGATTGATCAATTGTCAGAGAAAATCACTGGCTGGCTTGCCGATGACAATATTGCCTGTATCTTGCTGGACAGCAGCAGTGAACGAGCTTTTTGTGCTGGTGCCGACATCGTCGCCTTGTACCATTCCATTGTTGAAGCAGGTGATGCTGACAACCCCTATGCGGATTCCTTTTTCCTGAATGAATATAAGCTTGACTACGCCATACAAACGGCGGAAAAACCTATTGTCGTGTGGGGGAACGGCATCGTTATGGGAGGAGGGCTCGGCCTTTTAGGCGGCTGTTCCCACAGGATAGGTACACGTACGACTCGAATAGCGATGCCGGAAATTTCAATTGGTTTGTTCCCTGACGCCGGTGGCACCAGATTCCTGTCCGAAATGCCCGACAATCTCGGTCTCTTCGCAGGTTTGACGGGTTGCCAGTTGTCAGCGGGCGATGCCCTGTCGTTAAATTTACTGGATGTCGTGGTTGAGCAGGGCGACAAAAGCAGAATACTCGAAGCGCTCAGTACGATGTCATGGGCCGCTAACCACCAGGAGAACAAGGATGCCCTGACCCGGTTGATCAACGGCTTTTCTATTCCTGAAGACTTGCCACTCAATCTATTACGCCATAAGAAACTTGTCGGGGAATTGATGTTAGCTTGTGAGGCAGGCGCTGGTTTCTTTGACACATTCGAAGAGGGGCTCAACAAATTCCCAGAAGATGACTGGTTAACAGCCGCAGTGGGTACCTTTCGAAATGGCTCACCGACGACCGCGCGAATATTTGTCGAACAAATGCGTAGGGCGAAAAACCTGTCCCTTGAGGAAATGTTCCAAATGGAATTGGTGATCGCTTATCAATGTGTTCGGCATCCTGATTTTCCTGAGGGTGTTCGTGCGCTGATGGTGGATAAAGACAAGAATCCAGACTGGAAGTACAAATCGACTGCGGAAGTTCCGGAAGGCTACGTGCGGGACCATTTCCAGCCAAGCTGGTCCGGAACCCATCCGTTTGTGAAACCTGGCTATTAATGGCGCGCATTCAGATCCCTCGCAGGACTGTCGATGCGGTGAGACGACAGTTTGGCGATGAAGGCGATCGATGGTTAGCGCAGTTCCCATCAACACTTGGCCAACTGGTGCAAAGATGGGAACTCGATGTCGATGAGCCCTTTGAGCAGGGATTGCCCATTAATGTTGTTTATCCTGTAAGGCAGGGATTGCGGCAGCTGGTTCTGAAAACGGGTTTCCCTCATCCCGAGACATTGACAGAGCTGGCAATGCTGCGTCTCTGGCAAGGTTGTGACGGTTGTGTACAACTGATTGATAGTGATGAGGCAACCGGGACCGTCCTGCTGGAACGGGTACTGCCAGGCACAAGTTTCCGGTCTTCACCGATCGAGCGAAGAAGTAGTGATATACCCCCTTTATTTGATCTTAAGCCGCTTCGGATGAGCCTCGATAAAACCTTTCCCGACTATACCGACTGGTGCAGGCGGGCCTTTAGCCAATATCAGTCTGGTCGTCCGGATAAGTATTTTTTAAAACATATAGAGAAGGCCAATGCGTGTCTCGATGAAGTGATGGCGGAGTTTGATCATGATTGGCTGCTGCACGGGGATTTGCATCATGAAAATATGCTGCTTGCCTCTGATGGTCGATATGTTGCGATTGATCCGAAAGGGGTGCTTGGCGCGCAGCTGATGGAGTACGGCCGATTCATTCACAATTTTGTCTCTGATGAGGTGGACAAGCAACAATCAATATCGAAGATTCTGGAACTTCGAGTTTCGTCCCTTTCAGGAGATTATACCGAAAAGCAGTTGCTCAGCGCCGGATACATCGATTTGGTACTGTCCTGTAGCTGGACCCTGAACGAGGGTGGAACCCTGTCAAGCGAGGCTGACGAGCTGTTGGGCGTGCTTGGGGATATGTACTAACGGATTGTCTCTAAAGCGGTTCTGCTGTTACCCGCACACCTTCATTGAGTTCAACAATGACGGGGTCATCGGAGGTATTTTTGAGTACAGCCAGGGCTGAAGCAGGGCTCACCGCAACGATTTTGCCATTGGGAACTTCGTCACCGACTTTCACTGGTGTATCGACAGCTAACCGATGCAGGCGTCGTTTTAGTTCACCCCGGTGCTGCATACGCACGACTATTTCCTGGCCTAGATAGCAGCCCTTGTCGAAATCTATTGCGCCTTGTTTATGGTAGTTAAACATCTGAGGCAGAAACATCTCGCTGGTGGCCACTGCGACCCAGGCGACACCGTCCGCGATCTCGGCATCCAGCCAGGCATCTATTGAAATACTCGTTTCCGGGAATACTCCTGAGCTAATCCAGTGTTCCTGTCGAAGCCCAAGATTAATCACGAAATCACCACCGTTATGTTCGACGGTCAACCTGTTCCCTTCATTCATCACGCCATAGCTTACATATTGTTCAGAGATATCCTCAAGCTCTGCCTTGGAGAAGACGATATATTTTGTGAGGAAAGTAATCGTTTTTTGGACAAGGCCCGCGTCCATTCGGAGGATCAAATCCTGACCCTGTTTAATGACAATAAAGCTTGAAAGCATGCGACCGTTAATCGTGCACACCGCGCCCAATAGCGCCGTTGCATCGCTGAGCGCGCTGAGATCACAGGTGGTGTAACCTTGCATAAAACTTATCGCATCGACGCCGGTGACTTTTAGAAAGCCGTGGTGATCAAGTTTGCAGATTCTGGGCATTTAAACTTCTGGTGAATCAAAAGCAGCATTTTACACGGTTTCTTTTAACATGGCGGTCTTTCATGACCGGATTTTGAATATGGTATCAAGCGAGTTAGAGCTAAATCGATTGCGATGGCGTTCCAGGCGCGGAATGCTGGAACTTGATCTACTTCTTTTACCCTTCTTTGATGACGAGTTCCGGCAGCTACCCGATGCCGAACAGACAGCCTTTATTCGCCTGCTTGAACAGGAAGATCCGGATTTACTGGAGTGGTTTTCGCGCAAAGGTGTTCCGGATGACCAGGAATTAGGACAGCTGGTTGAGAAAATTCTCGCTCGTGTCCAACCCTGAAGGCTTTGATGCTCAACATGTCTGGCTTGCGGTTAAACGCTCAAAGATGCATGGAGTCGTTAACCTGGTCGCACATGGTGTCGCGGGGATTGCGCTTTTATCCAATGAAATCTTCAGTGAGCCGCTGAAGTTTGCACTGGGTTTTTCGGTAGTTATCTCGATGTGGTACATGTTGAGTCGTTACGTCCTGCTAACGCACCCTGAATCAGTGAATGCAGTGATCTGCCTGGATTCTCGGTGGAAGCTTCGACTCAATAATGGGCAGGAAATAACGGCGACTTTGCTTGGCCCGCTCTTTGCCAGTCGCTCGTTTCTCGTCCTGCTTTTCCAGACACCCGTGCCAGGAGTGTTGCCGGTTGTTATCGGTGCAGACACTGTACACGATGATTTGTTTCGTCGAACAAAAGTATTAATTCACCGTGGCAGTGAAAGATTGCTCCGGGACAATTTCATCAAGGGATCGGCTTCAGGGAAAATGTAGCGCCGAGTGAGTGAAGGATCTTAGGTCAACCAAAAGACGGTGGCGTAAGGACAGTATCCACGGCTTCTTCGGCCAGCTCAGGGTAGTCGAGAGTATAGTGAAGGCCGCGGCTCTCTTTTCGCGCAATAGCGCACTGGATCATCAGATCGGCCACCAGGATGAGATTACGCAGTTCAAGCAGGTCGCTGCTGATTCTGTAGTTACTGTAATATTCCGTCACTTCCTGTTGCAGCAACCGCACTCTTCGTCTTGCTCTTTGCAGGCGCTTGTCGGTTCTAACGATACCCACATAATCCCACATGAATCGACGTAGCTCTTCCCAGTTGTGCGAGATGATCACATCTTCGTCCGAGTTCGTTACCTGGGTTTCGTCCCAGAAAGGGATGACATACCTGGCTTCGGGTTCTATCGACTGTGCATCAATATGTGCGGCAGCGGATTCAGCAAATACCATGCATTCCAGTAGCGAGTTACTGGCCATTCTGTTGGCACCGTGTAATCCCGTAAAACTTGATTCTCCAATAGCATAGAGGTTGGGGATATCCGTCGCGCCGTCTTTAGTCGTTACGATCCCGCCGCATGTGTAGTGCGCTGCGGGTACGATCGGAATGGGTTCAACGCTGATATTGATGCCCAGTTCAAGGCAACGCGCATGAATGTTGGGGAAATGGGATTGAATGAAGTCATCGCCTTTTTCGGTGATGTCGAGATAGACACAATCACAGCCCAATCGTTTCATTTCGTGGTCTATGGCTCGCGCGACTATGTCACGAGGGGCGAGTTCCGCCCGGTCATCGAATTCCGGCATGAATCGATGGCCATTCGGTAGTGTCAACTTGGCGCCTTCACCTCGGAGTGCTTCGGATATCAGGAAGGATTTGGCCTTCGGGTGATACAAACAGGTGGGGTGAAACTGGTTGAATTCCAGATTTGCGACTCGGCACCCCACCCGCCAGGCCATGGCAACCCCATCACCTGAAGCCGTATCAGGATTGCTGGTATACAGGTAAACTTTTGATGCCCCGCCCGTTGCCAGCACAACGAATCTGGCCCGAAATAATTCCACTTGCTGGTTAGCAAGATTCAAGGCATAGGCGCCAACACAATCATTACCCGGCAGGCCAATTTTGTCTCTGGTGATGAGATCCACAGCCACGTATTTTGAAAATACGGTGACATTATGGTGATCTTCCAGGTGCTCGTTCAGCGTTTCGGCAATTTCTCGCCCGGTCGCATCCGCGGCATGGATGACTCTTCTGTGGCTGTGCCCGCCTTCTTTAGTCAGATGGAATTCTGTACTCCCATCCGCCTGGGTCATGGTGTCGAAATTCACCCCAAGTTCTACCAGCCAGTCAATGATTGCGGCGCTACGCTTGACGGTAAACTCAACAACATCCTCATGACACAGGCCGGCACCTGCGATCAGGGTATCGTTGATATGAGAAGAAACAGAGTCATACTCGTCCAGCACAGCGGCGACACCGCCCTGCGCGTAGTAAGTCGATCCTTCTGTAGGATCGTCTTTGCATAACATTGCTATCCGGTGCCTTTTGGAGAGTTTCAGGGCGAGTGTCATCCCTGCAGCGCCGCTGCCGATGACAAGGACATCGAATTGATGTTGAATCTGAGACACTTTCACTGTCCAGGTCTTGGAGCCGAGCAGGTTACTATTTCTTTAGATCACCGTATAGGGTCAGGCGTTGGCTCAATATTTTGCTATGATTCAAATTCATTGGCGATTCTTTTACTTATCGGCTAGTGGCGGGACTGATGTACACGAAATGGGCACCGCTGCGAGCAAGGGTTTTTCTATGAATGTTCATCGAGAAAAAACATGGGGATAGTTGTTGGACAACCGTGATCTTAACGATAGCCAGTTGGTGGAAAGGGTTCAGAGGGGTGACAAAAGGGCTTTCGATATTCTTACCCTGAAATACCAACACAAGATAGTTGGCCTGGTCAGCCGCTACATCCGTGATCCGGATGAGGTCATGGATGTCACACAAGAGGCATTTATAAAGGCCTACAGGGCGCTGCCACGCTTCAGGGGAGATAGTGCTTTCTATACCTGGCTGTACAGAATCGCTATCAATACGGCGAAAAACTACCTGGTTTCCCGGTCCAGAAGACCTCCGGACACAGATATTGACCTTGATGGGGAATTTCAGCCGGATTCTGCTGTCTTAAAGGATGTCGCAGGTCCTGAAGCCACATTGGCGACGCAACAGCTGGAGAAGGTGATTTACCAGGCGATCGGTAATTTGCCAGAAGAATTAAAGATTGCCGTGACGCTTCGGGAGTTTGAAGGACTCAGTTATGAAGAAATTGCCGAGGTGATGGAGTGTCCTGTGGGGACGGTCAGAAGCCGTATTTTCAGGGCTCGAGAGGCAATTGAGAAATGTATTGCAGATATTGGTTGATCGGCACACAGTCTAGTGGGATTGAGGGGTAGCAGTGACAGAAATTAGAAAGGAATCTTTGTCCGCATTAATTGACGGGGAAGCAAGTGAAATCGAAATTCACAAGTTTGTCCGTGAGTTCAGGCATGATGATGGCATTACCGCCAGTTGGGCAATCTATCAACATATTAGAGCGACAGCCCGGGCGGACGCAGATCAATTAATGCCTGGTCACCACAAGACGCTATTCAGTCGAATCAGCGTAGCGATTGAAGCTGAACAATCTCACCAAAAAGAACCTGCGCAGGCAACATCACCGAAAAATGTCGTTATCGGCAGCCTTGCTCTCGCTGCTTCTCTGGTTGTCGCCATTTTTATCGGCGTTGGTCCTCCGGCGAATGAGGCACCAATTGCAGAGGTGCAGAAGCGTTCTGCCGTGTTAAACGTGCAGACAGTGGCTGATCAATCAGAAATTCTTCCGCGAACCACTGAGCTGGTGGAACTGGATGAGGAAAAACAGCGCCTACTTAGAGCCTATCTGAATCAACACGATCGCATGGCTCGAATGAACTCTGGCCGGCAATTCGTGAACTACAAAGAAACTCCCAAGTAATAGCCAGGCAGAATATGGAAATACGCCTAGCGTTGAAATTGCTTATCTGTACGTTGCTGATGTGGTGTGGCTCTGTTGCTGCGGCTGATCAGTCTCGTGATCCCGTTCATTGGCTTGAAAAGATGAGTAGTGCCCTCAGAGATCAAAACTACCAGGGCATCTTCAGCTACATGCGTGGCAGTACCTTTGACACGGTTCGTATCGTTCATCACTCGCTAGAGGGTCGGGAAACCGAAAGGCTGTTTAATCTGAATGGTGCAGTTCGCGAACTCTTTCGCCGGGAAGACGAAGTACATTGTTATCATCCGAAGATCGATGGTGTTTCCATCGAAGAGCTGTCCGACCACATGGTGCATATTGGGCCTTTCTCGACCGTGTTCTCAGAACGAGTGCTAAACGCGCAAAGCCTTTATCACCTGTCCATGCATGGTGAGGATAGAATTGCTGGTCGAGTCGCGATAAAAATTAACATTTCTCCTCGGAGAGACGATCGCTATGGCTATCACCTCTGGCTTGATAAAGAAACAGGACTGCTGCTTCAATCTCATCTGATCGAACGTGGCAGGATCAAGGAGATTTTCCAGTTTACCCATCTTGAGATTGGTCATGTCAATCTGGTCGACCTGGCAAGTGCAATAGACGGCGAGACTGTTTCTCACCAACTCATGCTCGAGACCAAAGAGTTGGAGGGCAAGCCGGTTTGGAGAGTAAGTTGGCTGCCTGATGGCTTCAGACCCGTTCGGGTCGTAGGGAACCGGCTTCATTTCACTGATGGTTTGGCGACCTTCTCTGTTTTCGTTGACAAACCTGGCTCATCACCTCTGCCAGAGCTCGCGACAACCGTGGGCGGTACCGTGTTAATAACTCGCCGATTGAAAAATGCAGGCGCGCAAATCACGGTTGTCGGTGAGGTACCGGTACAAACTGCGAAGCGGGTTGCCGAATCGGTCGAACCTGTAATTTACTGGGGAAGTCCTAGCAGGCTGCTGAAAAACTAATTGTTAGACGCAACCCCTCTGTATTTGTGTTAGAATATGCTTCAATAGAGTAGCGACGAGACCCGGTCATGCGAGGAGCGCCAGACAATCAGTCTTCCCTGTTCAGCTATGTCTCTCTGGAAGACAGAATCCCAAAAAGTCATCCGATTCGCAAGGTCAAACTGATCTTTGATAAGGCCCTTGCTTGAGGCTAGCGCCTTGCTCAAGGGGTTTATGCCACGAGAATCGGAGGATCAAGACCCGCCAGATAGTGATGGGCCATCGGGTCGTAATGCTGATGTCAATTTCCACGGTAAAAAACGAAGTAACGAAACCCATGTCAGTAAAGTG
>Ga0066369_10000123_pt1 | contig 31035 bp, 37 predicted proteins | sample Knorr_S7_td_Bott_FD_70972 | JGI IMG/M metagenome (GOLD analysis project Ga0066369, IMG submission 70972) | Marine microbial communities from Southern Atlantic Ocean transect - Knorr_S7_td_Bottom_ad_4513_LV_A | ecosystem: Environmental > Aquatic > Marine > Oceanic | place: Southern Atlantic... | reverse complement strand
AAGACGAAAGTCTTTTTGCTCCTTTGTATCTGCCTGCAATACACGATTTTTGGCATAGAAGTTATTATACGCTTGAGCTATATCAAATACAAAGCTTGCAACCATATGAGGAGAGAAGTTTTGCGCAGCGCTCCTTACTACTTCGGGAAATCGATAAAGTAATCGTAACAACTTTTCTTCTTCAAAAGATAGTTCAGCAACATTAAACTCTTTGGAACTTAAAGAGGATTGGCGAAGAATACTTTTGCATCTTGCATACGTATATTGAATATACGGACCACTTTCTCCTTCCAAGCTCAAAGACTTTTCAAAATCAAAGATAATATCTCGCCCAAGACTTATTCTTAAAAGCGAGTATTTTACTGCGCCTACCGCAATAATTTCTACTGCAATCTCCTTTTCTTCCTCAGACATTTCATTTTCCGAAGATTTCATAATATCCTGCACTCTACTTTTTACCTCGTCAATCAATCCTTCTCCTGTAACAATATTTCCTGTGCGGCTCGACATCTTTCCTTCTGGCAAGCGCACCATGCCATGAGAAATATGCTGCATTTTTTCTCCAAGTTTTGAATTTACTTCCTTTAAAGCGGCAAACACAACTTGAAAATAGGCTTTTTGTTCATTTCCCGTAATACTTAAAGAAAGGTCAAAAGGAAAGTCCTTGTATTTGGTGGGAGCCAATCCCAAATCCTTTGCTTCGTACGTAGGGAGTCCTTGAGAATTAATAAATACCCTGGTATGCAAACCATACTTCTCACCAGGAAAAATAATTGCTCCTTGGCTTTTTTCAAAGACTCCCTTCTTAACCCCATCCTCTACAATCTTTTTTCCTATCTTTGCAGCATCACTTTCAAAGTAGTAATAGTCAAACTTTGTCCCCAAGCGCTTGTAAATTTGCTCAAACGCCTCCAAACTCCATTTCCTACCTAGTTCATAGAATTCTTGAACGTCTTTATCCTGAGCAAAAATTTTGATGTTCAAATCCTCAATATCCTCTTTTGCAATTCCCTGTACATATGCTTTGTCTCCTTTTGCGTATGACTGCCCTAAAAACTTCATCCTGAATGATAAATCCTTTTCCCCCAATTTCTTTAAAGAAAGTCCTTCTTCTTTAAGATTTTCTTGCATACCCCATATCGCCTTTGCAACATGCAATCCAACATCCCCTTGGTAATTCACCCGTTTTACCTCTGCCCCTGTTGCCACAAGAAGCCGGGATAAACTCTCTCCTGCGGCATTGCTATATAAATGACCAATATGGAACTCCTTGAAAGGATTGGGGTCGGTAAACTCTATCATCACCTTTTTCTTTTCTGCACCTAAGCCATACTTTTCTTTTTGTTCTACTATCTTTTGTGCTTCCTTTACTAAATATTCCTTGGCTAAAAAGAAATTCAAAAATCCGGCCCCAGCAACCTCAATCCTTTCTACTTCTTTTACTTTCTCAATGCTTCCTGCTATCTTTTCTGCAAGCTCTCTTGGATTCTGTTTTGTTTGCTGTCCCAAGACCAGAGCAACATTTGAAGAATAATCTCCATGCTCAAAATTCTCTGGGTGCTCAAAGGTAACCTCAACATCTTGCGTAAGAACTTTCTTTATAAGTTTCTCTAATTTTTCAACTATCATAATCTATTTTTAATGTAGCATATTTTCCTCTACAATGAATCTATGCTTTAAAGAATAGCATATATGCCAACTTTAGCTGAAAACAGAAAAGCACACCATGATTATCAAATCCTTGAGACTATTGAGGCGGGTTTGGTGCTCACAGGGCAAGAGGTAAAAGCAATTCGCCAGGGAAAGATTCAACTAGCTGGATCCTTTGTGAGCTTCAGGGGCAAAGAGCTTTTTTTGCTGGGAGCTACTATTCCTCCTTACCAACCGAAAAATGCTCCTTTAAACTATGATCCTGACCGTGCAAGAAAGCTTCTCTTGCAAAAAGTGGAGCTCCATTCGCTATATGGAAGGATAAAGCAGGAAGGATTGACTTTTGTGCCCTTGAAGGTGTATACTAGCAAGGCCAAGATTAAGCTTGCCTTTGGCATTGCCAGAGGAAAGAGAAAAGGAGATAAGCGGCAGCTCCTGCGCAAAAGAGAGGCCCAGCAAGAAATGGAACGGGCCCTAAAACGGGGGTGAATTGCTTCGATAGAGGAAAGAACATTAATATGCAGGCTGAGGTTCCAGGATACTCACAAAAAAACCTGGGGCACCATAAATGCCAACATCTTTGCCCCTCAAAGGGCTCTTGCTGTAGCATAAACCTATAGCCATCCTCCTGCTGATCTCGATAGGCAGAACTGGGTGTCAATTATCGAGAAGGGCATTGTTTCGGATTCGGAAACTCTGCAACATAAACAGAATCAAAAAGAAAAGAGATTTCGCCCCATTTTAACTCTTCTTCTTGCATGAATGAGGCTATGCCTGAAGAAGTATTAATAGGATATCTTCTAGACGAGGGGTCATTCCCTCCACCTCCACATATTTTTGAGTTACACAAATTACATTGGCAAAACAAATATACACAAACAAACAAATACGAGCAACTGAAGTTCGTTTAATTGACGAAACAGGAACTCAAGCAGGCGTAGTTCCTTTAGCTGAGGCTCTCGCTCGAGCAGAAGCAGCTGGTCTTGATCTCATTCAAGTAACTGAAAAAGTAGATCCTCCCGTAACAAGAATTGCAGACTACGGAAAGTATCTCTATTCGCAAGGAAAGAAAGAGAGGGAGGCAAAAAAGCATACAGGGGGAGATTTAAAAGAAATTCGCCTCAGCTTCAATATTTCAGACCACGACCTTGAAACAAGAGTGAAGCAAGCGGAAAAGTTTTTAAAGCGTGGGGACAATATCAGAATCAATCTTCGGCTCAGAGGACGACAGAAAGCATTGCTTGATCATGCAAGAGAAAAGATTTTAAAGTTTACAGAACAACTCACTATCTTAATTCCCATTCGAACAGAACGCGATATGAAACTGGAGCCTCGGGGATTAACCATGGTGATAACGAAAAAGTAACATGGCCACCAAAAAGGCAAAAACAAGAAAATCTATTACAAAACGTTTTAAGTTCACCAAGAGTGGAAAGATTTTGCGTCGTATTGCAGGACAAGATCACTACCGAACAAAGAAAACCGGAAAGCAACGACGTCAGGCGCGAAAATGGACAACCTTAAGTATTCCTGACGCAAAGAAAATAAAAAAACTGGTAACTTTCTAACATGGCACGAGTAAAACGAGGAACCACTGCAAACAAAAGGAGAAAGAATGTCTTAAAACAAACCAAGGGTTTTCGATTTGGGCGAAACAAAAAGTACCGTCTGGCAAAAGATGCTCTCCGTCACGCTTGGGAGCATGCATTTACTGACAGAAAGACTAAAAAACGAGAGTATCGAAAACTCTGGGAGATTAAGATTTCTTCTGGAGTACGTGAACAAGGATTAACCTATAGCAAATTCATCCCTCTCTTAAAAAAACAAGGTATTACTCTGGACCGAAAAATACTAGCAGAGTTACGAGAAAAACATCCTGGAACATTTCAAAGACTCGTTGAGCAAGTGAAACAATAGAAGGGCTTATCCCCTTCTTTTGTTTTTACTTTTCTTTTAAAAAACGGTCCACAGTTCTTAAAATTCTCCTCGCATTGGCAAACTTAAGTTTCTCCATTGCTCCTGCAAAAGGCAGCCATATAAATCCCTTATGCTCAAAGGAAATCTTTATTTCCTTTTTCTTTGTTTGAGCAAGAAAGAACACAACGGTTTTAAATATAGTCTTTCCTTTTACTCGAAAATAATACTGAATATCTTCTTTAAATCCCGGAACAAAAATGATATCTTTTAGTCCCGTTTCTTCTGCAACCTCTCTTGCTGCAGCTTGTTTTTGCGTTTCACCTTTTTCAAGATGTCCTTTGGGAAAATCCCAATACTCTTTTTTTACGCGAGCTTCTGTGGGGTAGTGGAGTAATAGGTAGTAAAGCTCTTTTGCTTCTCTGCGGAATATAACAGCTCCAGCTGATTGTTCTTTTGGCATATTATTTAAGCAAGGTTAATAATTGTTTTTCAGAAAGAGTGTTTATCACATCGCTTTCTTTCACCCATCCCCTTCTGGCTTGAGCAATACCGTATTTTAAAAACTGAAAGTGATCTTTGTGGTGTGCATCAGAATCAATCACTAATTTTACTCCTGCCTGCACTGCTTTTGCAGCATATACATCTTTTAAGTCCATGCGAGAAGACCCGTTTACTTCAAGAACAGTTCCAGTCTTTTTTGCCACTTCAATAATCTTATCTATATCTACTTGATAGGCATCGCGCTTTTTCACAACACGCCCAGTGGGATGAAAGAGAATATCCACATGCGGATTTTTTATTGCTCGAACAATACGCTCTGTCATGTCTTTTTTTGACATCTTAAAATATGAATGCACGGAAACTCCTACTACATCTAGCTTGCTTAACGCCTCATTTGCAATATCTAGAGCGCCATCTTTTCGAATATTCACCTCAGCACCTTTTAAAATCTTAATGCCAGGAACCTTCTTTTGTACTTTGTCTATTTCCTTTGCATGCAAGAGAAGTTTCTTTTCATCTAGTCCTCTCGCTATAGAGAGGTCTGTGGTATGATCGGTAATCACAATATATTCTAATCCTTGTTTTTTTGCCTCTTTTGCCATTTCTTCAATGGAATGCTTTCCATCGGTCCAATTAGTCTGTACCTGAAGATCTCCTTTTAGAGCGTCATAGGGAATAAGGGTTGGAAGATTTCTTTGTAAGGCAGCTTCCACTTCTCCTTGGTCCTCTCTTAGCTCAGGTTCTGTATATTGCATGCCAAGAGCTTTATACACTTCCTCTTCTGTTGCGCAGGGAATAAGGGTTTTTCCCTTATACAATCCACGCTCAGACAATGTAAATCCCTTCTTTTTTGCCAGGGCTTCTATTTTCACGTTATGCTCCTTTGATCCGGTAAAGTACCAAGAAGCAGCTCCAAACACCTCTTGCACAACAACTCTTATGCCTACATCAAAACCTTCGTAGCTTTGCAAGCATATTCTGGTTTTCCCTTTGCTCAACACTTTTTCATGGGGAATCATGTCCACAAAAAAATCCATAGCTTTTTTTGGCTCTTTTGTGGTAACTAAAATATCTATGTCTTTAACTGTTTCTTTCATGCGTCGCAAAGAACCTACAACAACTGCCTGTTTTACCAGTCCTGACTCTTTAAGTTCCTCTTCATATCTTTTTGCAATGGGATATATATTTGCGAGCAATTGTCTTCCTTGAGACTTTTTAAGAAACGAAATAGCCTCAAGAATATTTTGCTGTTTCTTTTCTCCAAACAAAGGAAGCTTTGCTATCTTTCCTTTTTTTGCTGCCCTTTCAAACTCTTCAAGATTCTTTATCTTAAGATGTTCCCACAACTCCTTTATCATTTTTGGACCAATGCCTTCCACCAAAGTTAACTCCTCAATATTCACGGGCATTTTTTTTCTATACACCTGGAGCTCTTGTATTTCTCCGGTTTTTAAATACTCTTCTATTTTTCCTGCAATGCCTTTTCCCACTCCAGGAATATTTTCCAATCCTCCAAAACCCTCTTTTTGATATATCTTTTCTACATCTTCCTTGAGCGTCTCCAAGGTCTCTTTAACCTTCAAAAAAGCTTGCGGCTTAAAGGGAACTCCTTGTATCTCAAAATAGAGCGCAAGTTGAGAAAAAAGATAACTAAGTTCTTTATTTTTTATCTGCATAAATATATCAAAAGAATTTTTGAAACATATGTTCTGCCTTATTAAGCACTGCACGCTTTAGTAAAGAAATTCCTAAATGCAAAAATAGAATTAAGCCACCGATAGCCACCACAATTTCTACTGCTCGAACTACAAACGCAAAAGCTGCCCCGGTATGCGATGCTAAACCAAGAGATTGAAACACGAGAATCTGTAATGCTTCATGGCTACCTAGTTGCCCTGGGATCGGGATCAGCAAAGAAAGGAAGCTAAACCCAGTAATAGCTATAGCCGGGAAAAAGCCAATGAACTCCCCCAATAATGCTACAAGAACAAAGGTGCGAAGCAAGGTAAAAGACGCTTTAGCAAAGGAAAGAAACAGCCCTTCCCAAAATATCCGATTTCGCAAACGAAAAAAGTGGAGAAGTTCTTGCTCCATTTCTAAAAACCCGTTGGTTCCTGCAATACGAGGAAAAAACATTCTAACGATACTCTCCTTTCGATGTGATTTAAAATAGAAGAAGACAAGAGCCATAGCCAATACTCCAGCACCCAAGAGAATCCACCAAAAAAATGAAGAGATAAGGACACTTTTTGATATGAGGAGGAATCCAATTCCAATCCCCAAAAACAAAATATAGGCGGTTGCGTCCAAGAACCGCTCTATAGCCACAGAAACAATAGCGCGCGGCAAAGGAACTTTATGAAACTCCAAAAGAGCATAGGAACGAAACAACTCATTTCCAAAAAACACCATGGGAAAGAAAAAAGAAAGACTAAACCCCGCAAAGTATTGCTTAAGCAAAGAAAGGAGTGGAACTTGGTATCCCTGGTAGCGCAGAATTTCCCTCCAGCGCACCGCTCCCAAGGAAAGCATTAAGAGAGTGAGAATAAAGAGTAGCACTCCCCTTCCTCCCCAAAATTTCTGGATAGCGCTCCATACCTCATTCCACCCCACAGCTTGCATCACACTGGAAAATAAAATAATTCCCAGCACAAGGAATATAACAAATGCCAAGAGTCGTTTCATAATCTAAAATTATACCCTTTCTTTACATTTTTTCCTAGAATGCTATACAGAAAAAGAACAATGAAAGATATCCTTACTTTTTTTACCGAAATTGGAAAGATTAAAAACCTTCCCCAGAAGGGTCTTGTTTTGCGCAAAATCAAAGATCCCGCCCTTATAGGAGAGCACAGCTTCCGAGAAGCACTCATGGCATGGACTTGTTGCATGATCAGCGTCCCTCCTTTAAACTCGGGTAAGGCCATAAAAATGGTACTTATTCACGACCTTGCAAGGGGATATGCTGGTGATATTACTCCTTACGATCCAATTCTCAAAAAATATAAGAAGGCAAACCTTAAAGAGATATACCGAAAATGGGTGCGTCTTCCACAAAAAGAAAAACTTCAGTTTTTCAAGGAGAGTGAAAGAAAGGAGCATGCAGCCCTCAAAAAGCTAACGAAACGCCTTGCTCCTGCTGTTGCTCGTGAAATCCAACAAATATGGCAAGAATATCGCACTGGCACTTCAAAAGAAGCGAGGCTTGTATACCAACTCCATATGGCAGAAAACTTTCTTCAAGCACTGGAATATTGGAAACAAGACAAAAGATTTCCCATTATTTCTTGGTGGCAACAAATGAAGGAAACACTTTCCAATCCGACCCTAATAGAACTTTTAGCACAAATTGATAAAAAGTTTGCACGAGAACTGAAGAAAATATAAAAGGGCTTGTCGATATTTCGGCAAGCCCTTTGCTTTGTGTTGAGAAACCTACGCCACGTATAGCTGTTGTTTCATATCTATTCCCTCTACGTTAAAGGGAATTTCACGTTGGAGCTCCCCAAGAGTAGTCACAATCACACGCGCATCGTCTTCCCTGAACTCTCGAGGGGCCAAAAGTATCGGAAAGCATTCGTTCATGCCGGAGCGTCGGCCATAGCCTCTTATTCGCCCCCGACAAGTATCACAAGGAGAAAGAGCGATGTAATCAAACTCTTCCCCTTCTCGCTTCCCAACGATTGCAATGGCTTCGCAGTAATCGCCCACACCCATTGATTGGGTTGCAGCTAGAGCCACCTTCTCTCCGCACTCGCACAAAGCTATCTGGTCTGGGTCTTCCACGTTAGACCCACCGACCATACAAGCTATCCCTTTTCGTACTCTTTCTGCGCCCAGCCTTCGTAGAGCTTCACGGAAATTTTCCTCCCCATCGGGGTGAATCCGTATGGCTGCTCCAACGGCCCAACGTCCCAGAAGACGATTATAGGCATAATTTGCCTGCTCTGCTGCCAATTCCACCAATTGTTGATCTGCTTTCGGCAAATCAAGAAACCTGACATGCTTGACAGAGTTTATGGTGCTCATAACTTTCACTCCTTTAGCTTAAGCCAAGGGGCATAAAGCTTCTCAACGATGAAAGGTGCGTCTTTCTCTATACCACATTAATAAGAAATCTTCAATATTTTATAGGCAACTTTCACAGAAGAATGAACAACCACGGTCTCTCCTTTCACCCTTCCCATAAGAGTTTTTCCCACGGGGGATTCATTACTAATCATGCCAGCGGTTGGATTTGCCTCCATAGAACCAACAATAATGAACTCGTCTTTCTCTCCATCAACTTCAACAAGCACCTTTGCTCCAAGATACACTTCGTTTCTTTGTGCTTTAGGAGGAGATACGATAATTTCAGTGTTCTTAAGAATAATTTCGTATTCTGCTAGTCGTGCTTCAAGTAAACTCATATCTTCCTGGAAAGAAAGGTACTCTGGATTTACCTCCTCTGAATGCCAGCTACTTGGTATCTCATCCCCAGTTATCTTTTTTTTCTTAAATTCCAAGAGCGCCTTATAGTCCTGCTCAATCTTTTTGAATCCTTGTTTTGTAACGTAATATTTTTCTTCCATCATGGTACCAAATTATCTTGTGTAAATGAAAACAAGTCCCCTTATAGGAACCAGATTTATTGATACTACTTCATCAAAATTTCTTTTGGTCAACAAATCCAGCCACAAATCTTTTTTCCGCAAATCAATCCTGTAAACATCTTTAATAATTAACATTGTTTTAGAGCATTTTTCATGCAGGGTTTATTGTATAGTTTCCAAATAGTCTTGTCAATAGTAGTAAGGTTTCTAAAGGGATTATTGGAAAACCCTTTAGAAAGTAACTCTTTTCTCTATCTGCACGTATAGCACCATGTTTTACTATAGAAGAATAAGATATGCTGTCAAGGCTTTCCTTTGTCCTACAATCTTGGTCGAACAGTTTTTGGAAGAGAAGGAATTTCTCCAATGTAAACTTCAAAGCGATTAATACCAGGGGCTCTTCGTATCTCTTTTTCTACAAAACGCTCAATATCCTCCAAATTTCTCCCCAGAACACTTATCAATAGATTATACCTTCCTGTAATCTTAGCTATGTGATATACCTCCTGCAAGCTCTCCATCCTCTCTATTAAACGAGGTGTCGCCTTCTCATCTCCCTCAATCTGAAGATGCGCTGCTATAGTATAAAGATGATCAATGTTCAGAGTAGCTCGTACTCTTAACACACGTTCTTTTAACAAAGCGACTCTATTTTTTACCGAAACTGCACTTAAGCGAATTTTTTTACCTATTTCAACAAAAGACATTCTTCCATCTATTGCCAAAAAAGAAATAATCTGCAGATCTTTTGCATCAAATCGATCCAAATGCCAGATAGCCTCTGGTGTATATTTCCAGATAGAGAAATCTGCTAAGTTTTGCCGATCAATATACGTTGCAAATTTTATATCTTTGATTTTTAGGTTTTCTTTTCTCTGACGTAATCCCTCCATAGATCTTTTATACGCCTTGCCAGTAACAACATCTCCATCGACCACCAGTACTTTTCTGCCTCGCACCTCCTTCTCTTTTAAATTTGCTGCGTCGTCTTCCATGGCAAGCAAGGTGATATTTTTCTTCTGCCCTATAAGCCATTCATGTAAGGCTAAAGCATACCAAATACCATTGGGCTCAAGATAGATGATGCAACCAGGATCCTTGCCAAAATACTTCTTAACATCCTCTCCTACCCCTTTAAGAAAGCGCTGAATAGGTTCGTATTTTAAAATATCCTTCATAAAAACATTGTACAGAAAGTAAGGAAAGTGTCAAAGCAAAGACTTTTGCATGGCGACACCTTGCTCTTCCTCTTTATTAAAGATTTGAATTTTACCATACTCTCCATCATACCCAGGTTCAATCTTTACTTTCCCCTCTCGCACTCGCAAAATTCCTTGTGCAATTTCCGGCGAAGTTACTTTGGTCAATTCCTCTTCTGTCGCATCCAGCAAGACAGTAAACTCAGTTCCAATCTGCAAAATGAGTTTTTCATACTCCACTTTTCCTCGCTTTGTACCAACCCCTTGATGTTGAGCATCTGCAATAATTTCCTGCAGAGGAATAAGGGATTTGTAGGGAATGACATTCTTTGGTTTTTCTCCTTCTCTTCGATCAGCCAACTCTGCTACACGATTAAGTACTCCTATAGTCAGCGGCCTCTTGCACACATGACACTGATTGTTCTGCTTTTTTGATTCCTCTGGACTCATTACCACATTACATAAACGATGGCCATCATAATGATACTTTCCCTCTTCTGGAAAGAACTCTACAGTATACAGAAATTTCTTTGGATCTTTTTTTACAATAGCCTCTCGCAGCGCAGGATAGCTTAACTTTGTATCAAAAACATTTACCTCTCTTCCAATCTTTGGCAAAGAATGAGAGTCTGAATTGCTTAAAAAAGTAATGTTATCCAGTGCAGATAATCTCCAGTTCATTTGAGGGTCAGAGGATAATCCAGTTTCAATTGCATAGATATATTTTGTGTATTCATCAAAACACTCCTTTAAAGAATCAAACCCTGACTTTGAACCAAACACAGCAAACCATGGAGTCCAAATATGAGCTGGGACTACCAAAGAAGACGGATCAGCTTCCAGTACAATCCTTACTGCCTCCTTTGCATCCAGCCCCAAAATAGGCCTACCATCAGATTTGAGATTCCCTATTAAAGAAAGTTGTGTATTTATTTTCTCTACTGCAACTATAGACGGAACTATCAGGAGAAGATGAACCTTTCTAACTTTACCTCCCTTTTTATAAATGCAACTGATTTCACTTGAAAAAACAAATCTGGTCTTGCCTCCTTCTTTTCTTTTATACAATCCTTCCTCTGCTGGCTCCAGTTCCTCTTTTAATTCTTTGAGCCATAAAGGGTGCGTAAAGTCTCCTGTTCCCATAACCTGAATACCTTTCTTCTGAGCCCATAAATCAAGATTGCAAAGATTCATCTCTTTTGAGGTAGCTCTTGCGAATCGAGAATGGATATGGAAATCAGCAACTAATTTCATTTTACGAGCTTTACTCCAATGCCAGCTATGAGCGAACCTCCAAATAAAAGGAGGCTTGCAAACATAGACCAAACAGCAAAATTTAGCATTTGCGCAATACTGCCTGCTGGCAGGAATCCCTCCAATTGTTGCCCGAGCAAGTCAGGAAGCTGATTTTGTAAATCTTCAAGAGAGCCAACAGAAAAAGAAGAATCCACAGATTCCTCCTTGGCAACTAAAAAGAGTTCTGGCGCATCATTAGTTCCAGTAAAAATCAGATATGAGGAAAAAAGCGAATAGAGAATAATACCTATGCCTGCTGCAAGGAGGATAAATCCAAGAATCTTTTGCATAATTATATTAATACTTTTTGCATAACGTTTTTGGGGTAGTTTGCAACTTTTCTTAAAAATGCTCGATGGTACCACTCCCACACCTCCTTTGCTGCAAGAAATGCCTGAAAGTCCTCTTCTTTTCCTTCAAGTTCCACAAACTCGGTTTCTCCTTTTGCGTAAGACCATTGATGATTACACCATTCATTCCCCCCAGAGATTCGCTCTTTCCCACTTTTCATGCTCCTTTTAGCCAAACATCCTTTACACTCTTCATATTGATCAATACGCAAAATCCATCGAGTTTTTGCCTGAAGCTTTTTTTGAACCCCTTTATTATATGCATTAAGGTAAGCTGCGGTTTGCAAAGAATGCTCATCTCTTATGGCATTTCCAGTTTTTAAATCTACGATTCCTCTTGTTCCCTGTACTTCAGCTACCATGTCTACGGTCCCTGCATACCCATTCTCAAAGTCATATACCTTACACTCAATATCCTCTTTTGGACTTATAATACGCACGGTGTATTCCTTTCTCCATTGTTCAAAAACACGAAGGGTAGGCTCAATTTCTTTTTCTGCCTCATGCATCTCTTCTTTTAGAATTTTTTCAACAGCATAGTGTACCTTGTTCCCCCACTCAGCTGAGCGATAGCTTCCAGCAAAAAAAGGTCTTGATATGAGCGAGGTAATCGCAGTTACCCTTGGCATCCACATACCCTCTACCTCATATCCATACCTATGTTTGAAGTAATCAATACTCATACATTCACTTTTTCTTTTCAAAAGAATACAATTCTGGATTTTTTGTAATAATTTCCATGTTACAGAATAATTCCAAACATTGTTTTTACTCCAAAGCCAATTCCATAGGCAAACCCTGCTGCAACGCCTCCTATCAACAGCATCTCCAATCCCGCTTTTATAAAATTCCCTCCAGTGATAAGAGTGCGAATACTTCCTACCACAAAAAAAGTAACAGCAGCTAATACGCTAGAAATTAAAAACTGCTGAGAAGATGATATTAAAAATAGATAGGGAATAAGAGGAGCTGCTCCAGCTACCATGAAAGCCGTAAACGTTACTCCTCCATGCTGCAAAGGAGTAACTATATCGTTATTAGGAATCTCTTCGTTGTTTTGCAGTTTTTTCTTTTTTTCCAATTCTTTCTCAGAACGAATCGCCAAGAAATTGGACGCTCCCATGGAAAAAGCATCTGCCCCCAAAGAAGCAAGCCCCAGTATAATAACAATACCAGGAGACAAGAGTGCTCCTGCAGCTCCTGCCACTACAGCAAACGTGGTAACAATGCCATCGTTTGCTCCATATACGAAATCTCCGATATAGACGCCCTCTTTAAATCGCAGGAAAAATTCCTTGAGTATCATGAGCTCTTTTGTTTGCGAACAACCACCTTGGGCCAATCATCGTAGTGAAACACTCCTTGAACAATAACCCCACCCAAAAAGCCATAAAACGCAAACGGAGAAACAATAAAAAAGCTGGCAATAGCAGCTGTAATAAAGATGGCTAAAAAGATTAACCAATGATGAAGATGTACTCGCCAGTCTCCCACGCTAAACACTAAAGAAGGAATATGCTTCCAATTGGGCGCAGAGGTTTTCCTTCCTGCAATAAAGCGAGCCGCAAAGTATCCTGCAAGCAAGGCAAATCCTAATTCAAAAGAAATAAGCATAGGCAAAGCTCCCAAAGACGCTCTAGGAACAGCCTGCATAATCTGTGTTCGTGGTATTTTTGCAACAATTCTTCTCATCTTGTACGCTTCCTATTATAGCAGAACGTCAAGTTGGTATCAAACCCCTTAAAACTACACCTTTTTGTCTAAAACCCAAACTCACGAGCCACAAATCCTTCAAACTCTCCGGTGTACTCTTCTTCTGCCATTTCAGCATTATCCACCCTGGCAAGACCAGGTCCTTTATTTGTCCATTCTATAAACTCTTTTACTTTTTCTTTTGGTCCTTCAACTATAATTTCAACTTTTCCATCTAGTAAATTCTTTGCAAATCCAGTTAATCCAAGTTCCAAGGCTTTTGCTCTTGCGCCTTGCCTAAACAAAACCCCTTGCACCCTTCCTGAGATAAGTAGATGAAAACGAGTATTTTGCATAATTATCCTTCCAATATGGGTGCAAGTTGTGCGCTCAACATCCAAAGAATAAACACCACGGGACCTACAATCAAGAATAAAACTGTTAAAATATTATCTATCATAAAAAAGAAAGAAGCTCTACTATTGCTCCTCCTATTAATACAATGGCTACCAGGTAAGGAAGGAATCGAGGAATACGAAGCTCATATTCTGGCTCCCTTGTCCCTTTATTTTTTACTTTCAAAAACAAAGCAACAATGAGTACACCATCAATCACAGCTATAAGGCCAACAATACTTAGCACTAAGATAAACTCTTGAAATCCAATCAAAAATAATAGTAAGGGAGCAATGATTGAAATACCAGCTGAAAAAATATACGGAAAATGAAAATCATACCTCAAGGAATTTTTCAAATAATTCCCTAAGATCAAGAAGGAAGCTGCAATAGCAGTAAGTCCAAGCACAGATCCCAAAACAATCACCCCCTTCCCCAAAAATGGTATTAATCCTTGCAAAGCATCGGGAGAGGTTGCGCTTCCCGAAACCCCCACCACGAACAAGGAAAATGCAAGATAGAGCGCAATGATAATCACTCCAGCAATAACAATAACGTTATCAATATTTCTTTTCTCATGTTTTCCCTTAAAGAAATCTACGATCTCTGGTATAGCAGGCCATCCTGCCAAAGCAAACAAAATAACGCCATAGGGCAAAAAGAGATTATCTGTATTGATGAGAGAAAAGTTTTTTAATTGTATATGAGGCGTAGCAAAGAAAAAAATGAGAAAAATACCAGCAAATAATACAATATTCATTATAAGCTCAGCCTTGGCTATTAATTGAATTCCTCGAAGAATGAAAAACGAAAGTAGTGCCCAAAATAACAGAGAAAAAGCAGTCTGGGAAAAAGGAATTATCTCTCCTAAAATAATATAGAGAAAGTCACCTGCCAAAATAATGTACACCAAGAGAGTCCCTATAATCCAAAATAAGGTAGAGAACGTAGCTAAACCCTTACCCCATGAACCAAGATATTTACTGGCATATCCAATCAATCGTGCCTTTTCTTTCGTTCGCAAGCAAACCTCTCCAAAAAACAAATGGAGCAATATTACTGCTCCTCCAAGAAGTATAAAATAAAAAAGGGCGGGCACAATCCCGCTCTGTGAAAAAACATAGGGGAGTGCAAATATTCCCCCACCAATAATAGTGCCTACTAAAATGGACAGTGCAAGTAAAAACCTGTTATTCATTTATGCTATTGTGTCCTTCTGTTTTACTTACCCCACCAAACTTCCTTGTGACGAATTTTTGTTTCAGGAGTAGCAAAAAATTCCTTACTAATTTCCAATACCTTTTCCTTGTCGTACTCCTTGCAAGAAAAAACATCTACTAAAGCTTCCTTGTATTTAGTAAAGGTGTGCACAGAAATATGTGAAAGATCAACAAGAGCTAACACGCTTAGGCCAGGGTTATCCTTTACGCCTTCTTGAATAATTGGGCCTCCTATTATTTTCATTTCTATTGCAGAGGCAATTTTTTCAACAAAACTTATTAACGCCTTAGGGTCCTCAATATTCCCATTACAATTTTCTAAATCGAGAATATGATGAAATCTTTCTGTGACCATATTATTTGGCTGCTCTTATTTTCTCGTTATCTTGCCTAAATTTCTATACCTTAAAAACGCGGTATCCTTCGCGAACCACTTTTAAAACTTTAATTCCAATTTCATCTCTTGCTTTAGCTTTTGCTATAGGCTTATGATCCTTTTGCATAGAAGAAATCTTTACCTTAATCATTAGAGTTCCACCCTCAATACGAATAGTGTCACCCTTTTTCAATGGAGCCTTTAATTTAATAGCAGCTACCTTAATCTTGTCAAAATAGTGAGAAACCTTGCCAATTGGCTTTTCTTGAGTTTTTAAAACTATTTTCTTTTTAACCGTCTTTTTTACTTTTGGTTTTTTCTTTACCATATGTTTTATTGTAGCATGTAAGAAAGATAGTCAAACGGCCTTACGTTCGAGAAATTCGAAAGAGACCTCCGCAAGGAACAATTTCCATTCCTTGCTTTTTAAGTTCATCTAAAATGAGGTTCATACCAATAGAATCAGAAGACATGTGTCCTGCCACAACTACATTAAGATGAGCTGTTTCTGCCTCCTTTTTTGCATCCTCCGCAACATGCATATCCACAACTGTTCCAATTCCAGCATGCCCAATCCGTTCGTACATTTTAGGAGAAGGATCAGTGCCTCCTGTCATATTAACCAGAATCTTTCCACATCGATTCTCCAAGTTCCCTACAAATATCCGAGGACCAACCCCTCTTAAAATTGCCTCTTTATACTCTTCAATATCACTTAAAACTTTCATTAAATCTTCCAGTTGCTCAGGAGCTCCTGCTTCAAGCTTTTCTCGCACAAAGTTTCCTGAAATATTATCTGCAACAGTATGGAGACACATAAGATTCATATTAAGAATACGAGCTGCGTCCACGGTGCGCCAATTGTTTCTTGGATTTACACCTCGAGCAACTTCTCCAAGACGCTCTTTTGTAAGTGCTTCTCCAACATTAATTGGCACTCCATACTTACTATACAAATCAGCTTGAAGCTCCATTACCTCGTGCATATCTGCTAAGGCCCTGCCTATTGGATGATGAGAAATAACAAGATCAATATCTCCTAATTGCTTTGCAATGAGAAGTTCTGCTGGCTCAATATCAATACCAACCATTACTTTTTTTATCTCTTTATCCTCTGCTATATGCAAAACTCTGGTATCAGAGTATGGATTGGTTAAAGATTCTTGATCAAACTCTTTTTTTTGTTCCTCAGAAAGCTTTTCAAATTTCTTTTTGTTGCGCCCCAAAACTTTCGCCACATCCTCTTTGGAGCGAAAATCAGCATCAATTCCCATTTCTATTGCCTTTTGATAAATTTCCTGTATCTTCATTTTTTCTTTGCTGCGGTTACCACTTTCTTTTTTGTAATAACTTTTTTAGGCGTTTCTTCTTTTTTTTCTTTTTGTTTTTCTTCTTTCTTCTTAGGTTTTACGGTAAATTTCTCTATGAGTTCTCGTATAAGTTCTCTTTGCTTTTTTGTGTCTGAAAACTCCCTACGAATGTGGGCTTTTTGAAAACGAATATACTTCCTCGTACTTTTTGAAAATAAGGGTTTTGTCATAAAAAAAGATAGTGATTATTCTCACATCTTGCATATGTACACCTTCAGACCTTACCATAATTATTCAACTTTGTCCATTCTTCTTTAACTACTTCCCTGTCATCCCAGGGAATTCTTCTCCCTTTGGCTATTGCAATAGAATCTTCAGATCCCTTCCCTGTTATAACGACAGTATCTCCTTTTTTACTTAAGCTTAATGCTTTTTTAATAGCATCTCTCCTATTTATTACTTTCTCTGCTTTCCCTTTTGTTCCTGCAATCACCTCATCCATAATTTTCTCTGGGTTTTCCTCATAGGGATCTTCATCTGTCACGATAATAGTATCGCAGTGTTCAAGGGCAATCTTGCCTAAAATAGGGCGCTTCCACGCATCTCGTCCACCCCCAGCACATCCTAGGACGCATAGTAATTTCCCAGAAGAAGGTTTTAGTGTCTCATACACTTTCTTTAAGGCAGCAGGAGTAAAAGCATAATCCACAACAACTCGAATGGGCAGGGAGATTACTTCTTCCATGCGCCCGGGAATACTTTTCATTTTTCCTAAAGCCTTTTTGCAAACCTCAAGGGAAATCCCTTGCGCCATGGCTACTGTAATTGCAGCAAGCGCATTCTCCACATTAAACGTTCCAAGAAGTCCTAGGTAAAGCTGCGTATCGTTAACAGAAAACTCCAGTCCTTTATTCTCTTTTACATTTTCTCCTCTAGTGCCAAGCTCATCCTTTATTGCACTAAGAATAGAATAGGTATATATCTTTTTTGCGGGGAACTTTAAAAAGAAAGATGCATGTTCATCATCTGTATTAATAACATGGGTATTTTTTACCATGGAAAATAATGATCCCTTTGTGTTTTTATAATTTTCAAAAGAACCGTGCCTCTCAATATGTTCTTTGGAAAGATTGGTAAACACAGCAGTATGAAAACCAATAAACCTGTGGCGATGTTGAAGCATTCCTTCTGACGTTACTTCCAAAACAACATGTGTGCACTTTTTGTTCTTTGCTTGGCGCAAGAATTGTTGAATAGCAAAGCGTCCCGGCATTGTCATCTTCATTTTGTTTTTCCATTCTTCTTCTTGTATTTGAAAACGAACAGAAGACATGGAAGCTGTTTTAAATCCAGCTTCTTTAAATATACGGGAAAGCATATCTACGGTGGTAGACTTTCCATTGGTTCCTGTTATTGCAATAACGGTCATTCCTCTTGCAGGAAATCCATAAAACACAGCTCCAAAAAAAGACCATAAAAAATGGTACCAGCTTAAAAGAAACTTTGGAGTAATCTTTCTTAAAACATTTAACATCTAAATTAACCTAGCGTATCTATATACTTAGAGTATCATGATTTTTTGAAGAAATAAAAAGCAGGAGGGATGCTGGCTGCACCTCCTCCTGCGATACTACTTAGGAGACTCGGCACAGATGTAGCTTTTGTCTCCTTTTGTTAAAGACGGGACGTGGCGCCCGTCCGTTGTGCCATCCACTCTGCGAAGGTCGTCGTGTTGTTGCGCTTCGTATCACTTAGAAGTCCGGTTACCAAAGATGGTGGGTCGGTGATCTTCGTGACTGGTAAGATCTTCGTCAGTGAGTTGCTATCGATAAAACGCACAATTCTGCTGTCATCATTGCTTGGTGGATTATCATTTGAGACACGTGCCTCAGACGTTCAAAACATACCCAAGGCAAACATTGTCGCGAATATCGCGATAGCCATGAGAAGAGCGAGACCAAAACTGATCCCGATTTTGGTGTTCATTACACCCCTTCGGTTTCGTTTTCTTTTGGCCAAAAAAAACTGAATCTTGTCTTTTCTTATTAAGCAACTACCTCCTGAGCTGCGAACTACCCCTATCCTAAGCACAAAAAACTCCCTTATCAATTGTTTTGTCCCCGTCCTAAGGCTCTTAGAGCCTCTTTAATGCGCTGATCAGTCTGTGTGATCTCAAGAGGCACGCGCGACAATACCTCTTTTGACTGCTTTTTACTAAACCCTAAAGCAACAAGAGCATCTGCTGCCTCACTATCCTCACCAGTAGGATTTTTTCCATTAAGCAAGCGTAGCTTCCCTGTAAGCTCCAAGATAATCTTTTGTATCCTTTTTTGTCCTATCCCATGAACCTTGGCAAAATAGCTTACATCTCCTTTTTCAACTGCTCCTCTTAATTGCTCCATAGTGCCCAGAGAAGCAATGTTTAAAGCAGCTTTTGGTCCAATGCCAGAGATATTATTTAAAGTTTCAAACACTTCCAAGGCTTGGGGCGACTCTACGCCATACAGCTCCAAAGTTTCTTCTCGTTTTATGTGAAGATGGCAGTATATTTCTGTTTCGTTTCCCACTAAATAGGAAGAGACACGATTCTCTGCAACATACACCTTATACCCTACTCCTTGAGTCTCTGTTATGATATAATCTGAGCCCAAAGCTATAACCTTGCCTTTAAGATAAGAAATCATAGATTTATCTTACATGAAGTTTCAATTAGTTTCCAACTTTAAACCTACGGGAGATCAACCACAAGCCATAAAAAAGCTTGCAGAGAATCTTACATCTGGCGCGAAAAATCAGGTGCTCTTGGGTGTGACGGGATCGGGGAAAACCTTTACCATGTCCAATCTCATCTACAAAAGCCAAAGACCTGCCCTTATTATCTCTCCAAACAAAACATTAGCTATCCAACTGTATCAGGAGTTTAAAGAGTTTTTTCCTCATAACGCAGTCCACTATTTTGTATCCTACTATGACTACTATCAGCCTGAGGCATATATTCCCCAGACCGACACCTATATTGAAAAGGATGCAAAGATTAATGAAACTATAGATCGCATGCGACATGAAGCAGTGCAGGATCTTTTGTCCAGGCCAGATTCTATTGTGGTAGCGTCTGTCTCTTGTATTTACAACATAGGATCTCCTGAAGAATACCAAAAAGTGTCCTTGGAAATCCAACCAGGACAACATATTACAAGAAAGGAACTTCTCTCTTCTCTTACTTCGCTCCAGTATGAACGAAATGATATTGATTTTCACCCTGGAACATTTCGGGTCAGGGGACAAGTCATTGAAATATATCTTGTTACTGGAAAGGAACTTATAAAAATAGAGCTTGATTCAGATATTATAGAAAGTATTTCAACTGCCAAAGATCCACTCAACCCAAAATACCAAATACTCAATAGTAATTATTTACTCTACCCTGCAAAGTTTTGGATTGCCTCTGAAGATAAGCTAAAAATTGCAATGCAAAATATTAGAAAGGAATTGCAAGATACTTTACTTACACTAAAAAAACAAAACAAGCTCCTGGAAGCACAGCGCTTGGAGCAACGCACAAACTATGACCTGGAAATGATTGAGGAGACTGGGTACTGCCACGGCATTGAAAACTATTCGCGCCATATGGAATTTCGCTCTCCTGAAGTTCCGCCTTTTACTCTCCTGGACTACTTTCAAGATAACTTTCTTGTTTTCTTGGACGAAAGCCATCTTGCTCTGCCCCAGTTGCGTGCTATGTCAGCGGGAGACAAAGCAAGAAAGCAATCATTAATTAACTTTGGATTTCGCCTTCCTTCAGCATTAGATAATCGCCCTTTAACATTTAGCGAATTCTTTGATAAAACAGGGCAAAGAATCCATGTTTCTGCTACCCCAGGTGAGTTTGAGCAGGATCTTGCCATGCAAGAAGGAGGCCAAGAATATATTGTAGAGCAGATTATTCGTCCTACCGGTCTTTTGGAACCAGCAATTGAGATTAGGGAAACCAAAAATCAATTACAAGATCTTACAAAAGAACTAAAAAAGTTAAAAGCAAAAGGACAACGCGCCTTAGTTATTACCTTAACGAAAAGATTAGCAGAGGAAATTGCAAGCTTTCTTTCCAAGCAAGGTCTTAATATTGAATGGCTGCACTCTGAGGTAAAGACTCTGGATCGCCCTGGTTTTCTTACAAGACTAAGAAAGGGAGAGATAGATGCACTTGTTGGTATTAATCTTTTGCGAGAAGGGCTTGATCTCCCAGAGGTTACTTTGATTGCAATTTTGGATGCAGACAAAGAGGGATTCTTGCGAAATGAAACAACGCTCATTCAAACCATGGGAAGAGCAGCACGACACCAAGAAGGCAGAGCTATCTTGTATGCAGACAAAACAACTCTCTCTATGAAAAATGCTATTACTGAAGTAGACCGCAGAAGAAAAATTCAAGAGGAGTATAACAAGGAACACAGCATAACTCCCATGCCTATTATAAAAGAGGTGCTGGATTGGGAGCTTGAGCAAAAAGGAAAAGACATTGAAGCAGAGTTTGCGGGATTGAGTGATCCCGAACTCTTAAAAAAAGAGATGAAGACCGCTGCAAAGAACCTAGACTTTGAGCGCGCAGCTGAGATAAGGGACTTGATAAAAAAAGGAAAAAATGCTATATAAAAAGATATGCCAATAACAAAATCTGCAAAAAAGGCTCTGCGCCAAAACGTACGAGGGAAAATTAGAAACCTCAAGCGCAAAAACACCATGAAGACCTTGGTAAAGCAAACCAAGAAACTAGCTACAACAGAGAAGAAAGAGGAAGCAGTAAAGCTTCTCCCTGAACTCTACAAGGCGATTGATAAAGCAGCAAAAAGAGGAATTATTAAAAAGAATGCTGCAGCAAGAAAGAAATCTCGCCTTACTAAACTTATACAAAAAGTCAGCGGCTAGAGTCGCTGGTTTTTTTTGAGGCAGCACTAATTGCAAACAAATACAAAAGTTGCTCTGGATTTCCCTTTCCGGTCTTAAATGCAAGGTCCAGGGAAAATATCCTTTTGTATAACTCTTTTAGCTCGTTAAGCGAAAAAAGTTCTGCTGCAATAAAATTCTTTTTTGCAACAAAGGGGTGAAGTTTTAGTTTTTGCGCAATCTCTCCTGCTGGCACTCCTCGCTCCATTAAATCTTTTTGAGATAAAAGAATACGAAACTGCCAAGCAAACATGCTGAGCAACTGAAGCGGAGACTCTCCTTTGTGAAGATGTTCTGATAAAAGCTTGATTGCTAGCTTTCGGTTTCTTGTACAAATTGCATCAATGGTAGAGAAGATTTTTGGCTCCAATGGTTTTTCTACAAGCACTGATACATCATGCTTTGTTACTTCTTTTTTTACAAAAGAGTATGTAAAAGCTGCAAGCTTTGATATTTCTTGAGCAAGACGTTCCAAATCGTCCCCACAGGAAAAAAGCAACTCCTCCAGTGCTTCAGGAGCAAGGGAATTATCATACTTTTTTATCTCGCGTAAAGCCCAATTTTTAAGATCTATTCCTTTGAGCTTTAGGAACTCCTCACTTTTCCCATGGCGCAAAAGAAACTTAAATAACGAGCTTGTCTTCTTTGCATCTTTTGCAACAAAAACTAAAGTATGAAGATTAGCCTTAAGTAAAATATCTTGAATGTCTTTTTCTTCAAACTCCTTTACTAAAAACGCATCATGAAAAATCAAAAGCTTTTGGGAGTCAAACAAAGAAGGAGTATTGAGTTTGTAAAATACTTCTTTCGAATCGGTATCACCACAATCAATATCTTCAACAAGCACACCCTTTACAATCGCATCTTCTTTGAGCTCACGCACTCTTTGGCGCGCAAGATACGATTCGGGGCCGTGTAATAAAAGAAGCATAGATTCTAACTGGGCGCCACACAAAGCTACGCTAATATTTCCTTAATCTTTTCTGTGATTTCCCCAGGAGTAAAGTGGGCCTTAATCATGTAATCTTTTGCTCCAAGTTTAACCCCCTTATCAATATCTTCTTTTTGTCCAAGATTGGAAAGAATGATGACTGGGATATGTTTGGTTTCCTCTGCTTCCTTAATGTAACGCAATACTTCAAATCCATGCATGGCAGGCAAAATAAGGTCCAAAACAATAAGCTTGGGCTTTTCTTCTTTTGCCATGCGCAGCCCCTCTTCTCCGTTCGTAGCTACAACTACTTCATATCCTTCTGATCCCACCTTTTTTACAAGCAACTCTCGCAAGAACTTATCATCCTCAACGATTAAAATCTTTGTCATACTACTATATACTACCCTTTGTTTAAAAATTCTTCAATGTCTTTTTTAATAGGCAGAGCAAGGGTAAAGATAGTTCCCTTTCCTTCTTTTGACTTAAACCGTATCTTTCCTCCGTGAGCTTTCATAATGTTACTGGCAAGATAGAGGCCAAGACCAGACCCATTCACCTCCACTTCCTTTGCATTTGTGGCACGAAAGAACTTATCAAAAATCCGAGACTCTTGGTCCTTTGGAATCCCAATACCTGTATCTTCAATAGAAACTTGCACCTCCTTTGCACTGTGCAAAACCTGCACAGTCACTCTTCCTTTTTTTGGAGTATAGCGAAGGGCATTTTCCAAAAGACTCTGCACCACCAGTTTTATCTTTTCTACATCAATTATCACTTCGGGAATATTGTCGTTTAAACTTTTTACTTCCAGCGTCACCTCCTTTTGCTTGGCTACATCCTGATATAACTCAACCATGCTTTTTACAATATCATCTATCTGTGCAAAAGCCGGTTTATACAAATACCGGCCTTCTTCAATTCTTGCTACGTTTAATAAATCATTAATAAGCTCAATCATTCGATCGGTTGATTCAGATATTTTTTCCAAAAGCTCTTGTTGCTCTTTGTTCACAGGACCCGTATCTCCATCTATCACCATCCTGGTGCTCCATTTAATAGCGGTCAGGGGTGTACGAAGCTGATGGGCGGCTAAAGAAACAAATTCTGTTTTCATTTCTTGTGTGCGCTGTACTCTCGTAATCATTCCGTTGAACGCATTTTGCAGTTCTTCTATTTCTCGGGCACCAGTCTTTTGAATTCGTAGCGAAAGATCCCCTCTTCCTACTTTCATAACTACTGCCTTAATAACTTTTAAGGGACGGAGAATTCCTCTTGTTATAACAAAGGTTAGTAAAATAACCGCCACAATATTTGCCCCGGCAACAAGAATAAGTGGCAGTGTTTGCTCGTCTTGCGCTGCAAAATATACAGAAATCAAAGAGGCCAAAAATAGCAACGTAACAATCAACATTACTGCAATTTGAATAGAAAATTTCATTGAACCTTTTTTTGAACTCCCCAGTTTTGCCCCAAGGTTACCTTTACCTGCAAAGGAACCTTTAGCTCAACCACTTCTTCCATAAGGAGCGTAATCTCTTGTACTCTTTTTTTCACTATATCATTGCGTATCTCAAACAACAATTCATCGTGAATTTGCAGGAGCATCAAACATTCCTCTTGCTGTAAGCTCAATTCCTTTGCAATACTCACCATTACCATTTTAATAATATCAGCCTGGGTTCCTTGGATTGGATGGTTAATAGCAACTCGCTCTGCAGCAGCGCGAATATGTGGAGTACTGGACTGAATATCAGGAAGATAGCGTTTTCTGCCAAACAAGGTTTCTGCATACCCAAGCTCTCGCGTCGAATCTATAGTGTCTTGCATATATCTTGCAATATGAGGGAACTGCACAAAGTAGTTCTCAATAAAATCCTCTGCTTCCTGATATGGGATGCCAGCTGACTGAGAAAACCCACGAGCTCCCATGCCATAGAGAATCCCAAAGTTTAATGCCTTTGCCCGAAACCTCATTTGCAAGGTAACATCTTTGTCTTTCACTCCAAATACTACAGCAGCGGTTTCTTGGTGAATATCTCTTCCTCTAAAAAAGATTTCCTGCATTTTCTCTTCCCCTGCAATATGAGATGCAATACGAAGCTCTACTTGTGAATAGTCAAAAGAAACCAACAAAAATCCTTTCTTTGCAACAAAGCCACGGCGAATCTTCTGCCCCCATTCTCCCTGCAAAGGAATATTTTGAAGATTCGGGTTTGAGGAAGACAATCTCCCGGTTGCAGCCCCTAACTGATCGAAATGCGTATGCACCCTCCCCTCTTTATCTGCCAAAAGAGGCAGGGGAGTAACATATGTGTTTTGTAGTTTTGCTAACTCTCGATACTTTAAAACCTCACGTATGATGGGGTTTCCCTCTTGAAGCTTTTCTAACTCCAAAGATGCAGTGGAAATAACTCCACCTGGGGTTTTATGCAAGCCTCGCGAGGAAAGTCCCATTTTCTCAAAAAGCATCTCGGATAATTGTTTGGGTGAATTAATGTTAAACGCAGTTCCTGCTTTTTTTGTAATACTTGTTTCCAGATTTTTTAAGTTCTTTTGAAGCTCACCTGAAAGCTTTTTAAAAAACTTCTTATCAATTTGAATTCCAGTTTTCTCCATCATTCGAAGCACCAAAGAAAGCTCCTGCTCTATTTCATATATCTTTTCTGATAGCACGCCTTCCTCATATAAATGCTTGAGTTTTTCTGTAAGTTGATCTTCTTTTGATATTTCTTCCTGGCTCTCTTCTTTATCTCCAACATCCGGTATGCGCGTAACTAACGTTCGAAAACCAAATCCCAGCAAAACTTTTTGTACATCTTCTTTGTTAAACTCTTGCCAGGCAAGATTAGGCAAACTGAAATCTAAAGGTACATTGCAATCAATAGTAGCCAGATCCTTGCTTAAAAAAGCAATGTCTTGCTCCTTTAAAAGAGTTTCTCTTAATTTTAAAGAAATACCAGGAATTTCTTCTCTTGCTTTGAGCTCAGAATACACAGACTCCAAGGAACCCAAAGAAGAAAGAAGTTGTGTTGCGGTTTTTTCACCAACTCCCTGAACCCCAGGAATATTGTCTGAAGGATCTCCGCGAAGCCCCTTCCAATCTGCAACTAATTCAGGTCCTATTCCAAAGCGCTCTTGCACCTTTTTTTTGTCAAAAAGCACAGAATCCTTAATTCCTTTTCGCATGGCATATACTTTAGTTTGTTTGTCCACAAGCTGAAGCAAATCCATGTCCCCTGAGAGAATAGTGGTTTCTAGCAAAGGAACAGCTTGTCTTTTTTGAGCAAGTTTTGCTATGGTTCCAATAATATCGTCTGCCTCAAACCCTGCCTCCTCAAACACAGGCACATGAAAGGCCTTCAAAACCTCTTTTATCTTGGGTATCTGGCTATACAATTCATCTGGAGCTTTTGCCCTCTTTGCCTTATACTCTTTAAATTTCTTCTCTCGCTTGGTTGGAGCAGGATGGTCAAACGTAGCTGCGATATAGTCTGGATGAAACTCATTAATAGCCCTAAAAAAAGCTAGCACAAATCCATAAACCGCATTTACCATTTCCCCTTTTGAATTACTCATAGGAGGCAAGGCATGGAAAGCCCTATGAATTAAAGAGTTTGAATCAATAATGAGAAGCTTTTTCTTTTCTGGCATACAAGTATTTTAGCATGAATAAAAGAAAAAGGCCGAGAACAGAGTCCTCGGCCATCGGTGCCAACATGCGAGGCAATGAGGCTTATCCAGGCTAAACCCTAGGATTGTTAAGAGCCCACACAGCCGTGCGCCCTAGAAGGATGTGCTGTTCCTTTGGGCAAGCAATAGGCACCGACTTCAGCCTATCACAATCTTTCTCTCGGTCAATTCATTGCCTTGCACAAAAGAAATCCAAAGAGCATCTTTTGGGATAATACGTTTCACGTGGTCTGCCCATTCTATTGCTACAATATTTTTAGAGTTTCCTATAATTTCTTTCCACTCCAGTTCTAAAAGTTCTTTTCCATTTTTCAAGCGATAGCAATCAATATGATACAATGTTCTTCCTTTTTTAATATTGTAAGATTTTACAATCAAAAAGGTGGGACTTAATACATTCTTTTTTACGCCAAGTCCTTTTGCTAGTCCCTGAACAAAAGAAGTTTTGCCGGCTCCCAACTCTCCTTTTAGTGCAAATACGAAAGCACCCTTCTTTTTTGGGGCTGTTAAAATAATTCTTGCAAGTTCTTTTGCAATGTCCTGTGTTGTTTTTAAAGAATCAGAGTGAATTGACTTTTTCATGAAATTACGCTAGTTTTGAATATATGGAGCAGCAAAAGAAAACATTTGCAGTAAAGCTCAAGGGTTTAGCTCCCTGGATTTCACAAATCCAATATGAAAAGGAGGAAACAGATCTTACCCTCTATTTCACGCTCAAAAAAGATACTGAAATCAATGTTATTCTAGAAGATGGTAAGGCGGAGAGCAAGCTCCTTTCTCCAGTTACGCCTTCCTTAGCCCCTCTTGCACAAAGACTCATCTCTAATGTTGAATACAAGCCAAATTCAGACATCTATATTACCTCACTTCAAAAAAAAGACTTTATTGAATGTCGCGCCACCTCTCTTGCCCTGAAAGGTTCAATGGAAGAATTAAAGCAGTATGGAGCTGAAGAGTCTTCCTTTCTTGTGTTATACGAAACAGGCAAAGGAACACATGGCCTTTTGTGGAGCAAACGCCAGGATATAAGGGAAAAAGTGCAGGAGCAAAACCAAGGGACGCAAAAAGGTAACTGGGTGCTGTTTATAACAAAAAGCACTCTTCCTTCACTTCAAGAGCACTTCAAAGCAAAACTATGAGTCCCGCGCAAGGAACTCGACAAAAAATTACCGGAAAGATTACTCTTGCAAAAAAGCTTGCAGGAGAACTTAAAAATGAAGTAAAGTCTTTAAAGGATCTTTCGCTAAAGCTTACTTCGTGGCAAACAGATGATACCAGCACTCTTCTTGTAGCGCTTCTTGCCTCAGTTGTATTTTTGGAGGCTTCAGATCTGCACTTGGAAGCACAAGAGCAGGATGCAAGACTCCGCGTTCGCATTGATGGCATGTTACAGGACACAGCTTTGCTTTCTTTGAAAACCTATGGAGCCTTGCTCTCTCGAATAAAGCTCCTCTCTGGCATTAAGCTCAATGTTTCAGACCGTCCTCAAGACGGAAGGTTCACTTTTGTTTTAGAAGAGTCCCTACCTATTGAAATCAGGGTTTCTTCTCTTCCCTCAGAACACGGAGAATCCTTGGTCTTGCGTATTCTTAATCCAAAAAGCTTAAAAACAATAAAGGACCTGGGCTTAAGAAAAAACCTTCTTTTGTTGTTTCAGGAGGAAATTAAAAAACCCAACGGTATGATTTTAGTAACAGGTCCAACAGGATCAGGAAAAACCACCACCTTGTATGCTTTTTTAAAGAGCGTACAGAAACCTGAAATTAAAATTGTTACCATTGAAGATCCTATTGAATATCACTTGGAAGGAATCTCCCAAACCCAAGTTGCGCCAAAAGAGTATACTTTTGCTTCTGGCCTTCGCGCAATTGTGCGCCAAGACCCAGATGTTATTTTGGTAGGAGAAATCCGAGATCAAGAAACTGCAGGTATTGCGCTTCAAGCAGCCTTAACAGGGCACCTTGTTTTTTCTACGCTGCATACAAATGACGCCGCAGGAACCATTGCAAGACTTCTTTCCCTTGGGGCAAATCCAATAAATGTTTCTGCTGCGCTAAGCCTCATCATTGCCCAGCGCCTGATAAGAAAAGTGTGTACAGCATGCGCTAAAACCAGAACAGCTACTCTACTTGAATTAAAAACAATACAAGAAGGTTTAAAAGATCTTGCAAAAGAGTTAATACCAAAGATTCCTTCCACACTTAAACTCATAGAGCCTCAAGGGTGCGCAGCATGTAATAACACAGGATACAGGGGCAGAGTTGGTATTTTTGAGGCGATTGTTGCAGATGATGCTTTGGAAACCTTTGTATCAAAATCCCCTTCTATTGGCGAATTAAGAGCATACGCACAAAAAGCCGGTATGGTAAGCATGTACCAGGACGGCCTATTTAAAGTATTGGAAAAAACAACAACGCTCAAAGAGATAGAGCGCGTTACTACTGAGTGAATACCAGCTTAGCTGGGGACCATTTGGTGTTTGGAACGCAAATGTGAAATTACCCCGGGGTATGGTTCAGCATGACCCGATCCACCCTCCAAGACAGATAACTCCAGGTCCCCAGCTAAAACGGTATTCTCTTCTATTTCCTACCCCAATGAGTATAATATATAATACAGTAGATGTCAACCCCCCCCTTCCATGATTCCAAAAGACCACAGCGTAAAAAATATGGAACAAAATGAAACCCAAGAACCTCTCTACACTGCACTGAGGCCTCAAACCTGGCAAGAGTATATAGGGCAAGAAAAGCTTAAAAAATCTTTGAGTATAATTATTGAGGCAGCAAAAAAACGTAATGATGTCTTAGAACACTTGCTATTTTATGGCAACTCTGGTCTTGGAAAAACCTCGCTTGCTCAAGTAGTAGCAAAAGAGATGGGAGCTAAGATGACTTTTTGTTCTGGCACGTCTTTGGAGCGCTCAGGAGATGTTGCTTCACTTCTTACCAATCTTGAAGATGGAGAAATACTCTTTATTGACGAATGTCATCGCCTGCCAAGAGGAATTCTTGAAACCCTTTACTCTGCCATGGAAGACTACAAGCTCCATTTGGTTTTAGGAAAGGGGCCCATGGCAAGAACAATGGATCTTTCCTTGCCTCGCTTTACGTTAATTGGCGCTACTACCAAAATGGCGCAACTTCCTGCGCCGTTTCGAAATCGCTTTGGAGCCATTTTTCAGTTAAACTTCTATGAACAAAGAGACATTGAGAAAATTGTAGAGCGCTCTTCCTCCATTCTTCAGTTGCAGCTTACAAAAGAAGCGATAGCAGCTATTGCTTCGCGCTCACGCTTTACGCCTCGAGTTGCAAATAGGATACTTAAAAGAGTTCGAGACATTGCAACCATTAATGAGATTGGTCTTGTTAATGAGAAGCATGCAGCAGAAGCATTTGGCTTTCTTGAGATTGATGAACTTGGCCTTGAGCCTGATGACAGAAAGATTTTGCGCATTATCATCCAGAAATTTTCCGGAGGGCCAGTTGGTATTCAAGCCTTAGCTGCCATGGCTGCAGAAGAGCAGGAGACCATTTTAGATGTATATGAACCCTACTTGTTGCAACTTGGATTTTTAGAGCGTACTCCGCGCGGGAGGGTTGCTACACCGAGAGCATACAAACATCTCGATATTACCCTCCCCCAAAAGGATTTATTTTAACTATGTCAGGTCACTCTCATGCAAAAACTGTAGCGCACAAGAAAGGGATTGCTGCTGCCCAGCGCTCAAAGATATTTTCCAAAATGGCAAGCGAAATTGCCATTGCAGCAAAAGGCGGAGGTGATCCTGCGTCCAACTCAAGGCTCCGTATGGCAATAGACAGAGCCCACTCCTTTAATATGCCTACCCTTAATATTGAGCGGGCAATAAAACGTGGAACTGGGGAAGAAAAAGGAGCTGCTTTAGAAGAAATACTCTTTGAAGGGTATGGCCCCAATAACATTGCCATCCTTATTGAGGGCATCAGCGATAATAAAAATAGAACACTAGGAGAAATAAAACAAGCATTTGAAAAGAATAAAGGGAAACTTGCAGGTGAGGGCGCAGTGCGCTGGATGTTTGACAGAAGAGGAACTATTACCATCTTGGCGTATGACAAGCCAAAAGACGAGATAGAGCTTCTCGCAATTGAAGCTGGCGCACAAGATACCTACTGGAAAGAAGATGGGGCGCTTGAGATCTATACAGACCCTACTGAGCTTGAAAAGGTGAAAAAAGCTTTAGAGGAGCAAGGCATTACCCTGGAATCTACTTCATTAGATTGGATTCCCAAAGAACGTGTCTTGCTTTCACAAGCAGATATTGAGAGCGCAGAAAAACTCTTTTTAGCATTAGACGAAAGTGATGCGGTGCAAGAGATCTACGCTAACATCAAAGACTAATGATTATCCTTGGCATTGATCCTGGCACAGCCACTACAGGATTTGGCGTTGTTGAGACAGTTCCTCGTCTAAAATGGATTGACCATGGAACTATTGATACTCCAAAAGATATGCCCGCCCACGAGCGGCTTTTGCTTTTGGAACAAGGACTTACACAGCTCTTTAAGAAGTATAAGCCAGAGCTTGTATGCGTTGAGAAGCTATATTTCTTTAAGAACTTAAAAACCGCTCTCCCAGTCTCTGAGGCAAGAGGTGTTGTGCTCCTGCTCGCCGCCAAAAACAAGGTTATCTTAGAAGAGCTCACCCCTTTGCAGGCTAAAATGGCAGTAACTGGGTATGGGAAGGCAGAAAAGAAACAAGTTCAGTACATGGTTCAGCAAATTCTTAAATTAGACAACCTTCCTTCTCCAGATGATGCTGCCGATGCTCTAGCTCTTGCCATTGCAATCTCAAACGTATCCTTTCGTGCCTCTTCTTAGGGGGGGTTGACAAGAGAGAACAAATAGCATACAATAGGTCGGTGAAAGGTCTGACCGTTTACATTAGGGGCTATGCCCCTTTTAATAACAATTAAAAACGGAAACAG
>Ga0066369_10000122_pt1 | contig 31079 bp, 46 predicted proteins | sample Knorr_S7_td_Bott_FD_70972 | JGI IMG/M metagenome (GOLD analysis project Ga0066369, IMG submission 70972) | Marine microbial communities from Southern Atlantic Ocean transect - Knorr_S7_td_Bottom_ad_4513_LV_A | ecosystem: Environmental > Aquatic > Marine > Oceanic | place: Southern Atlantic... | reverse complement strand
CACAAAATACATATAATACACTTTATATTTTCTAATTTTCTGAAATAAAAAAGTCCCTTAATAGGGACTTTATACATAAATATACACACTTTTCGTTACTATATATAACTAAATGAGGGTTTTTCTTTTTAATCTTTAAATATTTTAAGCTTCTTTAAAATACATTTTTTTGAAAATATCTAAGTTTATTTTTTTATTTAAATAAGTTTTTAAATCAGCAATTATATTGTTAATAGAATTTTTCATTACTCTTTTGTTGATTAATAAAAGCAATTTTGATTTATCTTTATAACTTGAATATGAATTTAAAGTTAATTCAAGATATAAACTTAAAAATTCATGACAAAATTCTTTATAAATACCCATTTCTGATTTTTTGGGATCTTCGTTTTTTACTTTCACTTCCATTTTTTCATTAATTTCATAACCTAATTCTTGAATACACTTTGAAAGTATTTCTTTTGAAGTAAATGATAATAAGTTCAATTTTATCGTTATTTCATTAACTATTTTTTTCTTGGTTGAATAGGAAAAATATTTCACATTTTTCAACGGAAGATAAATAATATAATCTTTAATTATTAGAGAAAATTCGTCACTATCTATAAAATTTTGTGCTTTACCCATTTTAAAAACATATTTGTTTTCTAAAGAATAGATATTATAAATTTTTTATGAAAATTATTCAACTCTTTTTTTTAATTTATTGATTTGATTTTTATTTATTTTTCTTGTAAAATAACACTTTATTTATTTCAAAGGGATCTTTATGAACTTAGAAAACTTTTATTCTTTTTGCGAAGACATGACTAATGATTCTCAAAATGTTACTATTAATTATGATAATTTATCAAATTTATGGGATAGGGTTGAAGAACTCACAAAAGAACAAGAAAAGCCAGAACCAAAACACGAATTTGATGTTCAACAACTTTTAGTTGCTTCTATTATTTTGAATAGTGTTAATTTTTGCTATTTCTATGGTAGACCTTGTTACAGACCTGATGGTTATAATTCTTATAATTTCGAACAAGCGTTTCTAAAAAAATTGAAAGAAGATAATATTAATTATGTTTTACCAATTCAGCAAGAATTTCATTATCAAGCTTGTGTTGCTTATGACTTACTTATGGAATATCATTTTGTTCCTTTAAAAAATGAAAAACTTCAATTCTTAGATGAATTCATTCGTATTGCAGAATTAAACCCTACTTTTCCATTTTTTGTTTTTGTTCAAAATATGATTGAAGAAGAAAATGATTTTGATCAAAATACACCACTTTTTGTCGAATTGTTAAAAACAACATTTAAAAGTTTTTCAGAAGATCCATTTATGAAAAGAACTGTATTAACACCTATGACTTTTGAAAGGTTAAACAGAGATCTTGGAAATGGAGTAACATATTTTAATGATTTTGAAGACCTACCTATTCCTGTTGATTACCATATACCTAATATTTTAAGACATTTTGGATGCCTAACATATTCAGATTACTTAGCTGATATCGTTGATAATGAAAAAAATATTGAAGCAAATTCAAAACTGGAAATTGAAATTAGAGCAGCTACTGTTGTTGCAACTCGTTTTCTTAAAAAAATTACGGGCGTTTCTATGAATGAAATTGATGAGTCTTTGTTTTCTCTAAAAGGCATGGTCACAACTACACACCATATGACTAATACTACTGCATATTAATAATATTTAAAGCCAATTTTATTGGCTTTTTTATTTTTTATGGTATAATTTAAAATATAAATAAAAAAGAATTTTTATGAAAGACAAAATATATAAATCAACACATATTATTAATGGACAAGAAATAACCCTCCATGAAATTGAACCAGAAGGGCTTGAAAGATTTGGTCAAACATTTAAAGAAAGATATAAATCAATTACCAAACCAAAGTCGGCAGCAAAAGAAGATGAGCCTTTTCCCGAAAAAGATGCTGAATTATTCAAAAATATTCAAAATTTAACAGGTATTACTCCTGCTATGATAGAAAAATTCGAATTTGGGGACGCTGATAAATTTCTTATGGATCGATATAAAGAAGCAAAAGAAAAAATGCAAGACCTTCAACAACCTTTTGACATTAATTTATTATCTCAAGATGAATTAAATGAATTCAATACAATTATTGAAAAGGCTTCTTTACCTAAATTTGAATTACCAAAAGGTATAGAAAAATTTAATAACAATAATCCTGATTCTCCCACTGATACTTACAAGGGACGAAAACCACGTTAACTTTTATTTTTATATTTAAAAGCCACTTTTTAGTGGCTTTTTTATTTTTTATTTGCTATAATTAACTTTCTAAAATTATATAGGATTTAAAAATGAAAAAAATAGTACAAAGTAATGAGATTCACCATAAAATTAAAACTTCTATATTAAACTTTCTTAATAAAATAGAATTTTTTGAATTTCGTTATATCGGAGATCTTTCTTGTTTAATTTTATTTAAAGAAAGGAATGATATACCCACTACTGGACTTTATACTTGTGGTCATGAAATTATTTTTTCTTGGAATAAAAACTTTATTGATAATCTATCACAAGAACAAGTTAATTTTTTAATTTTTCATGAAATTTCAAATTTAATTAAAAATTCATATTCAAACGATGATTTTGAATTAACTAAAAATCACGTTTTAAATATGGATATACACTATTATCCTATGGATGAAGATAACAATATTGAGAAAATTACACGAACAATTTTAGAAGAAAAAATTAAAAGTTTTGATGCCAAAAGTAAAGAGTTTATTCAAAATATAAATAGAAATACTGGTGAGTGGAGTAATTTATTAGAAGTAATTAATAAATTAAATCATCCAATTATTGATATGCTTTCTCCAATAGTTGTACCTGATTTATTCGATAAAAAAAGTATTTCATTAAGTAATGATACTACTCAAAAATCTGATATTGATTTTACTGTTGATTCTATTCTTTTAAATCAATATGATAGTATTACTATTTCTAGATTAGAATTATTTAATGTTATTGAAGAAATAGAAAAAATAGATATTGAAAAATTAAATATTGAAAAAATAAACAACTTGGTTTGCTTTTTTCAAAAAATTGATGATATTTTTATTTCTAAATACATTCGTGATGTTTTTTGTGCAGTCAAAAAAGATAATAAGGAAAGTTTTCAACCTTGTGGTGAAATTAATGTTCTCATTAATCATAATATTCAATCAAATATTGACTTTATTGAGAAAAGTCAACCTAAATATGAATTTCCTAAAACCTATGCTTATTTAAAACATCCTGTTTTTTCAAATTCCATACACCTTTATAAGAAAAGTTAAATTTATTAAAAAAAAAGTCACTTTTAGTGGCTTTTTTTTTATTTAATTGATATAATACAAACTCATTATTAAAAGGTGAAATTTTATGGACATTCTAAATAAAGAAATTTTCAATAAACTAATAAATCTTAAACTTAATTTTTCTTCTGCTGATAGTGGTGATTTTTATTTTTACGGACAATTTGAAGGTAAAAAAGTAAAAGCAATTGTTTCAGAAGATAATGTTTGTAATATTGAATTTAATGTTAATGAAAGTATTGCTAATCTTTCTGGATTTTATTTTTGTCAAATTTTTGTTGACGATGAAATGATTTTTAGTAATCATTAATTTTTAATGATTTTCTTATGGAATTAACTACACGTATCCAATCTAAAAATTTATTAAAAGTTCAAGAGTTAGTTAAACAATATAATTGGCGATTTGTTTATATTCGAGAACATAGAAATGAAACGCATACTGTTTGTTTAAACTGTAATGATAACTCATACGAGTTTACAGAAGCTCTTTATGCTATGGATTACAAATATAAAGAAACTACTCGAAAACATTCTTTTTTTAAAAAATTAAAAATTAATTTTAAAAAAGCTTTTTTATCATTTAATACCGCTTAAAGCGGTATTTTTTATTGACTTTAATTTTTAAATTTTGTAAAATATAATCTCTTTCATAAATACTTGGACAAATAAAAATGTCAGCAATTAAAGACACAAACCCTAACGTTTCAGTTGTTGTTAATTACACAGATCTTCCATTTATTCTTAATGTTTTTAAAAATAGAACTTTAAATACTATGGAAAAAATTGCTATTGAAGAATTAGATACAGTGGGTTATCTTGAAAGAACCATTGAAAATAATAAATCTGAATTAGTCCGTATTGAATTTAATGTTGAAATCGAACTTCCCATTCTTATTCGTAAAATTAAAGCTGGTAGCTTTTTTCAAGGTGTAACAAGCTCTGAAAGATTACATCTTGGATTAGATACACTTACTGAATTAATTTTAGATTTACCAAACGAATATGAAAAACAAATTATTGCTAAAAAATTTGAAGTGTTCGATAATTAATTTTAAGGCTACATCATGAAAAAAAATTGTTACAATTGTAAATTTAAAGGTAATATTGCAGGTAATACTCATATTTCTTGTAATTATCCTAAACTTAATCAAACTCAAAAATTTAATATTTCTTCTTTACTTTTGATTACACCAGAGCAAGGTATACAAGTATTGAAAGATAATTTTGGTTTTACTGTAAGTACTCACCCTGTTACTTCGGGTTGGTTTAATTTTCCTCTTGATTTTGATCCTAATTGGATTGAAGGTGAATGCACTAAACATTCAGAACAACCTGATGTTAAACGAGGTATTTATTTTGAAGAATCTATCGTTAAGTTTTTAAAAGCTTATGATAAAATTACTTTGATTAAAGATGAATCTTCTGAAAATAAAGATATTCATAGCCAAGTTTTAAAAACTTTTGAAGAATTAAAATCAAATCAAAATGATATTGATACTCTTGAAAAAATTCTTGAAAATACCGTTAAACCATTAACTTTAAAAATTGAAAATATTTGATATTAAATTAACAATTTAGTATAATATATTTCTCTTAAATAAATAGGAATTACTATGCATAGAAGTACATTAAATATAATTACTGATCCTATTCCAAAGATATATCTTAATCGCCACTGGATTAATCGACTTCCATTGGTTGAAGCCGAAAAACTAAGTACTAAAAGATTACTGGCTTATTATAAAAAACATTTACATAAGCGAAATTGGTTTTTGAACGGTTATGATTATCAAGAAGGTGATGAAAATTATAATTCTTATGTTGGTACAACACCTAATGAAGAATTTAATAAATATCTTGATTCAATTAAAGCTATTCTTGATAAACGAGAAAATGTTTAAATTTTATTGAAATTAAAATAATAATTTTGTATAATAGAATCTCTCAAAATAAAAAAGGTTAAAGATTATGTCTGTTGAAATGGTTTATAGTGAAATGCCTCCACTTTGTGCTGATTGTATTCAATCAGAACGAGACTATCAAGAAAAAATGTGGAATGAAGATACAACTGAATCGGCTGGTTTTCATTCTGAAAGTGAATTTCTTGTTTTTATGCAAGATTATCTTCGTGAAGCAATGAACACAGTATCAAGAAATCCAGAACCACAAGCTTCTCAGATGGCTTCTCATACTGTTCGTAAAGTTTGTGCAATGGCTCTTGCTTGTGCTGAAAAAAATGATTGGATTGAAGATTTTGCGAAGTATATGCCACTAAATAAAGCCAACGGAAACACTAATCTTGTTCAAGCCTTAGCTCTTATGCAAGCTTGTCTTAATAAAGCTTTTGATGCTGTTTATGATGGTGCTATGGAATCTGTTAAACTTCAAATGGTTCTTTGTTTTATGGCGGGTACGCAAGCTATGAGCAATAAGGAACTTTGCCCTATGAGGGAAATTTAATTATGAAAGAAAAAGTTATTGTCGAAGGTTATCTTGGACAACTTGATGAACACATTGAAAATATTCAGGACTTGTTACCTAATTTAGAAGTTATTGGATTTTCTTCTAAATCAATGGCTGGCATTGGTAAAAGTATGACTCTTCTTATTAAAGATACTTCTATTGAAGAAGCCAAAATTCTTGAAGAATATCTTCTTAATAATGAAATTTCTTTTGTCGGTGAATTTGGATCTCATAAATTTTTTCATTGTCCTTTTGACAATGATTGGCATTTTTTAACTGGTAAACAATCAGATCCGCCTGTTAGTCAAATACCTATTTCTGATATTGAGAAAATTTACAATTTTTAATTTTAAAAGCACTTTTAAAGTGCTTTTTTATTTAAACTTTATGAATAATTATTTTAAAATAACTTGATAAAATTATTTATTTTTTATATAATAATATCTCTAATCATTTACCTTTTAGGAAATAAAGTGGAAAAAGTTAAATTCAAATTAAAACAAAAAGTTAGGATAATTCGACATAAACATGGATGGGCTGATGGAGCCATTGAAGGTAAGATTTTGACTATTAATTTTAGACCAACTGGTACTGCCTTTTATACTGTTCTTGGTGATGATGGTTTTGAATATCATATCTTAAAATCCAAAGATATTAAAGCTATTTAATTTTTATTCAAAAAGGTTAATAATTATTTAGTTATTGACCTTTTATAAATTTCATTTTGAAATTTATATTGAAATAATTCTTTATTTATTACAAAAATATTTTATTTTCTATAACATATCGCTCTATTATTTTCTGTTTAATTTTACAATATTCCCTTTTATAACAGTGTTTTTAGACTTACTTTTTATTATTAAAATAAATCTATTTTTTATACAAAAAAAACAAAAAAAAACGAAAAATTTTATTTAAAATAAATTTAAAATTAATAATCAGAGAGCGAAGCGACTTTTCTTAGCGAAGCGTAATAAATTCTTAATTAAATTTTATGAGTTAAAGATGAGTTATAATATCAGTTAAAGATGAGTTAAAGGATCTTCTACGCTATTTAAATAAAGGCTTGTAGAGCATCTTGGTAGGTCTATAAACACTATGAGGTAGGTCTATAAACACCTTAAAGTAAGTCTATAAACACTATAGGGTAGGTCTATAAACACTATTATTTTTTGTTTTTTATTCGAGTGAATTTAGTAAGTCTAAAAACACTTTTTTAAAAGTAGGTCTATAAACACTATTATTTTTATTTTTTCTAATGACAAGTTATTCTTTTCTGCTATACTCTTTATTTCTAATGAGGGTGAATAAATGGAATCTATAAATAATAACGATAACTTAAAACATGATTTTTTATTCAAAAGTGAAGCATTAATTCCATCTTCATTAGCTGCAACTCCTATTTTTTCACCAGTTGAAAGAAAAATGTCTCAAACAAAAGAACTTCAATCTTTTGAAATTTCTCGTACTAAAAATGAAAAAATTTCTTTTAATGGATTTAAATTAGATCTTAAAAGAGATTATCCTTTGTTTCATACCATTATGCGAAAAAAACAAATTACTGGACAACGTAAATTTGAGTTAACCGAATATGAATTAACAACTGCTCTTGGTATTCAAAATAGAACTTCAAATAAAAAAGATATTGATCAGCGTATTAAAAAAATGATGACTTGTTTTTTTGAAATTGAAAAATTTGATAAAGATAATAACCCTATTAGAAAAATATATTCTAATCTTATTAATCAAGTTGACTGGAATATTAAAGATAAAGTTTTTCAAATAGAACTTTCTGAAGGTCTTTACAATGCAGAACAAGTCGTTGATTATGAGGTACTTAATCTTGATGTTTTTTCAAGTCTAAAATCTCAATATGCAAGAGCACTATTTTTATTCTATGAAACCTTTAAATTTATTAATCAATCAAGTGTTAATTTTCCTATGGATAAGTTAGCAGAACGTCTTGGTAAAAACAATATGGACAAAAAACATTTACATCAGGAAATAAAAAAAGCTAATAAAGAGCTTATTGAAAAAGAATACTTATCTGATGTAAGTTACTTTAAATCTCAGAATAAAGAGACTATGTGTAAAATACATAGACAGGTTAAGAAAAAGTTGTTGCAATAGCTACTTTATCTTGATAAAATACAGCCTTAATCAATAAACAATGTTTTTAATCTTTATAGGATAATTTATATGAATCAAAATGTAGAACGTAATACTTTTAAAACTGCTAATGTAACAGTTGGTGTACTACTTGTTATTTTTTCTTTATTAATCTCTTTTGGCTTTTTTGCAGCAACCTTTTTTTCTAATGGAATTAGTTCTCTTTTATTTGGGGCAATAGCTTTTGGATTTATAGGTTTAACTTTATCTTCATTATTTAGCTTTAACATTGTTGAACCAAAGGAAATTAGAGTTGTTCAACTTTTTGGTAAACGTAAAGGTACTTTTGAAGGTGAAGGTATTCATTGGGTTTTACCTTGGTATTCTACAACAAAACATTCATTAGCTGATTTTAAAATGGAATCACCTCTTATTAAAGTAAATGATGGTCGTGGCACTCCTATTAAAACCTCAATAACAGCAACTTGTCGAATTGTTGATGCTGAAAAATTTGAATATGATTTAGAACAATCTCTTGGAGAGTATTTAGAAACTACAATTCAAGGCTGTTTGCGTAATATTGTTAAACAATATCCTTATGACTCTTCTAAAGATAATGAATTAACCTTAACTCAAAATAGTGATGAAATATCTGATATTATTGAGACAACAATTAATAAAGAAACTTCAAAATATGGTATTCAAATTGATTCTGTTGCCTTTTCAGAACTCAACTACGCACCTGAAATTGCGGCTGCTATGCTTCAAAAACAACAAGCAATGGCTGCGGTTGATGCTAAGAAAGTTCTTACAGAAGGTCTTGTAGACGTTGTAGAGGGTGTATGTGAAAAACTTGGACAGAGTGAAAGGGTTAAATTTGATAAAGATCAACTCGCTAAACTTTCAAGTCAATTACTTGTAGTAATGGCTGGTTCTGAAAATCCTGCGCCTGTTATTAGTCTTAACGATTAATATTCAATAAATTCTTTCAAAAGGCTCAAATAATGAGCCTTTTTTTCATCTATAAACTTGTTTTTAGTGCTTCTTTTTTGTATAATTAACACTCTTAATTAAACTTGGAAATAACATGATTTATATCACTAAAATTAACAATGAAAAAGTTGAAGCAGAAGAATTCAAAATTATTACTTTAAGTAATCATGAATTTACACTAAAGATAAGAAATAAATTTGGTATTCATTTTTTATCTACTACGAAAAATGGCTTTAAACTTCCTGTTTTTCCTTTTTCTGCAAATCAAATTGAAATAGGTCTTACTTCATACATTAACATTGATAGAATTAACTCAGATAGAAGTGTAGATGTTCCTTTTGAACACATTGAGTTTTTCGATACAGAAAAAGATTTATATTTTTCTATTGAATTGCATGATGACTCATTAGTTTTAAACGGCAATTGTGATTCATTAACACTACAACCAGAATCAGGTAATAGCTTCTATATTTCACTAATTGAAGGTTAATTATAATGGATGATATCTTAGTACTTAATAAAGATAACTTTAATAATATATTAGGGCGGTTGCTTTCACAAGGTTTTTATAAAGACTTTACATTATCTAAATCACTGGTTCTTGATTTTATTGATTTCTCAAAAGAGAATGATATTCAAATTACAGCTAAAAATATTCAAAAAATTAAAGATAAGTATGAAATGAGTTATCATACTTTTATTGATAATAATAATTTTTCAAATCTTTTTCCTGTTAGAAATAAAAGAGAACAATTAAATCTTTTAAATACTTTAATGAAACAAAAGTCTTTTTCTTGTTTTAAACTTGATAAAGATTTATCAAATATTGTCATTAATTATTTTAAACATAATCAAATTTTTATAAAACATAACTTTTTTCAATTTTTAGCCAATTTTAATAAATAGGTAACATTATGGTAGATTTAAAAACACTTAAAGTAGGACAAAAATTGTATTGTTCGCAAATTAACGAATGTTGTGAAGGTTGGGAATCAACATCTTTTCATAAAACAGAAGTAACTGCAATAAAAGAAAATAAAACTGGAAATGTTATTGAATTTAATAATGATGTTTCTCCTGTTTATCTTAACAATGACGGTAAAGATACTTATGGAACTCATTTATTTTTTAAAACAAAAGAAGAGATTCTTGATTATATTTCTTCAAATATTTTAATTTAGGTAAAAAAATGAATGCTGCTATAAATGGTCTAACTCTATTGATTGTTAATATTTTTGCTTTCTTATTTAAAGCAATAACAGAGGTTTTCTATTTTTCATTAAAGAAACCTAAAATTGTTTTTCCTTTATTATTTGTTTTATTCATTTACTCTGGTGGTGGGCAATTTCTGATTGATTCAATTATCGCAGATATTTCTAATTCTAGAAATCGTTGATTTTAAAATTAATAATTGATATAATAAGTACTCAATAAATCATTAAGGAATCTATAATGCATGTTTCTCAATTAAAAACTGGTTTAAAAGTAAAAATTGATATTAAAGAAGGTATGGAAGTTGTTGGTGGTGAAGATCTTGAGGGATTTGTTACTGCTTTTTTTGGGAACAAACCTAAAATTCAACAATGGATGAAAGATTATAATCTTTTTGAAATTGTTAAAATTGATAATATGGCTTCTGGCATTTTTGATTCTGGTGAAGTTTGGTGCTTTGTTGTTATCAAACCTGTTATTGTTGGTAATATCACAGAAGAAGATTTTTCTTATAAAGATGAAAACGGTGAGTTAATTCATACTATTACTATTGAGAATTTTCTTTTAGAAGTCGATGAATAAACTTTAAATTATTAATTAAAGTAAAAAGAGAAGTATTGCCTTCTCTTTTTTTTGCATTAAAAAAACTAATATCAAAACTCAATATTTTTCATTTTTATTTTTTTCTTATTTATGTATAATCGAAAAATAGAGGTAAGATAAAATAAAAAGTGGTTCAATTCAGAACATTCTAAACACTAAAATAAAAATCCCAACTCCAACCATTAATACAAATTTAAATTATAAGGATACTGTTATGGACTTTAATCTATTAGCAGAGTCGGTTGGTTTTGTTGCAACTGGACTCTTTTTATATTCAACTGTTTTATCATGTGATAAAAAGTTATCTTTTTATTATATGATTGGCTGCTTATTTTTAGCAAGTCACCTATTTTTACTTGATCAAATTATTGCGGCTTCTAGCGTTTTAATTTCTTTCTCTCGAAATCTTTTAATGAGGTTTGATAGAAAAGGTGAGATTAAACTATCTTTTATGTTTATTTTCATGGCTATTTTTTCATACTATGCTGTTACTTTTCAACATTGGTCTGAATTATTAATTCCATTAGCTTCTGTGGTGGTGAGTTATGGTTTTCTATATACAAAAGGAAATATGTTAAGTTTTTGTATTTTCTTATGTACTTGTCTTTGGTTAATTTTTGGAATTGAAGTTAACTCTTTATCTGTTATGACTCTTGAAATAACAAGTATTGTATTACTTATGTTTAGGATTTTGAAACAAAACAAAATCTTTTCTAAAATTAAAAACAGAAGATTGGCAAGAAATATTTAACAAAAAAAAAGAGTCAGCTTAACTGACTCTTTTTTCTTTAAAATCAAAAAATAATTTACCAAGAAACTCTTTTAATCCTAATCTCAATTTATCTTTGTTGTTACAATACATTAAATATAAATAAGCATATAAATGTATTATTAATACTGGTGGAAAAACTAAAAACAATAAAAAGTAACCAACTTCTTTCAATTCCAGAAAATATAAAAGTTTTCCTAATGCAAAAAATGGAACAAAAGAAAAGAAACCAACTAGGCATATTGCTGATGTTATTCCCATATATCCAAGTAATTTAGGTAAATCCTTGGACATTGACATTTCTGTATTAGGTAATAGCAATTTCACTACAGAAAAAGTAATTACACAACCCGTAACACATACAAAAAGCACAGGTGTTAACATAGGATCAAAAATCTCTAAACTATTCAAATATGCAGTAAACAACTCATAAACATTATAGTATATGAAAGAAAAAACAAAAACAACAGTATAAAAAAGACTAAGCTTTTTTAAATTAGACTTATTTTTTAAAATAAAATTTTTCATTTTAATATCTCTTTGTTTAATTAAGAGTCTATATTATAATATATTTTAATTTAAATCTCAACCAAAATATACTTTTTTCTCTATATCTAGTTTTAATTCAAAATACTTACGAATTGTACTACATCGTTTATATTTCTTTTTTTCTTTCTTTAATCTATAAACTATTTTTTTTATTTCTCTTTTAAGTTCATCTCTATCGTAGTTTCTATATATTTTTTTATTTAAATACAATCTACCGTCTTCTTGTTCTACAACTTCATGAAAAACAAATCCTTCTTTTCCTGCCCAATGATCTCTAGCGGTAACTTGATCACCGTTATCATCAATTATATGAATTGGGGAGAATATTACATAGCCTTTCCAATCCTCTTTATTACTTTCTTTTATTTCTATTTTTTTGATTTCATAACCGAATAATTTACGAATTGAATATACACCCTTTCCATTAATTTCGTTTATTAATAATACATGCTCTTCTTTTTTCTCATTATCAATGTATATTAATTTTTTAAACACATCATTCTGACGAATAGATTTAAAAACATTTTTATTTAAAATTTCTTCTATTTCAAAAGAATTAACTGGTGTTAGTTTTATTATTGATTCATCTAAATATTTTATTTTATTTTTAGCAACTAATTTATTTCCTCTGTAAAAATAATCTTCATCTAAAATATTATAATAATTGAAAAGCCATTTTAAAATAGTTGAAAAAAAGTCACTATGACTTGATTCTTTCACATTAAACATTTCAGCCTCTATATAATGAGCAAACTCGTGCAAAACAACCTCTATATTGTTTCTTTCCACTTCATAGTCTGAATATACTATTGTTTTTAATCTATAATATGAATAATCTATATTCTCTTTTATTTTTACTTCTGAGATTTCATTAATATTGAAATCTTTATATATTTTTTTTGTTAATTCAATAATAGAAGAATTAGTAGGTAATTCTCCATACAATTTATTTAGCTTACAAAAACCTTTTTTGATAATTCTTGACAAATAAAAGTCCATTTCATAAACAACTTCTTTTTTAGTGTCATTTTCAGAACGAGCCATTATATCTTTTGCTAACAATTGCATAATCAATCTCTTTTTTTTAAGTTTAAATATTATACTATCTTTATTCTTTCAATACAACTTTTTACGGTTAATTTTCATATTCATTTTATGTTTAATCAAAAAGGTTTTGACAAAGAAGGTTTTAACAAAGACGGTTGTGAGATGTATTATCTTTTTAATTGTTTAAAATTATTAATTAAATCAATGATTTATATATTTTTTAAAATATTTGAAGTTTCCTGGTAAGATGGTTTTTTGAAAATTTCAAACTTTTTTTGTGATAAGTTCGGCTTTAATCACAACGGTAAACTCTGTTTTTTAGATTTATTTTTGGGTTTAATCAAAAAGGTTTTGACGAAGAAGGTTTTAACAAAGACGGTTGTGAGATGTATTATCTTTTTATTTATTTAAAATATCTATTTAAATCAATATTTTATTTGTTTTTTTAAATATTCGGATGTTCCTGGTAAGATGGTTTTTTGAAAATTTCAAACTTTTTTTGTGATAAGTTCGGCTTCAATTTTAACGGCAAATCTTGTTTTTTAAGATTGATTTTTTTATCAAAAAAAAGCCCTACATTGTAGAGCTTTTTTATTTTTCAAATTTTAATTAATCAAATCGTTTACCAGATATTTTTTCAGACATAACTTTATCAATTGCTTCATCAATTGTTTCTATCACACCTTTTTCCATATCAACTTTACAATAATAACCCTCTGGTAAGTTTTTGAATGCTTTTTCAAATTGTAATAGCGTTAATTTCATTTCTCTGCCCACTGTTACTAAATGACATAGCTTCCCACCAAGTTCAGTTATTACTATACAATTTCCTTTTGCTGCCTTTCTAGCGACCATTTCATAGTCAGGATTCGCGTTAGGAATTACTATAACTTGTTTCTCACCAATTTTATTAATTTCTTCAGGGGATTTAACATAAACAATTTCGGCTTTTTCAAAACCTTTGTGTTTTCCATAATTTGTTAGAGTAACAAAATCGAAATTACTGTATTTTTTAGCATACATACTTCTCATTTTTGAGAAAAATTTTCCTTCTTTTCCTTTGTGTACATCTTTATCAAAGTCTAGACCTGTAAATATATACCAATCTGTATGATTTGGATCATCCATGCTTTGTTTTACACCTCTTGGTGATACACAATTCCAATCAATATTATGATAAGAAGCATTATTAACTAAACACCAACGTAAAAAAGGATTTTTAGGAACTTTATATTCTTGTTTATTCTTTGTATCTTTTAATGTTAACCAACCACCTTTTTCATTTGCTTGTTGAGTAATTTTTTCTTTATATTCATCTATATTATCGAAAAAAGCATTACTTTTATGTAAATTTTCCATAAAATTATCTAACATTTCATTAGGATAATTCATTTTATCTCTTATACTTTTGATATTGTTAATTGATATTTGCTCTTCCATTAAGTCTTTACTTAGTGTTTCAAGTTCTTCAATATCTTTTTGAGTCAATTTGTATTTATTGAATAAATTCTTTGATACTAACTGTTCAACTTCTTCTTTATCTAACCAAAATGGATAATCAACTGTTACTTTCTTTAATAAAACCCAAGCATTATGATTATCAGAATAAAAAACTTCATCAGTTGAGTTTTCACAATATGTTCTTGCTCTCATTCTATTAAATTCAGATATATAATCATTACCACCTGTATTAACAGGCACTGAATATAAATCATTTTGTTTTAATGCTTTTTCACAATCACTTAGATTTAATGATTCTACATAAGCATACGACTTGTAAAAATCTTTTCCGATTTTTACTACATTATTAAAATAAAAATAGTATTGCTTTTCTAACCATTTTTGATCTTTATAAATGTCATCTTCAACATACTCTACTGAATTAGTGCCAATTAATTTGCCTTGACCACTTAAAATGGCATTTACATATTCGTCTGTAATACCTATTAACGATTCTTTTAAACCCTCAAAAGCAGAACGCCAGTCACCTTCTCTAACAATAGTTCTAAAATGGTTAGTGATATACTCACCTTCAATTGTAAATCCTACTTTTGAAACTTTTTCTTTTGGGCTTGTGGTAGTCATATTTTAATCCAATTTGATTATTAATTATGTATATTATACATACTCTATTTACTTTTTAAAAGCTTTTTTTTATTTTATTTTTGTTGATTTTTTTACTTATTTTTTATATAATAATATCTCTTTATAAAATGAGATTAAATTATGAAAAGTATTGAAAAAGATAAACTTGCTATTCTAGAACAACGTGGATTGATCAAAGGATTAAGCAAATCAGCCAAAATTTTAAATAAAAAAATTAAAGATCTTGTTGATGATGCTGAAAAAGAAAAAGCTTATGCTGATAGCCAACGTTTTCATTTAGCTAATGATTTTGGTGACTCTATTGACCGTGATAAAAGAGAAGCTGCTTTGAAATTAGATCTTTGTAAGAGTAACTTTCACTTTATCTCTGTTTTAGAATCTCAAATTAAAGAAGAAAGCGCTAAATTATCTAAAATGAAAGAAGATTTTAAAAATAAACATGGTGAATTGCTTCTTAAAAAAATTGAAAATGAACTTCAAATTTTTGGTAACGAAAAACATCGTCAATCAAAAGATAACTTTAAAAAACAAAATGAAGTTAATAAATCTTTAATTGAAATTGCTAAAATTCTTAGTAGCAAAAGGCTTTTTCAAATTATAGAATATAAATCTGATTATTCGCAATTGAAAGAACAATTAATTATTATTTCTAATTTTAAAGAACTTGCTATTCAACAAAAAGGTAATAATAATGAAAACAACATTATTCGTTATTTAGTTAAAAATAATAAAGAAGCTTTTATTGAAACTGCTAATTTATTTATTGACTCTTTTGTTCCTAATCAAAATATTGATGATTACAATAAATTAGAAAGATATTTTCTAATTGTACAAAATAATTTAAAAAATATTGAAAAATAGTTGATCTTTATTTTTATTTTTGATATTATTTGTATTGTATGTTGTTGAGATACAACTCAAAAATCTCATCTCTGAATTAAGGGCTTGTGGGGCATACCCACCAACTGCTAATACAGTGTTACCCTTTAAGGTAATAGAGAAGTGTAGGCAACTGGATCTACCCCCTTAATTCTTTTTTTATTGGAGTTTGCATGATTATTGAAATTAAAGTTATTGAAGAACACTATTCTATAAGTAAATCAGAACCAAGAAGAATTGAAGAAGTACCTAATTCTTCTGGTAAACTTGGGAGCAAGCAAATTGAAAGTTTGAGTAATAAATTTCAATTAGTTTCCTCAAATACATATCATTATCACTGTAGAAGCTTTGATAATGTTATTGTCTTTGTTACTACTCATATTTTTTCTGATAAAAAAGATTTAACCACTCAATTATAACTTTTTTTTTTGGTTTTTCTTTTTATATTTGTTATAATTTAATCTTAATAAACAATAAGGTTTAATTATGCAAAATTTAACCCAATATATTAATAAAATTAATACTATCCGTACACTTTTTAATGAAAAAAAGATTGATCTTAATTCATTATCTAAGTCTGATATATCAGATATAACAAGTAATCTTGAAAGTGATTTATCACCTGAAAATTTATTTGCTGACGGTGAAATATCAAGACAACAAGCTCAACAAAAAGAGTTATTCTTTAAAAATGTTCTTAAAGAACTTGAAGAAAAAACTCAAAAATAAATTTAACTTTCTTATTAATTTCATTGTTTTTTTATTTTTTTCTTGTTATAATTAACACTCTAAATAAATAGGAACTTTTATGAATACTCAAATTAAATTAGATGTTGTTGAAATTAATAATTCTTTTATTCAAGTATCTGGTTCTTCGACTTCTTTTGTTAATATCAGAAATATTTCAAAAGTTGATACACAAGAACTACTTGATAAAGTTCGTTCTGTTTCTAAAATGGCACGACAACAAGGCATTAAAGTTTTAAGAAAAAATAAAACTCTTGCTTCTATTCGTGAAAACATGGTTTCTTATGAAAAAGCTGTTGAAGAATATCAATCATTATTCAATAAAGTAAAAACATTAACAGAAGAAAAAGTTGAGAAAGGCATTTTTTATGGCTTTTCTGATGATAAAGAACTCTCTGAAATTAGTTCTCTTTGTCACAAAATGCAAACTATGAACTATAGATCTCAGCCTATTTCTGTTATTCACTCTATTTTACATTCTGTCTATCGCATGGAAGAACATATTAAACATAATAAAAATTCAACCATTGTTAGTTTAGGCTTTTAATTTTGTACTATCATGGTTCCATTAAACCTTTAAATATAGGCACTATTTTAGTGCCTAACCTCCTTGGATATACACGCCAAAAAGAAGTTTCTAATATAGAAAAACTATTTAACGAAAATAAACCAGAACATATACTTATTGATCGATTTAATTGTGTTTTTTTAACTGATAATATTGACGATATTGATAATCTTGGAGGCTTTACTGATTTTATTTTTGAAGTTGATATTGAAGATAATATAATAGAAAAATCAGATTTAAGTTGGTATACAAAAGCTTTTCTTCAACTTGAAGAAGGTAACATTGAAGGAGCAAAAGAAAGTGCCTTAAATTATTGGAATGGTATTATTTTGGAAGGTGTTTTTGAGTATAGAATTAATCAGTGTATTATTAAAAATATTGTTGATTTTTAAATCTATTTTTTGTATAATTTTCCTAATAAAAGCTATCGAGCAATTAAAAAATGATTACAGTTTATAGAATTGAAAAAGAAATTAATGGTAACACTTTCGGACCTTTCACTGCTTCTGGTTGTGATTTAACTTTAATAAATGCTTGCAATTACTACAAAGAACAACTTGTGAGTATTGGTAATGAGCCAAAAGATGATGGATGTGAAGAATTTGATTGCTCAATGATTTGTGGCATTTCTAATTATATGCACTTTATGACTTGGTTTGTTCCACTTTGGGGCGTTAATGCACTTCTGGAGGCTGGTTTTCAAATATCTGTTTATAATGTTCAAGAAGAACATGCTTTTGAAGGTGAAACTCAAATTGTTTTTAGACCAGAATATGCCACAAAAGTAGGCGCAATTTCAATTGATCAACTTCTTGATACTCTTGAAGAATCTTATATGGAAGCTGCATAATGACAAGAATTAATAAAGACTTCAAAGTAACAAAAGCTGTACCGTTAAATTCTCATTATAATATTTGCAATAATGATTACAAACAATATGTTTTGTCTGATAATCATTTTTATTTGTATCGACTTGATATTTTATGTGGTTTTTCAGACTCTGATCATCCTGAAGATACTTTTTGGCAATCTGATAGGAGTAATTTTAACCCTATTCATTTTTGGGCAACCTCTGATAATGAAAATGATGCTTTTTTTGAATTAGTCCAAAGAGTTGTTTCTTTTTTTAATGTTATTTTAGATAACTCTAATATTAATTTAAAAAATATTGAAAAGTTTATTGATAAACCGAACAAATATCCAGAACTTTGTCAGGCTTGGATTGAGTCCATTATTGGTAAAAACTTATTAATCAATGGAAATTTAATTGAAGCTTGTCAACAAATTGAAGAATATCAATATAAATTTAGAAAAATGTGTGAATTAGTTGATGGCATCTGTATTTTTACTGGTTTTGAAGTTCTTTATAATGATTTTTTGGAGATAAAAAATATTAATAATTTTTGATTTATTATTTTTTTCTTGTTATAATACAATCTATCAATAAATACTTAGGTGAATACTATGGCACAAATTACAGTACCGACTCATTGGGAAGCTTTTGAAGAAGGCAATGCTTTTTATACTAAAATAGCAAATGAAGCAGTAGAATCATTAAATAATGGCGTTAAGCCTGAAACTGTTATTTTAACTCTTTTAGATAAGAATATTAAATTTGTTGATTCACCACAAGGTCAAGATGCCGATGCTTCTGTTAAAGAAGTTCAAAATAGAATTATTGCTTTTCTTGTAGAACTTTCAGAACCTTACGGTTATACAGAAGAAGATATCGTTGATCGCTGGCAAAATTCTTTTTATTAATTTAAAATAAAGAAGAGCTTTTTAGCTCTTTTTTATTGCTCTTTTTTTGTTTTTTAGTTATAATTATCACCTATTTTAAACTCTTGGACTATTTATGCTTTCTTTAAAAAAATTTATTAAATCAGAACTTAATGAAGATGTAAAATATTACCTATATGAATTTTTATCGGAGTATAGAGATATTTCAAAAAGTATCTCAGAACAAAAAGTTACTGCAATAGATTTTGATGATTTAAATTTTATGCAATTCACTAATTTTTTATCACATTATGGTATTGTAGGTGTTTATAACTACGATAAAAGCATTATTAGACTTTATACAAAGTATATGGGATATACCCTTTTAACCTCTCTTGAAAGTGATGATTTAGTTTATAAAGGCTCTTCTGAAGAATCAGAATATGATTTATTTGAATTAAAAGTAGGTTCAGAACTTGAATAATATTTTATTAAAAAATTCAAACTTTGTATTTTATCAGGAAAATCTGAAATTACGGAAGAAGAAAAGAAACTTTTAATTCAAAACTCTATTAAAAACTTTGATTAATTATGCAAATAGTTGATTTAGAAAAGCTTTTAAATTCTAATTCTATTTTAGAATTTCCTGAAATTGAAGATGCTATTTTGAGATTTGGTCATGGCGATTGTCATGACCTTACCCTTTCATTAAATGAAATTTATCATTTTAAAATGATAGCTATTGTTTCTAAGTCTGGATTACCTATTCATTCTTGTGTTCTTATTGCTGATAATCTAACTCTTGACGCTTATGGCATTAATACAATAGAAACCACCCTAAATCGTTATAATAAAATCTGTTTAGATAATATTGAAGAAGAAGCGGAAATTAAATATATTAATGAAGACTATATTGCTAATTTTGCTTTGCTATTAGATGAACCTGAAGATATTATTAATGATTTTCAACCTATTCTTAATTATTTAAATTTAGATTTAAATTTATTAGTTAAATCTTGATTTTTCAGCTTATTTTTTATATAATAATATTCTTGAAATTTTTAAGGAATTATTATGTATAATTTATCAAATGTTATTTCTTTTTTTGAAGAAAATATTAATGACACTAAATATAAATTCAAATCATTAAACTCAATACAACAAAAAACAAATTCAGATTTTATAAAAGATTCTGTTATTCAGACTTTATATTCTTATATTTCTGAATATAGACTTCCTTTTAATGTTTTTATGAGCAATCCTGATGTAAATGCTTTTCTTAGCGATTACAATGATTCATTAGAACGTTATAAAAAACATGATAATGAAATTCAGAAACTTAATAATATTCTATTTGAAAATAATACAAACATTTCTAACAAGAATGATTTGATTTCTTATGTTATTATTGAATCCTTAATTGATTTTTATGATTCCAAAAAATACGTTATTCAAAAAAATAACAATGAAAAAGGTTTTTATACTAAATATTTTGACGAAATTATTAAATTAGAAAGTTCTCATGATTTTATGTCTTCTTTTCAATCTAAACCTTATGGCTTTTATGTTTGTAAATTACCTTTTCATCAACATAGTACATTTTTTTATGGACATAAATATGTAATTATTAGTAACCAGCCTAATGCGATTTATTGTTATGAATTAAATAACGATGTTAAAGTAAAACATGGTTTTCAAAGTTATAATTTAGATATTAGAAATGATATTTTTAGAAAAGATCATAATTTTAAAATTGAAATAAATGAAAATTCAAAAAGTGAATTATCTACTTATTCAAATGATAGTATTTTTAAAGACACTATTACAAAATTGGTTTTTAAATGTTTTCTATATTGGGCTGAATCAATGAAAGAAGAAACGTTTGAAAAGGGGTATATTGGTTATAATAAATCAGACAATAAAAGCAACTTCCCTGTTGTTTCTAATTTAGATTCAAAAGAAATACGGTCATTTTCTTTCGAAGAACTTAAATTTAAAGGTGAATATTCACTTTTATCTTTTCTTGATGATCTTTTTGAAGATGTTATTGATATGCAATATATTAATTATTTTGCTGATAATGTTAATAAAATTCATCTTATAAAACATGTTTCTGATAATGTTCAATTTGAATTTGAAAAAAATTATTCTTTTGATAAAGATTTCTTTAATCAATTTGAAATTAACATTGTTGATAAGCTACCATTAGACAAACTTAAAAGCCATGAAAGAGGTTTTAGCCTAACACCTATTAATCCTTATTATTTTGGGACAGAAGAGGATATTAGAGAATACAACTTTAATATAGCAAAGCTTAATAAATTGAAAATTTATTCTATGTATGTAAAACTTTATTTCAAAAAACATGTGGCTGATTTTGAAAAAGAAATGCAATCTTTTTTTATTGAAAATGTTAATGATTTCGTGACAGAAATTGACTTCATTAATTTAGTTTCTAAATTTGCGACTGGTAATATTTCTAATCGTAATGTAAAAGAAAACTTTCTTTACGCTCAATTACCTACTATTGTTGCTGTTAAAGATATTGCATTTAGAGATAGAAGTGAAAAGTTTTACTCCATTAAAGATGTTGAAGAACTTGATATTATTGATTATAAATCAAAAGCAAAAGCTAAAAAACTTATCGGTTTTGATATTTCGAATCTTAATATTTGGAAATATTTTGAAGAAAATTTTGACTCAAACTTTTCAAAAGAAACTGAATTTTTTGTTTCATTATTTAAAGCTTTCCATTTATTGCAAAATATTAGAGATAGTAAAGGTTTTGAAAAAGTAAGCTGTATTATTGCAGCATTCCCTTATGAATCTGTTGATATTGAGCTTTATAAATGGATTGACTTTGATCGCTTAACTAGGGTTTTTGTTCCTATGAGCAATAAAAATTATAAAGAATATATGACTATTCTTGAAGAAGTCAAACACCCAAATGTGATTAATTGTAACTTTGGTTATGGTAATGGTAGTCACTGGTTTGGATAATTTATTATAATTAAAAGAGTAGGTTTTTCCTACTCTTTTAATATTATACTAAATATTTATTGACTTCTTTATCTTTAAACAATATAATACAAGCATATTAAAGAATTACGCAGAGATACGCAACTTTGGTTTAGCGATTACGTAAAATTACCTATTTCGGGTTCGATTCCCTAAGAATAAAACTTTATTCTTGTACTGTGGAAGTCGTAGGTTGTATGCATGTAGGTTCGAATCCTGCTCTCTGCACCACTATTAACAATGCCTTCTATTATGAAAATTTTTAAATACAATAAACAACTTAATATTATTGATATTGAAAATTCTAACATTATTTATGTTAATGGCATTCTTACATCTAAAAAAATTGCTTTTCTTCAAAAAAGAAAACTTGAACGTTTATTTAAAAAAACAGTAGCTATCATACATAATCCTACTATTGGATTTTTTAAAGATATTTTTGAATGTGTTTCTTACTCAACATTTAATCGGCAATCCGTTGTTATACTTTCTGTATCTGAAATTATTAAAAATAAAATTAATAATACAAATGAAGAAATAAAGTTGATTGGTCACTCAAATGGAGCGACTATTATTAATCATGCACTTAAACTTATTGAAGGTGACTTAACAGAAGAACAATTACAGCGCATTCATTTTATTGCTATGGGTTCACCTTTTGTTTATGATAATTTAAGCAATCATATTAATATTGAATACTTTTGTAACAGTCACGATCCTGTAACTCATTTTAATAAATTAAAATTAAATTCAAAAAAACATATTGTTGTTCATATTCGAACTTCAAAAGGACACTTTTTAGTTAGGGACTATTTAGTTCCTATTAAAAATGGTGAATTTGGCAATAAAAACTTTTTTAATTGATTTAATTCTTAAATAGTTATACAATTTATATAACCAATAAAAATAGGATATATTATGACAAATTTTCAACAACTCAATCAAGTTAGCTTTCCAAAGTTTAAGAATATTAATGTAAATATGATGCCATTTATTGTGGGTGATATTAAATCATTACCAGAAGAACTACGCGCTTATCAATCTATGATTAATCAAACACGACTAAAAAAAGGTAATGTTGCTTATTTAACTGTTAGAGAGTCCATTTGTGACGGTTTAATTTCTCAGTCTCGTGGTGGTATCCATGTAGAAGCACCTAAAATGAAATGTTGGGGTGGCGGCACTTGGGGCGGTAACGGATTTGATGAAGGTGTTTATTTAGCTTCAAACGATGGAGCCTGTAATATTTGGAATGAATTTATTGAAGAACGTGACGAATTTGGAGCTTGTTCACCGACAACAGAAGGTCAAAGAATGCAAGCTAATACTCTTTATTGGATGACTGATCGTACACCACATGAATCATTAGTAAGCAAAAAAGGTTTTAAACGTCAGTTTTTTAGAGTTGTAGCTGATAATATTAGTGTTTGGTATTCACAACATAATACACCTAATCCATTTGGCATTAAACCTAATTGTGAAATTGTTCATCATAATAAATTTCATTAATTTATATTTTTTTAATAAAAAGTCACTTTTAGTGGCTTTTTTTTTGATTTTTAAATTTTATTGTTGTATAATTAAATCTCTTAAATTAACAAGGCTTTATTACCATGACTACTGCTTCACAACTTATCTCAAAACAAATTAAAATAAATCAACCAAAAGTTGAAGAAATTGCTCGACTTCAAAAACAAATTGAAAGTTCTGAGAATCGTTTGGATAGAAAACTTGTTAATCATTATATAGATTCTGGTGAAATTCTTGATTCAGAAACTCTTTTAGAAACTATTGGTTTTGATCGAGTTAAAAAAATTATTGCAAATATTTTTAAAAAATCAACTTTAAATAAAGAATCTCTATTACAACCTGAGATTTTGAGAATTATTGAATGTTTTAGTGATAAAGAAACCAAAAAAGTTGAAGATAACATTCAAAAATCTTTTGAAGAACTTTCTATTGCTGAAAAAATTACTTTTTCACTATTTTGCTCTGGACGTATCGCTCTATATCAAAAATTTACTTTTTTAGAAAAATTTCTTTCTGAAACTTTTGATCTTAAAGAATATTCAAAGGATGGTGAAAGCATTCTTAAAATTTCAGGATACAACTATGAAAACTATCAAGGGGTTCTTCAAGTTGCAATGAAAAAAGATGATACAGAAGGTTCTCAACGTATTGCTAAAACAATATTTGATATTCTTTCTACTGGTGCTTATTTATCTGATATTGACGTTTTTGAATCAACGCTTTCTTATCATGATAATATTTATATGGAACTTAAAAGAGAAGGCGATACCATTACCCCTATTGTGCATAAAGGAAGATATGACCAGTTTACTTCTGAAAAAGAATCTTTACTTGAAATGCTAACTGAATGTGTTGAATATATATCAAAACGTCATCCTTATTACGGTATTGAGGAAGAAGAAGAAGAAGAGGATGGATTTTTCTAATGAAAAAAAATAGAGAAAAAGAGTTTGGCGTATTAATATGTACTAGATCAATAAAAACAGAATTTATTGATTATAATGTTTTATCTCTTGAAGGTGAACCACTTTGGATTCATATTAATAATCGACAACAAAGTAATAGTATGTTGATTCCTTATAAAAACAATCATCATATTTTTAATATTTAGGAGAAATTTATGAATAAAAATGAAAAACAAAATATTATTAATGGTGTAGTTTTGCAAATAAATTCTTTTTTATATTTATCCAAAACAGAACTTTCAACAGAAGGACAAGTCGATTTTTTAACTACTGAATTATCTGATTTGGATTTAAATCAATTTTTAAATCAATACAAATCTAATAGTACAATTAGAACAGATATTGATTATAAAGTACATCAAGTTGAAAATAAAAATGATATTATTGTTCTGTTTATTTTAAATGGTAATGATAAAATTGTTCTTGATATTGATATTGAAAAATTCAACCGCAACCAATTAGAACTATTTATATCTTCATTTAGTTATTAATTATTAATAAATTATTTTAAAAGAGGCTTTTTAGTCTCTTTTTTTTATAAAATATTTGACTTACCATTTTTTTATATGTATAATTATATTGTTTTCTTAGGAAGACTCATGGCTAGGCGGGATTCGAAAATCGTTTAACTATATGAGGAATCTATTATGAAAAAAATGAAAACTTTATTTGTCATTGACCGAGAAAAACAACTTGCAATCAATGAAATTAATTCGGGTTGTGAGTGGATTTTTGACAAAGGTGTTACTACTTCTGTTAAGTTTGAAGGTACTGCTGCTATGTTTTTTAATGGCAAGTTATTCAAGCGTTGGGATAGAAAACTTAAGAAAAAATTTCAAAGAATTAAAAGCAGACAAGGTTCTGATTTTAAATTTAAAGAATTTATGCTTAAAGATATTCCAGAAGGAGCTATCGCTTGTCAAGAAGATTTTGATCCTGTTACCTTTCACCAACCATTTTGGGTGGAAGTTACCGAAGATAAAGCTGATCAATACTTTAACGAAGCTTTAAGTTGCTCTGAGGTTGTAGAAGGTCAAACTTATGAATTGATAGGTGAAAAAATTCAAGGCAACTTTTACGATGTTCAAGGACATAAACTTGTTGCACATGGATCTTTAATTGCTGATATTACTGACTTCTCTTTTGAATCTGTTAAGAAATGGCTAAAAGAAAATAACCAAGAAGGATTAGTTTTTAAACATCCTGATGGAAGAATGTGTAAAATTAGACGTAAAGATTTCTTTGAATTCAAAGAACTCAACGGTGGGCGTAAAGTTGACTGGAGAGATCAAAATATTATTTTTAATTAAAAAAGAGCCTTTTTAGGCTCTTTTTTTTATTAATCAATTATTCAAAATTTTCAACGAATATTTCATTAAACTCTTCAGTTTTTGCATTTTCAATATTTTTCATTTAAACCTTTTTTTATTCTAAAATTAATATTTTTTTAAAAAAAGTAGTAAATGCTTTTTATAGTTTTCTCTATTTTACTTACTTCTAAATAAGGTTTTATAAAATCTGCTTCATAAAAATAACCACCACAAGGACCTGAGTAAAGATCTTCATTGTGTTTTCCTAATATTATATATTCTATATCTGGATAAACTTGGTTATAACCACTATAATCATTAGCTCCCCAATCAATTCTACCATCTGGTAGGGTAGGGTTTATTAATTTCATTGTTCTTATTGATAATGAATCAGGTTGCCCTTTTAATATTTCAGAAATATAAAAACTGTTTTTAGTATACTCTACACCTTCAACTACAACTAATTCTTTTTTATTTAGTTTTCCCTTAAATATATAATCAGCTTCATATATTTCTTTTTCATCAAACCCCATACAATCTAGAGCATTTGATTTAAATGAAATTAAAGTCAGTAATAATAATATTATTTTTTTCATTTATAATTTATTCCTTTGTTTTGATTTCTATTAAAACATATTAATGTTAAAAAACAAGTTTATAGTTATTTAATAACGAAGAACTTAGAAAATAAAAAGAGCCTTTTCAGGCTCTTTTTTTTATTTTTTTAACTTCAGGATTATTTATAAAATTAATATTTTTGTTGAATTTTTATCTATTGCATATTTAATAGATTCTTTTTGCTTATATTCTTCTGAGTCACTACTGCAACTTTGAGTCAAATCAAGAGTACTTAATATTGTTTTTAAAACGTCAGCCTCAATAATCCAACAGCCAGTTACGTCTTCACTTTCAATTAGACAATCTTCATATCCTCCATAGTAGTCTACTATTGCTTCTAAAATATTTCTTTTAATATTGCTTTTAGATAAATTCTCATTAAAAGGAATATTAACATCAACTGGCAAAAATGAATCTCCTTGAAATCTTCCTTCATTATCATCAAAAGGAATTAAAACTAAATTTGAACTCATATTTTTCTCCTATTAATTGTATTACGTTATTTTAAATGATAATTTCATTAATGTAAACTTTTTTTAAATTAAAATTTTAAAAATCTTTAAGCTTATTATAATACATAGAAGTTAATTCTAAATATTTTTCCATATCTTTTTCGTTTATCTCAAATAATCTTTCATAATTTTCAGATTCAGAGAGCAAGAATGCTTTTCTAACTGCTTGTTGAGTTGAATAATAATCATTAATATAATTACATTGATTTAAATATGGTGATTCTAATAATGATTCATTGCAGTTTTCTATCAAATATAATTCTCTTTTAAATAACTCTTCTATTTCTTTTTCTTGGGTTTGATATAATTTTTTCAACAAAGCCTGTTTATTTTTATTTGAAATTTTCTTTGGACGTTTGAATTTTCCAGAAAAAGAACGGTCTTTATTAAATATTAAGTAATACATTTCTGAAGAATTTGAAGCCAATTCTTTGTTATTAAATTTTAAATTTATATTTTTAATTTCATTTTCATTATACATTGATATTAGAAAATTTGATCTTCTATATAAACTATCAAGTTCTACTGATTGTGCGAACAATATTGGTGAATATATAAGTTTTAATTTATTTAATTCTCTTTCAATAAACAAATTGTAAATAATTATTAATAAAAACAAAATAAAACTTATCACAAATAACATCATTTTATTATCCTTTACATTTTTTTAAAATAGTACAGTAGAAATGAATATTTTCAAGTTTTTTCTTTAAATCTATTTTTTTATGTGTTACTCTTTACTTCTTCTTATTTTTCTTAGAGGTTATTATGAATATACAACACGCTTTTCAAGAAGCTATAAATAATAATGATACTGTTAATTTTAATTTTTTATTATCAAATCATAAAAAAGATATTGATTTTTCTTATTGGAATAATCATGCTATCAGACTTGTTTCTTCTTGTGGGTACTTAGATATCTTTAAAGTTTTAATTAAAGATAATAAAGTTGACCCTACACTTTGTACACAATTTTGTATTCGTGGAGCTTTTAAATATTCTCATTATGAAATTGCAAAACAATTATTAAAATTTAAAAAAGTAGATCCTACTATTTTAAACAATATTTGTATTAACTATTCTGTTGATAACAATAATATTAAAATGGTTGAATTATTGCTTAATGAGAGACAAATCTCAGAAAAAGAAGGTTATATTAAAGCATTAACAAAATCTTATGTTTTAAATAATAATAAAAAAATGTTCGAGCTTTTATTCAAAAATCTCAGTAAATCAATAAAGTATGATATTTCAGAACTTTTTGATTTTGCTATGAAAAATCAAGATTTTTATTTAATTAATAAAATATTTTCTTGTAAAATGGTTAACACTTCAAACGTAAGCAATAAGTTTAAGTGTACAATTTCCTTATAACAGCTTTATTCGTGAGGTACTTTTATGTCCGAAGAAATCATTTAAATTTTTTATAAAAAAAATTATTTAAAGTCTTTTTTTTGCTTTACTTTTTAAGTAAATATTGCTACTATACACTGCTTTTTTAAAACAACGATAAAAATCTAATAAATATAATATTTTCACTTCTATTATTTCTATTATTTTTTTACCTTTAACTAATAACTGAGGTACACCATTATATGATTACATTTATTAAACTATTACTTATTATTGGCGGTATTGGTATTCCCGCTGCTGCTCTCTTCTTCTTGAAGAATAAAAAAATTGGCATTGGGTTAGCTGTTCCTGGTCTTTTTGCTATTCTTTATTCAATGGGCATGTATTATGTTCCAGAAAAACATTCAGGTCACGTAACTACAACCATTGGTACACCACTTAAATCTGGAAGACTTATTGCTTTTACTGATAAAGGTGAACGTGGACTTCAATCTAAATTACTACAACCAGGTTATGGTCATGATTGGCGCTATCCTTACTTTATGGATATCGATGTTGTGCCTGATTATGAAGTTAAAGCTGGACAATTTGTTGTTTTAACTGCTCGTGACGGTGCTATGAACCCTAACATTGTAAGTAAAAAATGGGATACTGAAAAAGTAGATCCAGTTCAAATGATAGAAGATGTTGAATATTTTATTAAAAAGGGCGGTGAACGTGGTATTCAACAATTTATTTTGACTACTGGTATTTATCGTTTGAATCAACATCAATGGAAAAATATTGAAGTTTATAACCTAACAGAAGTACAAGCTAACGAAGTTTTGGTTATTGAATCTAAATTTGGTAAAGCTCCTGCTTTTAAAGAAACTTCTGACGATGAAATTCTTTCTGTACCACTTGTTAAAGACCGTTCTTATCGTGGTATTGTAAACGAAGCATTTGCATCTGGCTTTTATGCTATCCACCCACGCACAGAACAAGCTCATAAGGTATCAATTGTTCTTGAAACATTTATTTATGGTGGTGGCTATGTTCCAGTAACTATGGATTTAGAAATTGATCCTGAAAATGATAAACTTCTTACTAATAGAGATGACAATAAAGGTGTGGCACTTCCAGAACAAAAAAATGGTGGCGCATTTACAGCTAAAACAAAGGACAACCACACTGTTCGTTATGACGTTCGTGTATTAGGTCAAATCGAACCTGTTCAAGCTCCACGTTTTATCGGTACGATTCGTGACCCTAAATCTCTTGACGATAAAGTTATTGAGCCATTTACTAAAAATATTTTAAGTAACCTTACTCTTGAATATAACGCTCTGGATCTTAAAGATAAGAAGGAAGAAATTGGACTACGTGTTTCTAAAATTCTACGTGAGCGTACTATTAAAACTGGTTTCCGTACTAAAACTGTTGAAATTACTAACATTGATATTCCAGCTATTGTATTGATTCCTGGTAAAATCGAAAGTGCTTCAATTGCTCTTAAACAAGCTCTTGAAGAAAAAGAGAAAAGTGTTGAGCAAGCCATTAAGGTTCGCAACATGCAAGACCAAGCTGACAATCAGGAAGAACTTGCTAAACAAACTGTTAAAAACCAAGCGGCTGACCAAGAAGCAGAACGTATCACTAAGTTAGCAGAAGCTAATAAAACAAAAGCTCAATTAGAAGCTGATGCGAAAGCGTATGCTGTTAACCAACAAACAGAAGCTAACAAAAAGCGTATTGAAGAAACTGCACAAGCCTTTGGTGTTCTTGCAAATATCTTAGGTGAAGACAATGCTACTAAGATTCTTCTTCAAGAAACTATCAATGAAAAAGCTTCTGAGTTCCAAACGCCTGACGTACTTGTTATCGGTGCTGGTGCTGACCAAGGTGCTGCGATTGTTAACTCTCATATGATTTCTCAAAGCATTGGACAATCAGTTGATAAAGCAGTAACTAAGCCAATAGTTAAACCTGTTGCGGCTACTCAAACAACTAATAGTAATTAATAAATAAATTGCTAACCATTAAAAAAAGACTTCTTTTGAAGTCTTTTTTTTTGCTTTTAAAATTTTTTTTTGCTATAATACCTTATCTTATTTATTAAAGGTTTATTTTATGTCAGAAACAGTTATCTTTTCTTTTCTTCCAAGAAAAGTAATTACCGAGGTTTATGATTCTATTGCAATTAAATTTCAATAATATATTGAAATAAATTGAGATTGTATTATAATTCTACTATGAAAAACTTTAAGAAACTCTATCTACTCACTATTAAAAATATACTTATTAAACATAAGTGTATCTCTAATTTAAGTGAGTTTAAAAACTTAGTTGATTTATACAAAACTAAGAAAAGAGTCGCTAAATCTCAATTTAAAGAACTTGCTAATAAACACAACCTATCTAAACGTGATATTAAAAATACTATTCAATCTTTGAATAAATCTAATCACTTTAAAATATCAAATTCTAATATTAATAAATTAACATCAAGAATTAATCAAATATACACTTATTATGCTTTATTAGAATATGATAATTGGACTAAATGTTATACCACTATGCCTGAAAAGAGAATTAGAAAGAAACCTTCTAATGGCTCTTTCATTCATGAATTCCCTTTAAAGGTTTCTAAATATTCTGAGAAAAAATATAATATTAAATTTAACGCTGCA
>Ga0066369_10000115_pt1 | contig 31932 bp, 30 predicted proteins | sample Knorr_S7_td_Bott_FD_70972 | JGI IMG/M metagenome (GOLD analysis project Ga0066369, IMG submission 70972) | Marine microbial communities from Southern Atlantic Ocean transect - Knorr_S7_td_Bottom_ad_4513_LV_A | ecosystem: Environmental > Aquatic > Marine > Oceanic | place: Southern Atlantic... | reverse complement strand
CTCTGCATACTTCCCTTCAAAAGGAACTTCAGTCCCCTTTTCTCGCATAATCCTGTACTGCTCTGGGCTTAGTTTTTTCTTCCAATTATTCTTCTCCATATTCATCTAATAGTTTTTTTATTAAAAACGCAACGCACCTTCTCGTGCTCGCAATACTTCCTCAAAAGAAAGTTTAAATCCATTTGCCCCTTTATACATAAGTTGCTGCACATTTTGAACATGATTCAACCCTAGCGTATGCCCTACTTCATGAGCCAAGGCCCTAAAGTCATAAACCGTAGTATAGTCTGCTACAGCAACACTTAAAAACCCTCCAAATGCAAGACCATTAATGCCTCGCAATTTTTCTGTTAAAAACACATTGATAGAAGATCTATCATACTCTTCAATTCCAGCGAGAAATACGCCAGTTGCATCTAAGAGGAGAGCTATTTCTTCATCACTTTTCTCTATTTCTTGAATACCTCTAATTTCAAGTTCAATATTTGCTTGTTTCCAAATTTGTGAGGCTTTCTGAACTAAATCTTCCACATTCTCTTTTGTACGTTTGGAGCCATTCCCCTCATCATTCCTAAGGATGAATATTGAAAGAGGAACAAGAATTTCCCTTTCATCTATAACACTCGCCACTGACTCTTGGCGTGCTTCAGGAGGAGTCCTTTGATAAAGAAAGTACTGACTAAAGCCTGAAAGGTATATAAAACCCCAAAGAATTAAAAGTACAACCGCCCCTCTTGCTATTCTGGCAAAAACACTGGGCTTTTGAATCTCTTCTTCCTCTTCGTTAAATTTTTCTTCAATCATTTTTGAAATCTTCTTGAACCTGAATTGGTCCTTTTAACTGATCTTTTGCTATTAAATACCCAGTAGAAAAGGAAATAAAGGAGATTAAGATAACTCCAATAACCAAGACAATGTCTTTTTGGTATATTTTGACAAATTCTTGAACTTTTGTTAGTATTACCATATGTCAACAACGAAATCAGCTGGATCAACGCGCCTTGGGCGAGATTCGCAGCCAAAGTATCTTGGAATAAAACTGTTTGCCGGCGAAAAAGCCAAGGCAGGGCAGATTTTGGTTCGCCAGCGTGGTACCAAGCTCTTTGCAGGCACAAACGTTGGGATGGGGAAAGATAACACTCTCTTTGCTCTAAAAGAAGGTATAGTGCAGTTTTCTACTAAGAGAAAACAGGCATTTGATCGATCTCAAAGAATCGTCAAGATAGTGCACATTACCTAGTTGCAGCTCGCATAAACTCTACAAATAAAGGATGGGGCTCCAAAGGCCTTGATTTTAATTCTGGATGAAACTGAGTTCCCAGGAAAAAGGGATGATTGGGGAGCTCTCCTATCTCTATTAAGTCACGTTCTTTGTTTATCCCAGAAAACACCATACCTTTTTTCTCCAGCCTCTCTTTGTATTCATTTTGTATCTCGTAGCGATGCCTATGTCTTTCTGAAATTTCGCTTCGCTTATACGCCTGGTATGCTTTACTTCCATTCATAAGAGTACATTGATACGCGCCCAATCGCATAGTACCTCCATACTTCTTTTCTTTTAACAGAACTTTTTGGTCTGGCAGAACATCAATAACAAGATCTCCCTTTGTGGTAAACTCAGCAGAGTTTGCTTTTTTTATACCCGCAACATTTCTTGCAAATTCAATAACCGCAAGTTGTAACCCAAGACACAAGCCAAAGAAAGGGATTTTTTGTTTACGGCAAAATTCAATTGCCTTTATCTTTCCTTCGCTTCCCCTATTTCCAAATCCCCCGGGGATAATAATCCCATCAAACTCCTTTAACTCTGCTGTTTCTTTGGGATTCTTTTCATATTTTTCTGCTGCGAGCCAGGTAATCTCAGGCTTGTAATTCTCTTGCCATGCAGCATGTTTTATAGCTTCAATAACAGAGAGATAGGAATCCATTAGGGTAAAGTCTCCTATTTTAAAGTACTTTCCTACAATCCCTATCTTTACGGTCTTTTTTAAGGAATGGATCTTTTGAACCAAAGCTCTCCATTCTTGCATATCTTGCTTCTTATCTTTTAGTCCAAACTTTTCTAGTATCTTCTTCCCTACATCTTCCTTTTCAAAGTTTACAGGAATTTCATAGATAGACTTCACATCAGGAGCTGAAATAACATAATCTACTGGAACATTGCAAGACAGGGAAATCTTTTGCTTTCTTATCTTATCTACCGGAAGCTCGGAGCGCGCAATAATCATGTCTGGTTGGATGCCTGCTGCATTGAGAGTTCGAACAGCAGTTTGCGTGGGCTTGGTCTTTTGCTCCCCAATGTTTGATGGAATAGGAAGATAACTTACCATCACAAAAAAAACTTGATTTTGGTTACTTGCCTGCATCATACGCGCTGCCTCCAAAAAGAGCATATTTTGATATTCTCCCACCGTGCCTCCTATCTCAATTAAGACAAAGTTTGCTTTGTCTTGCTTCCCTGTAACCTTAATACGTGAAATAACTTCTTGAGGGATATGAGGAACTACTTCCACACATTTCCCTTTATACTCCAAATTACGCTCCCTCTTAATGACAGAGTCATATACCTGCCCTGTGGTCATGTAGTTAACTTTGGAAAAAGACCTTCCCAAAAAGCGCTCATAGTTTCCTAGGTCTTGATCTGACTCGGTTCCATCATCGGTCACAAAAATCTCCCCGTGTTCTAGGGGATTCATAGTTCCTGCGTCAACATTAATGTAAGGATCAATCTTTACTGCAGAGACAGCAAAACCCTTACTCAAAAGAATCTTCCCCAAAGAGGCACAAGCCACGCCCTTGCCAACGCCGGACATGACACCTCCTACAATAAAAATATAGCGGGTCATACACTAAAAAATCTAACAAAATATCCCTTGCGCATAAGATATTTTGCGCTCGGGGAACTAACAGAAGTGCTACTTACTTTCTTCTGTGATAATTATTTTAATTTCAGCTTCTAAGTTATGCTCAAAGCTCAACTTTACTGGAAATTCTCCAATTTCTTTTAGAGGTTCTTCTAATTTTATCTGGGACTTCTTAACAGCATATCCCATCTCTTTTAATCTATCGGCAATCTTTTGTGTATTTACCGCTTCAAACAACTGTCCTTCATCCCCCACCTTCATTAAAAGCTGTACCTCCATATCATCTAATTGAGATGCCATTTCTTGAAATTTCACGAGACTCTCTTCTGCTACCTTTTCTTGAAGCTCCTTTTGCATTTCCGCCCATTCCAAAGCTTCCTTGGTTGCAGGCTTTACTAAGCCTTCGGGAATAAGGTGATTCTGGGCGTGACCATCTGCCACGTCCTTTACCTCAAATTTTTTACCTAATTTTTCAACGTCTTGTAACAATAGTACTTTCATAACAATATCTTCTCACAAATCTCTTATTAATTCAAGAGCCTTGTCAAGTTGAGGGTCCAGTTCATTGTCAAAATCCTCTGCAGTCATTTCTACCTCTACATCAACCTCCAAGCCAACATCGCTAATATGATCTCCGTTAGGAGTAAGCCAATTTGCCACGGTAACCTTCAGTGAAGAGTCTCCGGGAAGATTTTGCAACTCTTGTACAGACCCTTTTCCAAAGGATTTTTCCCCTACCAACTTAACTCCCTTATGATCTCGCAAAGCTCCAGCTAAAATCTCTGAAGCTGATGCTGATCCTTGATTCATTAAAATAATTAAAGGATAATCCCCTAGGCGACCATTCCCTCGTGCCTTATATATAACCTCCTCTCCCTCCACACCAAAGTCCTCAGTCACCACAACCTGATCCTTTGTGAGGAACCATCCTGCAATATCTACTGAAACCTCCAGAAATCCTCCAGGATTACCTCTCAGGTCTAGAATAATACGCTCGACTGAAGAAGCAAGTATTTTATTTGCTGCCTCTTTGAAAGCTCGGATAGCTGGCTCTGAAAAATGAAAAAGTTGAATGTATGCAATATCATCCTCAAGAATTTCCCACTTCAAAGAAGATATTTTAATAACATCTCTTACAATAGGAAAGTCTTTGGTTTCAGACCAATCTTCATGAAGAATAGAAAGAATCACCTCGGTTCCCTTGGGGCCACGAATCAAGGAAACTGCTTCATTTAAACTAAGATTCCGAGCAAAAGTATCATCTATTTGAATAATAATATCTCCTGGGCGCAGTCCTGCTGCCTTAGCCGGAGTCCCTTCCAAGGGAGAGATAACCTGAAGTTGACGGTTTCGAATACCAATCTCCATGCCTACTCCTTCAAAAGAACCTGAAATATTATCTTGGAACTGCTTACTTTCTTCTGGGTCCATAAACACTGTATATGGGTCTCCCAAGCTATTTACCATGCCAGAAATAGCTCCAAATATCATATTTTGATAATCAAGAGAGTCTTTATTGGCATGCTTCTCTTGAATGATAGCCCACGCATCCCAGAACAAAGAAAAATCTGCTCCTTCGGGTTGGCCAACCTGAATATTTTGTACTCCTTCAATAGGAACTATTCTTGCTTCAGATTTTCCTATGGAAAACCCATAAAAATACGCTCCAAGAGCCAGGGCTGCAATAAAAAAAAGAGTTACCAGTTTTCCTGTGCCTTTTATCATACAACCAAGTATATCACTTAGAGAATTTACCTGCAACTTGTATACGTACCCCAATTAAACGCACAGGTTTTAAATTTTCTGTTAGAAACCTAAGCAAAAGTCGCATAGATTCTTTTTTAAGCACCTTACCCTCTTTTGAAACTTTTTTTAGTGTTTTAGATTTAGTATGTGTTTCAAATCCATGGAAACGACACACCACAGTTATGATCTTAAAAGAAAGCTCTTGCTCTTGAAGTTCTTTTTGAATGCCCAGAATAAGCTCGTAAAACACTGAAAATATCTCTTCTGAATCTCTAGTATCTTTCGCGAACGTATGCTCTTTACCAATAGACTTTATTTCTCCATTCACAACGATGGGAGTTTCATCAATTCCTCGAACTTTATCGTACAGGGCATCTCCCGCAACTCCCATAAGATCTATTAATTCTTCTCTTGTAGCCTTTTTTACATCTTCTACCTTAAGCTCTCTTTTTTTAAAAAACTTCTCCAAGACAATTGCTGTCTTAGGACCCACTCCTGGAATTTCTTGAATCTTTAACAAAAAAAGAAATTGATCTATTTTATCTTTCTCCACAACAAGAACTCCATTCGGCTTTGCTTTTTTGCACGCCATCTTTGCCACCATCTTATTTTCAGCTATTCCACAAGAAGCTGTAAGCTGTTCTTTTTTGAAAATATCCTTTCGTATTCTCTCAGCTAACTTTTCTGCTTTTATATAACTTCCTGTGAAACTTAAGTCTACATATGCTTCATCTTGTGAAACTTGCTCCAGTATTGTGGCATGATTCCTTATTATCTCCATAATATTGTCTGATACTTTTGAATACAGAGCGCCATTCACAGGAAGAAACACGGCTTGCGAACATAATCTCCAAGCTTGAGATATCGGCATTGCAGAATGAATACCATACTCTCTTGCCTTATAGTTACAAGTAGATACCACCCCCCTGCCTTTTCCTTCTTTGGGATCTGCTCCCACCACAACAGGCCTTCCTTTAAAGCGTGGGTTCTCCCGCTCTTCTATCATGGCAAAGAAGGCATCCATATCTAAGAGTAAAACAATGCGCTGTTTCATGCCTTCTTAGTATACCAAAAAAAGTGAAGTTTTCCTGCCACAAACAAATAATTATGTCAATAAAAAGTGCGCCCAGCAGGACTCGAACCTGCAACCAATGGCTTAAAAGGCCACTGCTCTACCATTGAGCTATGGGCGCAACAGGGAAATGATAGCTTAAATTCCCTCGTTTTTCAAGCGTTCTAAGAGTTCTTTTTGGTCTTTAGTAAGTTTTGTTGGAGTAACAATTTCAATCTCAACTAGCATATTTCCACGGCCCAAACCAGAGAAATGAGGAATCCCTTTTCCTGAAACCTTAAGTACCCTGCCAGATTCAATGCCTTGTGGAATAGTTAAGAGAACCTTGGTTCCCTCAATAGTTGGCACCTCAATTTCGTCTCCTAAAGCTGCTTGTGAAAATAGGATTGGCATTTTTACATAGAGATCATCTCCTTTCCTTTTAAATACATTGTGTGGTTTTATGAAAACTCGAAGGTAAAGATCCCCTACTTTTCCTTTTTTCCTTCCTACATCCCCTTTCCCTACAATCTTAAGAATCTGATTGCTATCTACTCCTGCGGGAATCTGTACCTTAATAGCATCCTCTCCCTTAATCCTTCCTTCTCCTTTACATACGTTACAGGGATGCTCTGGAATAAGGCCTTCTCCTTTACACTCAGGACACAAACCAACTCGCGTAAAAGAACCAAATACAGTTCTTTTAATCTGTTGCACCTGTCCTTGTCCCCTGCAAGAAAAACATTCCTTAACCTTTGTTGAAGGTTCAGCTCCCACCCCCTGACACCTGCTACATATTATAAGTTTTGTAAGATTAATAATCTCTTCTTTTCCCTTAATGGTCGCCTCCAAAGGTATTGAGATCTCCACTTCAATATCCCGCCCGCCTTTTGTATTTTTCGCGTTCTTGCCACCAAAAAAATCCTCAAAGATATCTTGCAAATCAAAATCAACTCCAAAACCTTCTGAGAACTCCTCCGCGTCGTGCTCATGAGGAGCTCCCCATCCCCACTGAAAACCTCCGGCCCCGCCTTGCGGCGACCCTTCAAATACTCTCCCAAATTTATCGTACTGTGCCCTCTTATCTGTATCTGAAAGCACCTGGTATGCTTCAGCAACTTCTTTAAAGCGCGTTGCATCTCCACCTTTATCTGGGTGGTATTTATGAGCTAATCTCCGGTAAGCCTTTTTAATATCCTCTAAAGTTGCACCCTTTTGAACGCCAAGGATCTTGTAGTAATCTTTCATAAAAATATATACCTATTGGAACACTTCCGCACATCATTCCAATACAGCAGTCAAATACTACTCTTCTTTTGCTTCTCCTTCTTCTGGCTTCTTGTCTTCTCCTTCTTCTGGCTTCTTATCTTCTTCTTTTTCTTCTGACTGAGCCTCTTGCTGTTGCCCTTCTTTATTTAAAGAAGCACTAATCTTTCCAATCGCTTCGGAAAGATCTTGCGTCGTCTTTTGAATTTCCTCTACTACTTCACCATCCTTTACTTTACGCAGGGCGTCAAGTTTTTCTTCCACATTTTTTTTGTCCTCAGGCGTAATTTTATCTCCAGCATCCTTTATGGTCTTTTCTACAGCATAGATTAAGGTATCTGCCATGTTTCGCGCTTCTACTATTTCTTTTCGTTTTTTATCTACCTCTTCATTTGCCTCTGCATCTTTTCTCATGCGCCCTGCTTCCTCCTCTGAAATACCAGAGGAACCTTCAATACGAATAGTCTGAGTTTTTCCTGAAGCATTATCTTTGGCAGTAACATTTAAAATACCATTTGCATCAATATCAAAACTCACTTCAACTTGAGGAACTCCTCTTGAAGCTGGAGGAATACCATCTAGCATAAACCTTCCCAAGGATTTATTATCCTGAGCCATTTGGCGCTCTCCTTGAACCACATGAACCTCAACTGAAGTTTGATTATCAGCCGCAGTAGAAAATACTTGAGATTTAGTTGCAGGAATAGTAGTATTCTTTGCAATTAAAGCTGTGCTTACTCCTCCTAAAGTCTCAATACCCAAAGATAAGGGGGTTACGTCCAGTAAAAGAACATCTTTCACCTCTCCTTGCAAAATTCCCCCTTGTATTGCAGCTCCAAGAGCTACCACTTCGTCGGGATTAATGCTTCTATTGGGGTCTTTATTAAACAATTTCTTTGCAGCTTCTTGAATTGCTGGCATACGAGTTTGCCCTCCCACTAAGACAATTTCATCAATATCTTTTACTGAGACCTTAGCTTCTTTTAGAGTTTGCTCCATTAATGTCATAGACTTATCAATATACTCAAAAACCAAGCTTTCAAGCTGAGCTCTCGTCATTTTAAAGTACAAATGCTTTGGGCCAGAACTGTCTGAGGTGATAAAAGGAAGGTTAATTTCAGTTTCAAGAGAACTTGAAAGCTCAATCTTTGCCTTTTCTGCTGCTTCCTTTAATCGCTGCAGAGCTAGAGGATCTTTTGCCAAATCAATACCTTCTTCCTTTTGGTATTGCTCTACCAGCCAGCTCATAACCTTTTGATCAAAATCCTCTCCTCCAAGATGAGTATCACCTCCTGTTGCTTTCACTTCAATGGTATCTTCTGAAACCTCCAGAATAGAGATATCAAAGGTTCCTCCACCAAAATCATACACCACAATTTTCTCATCCTTTTTTTTGTTTAATCCATATGCTAAAGCTGCTGCCGTAGGTTCATTGAGTACTCTTTTTACCTCAAGTCCTGCAATCTCCCCTGCTACCTTTGTTTCTTTTCTTTGACTATCGTCAAAGTAAGCAGGCACGGTAATAATAGCTTCTGTAATTGTCTCTCCCAGTTTTTCTTCTGCGTCAGTTTTTAACTTTCGTAAAACCATAGCAGATATTTCAGCTGGCTTTAGCCATTTTTCTCCCATCTTAATCTCTATCCCTCCGTCTTTTGACTCCCGTATTTCATAAGGCAAGAGTTTTTTATCCTTCTGAACTTCCTCGTCGGCAAAGCGACGCCCAATGAGACGCTTTACCTGAGAGATAGTATTCTGAGGATTTGTTATTTGCTGGCGTCTTGCCTGCACCCCAACTAATGTTTCTCCATTCTTTGCTAATGCAATTACAGAAGGAGTAGTTCTTGCTCCCTCTTTGTTTTCAATGATTTTTGGCTCTCCCCCCTCAATCACTGCCATAGCAGAGAATGTTGTTCCAAGATCAATGCCTAATACTTTTGCCATATATTTTACTTTACTACTTTTACTTTTACTGCTCGTAATAATTTGTCTTGTATCATGTATCCCTTTTCCAGTACCTCAACCACTTTCCCTGGATTCTCCCCTTGGGTTGTAGCTACCGCTTCGTGGAGTTCTGGGTTAAAATCCTTGCCCTGAGCCTCAATCTCTTTTATTCCCTGACTTTTTAAAAACTCGCGTAGCTGTTTTCCAATCTGCAAAAATCCTTGTACTGTCTTGCTGTTTTTCTCTTCTTCTTTTAATTCTCCTTCTGCTCGCTCCAAATTATCCACCATTGAAAGAAAAGAAAAAAGGAACTCTTGCTTCACATACTCCATGAGTCCCTGCATTCGCTCTTTCTCCTCTTTTTTGTAGTTTGCAAGATCTGCCTTTGCTCTTTGCCATCCTGCCAGAAACTCCTCTTTTTCCTTCTTTATTTCCTCAACCTGCTTTTGTAACTTTTCAATTGCTTTTTGATCATCCATGACATTCAAATATGCGTTATTTACCTCACTATTATACACAAAAAAAATGTGGGAGTCAAGATATGGTCAGCGCCTGTGGAGAGATCTCTACTTTCATTCTTGTTAATTTGCTACAATATCGTAATGCGAAATATCGTTAAATATAAGAGGATTACGTGGGTAGATATTCAAGACCCTACAAAAGAGGATGTACAGTATCTTGAAGAAAACTTTGCCGTCCACGCTATACCAGCAAGGCAAATTATTCCTCCCTCCTGGACAACTAAGGTAGAGCATTTCACAGCGCACCTCTTTTTAGTTTTGTTCGTACCCAACTACAATAAAGAACACAAAACAACAAGGCCTCGCGAGCTTGATGTTATCGTGGGTAAAAACTTCCTTATCACCAGTCATTACCACTCTATTCTTCCCTTAAAAGCTACATTTGATGGATGTGCTCTATATGAAGAAAAAAAAGAAGAACACATGGGTAAGGGAACAGGCTTTCTTCTCTACCATATACTTCACAAGATATGGGAAGATGAAGGAAATAAGATATTGCACATAGAAAATAAACTCATTCTTGTTGAAGAATCTATCTTTCAAGGGAGGGAACGAGAAATGTTAAGAGAAATCTCTATTATAAAAGCAGATATTATTGATTTTTGGAGTATTGTACGCCCACAAAAAGGTGTGTTCACATCATTACATGATATCTCTGCAGAATTCTTTGGCAAAGAAACCGCTCACTATTTCTCGCATCTGCGCAACCATTGGGCACGTACCATGAGTACCCTCATGATTGCAAAGGAAACTATTTCTTCCATGGAAGAAACTAATAATGCTCTTTTAACAGATAAAACTAATCAAATTGTAAAACTGCTTACCATTTTTGCGGTCATTGTCTTTCCCTTAAGCTTACTAGCTGCCATTTTTGGCATGAACACAGACTACCTCCCCATAGTTGGCTTGCCAGGAGACTTCTGGATTGTAACCGGACTCATGTTCGCTGGCACTATCCTTATGATTGCCTTATTTAAAAAGAAAAGGTGGCTCTAGTCAAAGTACTTAATATACGCCTGATCCCCAAAGCGAAGATCAATATATTCTAACTCTCCCCTTTTCTCCAAAGGGATTTTTTGTTCCAATACAATCTGTAACTTTGTTTGCTGCCACCCCATATCTTCTTTTATATCCAACAGTATCTTCCACCCCTCTTTTGTTACTCCTTGTATCTCTCCTCTCTCGCCGATTGTAAAAGCTATAATTGAAAACAAAAAAGATTCCCCTATCTTTTCAGATTCTTCTATAAAATCCAAAAAAGTGAAAAGTAGTAAAGGATTTAATAATTCTTTGCCTAGTTTTACTTCCCCTTTTGAGCTAAATAATATATATTCACTTTCTTTCTCAGCTTTTTTAAAAGGAATTCCTTTTGCATCTATAGCAAAACAAACAACTTCCTCATCTATCTTTTCAAATGGACACCAAGTTCCAATTTGCTCTCGCTCCTGTATCTTTACTATCAATGTTTGAGGTAAAGATCGCTTGAGCGTAACAGAAGAAATAGCAGGAAATGTAAAAATGAGTTCTTCTTTGAATCCTTTCATATCAAAAAGTAAAATACTATTTTGAGGTATACCCAAAAACGTTTGCCAGAGATAATCCTTGGACACAGAAAGAATATGTTCTAGCGCAATCTCACGTACGCCTTGAATCTCTATCTTTTCAATTTTCAAAAAGGGAGAAAATACTACGATATAGAAAAGAGAAGTTAGAGCAAAAAAAACACCTATTACGCACCAAAAGAATCGCAATCTTAAAAACGAAACTCTCTTTTTTTTTGTTCTAAAACGCAAAGGTTTTCTCATCAAAGATGTCTTCTCATTCTTCTTACAGTTTCAAAGAATGCAGTTAACCAATATTTTGGGCTTACAGGATAATCTTGGGTTTTAACATAGAGCTTTGCTTCCCCGCCAAATCCTTGTTTAAAGAGCGTGGGTCCCGCCCAGGGATGTTTTGGCTGTGTCTTTGGATTAACATACCCCCAAAAATCATACACCACGCACTCTCTTTTTTTTGCCTCCTTGAGAGCTTCCCATTGCAAAAGATGCGGAATAGAAAGTTTTGAGAATTCTGGCAATGAAACTGCGTGGTGGTAAAAACCAATCCCAGACCAAAATACCACAAAGCTTGCAGCTGCAATCTCTCCCTTATACTTTCCAAAGAATAGTAAAACGTCATTATCTTTTAAAAACATTTCAAACTCCTTTTCCAAATACTCTCGCGAAAAAGGGACAAAGGTTTGACGCAAAGATACTTTTTCATGGAGATTTGAAAAAGTTGCGATATCACCCAAGGAGGTTGATTGCTCAATTACAATATCTTCGTTGGCCATTGCCTGGCGTAAAAGATATCGCGTAGTTTTTCGCATTTGAGAAAAGAGTTGCTCTTCTGATGCTGTAATATTCAATTTCCAAGAAGCTTCAGGATGCATTTGTATGGGCGCTCCTCTAAAACCAAGGTTTGAAAATATTTCTTCTGAGTCTTTTGTTCTTTCCCAAATAGGATTAATTCGAATAAAGCTTGCGTCTTGGTCTTTTGCTAAATTCTTTAAATGAGTCAACAATACTTTTATTATCTCCTTTTGCGAATGAAGCGAAACAGGTCCGTGAGGAACCAAAAGAAAAGTACCTCTTTTGGCGACAACTTTTATCACTAAAGCTACAGCTTTTAAACTTGCTCCATCATATATTCCAAAACGCCATATTTCCTCTCTCATTACTCGCTGAAATTCTCCCCACTGCCAAGAATGTAAAAAGGTCTTCTCTTTACATCGTGCTAAAAATCCTTCCCATTCTTCTTTCTCTAGTATCTCTTTAATCTCCATGGGTTAGCTAAGCTTAACTGAGGTAAGAAATTGAACAATTTTCTCTACTTCCTTTTGTGAAATACGAATATGCGTAGGAAGATTAAACGTGGTGCGAGCAAGTTCCTCTGCCTGAGGACAACTCCCCCATGTGTATCCCATTTTTTCAATATGTGTATCATGTGGAGCTATAACTGTGGTGTACCAATCTCCCAAGAGAAAGTTTTTTTTCCATGCTTTTTTAATAATTTCGTGTGCTTTTGAGTGACGCACAGGAAAACGCAAAAATATATTCCCCTCTTGTTCTTTAGTATCTACCATTTGATATTGAGTATGCGCTAGCAATTCTTTGTATTTTCCTGCAATTTCCCTGCGATGATTATTAAATCTCTCAAGCTTTTTAAACTGACGACTTCCCAAAATTGCCAAAACATTGGGAAGCGCCTTAGGAAAATATCCTGGCTGACTTCCTCTTTTCTCTTTTTTATGAACCGCCTTTGAGAGCATATGAATCCACTGAGCTACAATCAAAATATACTTTCCAAAAATACGATAGGTAGGAAGAATAAGGAGATTCATGAGCCATGGATGCAAAACCTGTTGCTTAATCCATAACAGCGAAGGATATCCAATATCTTTTTGATATATCTTTAGTTTCTTAGCTAACATACTATCGCTCGTAGTAGCCATTCCTCCGTACACAGAAGAAATAACCTTATCTCTTGAAAAACTAAAGAATGATGCCTTGCCAAATGTTCCTATCTTTTTCCCTTTATAGCTCGCCCCCAGAGCATGAGCACAATCTTCAAGCAGGGTAAGGTTATATTTTATACAAATCTCTTGAATCCTTTCCATATTAGCAGGAGACCCAAAGGTGTGTTGAACCACAACAACCCGAGAGCGAGGAGTAATCTTGCGCACAAGATCCACAGGTGACATATTGTAATCCTGTTCGCAATCCACATACACAGGCTTTAATCCAGCCCACAATACGGGATTTGAAACCGCGTTACAGGTAAATGCTTGAATCAAAATCTCATCTTCCTTTTTTAAATCAAGAGATTCCAAAAGAGCAAGAAAAGCAGATCTACCACTATTAAAGGAAATCGCATGCGAAACTCCAAGATAGCTTGCAAACTCCATTTGGAAGTTTTCAATAGCGTTTCCTCTTTTCCATCGCCAAGGTTGTATATATAAACGCAAAGCTGCAAAGGTATCATCTGGCTCCGTATTGGGAGACAGCGAAATGGAAATTGGTTGTATCATGATTTTAATAATGATAGCAATGAAGATGGAACTCTTCCTTCCAGCAATACAATATCACCCTCTTTTGTGAAGCTAAAAATCTTTTGTGCAATCTCTTGCGGTCTTTGAAGCAATACCATATTCTCTTCTTTCATCCCTTTTTCTTTGGCTCCTTTTAAAAGTGAAGAGAATTCGTCTGGTGTTGTAATAACAGCAAGACCACACACCTCTCCTATCTTGCGCCCTATTTTAACATGCACCTCATGGGAAGCTGAACCAAGCTCAATTAAAGATGGCATAACCACAATCTTCTTTCCTTCCCAGAGTTTTTGATGCTCAAGATTAGCAAATACTCCAGTAGGATTTGCAGAATAACTAGAATCTAAAATTTCAATACCCTTCTTCCCCTTTATAAGCAACATGGAGCTTGCCTCGTTGGGAATATCTTTTAAAGCTTCTTCTATCTCTTTCATACTCATACCAAGTTTTGTTGCAATGGCCGCAGCCAAAAGAATATTCTCTATATTGTATCCTCCAATCAAACGAAGTTTCACTTTTGCTTCTTCTCCGCCTTTTTTTATCATAATAAAACTTGTTTCATCTTTTGTAACAATAATATCTTTTGTAAAAAAGTCCTTTTGAGTTTTTGTCGAGCACCACACGTAGTTAGTAAAGTTCGGATTCCATAGCTGTAGCCATGAACCAAGTTCATGTAATTGTTTACTATCATCATTAAGAATCAGAGCTCCGTCTTGGGGCAAAGATTGCACCAATTCTCCCCCTCCCTCAGCTGAAAATAGGTTCATCCCAGATCCAAATACACCCAAATGCTGTTCATTTACTCCCGTTACAATACCATGCGTTGGCTGTGCTATATCAGTTAAACGTTTGATGCCTCCCTTGCTGTATGCTCCCATTTCACACACAAATACTTCGTGTTCGTCGGTAAGGTTGTACAAAATTGTGTGGGTAATGCCTATCTCAGAATTCTTGTGTTCAGGGGTCTTTAAAACAACAAACTTCTTTTGTAAAATATGCGCTAAAAACTCTTTTGTTGAGGTTTTCCCATAACTTCCAGTAATACCAACTACCTTAAGATTTTTTAACTTCTTTCTTTTTTCTGTTGCCTTTTTTAAAACTCCCCTTCTCTCAAAGACTGTATAGGGTTGCCATATCAACACCACCAGAGAGCCAATCACTAAAGAGAACACATCAAACAAAAGCAGGGCAAGAAATAGAGAATTAATGAAATATATAAGTGTTCCTGCTAAAAATATAGATTGTACAAAAAATACGGAAAAGATAAGTACGGCAGTCTTTCTTGTCACCACCGGGAGAATAAATGTTTTTGTTCTCAGTGCATTTGCTAACAATCCGGTTTCGCTGACGTATAAGAACAAAAGCAATGCTAGGGCAATTTGTGGCTCAAAAAACCACAAAGCAAGCAGCGCAAGTTTAACTGCAATAAAAGGATGAAAGAAAAGTCTCTTTCCCTTTGTGGTCTTTAAATAAGCAAAAAACCTTCCTATGTGGTACTCTTTTATCTGCCAAATATACAAAGCGAATAAAAGAGTTCTTGCTGTTCTTATATACCAAAAGAATGACAGTAAAAATATCATATTACTTTTTTAAAAACCGCGAAATAAGCTCTAAAAGCTTTTCTGGGGCTTCCGTGCGAAGACGATGTCCAGTATCAGGAAGGATACTAAGGGAAGAGTTTTTAATATGCTCTTTCATTAATAAAGCATCCTCAAGCGGCGTTACTTTATCTTTTTCTCCCCAGATAATTAAGGTTGGCGCCTTTATCTTTAAAAGAACAGAAGTTAAATCCTCACGAATAACCTTTGATAATACCTCTCTCATAATACCCTTTGCCCTTGCATAATCTCTCCACCTTATTAAACGATAACATGTTTTTTTAACTAAATCTTTTCCTCTTTTTGTGGGGACCAATACAAGAAAGAGGTTAAGAATCTTTGCTGCAAAACCAACTATTTTTACTTTTCTTCCAGGTTCTTTTCGAACTCCTGCCGCGGCAAGTAAAATAAGGTTCTCTATCTTTTCTGGATAATCTGTTGCAAACGAAATAGCAATTTGTCCTCCAAAAGAATGTCCAGCAAGAGAAAACTTTTTAAGCCCTATCTTTGCTGTTAACTTTAATATAAATTCTTTATACTCCCCGACGCCCCATACATTCAAAGGAGGAATACTTGCTCCAAACCCTGGGAGGTCTGGAACAATAACTTGAAATCCTTGCTTGGAAAGATTGTCTTGAATCTCTACCCATGAATCAGAAGAACTTCCCCATCCATGCAAAATTAAAAGGGCAGGCCCCTCTCCTGCGATCTTATAACTCACGTTGAGGCCTTCTATATTGAGAGTTTCTTCTCTCATTGCTTCTTTATCTCTTTTTTCCCAATATACCCTTGCAGTACCTTGGGAATCTTTATACTCCCATCTTTTTGCTGATAGTTTTCCATAATCGCAATCAACGTTCTCCCAATAGCAAAGCCAGTTGCATTTAACATATGTACATATTCTAGCTTCCCTTCTTTCTTGCGATATCGAGTATTTAATCTGCGTGCTTGAAAATCCGTAACATTGGAAGCAGAGCTTACTTCGCGGTACTTTCCTTGTCCTGGCATCCATGCCTCAATATCTATGGTAGAAGAAGAAGGACGAGACATGTCCCCTGTTGCAAGTTGTACCACCTGATAGGGAATCTTAAGTGCTTGCCATAAACTCTCTTGTAGAGAAACTAAAAACTGATGCTCTTCCTTTGATTTTTCAGGATGCACAAAGCTAAACATCTCTACCTTATCAAATTGATGCACTCGCAATATTCCTTTAGTATCTTTGCCATACGATCCTGCCTCTTCGCGAAAACACGTTGAAAAAGCAATATATCTTTTAGGCAATTCCTTTTCATCAAATATTTCTCCTGCGTGCATAGGACCTACCGATTGTTCAGCAGTCCCTACTAAAAATAACTTTTCTTTCTCAAAATAATATCGTTCTTCTAAATCCTCTGGCGTATCTATATATCCCATTGCCTGCATCATTTCCTCTTTTATCAATACCGGGGGTATAATAGGCAAAAATCCCTCCTTTATTGCTGTCTTCATTGCCAAATCAACAAGAGCAAATTCCAAAAGAGCCAAGTCCCCTTTTAAGTAAGAGAATCTGGAACCTGATGTTTTGGCTGCGCGCTCCACATCAAGAACTTCAAGACTCTCGCCAAGACTCAAGTGATCTTTTGGTTCAAAATCAAACTTTGGAGCTTTACCGTGCTGGTGCAATACTACATTTACGCTTTCATCTCCCACTGGAACAGCGTCTTGGGGCAAATTGGGCAATAGTATAAGTAGAGAGTGTAAATTCTTGTCTATTTCTTCTAGTTGCGGTTCAAGTTCTTTTACTTCTTCTTTTATCTTCTTTGCTCCTGCAATATCCTCTTTGCCAAGCTTTCCTTGATCCGCTCGCAGGGTTTCAATCTTTAAAAGAAGTCCCCTTTTCTTTTCATCCAACTTTAAAATCTGACCTACATCACAATCAAAGCCTTTCTTTTTGCATCCCTCCTTTACCTCTTCTGGATGTTCTCTAATGTATTTAATATCCAACATAGTATTATTGCTTGGGTTTCATGGTGGGGAATAAAATGACTTCACGTAAACTATGGGAATTAGTAAGTAAAGCTACCAAACGATCTACACCCATACCAAATCCTGCCGTTGGAGGCATACCATATTCCAGAGCTTCAATGAAATCTGTATCCATGCGCTGAGCATCTTCCAAGCCTTTTTTAAACAAAGATTCTTGCTCTTCAAATGCTTTCTTTTGCAGCGCAGGATCGTTTTGCTCAGAATACGCCTTTATCAATTCCCATCCACCGCCGACCAACAATTGAAAAGTCTCTGCCTTAGTTGAATCTTCAGCTCTCGTCTTTGCCAGTGGATACATTTTGGAAGGATGATGAATGATAAACTGGGGTTCCCACAACTTTGGACGAATCACCTTCTTGTACAATGCATCTGTCACATGACTTTTATTCCATGTTTTATCAATACTAATTCCAAGCTTTTTTGCTTCTTTTGCTAGTGCATCGCGACTTAAAGATTCAATATCTAGTTTAAGATACTTTGAAAAAAGTTCAGCATATTCAACGCGAGGCCAAGGAGTTTTAAAACTGATCTTCTTTCCCTCATATTCAATCTCTTTTCCCCCTACAGTTTTTTGTACTACAAAAGAAATAAATTCCTCAGTAAACTTCATTAAATCCTTGTAATCAGCATACGCCCAATAAAACTCCAGCATGGTGAAATCTGGATTGTGTTGTCTGTCTACTCCTTCATTTCGAAATACTCTTCCCATCTCATACACCTTTTCAAAACCTCCAACAATCAGCCGTTTTAAAGGCAATTCTAAAGAAATGCGAAGATACATATCCAAATCAAAGGCATTCAAATGAGTGGTAAAAGGTTGAGCATCAGCTCCCCCATATATACTTTGCAATACAGGAGTCTCAACTTCAACAAAGCCTTTTTTATCTAAGAACTCACGAATGGATTTTAAAATAACAGTTCTTTTTTCAAACTTCCTTTTAACCTCTTTATTAAATATCAAATCTAGGTAACGCTTGCGATATCGCTCCTCTTCGTCTTTTAATCCGTGCCATTTTTCAGGAAGCGGAAGTAAGGATTTTGCAAGTATTTTCACAGAACTTACCTCAATGGTTTTCTCACCTCTCTTTGTTAAAAATAGTACTCCTCGCACCTCTGCAAAATCCCCAACATCAAATGTTTCCAAAAAAGCTTGGTACATCTTTTCTCCTACCCCATCTTTTTTTAAATATGCTTGCATCTGTCCCGTTGCATCCTCAATATGAAAAAACGTAGAACCTCCATGTTCCCTAATGCTACGAATTCTACCTGCAGCAGTCACCTCTTTTTCTGTCTTTATCAATGAAGCAAATTCCTTTTGAAGTGTTGCTATCTCATGAGTTCTTTTTGAACTTGCAGGATATGCTAACTCTCCCGCCTTTTTAAGGTGATCGGCCTTCTTTATCCTGGCTTTGCGTATCTCTTGAATACTTGCCATATGCTCCTATATTACGCCTATTCTTCCTTTTGGTCAAAAAGAAACCCCCTGCGTGCTTCAAGCAAGCAGGAAAATAAACCCATCTTTATGATCGGAGAATATAATCAAGGGGCTCTACTCCTTGTCTTCGTATTCTCTGTAACAAGGAATCGACTGCTTCAGCAGAGAGATTAGGAACCAAGCGTTTGTCCCTACCATCTGTCCAATCCATACCAAGAAGATAACCCTTTAGGGCTTTCTCTTCGGAGGCATATTCTCTTATCGGTGCCAAAGGATTTGGAATCTCAAGAGCTACTATGGGCTCTTCTGGGAAACTTTTATACGTATGCTAAATTTTCCCCGATAAGAGATCGAATATGAAAGTGCCGACAACAGAAAATTTCGCCATCACAATATCTTTGCCCCCTGGAGATAACTTAGGAAGTAGATCGGAGTATTTCTTCCATTCTGTATCTTCCTTTGCGCGCTGTAAGACTTTCAGTCCTAACTTTGCCTGATTCATTTAAATCTCCCTTCCTTTTGCTACATCTAAATATAGCAGGATTTTGCCATTATGCAATCTCAATAACCCGGTACTCTACCTTCCCACTTGGTGTTTCAATCTCCACCTTATCCCCTCTTTTTTGACCCAGCAAAGCTTCTCCCAAGGGAGATGAAGCTGAAATCTTATTTACCAAAGGATCGGCTTCTTGAGGTCCTGTAATGGTAATCGTCCACTTCTCACTCCCTGTTTCCAAAGTCACCTGAGACCCTATTTGCACAGTTTCAACACTAGAAGATTCTTTAACAACCTTGGCATTAAAAAGAGTATCTTCAAGCTCAGCTATCCTGCGCTCCATAAACCCCTGCTCATCTTTTGCATTTTGATAATCAAAATTCTCAGATAAATCCCCCATAGCAGCGGCTTGGCGAATACGAGTTGAAATCTCCTTTCGCTTTGTTTTCTTTAGATATTGCAGCTCCTCTTGAAGTTTTTCTTTTCCTTCTTTGGTAATATAGTTTTCCATACTTCTATAGCTTATTGCGTAAAATACCACTCTAAAGCATCTCTTGCAACTGGAAGGGTTCCTATCTGTCCTTCTAAAAGATCCTCTACAATCACCACTAAAACAATCTTTGGGTTTTCAATCGGTGCAAAAGCTACGGTCCAGGAGTGCAAATAGTCTTTTCCGTCCCGCGTTCTCCTTCCGGTTTGAGCTGTTCCAGTCTTTGCAGCTGCATTAACGGGCAAGGAATCCAACCAACCAGTGGCAGAGCCTGCAGTTACGGTTTGGCGCATTCCTTTCCTAATAATCTCAAGAGTTTCTGCGTCTACAAACCCTTCTCTTCTAAGATTAGATCCTATAACCTCAAGCGTATTTCGCTCCTCATCCACAAATTCTTTAACTACGCGAGGTTCAAATAGAGTTCCCCCATTTGCTACTGCAGAAAAAGCAGAGGCAACCTGAAGTGGAGTTACAGCAAACGGACCCTGTCCAATAGAAAGATGATACGTATCTCCCAGCCTCCAGTTTTGATCAAATTCAGGAAGAATGCCCTTCCCTTCTCCTGGTAAATCTATCCCAGTTGTTTCTCCCCAACCAAATCGCTCAATATATTCCTTAATTTTAACTGGTCCTAAGCCAGAAAAACCTTCATATCCCCCACCAATGATATAAAAAAAGGTATTAACTGATTCTGCAATACCTCGTATAATATTTGAGGTACCATGGAACGTCCAATCTCGGAAACATTGGTCTTCTTTGGTGTAAATATTCTCAACACAAATCTCCAAAGGAGCAAAGATACTGGTATCCTCACTAATAACTCCTTCCTCTAGTGCCGCTACCCCAATTAAGGGTTTAATAACAGAACCCGTAGGATACCCAATGCCAGATATTGCTCGATTAAACAGTGGATTTGCAGAATTGTTTAGCAAATCATTCCATTCCTTTTGACTAATACCCCTAGTAAAAAGGTTTGCATCGAAGGAAGGCAAACTTACCAACGAGAGTACACCTCCAGTTGATGGATCAAGAGCCACTACAGCTCCTCTTTTAGCTGTGGTTTGCGCAAACACCGTTTGTAAAGATTCCACAATACGCTCTTGCAATCCTGCGTTAAGCCACAACACAAGACTTGTTCCCTGCTGGGAAGGAATAGTTTCCCTTTCCTCTACAATCCTTCCCGCGGCGTCTCGAGCAAGCACGATTCTACCAGGATTTCCCCGAAGAGATTCTTCGTATGTCTTTTCTATTCCAACTTTGCCAACCTGATCAGTAACCGAATACCCTTGAAGTTCTAAAAATTCCTGAGCTGAAATCTTTGCTGTATATCCTAAAAGATGGGAGAACAAAGATCCTTTAATGTACTCTCGCCTTATATTCTCCTGTATACTGCACCCTTCAAATTCAGAAAGTCGAGATTCCAAAAGTATGAGCTCCTCATGGGAAAGGTTTTCTTGAACCAAAATACGAGGCGCAAGATTCTCTTGAATTTCATCTTTTAACTCAACAAACGAAATATTTAATATTAAAGAAGCATTCTTTAATATGTCCTCTTTTTCCTTTGGAGTGCTTGGCATATTAAACTTATCGCATACAAAGTCAAAACTGGGCCTATTAAATGCAAGCTGCAAAAATGAGCTATCATACAACACTCCACGATTTGGAGCTAATGGAATATTACGAACTGCATTTTGCTGTGCTGCCTCATGCATTTCGTTTGCCAAGAGTACTTGAAGATCAAAGGACTTTATTGCAACAATCGCTATAATCAAAAGAAAAGCTCCATAGAGAACACGCAAGATTCCCGAAGACAAAGGGATTTCCATTCTCTGTTCGGAAAACTCCTCTCCTTCTTTTTTTTGCATGAGATTATCAAGCAATACCTCTTGAACCTCAATCTCATCTATCCCTTGCTTCTTATATATATTGCGGGAATCGAACATAATTGCGTACGATATACCTTATTACAAAAAAGAGTGCTAAGGAAAGAATCATCCAAAAGCCAAAAGGTAAATGAGAATAAATATCTAAAAAAAATCCACCTGCCAAAGCTGCCTCAACACCAATTTTTATTGAACCAAGAGCGGCTACAAGAATCAGGGAAACTAATACTATATTAATCACCCATCCACCAATAGGAAAATGAGGCAAAAAACTCACTTGCAAAAGAGAAAGTATAAAAAAAGCAAGAACAATCAAAAGCCCCTTTTTCATAGGTAATTTGTGAGAATAAATAAAGAATTTTCTTTCCCTACTTTAAAAAACAACTCAACTTTCCCTCCTTGAAAAGCCGTGAGATCACTCTTTTCAACGCTTCTTATTTCCCCAATCAACAAGTTATCCGGGAATATACCACCTAGAGCCGACGTTATCACAAGATCTCCTTTTTTGAGCTCCTCCTCTTGAGGAATAAGATCTAAAAGAACACCGTATCTTCCTTGTCCTCGCAATACTCCTATGAGTTCTCTTGTATGCACCTTTACGTCAGATACTCTATCTTTTAGCGAAAGAAGAAGAACCTTTGAGGTGTCATTAAATACCTCTCCAATGCTTCCCACGACAACCCTACTTTCTGTTATAACCGGCATCCCCTGCTTTACGTCATCTCTTGCTCCTTTATTTAAAAGTAATACATCTCGCTCAATTTCCTTTCCAATAATCTCAGCAAAAAGCAGATCAAATTCTTCCCTCGCAAATGTATCAAACGCCTCTCGCAGACGCTCATTCTCCTTTGTCACTTCTTGAAGCAAAAGGAGCTCTTGGCGCAAGAAAAGATTCTCTGTTTTTAGTTCTTGTGCACGTTCCTTTGAAACCTCAGAAAAGATCTCTGTGCCAGATGTCCCTACTCTCCAAAGCAAAGACTGCACAGGAGAAAGAAGTGAAGAAAATTTCCCCCTTACGCTTTGTGAACTAAGATTCAAAATCAAAAGAACGCTTATAAAAAAGAGTAGCACTACAAGCTTATGCTTTGTAAAGAAGGAGTACATATATTTTCTTAGTCTAGCAAAAAACCGCCTATATGGCGATGTATAAAAAAAGACGACATCTTTGTGATGTCGCTTATGCCAATTGGCACTTAGGAGATTATCGCCCCCTTGAGCTTTGGAGTCGCAGGACCCAAAAGCCCAAGAGGGACATAAAGAGAGGCAGGGCTCCATCCCATCTGGGAGCAGTAAGGAAGGAGCTACGTTCGATGCGGCAACATAGAACTATGTTGCTTTGCCCCAATTGGCGTCGAGAAAAAAGAATAGTGCTCCCCAGAGGAATGCTAGAGCAAACCCCCGGGGCGCTTCAGGAGGAAAATCTAAAGCATTTTCTTTATACTATAGCTAACAGGAATAAGCAAACAAAAAACGCTCAGGTGGCAGCTACCTACTTTCGCGCAAAGCACTATCATCGGCCTCGGAGCATTTCACTTCCGTGTTCGGAATGGGAACGGGTGGGACAACTCCAGTATAACCGCCACTTGAACGTTCTTTTAAAAATAATGGGTATAATCTGCTAGCAAAGAAAAATTGTTAAGATCATTAGTACTCCTCGGCTCAATGCATCACTGCACTTTCACCTAGAGCCTATCAACCTCGTGATCTTCGAGGGATCTATAAGTCCTCATCTTGGAGTTGGCTTCGCGCTTATATGCTTTCAGCGCTTATCCGTTCCCAACATAGCTACCCAGCAATGCCCTTGGCAGGACAACTGGTACACCAGAGGTTAGTTCATCTCGGTCCTCTCGTACTAGAGACGAATCTCCTCAAGACTTGACGCCTGCGGTAGATAGGGACCAACCTGTCTCACGCATACTCATTTGTTACCAAATGTATGGACTATACCACCATCCTTTACTAAGGATGCCGACGTGTTACGAAAGAATACTTTCCTTCGTCTGGTCATTTTGACCAAGTCTCTACAGCTCCTATATACAAATATAGGTTGCCTCGGTATTCTCCTACTCTTCCAGGTTGAAAAGTTCATAGGAATTCACCGATATGAGTCGGTTTGCAATCATGATTACTCATGAAGGCCGCCGTGTGTTACTCAATGTCATGGTTCAATAATGTTGACGGTCTGAACCCAGCTCGCGTACCTTTTTAATTGGCGAACAGCCAAACCCTTGGGAGCTTCTCCACCCCCAGGATAAGATGAGCCGACATCGAGGTGCCGAACAGTGCCGTAGATATGGACTCGTGGGCACTACCAGCCTGTTATCCCCGGGGTAACTTTTGGTTGATGATCTTTACGCCTTCTATTACGGCGTATCGGTTCACTAAGTTCTGCTTTCGCAACTGCTCGACATATCCGTCTCGCAGTAAAGCCAGCTTGCGCCTTTACACGACCGGTCCGATTTCCATCCGGACTTAGCTGACCTTGTAAACGCCTCCGCTACTCTTTAGGAGGCTAGCGCCCCACTAAAACTACCCACCTCCCACTGTCATCTGCATACGCAGAATTAGTCTTACCCTCTTACCAGACAGGTATTTCACTGTCGGCTCCGCCCATTCCGAAAAACAGACATCAAAGCCTCCCTGCTATTCTACGCAGGTAAAATGACAAGACAATAAGAAGCTATAGTAAAGCTCCCGGGGTCTTTCCGTCTAGCCGCAGGTAACCGGCATCTTTACCGGTATTGCATTTTCACCGGGCAGCTCCTGGAGACAGTTTCCCAGTCGTTACGCCTTTCATGCGGGCCTGAACTTACCAGGCAAGGGATTACGCTACTTTAACACGGTTATAGTTACCGCGGACGTTCACTGGGGCTTCACCCACTGAGCAGTTTTGATTGCTCAAAACCACCCGCAGACTTAACACTCCAGCACTGGTCAGGCGTCAGCCCCTATACTTCCTCTTACGAGTTATGCAGGGACCTGTGTTTTTGGTAAACAGTCGCCAGGAATACGTTTGCTGCGCCCTGTATTGCTACAGGGAGGTCTTATCCCGAAGTTACGACCACTAATTTGCCGAGTTCCTTCAGGAGCTTTCACCCGTTCACCTTAGTACATTGATACCAACCCACCTGTGTCGGTTTACGGTACGGACTCATCATACTCAAACTTTCAGAGCTTTTCCGGGAAGCGTGCTCACTCTTCTCCTCGCCATAACAGCGAGTCGCCTCTACGCTTAGGTTACCCCTTACGTCAAGGACAAAAATCCATTAATTCACAAGAGCTACTACACTCCGTCATCTGAAAAAGCATATGACAAGGGGAAGGAATATTAACCTTCTGTCCATCGCACTACACCGTTTGATGCAGCACTTAGGGCCGCCTAACCCTTGGGTGATTGTCATTGCCAAGGAAACCTTAGGTTTTCGGTGTGCAAGGATTTCACTTGCATTGTGGTTACTCATGCCAACATTCTCACTCCTCTCCGCTCCAGCAAGCCTCACGACTCACCTTCATTGCAAAGAGGACGCTCTCCTACCACTTTCGTATAAATACGAAAGTCCTTATCTTCGGTACCAAGCTTAGCCCCGATAAATTTACGGCGCAAAACTCCTTAGCTAGTAAGCTGTTACGCTATTTTTAAAGGATAGCTGCTTCTAAGCGAACCTCCTAGCTATCACTGGAGTTTCACCTCCTTGTTTTGCACTTAGCTTGATTTAGGGACCTTAGATGAAGATCTGGGCTGTTTCCCTTTTGAGCGCGGAGCTTAGCCCCCACGTTCTGACTGCCGAGTCTAGGATTCTGGCATTCGAAGTTTGATAAAAACGCCTGGATTGCTCCAAGAGCGCTCTTTTCAGAGCTCTACCTCCAGAATTTGCTTCTCGACGCTAGCCCTAAAGCTATTTCGGAGAGAACCAGCTATTACCAAGCTCGATTAGCTTTTCACTTCTTACCACAAGTCATCCCAAGACGTTGAACGATCTACGGGTTCGGGCCTCCAGACGACTTTCGTCATCCTTCACCCTGCTCATGGCAAGCTCGCTTGGCTTCGGGTCGTTCCCAGCAGCTCTTTTGGTCGCGCTATTCACACTCGCTTTCGCTGTGCCTGCACGCCAGAGGCGTTTAGACGGAGCTGATAGGAACACTCGTTGGCTCGTTCTGCAAAAAGCACACCGTCAGGGAGTAAACTCCCCTCCGATTCGTTGTAGGCAAGATAGTTTCAGGTTCTATTTCATCGCCCTCACCGGGCTACTTTTCACCTTTCCCTCACGGTACTAGTTCACTATCGGTGATGTAAAGTATTTAGCCTTTCCGGATAGTCCCGGAAGCTTCCCACGGGATATTCGTGTCCCGAGGTACTCAAGAAAAATAGCAAGGAGCATAAAGGTAGTTTTCGAATACGGGGCTTTTACCCTCTTTGGCCGTCCGTTCCAGGGACGTTCTTCTAACCACTTTATCTAAATATTCTCCCTCAGAAATTATTATTAAATCACCTCGCAATTTCGGGGACCCCACTATCGAGATCTCCAAAATCGCGTAGCGCTTAAAAACAACTCCCGACACTATAGTCTTACAACACCCCATACATAAAGCATAGGGTTTAGGCTCCTCCCTTTTCGCTCGCCGCTACTAAGGGAATAAACTTGCGTTCTCTTTTCCTCCGCTTACTGAGATGTTTCACTTCAGCGGGTTCGCTTCTGATCTTACGACCAGACGATCTGTGTTTCCACAAACCAGGTTTCCCCATTCGGAAATCCCCGGATCAAAACATGCTAAACTGTTCCCCGAGGCTTATCGCAGTCACGCCACGTCCTTCATCGCCTTTACATCCCAAGGCATCCACTACCTGCCTGTAATTACAATTATTCCTGTTGCTAGCAGATTATACCCATTATTCAATTGGCAATGTGCTGACATGAGGAACAAAAAACCGCTTTCGTGGCGGCATCATACTACAAGAAAAACCCTCTGGTTCTCTTAGCCACTTTGTGGTTGCAAAAGTTTTTGCTTATTTCTCATGTCTTAAATAAGTATATGCTATAGCGCGATTGATGTCAACTCATCCCTGTTTTAAAAAATCACCCCGCCAAAAAGCGGGGTGATTTAAACTCAATAAAGAGACCCTTAAAAACTCAAGCAGTTGACTTTTTACCCTCTCAATTTCTTACTCATGTCTTGTAGCCATTGGCCTGCTACCTCTTTTCCTCCCAAGCCAAATGCCAGACCACCAGCCACGACAACCAATGCTACCAAACCGGTAAACAAAGTCTGCCAAAGAATTGGGGTAATACCGAGTTGAGTTAAGATTGCAATTGCAGCAAAGATCCAGATAGACCATCGTACAATTACACCAACCATGTGTGCCTGCCCTACCTGAGCTGACTCCACTGCAGCTCTCAATACCTTCTCTACGATATCTGCGATAATCACAGCTACCACGAAAATCAATGAGGCAACCAAGACATTAGGCAAATATGCGAGAACATCCGTGATAAAAGCAGCAAGTTGATTCAATCCAAGAACTTCAACTGAGGCCAAAAGAAATACGATAACAAGCACCCATTTAAAGATAGCACCAATGAATCCTGAAGGATCCACCTTTAAATCTGCCTTTTCAAGAGCGTTCTTCCAGTTTCCTCTTTCAAAAATCTGATTGAATTTAATTTTCTTTAAAATGTCGCCTACTAAGCGCCCTACTCCAGATGCGATGAACCAACCAATAACAAAGATAACCAAGGCTCCTACCAAAGCTGGCAAAAAGCCAATGAATCCCTGCAAAAGATCTTGTAAACCATTTAAAGTAATTGCGTACCAATCGAGAATCATATGTTTTTTGTATATTTTTTAATTATATAAAGTATTTCCGACCTTTTCTTAGATTATAATAGTATACCAAGAGCCAAAGAACCTGTCTTGTGGATAACTTTTCCCATTAAAAACCCTCTTTTAAGCCACCCATAATCTCTGCTATCTGTGCTTTTTGAGGGTGAATCACCTTCAACCCAATACCTATCCCCCTCTCTTTTTACAATACGTTTTATGAGAAGCAGATTTTGCTTTTTAGGGTGTCTGACCAAAACAACATGTCCTATCTTAGGTTTAAAAAATAGATAGGACATCCTATCTATTACAACAAAAGCGCCGTCTTTGACCCAGGGCTCCATACTTTGCCCTCTGACCTTAAAATAGGAAATCATTACGTTTTCTTTGCGGCTTCTGCCTTTTTAAAAATCCCTGCTATCTCATCTACCGCAGTTTTTAGGGCCTTAGCCGTGTCCATACTCACCTCCTGCTTTACCTTACTACAAAGCTTTGTTGCCTTCCAAAAAGTTTCGTGCAAGCTAGGAAACATTGCAACATGTTCTTCCTTAAAATAGTCTGTCCATAGAATTAAGAGTTGTTCTTTTACGATTTGAGCATGCTCCTCTTTTATCTGAGTAAATCTTGAAATTCCATGAACATCTTTTATATCTGCTTCCTGTAACTTCTCTACCATACGAATCACAGTTAAAGCTGCAGTTTGTGCTGGTTCTGGAGTATAGATGCCACAAGGAATATCGCAGTGAGCAAATACTTCCTTTGCGGGAATGAGACGATTTAAAAGATTAAAAAATAAGTATGTCATAAAATAAATATCTCTTTAAGCCTCCCGCAAGAACAGGAGGCTGAAAAGAAGTATCAATTACTTCATTATTCCTACCATCTTGGCGAGCTTGTATATAGCTGCAAGCCCTATGAGGGTATATACAGCCTTGGATCCCAAAGCGGCAGTTCCTCCAAAAATAGTAGCGACAACATCCAAGTTGAAGAGTCCAACCAACGCCCAGTTTAGACCACCAACAACCAAGAGAATACCAACTACCATGCCCATTGTGTTTTTTTGAATCATTTTAATATAGTTTACTTTAAAAATACTGAAAACGACCTTTTGCGCGTTAGATTATTATACCAAACATGGAGGACAAGCAATAGGCTACCCTGTGGAAAAGTATCTTCCCTATCTACATAGGGCAGGTATTTGCCACATTCTCGTCTTTCTTGGAACCATGTTCTGAAACTTCCATTGCAAGACCCATCTCTTCTCCTATTTTCTTTGTAATCTCATCTGATGATATTTTCGTTTCATCAAACGTGACATCTATTGCGCGTTCTTCATATCTCACTTTTACCTCTTTAACTCCCGAAATTGACATCACAATTCCCTTCATAGTACCAGGAATTGACGGACACCCGATTCTGGAGGGATGAAACGTAAGTGTTTTAATCACAATATGGTATTTAAATTTATTTGGCTTTTTCCAAAAGGGGAAGAGAAAGAATAAACGTGCTTCCCTCTCCTTCGCGACTCTCAAAAGAAAGAGTCCCCTTGTGACGTTTAACGATGTTATAAGATACATACAGACCAAGCCCAGTTCCTGAAGTTTCTGCAAGCTGAGCATTTGCTGCCCTGAAAAACTTGGTAAACATTCTATGAAACTGTGCCTTGGGAATACCAATTCCCGTATCTCTTATCTCTATTATAAGATACTTTTTATCTATGAAGGCTCGCATCGTTACCTTGCCTCCTGGGATCGTATACTTAATAGCATTATCAATAAGGTTATCAAGCACAATTCCAATCTTTTCTATATCAAGTCTTAAAAAAGGAAGGTCAGCTTCTGGCAACTGGAGCATAAACTCTATGCCTTTTTCCTTGGCCATTAACTCATAGTTCTTAACTGTTTGTTTCAATATTGGAGTCAGTGCTTGAATTTTAAAAATAAACCCAAATTTCCCCTCTTCAAGACGCGCGGTATCCAATAAATCATTGATAAGCTCTATGAGTCTATATGTTGAGACAAGACCATCTGCAACAAATTTCTTTTGGTCCTCGTCCAACGTGCCAACTTCTTCATTTAAAAGAGCGTTCAGAGTCCATTTAATTCCCGTAAGAGGGGTTCTCAATTGGTGAGCTGCAACAGACACAAATTCTGACTTTATTGAATCGAGCTCTCTTAATCGTTCATTTGTCTCCGTGAGCTCCAAGTCTCTTCTGACCAATGTCTTTGCTACTTCGTCGGATTCTTTGTTGCGCTCTTTTAACGCAAGATTAAGGGAGATGAGTTTATTTTCTTTTTGGGAAAGAAGTTTTAATGAGCGTGCATTCTCATAACGCAGCTTTTCTAATTGTTTGTTTGTGCGCTTAACTAAGACAAAACCAAAAACAATAACGCTAAACACAACAGCTCCAAGAATAAAGAATAGGTTCATTCTCCCACAGCAAGCATCACAACAGTTTCATTGTAAAATTTTGATACGATCTTATCCGCATCTCGAACCTCTCCTTTTATAGGAGCTATTTCCCCATACGTATAGAATCCAAGCAAAGGAACGTCGTTGCCAATAATTTTCATCACCGCTTGAATTTCATCATTTGCTTTTTGAGCAAATAGCTTTTCTCTGGCAATGCAGTTAAACATGAGTATAAATTTTGGCTTTGCTCCCTTCTCTTCAAAATCTCGCATAAGCTTTCTTGCTGCATCTTCGGCCGCCTCTATCGCCTTCTCCTTACTTCCAATCATGAGCCTTACCTCTGACCCTTCTGGAATCTCAGCAGCACACGTAATAGCTCCATTTTCATCTGCCGTAATAGGATCTCGAATCAAATATTCATCAAGATCGCTCACCTTAATTCCCAAAGGATATGTAATTGCCAAACGAGCTAAAGGCTCGGTTTTTAAGTCTTTTGCTCGCTCTCCAAAATAATCTTCATAGATACGAATAGCAGGCTTATTATCCAGCTCATACACTACAGAGCCTTTTGATTTCGTAACAATCATTGGGCTACCAATTGGCATCCAACCATGCCGCACTCCAGCTCCCATAACAAAATCCCCAGAAATACCAAGTCCAGTAACGCCGCCTGAAACAACCTTATCATCTTTGTATTGATAGGTTTTTTCAAACAAAAAATCGTCACCAGCAGCTCCCCCCAATACTGGAAAATGCTCTCCTAGTACATCTAACACTCCTCTCACAATATCAGCTCCATTCCCTGAAAGTACATCTGGGAACATCAAAAATACTTTGAGCGGCTCTTTTGCACTCGCTTGAATTTCTTTTGCAACGCTCTGCCCCGCTTCTCGCGCTCCATCTTTTATCCTCTCTTTAAGCCCAGTATAGAAATGAAGCTTATCTGAAGAAATTGCCATTACACCAACCGAATTTTCAGCAGGGCCTGCATTCGTGATACTTCCCGCATCGCTGCACCCAACAAGCAAGGCATTCCCGCTTGCTTCGCGCACACCACGGATTACCTCCTTTGGATCAAGCTTAATTGAGGAAAATACAATAACTAAATCCGCCTTCTCTCCTCCTAGCTTCTCAAGTGCAACTTGGCATGCCTCAAATCCTGTCTCAAAAGGATCTTTCCCTGAACTTTGTCCAACTCCAGCTTGTATTGCCATAATAATATATATGTATGTTATCTATTTTTAAGTATATTCTCGACTTTTTTTAAGATTTTCCCAGGAATTGTATTTGATTTTATAATATAGTCTACCGCACCCCTCTCTTTTCCTTTTTCAATCTCTTCTTTTTGTCCAAGGTTTGAGACGATAATCACAGGTATATCTTTGGTCGCATCGTCTTTTTTAAATTCATCTAAAAGCTGAAATCCATCAACATCAGGAAGAATAATATCTAAAAGTATTAAATCAATCTTTTCGTCTTTAAGTATCTTTCTTGCCTCTCTTGCATTCACAGCTACGAAAACCTGATGGTTCTTTTTTGCGAATGTTCTTTCAATAGAATGTGCGATAATCTTCTCATCTTCTATTAAAAGAATGCGGCTTATGGCAGGAGAGATTGTTTTTGTCTCCTCTTTAAATACCGCATCCACCTTTTCTACAACCACATCTGGAGTAAAGTTCACTTTTATTAGATAATCTCTTGCCCCCAAATCTATTGCCCGTTTAAGCTGCACAGACTGAACAGAGTTTGAAATGATAATAATGGGTAAATCAGGCAAAACATGCTTTTCTTTCAATTTCTTTAAAATACTAAGACCACTCAAACCGGGAAGCAGCATATCAAGAAGAACAAGATCTGGATTTGAAGTAAGAATGGTTTCCAGTCCTTTTTCTCCATCATATACCACTTTTACCTCATACCCCGAGCGTTTTAATCTTAGTTCAATAAGATTGGCAATTGTTTTCTCATCTTCTACAAGAACAATCATTTTTTTCTTTTCAGCCATTGTATGATTATATAATATTTTTCATGTTCTGCAAAACCTCTACATAAAATGAGGTTGAAATCTATAGCTTTTTAAGGTAAGGGGCTCACACATATACTTTGAAATTAGTATTTGAAGAGAAACTTGCCTATAACAAAAGAACGGGTCTTGAAACCGCTCTTTTGTGCTTACCATTACGTGTCTTCAACCTATCAGACACACGAGATTCGTCTCTAGTGGACCCAGCCGGATTCGAACCGGCGACCTCCTCATTGCAAATGAGGCGCTCTACCAACTGAGCCATGGGCCCATCATG